>Ga0307505_10000605_pt1 | contig 37895 bp, 37 predicted proteins | sample 23_S_MG_FD_202183 | JGI IMG/M metagenome (GOLD analysis project Ga0307505, IMG submission 202183) | Soil microbial communities from Populus trichocarpa stands in riparian zone in the Pacific Northwest, United States - 23_S | ecosystem: Environmental > Terrestrial > Soil > Riparian zone > Trees...
CGGCAAGATCTTCACCCGCATCATCAAGGAAATCACCGTCGCGGCGCGCATGGGAGGGGGCGATCCCGGCATGAACCCGCGGTTGCGGCTCGCCGTCGACAAGGCGACCGACAACAACATGCCCAAGGACAACATCGAGCGCGCGATCAAGCGCGGCACCGGTGGGCTCGAGGGCGTGAGCTACGAGGAGATCCGCTACGAGGGCTATGGCCCGAGCGGGGCGGCAGTGATCGTGGACACCCTGACCGACAATCGCACGCGCACGGTCGCGGAGGTGCGCCATGCCTTCACCAAGTACGGCGGCAACCTCGGCGCCACGGGTTCGGTCGCGTTCCTCTTCAAGCACTGCGGGCAGCTCCTCTTCGCCCCGGGCACCGACGAGGACAAGCTCATGGATGCGGCCCTGGAGGCGGGCGCGGAGGACGTGATCACGCACGACGACGGCTCGCTCGAGGTGGTCACCGATCCCTACGAGTTCGCGCGCATCAAGGCGGCGCTGGAGAAGGCGGGCCTCGAGGCCGGGCTCGCCGAGGTGACGATGAAGCCGGCGAACGAGACCGAGATGGCGGGCGAGGACGCGCACAAGATGCAGAAGCTGCTCGACACGCTCGAGGGCCTCGACGACGTCCAGGACGTCTACAGCACGGCGGCGCTCAGCTGAAGCCGATCCGCATCCTCGGCATCGATCCCGGCCTCGGCATCACCGGCTACGGCGTGGTGGAAAAGGCCGGCAGCCGCCTCGCGTACGTGGCGAGCGGGCGCATCGTCTCCTCGGGGAAGGATGCCCTGGCGGGGCGCCTCGCCACGATCCTCGAAGGGCTGGCCGAGGTCATCGCCAGCTTCGCGCCCGAAGAGGTGGCGGTGGAGAAGGTGTTCGTCAACGTCAATCCCAACTCGACGCTGCTGCTCGGGCAGGCGCGGGGCGCGGCGATATGCGCCGCCGTCACGGCGCGGCTGCCGGTCGCGGAGTACACGGCCCTGCAGGTCAAGCAGGCGGTCGTCGGGCAGGGCCACGCGCGCAAGGAGCAGGTGCAGGAGATGGTAAGGCGCCTGCTCAAGCTGCCCGGCTTGCCGGGCCCCGATGCGGCCGATGCATTGGCCTGTGCGATCTGCCACGCGCATGGCGGGCTGGGCGCCATGCCGGCGCGCGGGCGGCGCGTGCGCGGCGGAAGGATCGTGCTCGATGCCGCGCAGCGCCGGGGAAGCTGAACGATGATCGGGCGCATCCAGGGGATCGTGGTCGAGAAGAGCTTCCCGCAGGTGATCGTCTCCTGCCACGGCGTCGGCTACGAGATCGACGTTCCCATGAGCACGTTCTATCCGCTGCCCCGGCCGGGCGAGGAGGTGACGCTGCTCACGCATCTGGTCGTGCGCGAGGATGCGCACCTGCTGTACGGCTTCCTCACCGCCGCCGAGCGCACCGCGTTCCGTCAGCTGCTCAAGATCGGCGGCGTGGGCCCCAAGGTCGCGCTCTCGGTGCTCTCGGGACTCTCGGTCGACGACCTTGCGGCGGCGGTTGCGGCGGAGGATTCCGGTCGGCTCACGAAGATCCCGGGCATCGGCAAGAAGACGGCCGAGCGCCTGCTGCTCGAGCTGCGGGACAGGCTGCCGAAGGCGGCGAGCGCCGCACGCGCGGATGGCCGCGCGGCGAGCGGGGAAGTCGTGAGTGCGCTCCTGACCCTTGGCTATAATGAGCGCGAGGCCCAGGCAGCGGCGAAGGGACTGCCCACGGACCTGCAACTCGCCGACGCCATCCGCCAGGCCTTGAAGGCCCTGGCGAAGACTTGATCGAATCCACTTGATCGAAGCCGACCGCCTGATCTCGGGGGGCCAGGCCTCACCCCAGGAAGAGGGTGAGGAGCGCGCCCTTCGCCCCAAGCAGCTCTCCGAGTACGTCGGCCAGGCGAAGATCCGCGAGCAGCTCGGCGTTTTCATCGCCGCGGCGCGCCAGCGCAAGGAAGCGCTCGACCACGCGCTGCTCTTCGGCCCGCCGGGGCTGGGCAAGACCACGCTCGCGCACATCATCGCGCGCGAGATGGGCGTGAACTTGAGGCAGACGTCGGGACCGGTGCTCGAGCGCGCCGGCGACCTCGCCGCGATCCTCACCAACCTCGAGCCCAACGACGTGCTGTTCATCGACGAGATCCACCGGCTCTCGCCCGTGGTCGAGGAGATCCTGTATCCCGCGCTCGAGGACTACCAGATCGACATCATGATCGGCGAGGGGCCCGCGGCGCGCTCGGTGAAGCTCGACCTGCCCCCCTTCACGCTCGTGGGCGCGACCACCCGCGCGGGGATGCTCACCAACCCGCTGCGCGACCGTTTCGGGATCGTCGCGCGCCTCGAGTTCTACACGGCACAGGAGCTCAACACGATCGTGCATCGCTCGGCGAGGCTGCTCCAGGTGACGATCGAGGACGCGGGCGCGACCGAGATCGCGATGCGCTCGCGCGGCACGCCCCGCATCGCCAACCGCCTGCTGCGGCGCGTGCGCGACTATGCCCAGGTGCGCGCGGCGGGCATCGTCACCAAGGCGGTGGCCGACACGGCGCTGCGCATGCTCGACGTGGACGCGATCGGCCTGGACCTGATGGACCGCAAGCTCCTGGAGGCGATCATCGACAAGTTCGGCGGCGGGCCGGTGGGCGTGGAGAACCTCGCCGCCGCGATCGGCGAGGAGCGCGATACCATCGAGGACGTGCTCGAGCCCTTCCTCATCCAGCAGGGCTACCTGCAGCGCACCTCGCGCGGGCGCGTGGCCACGGCGCTCGCCTACGGCCATCTCGGGCTCGCGCCGCCCCGCCGCGATGGGGAGCTCTTCCCATGAGCCGCATCGCCGTGAAGCCGACGCTGCAACCCGAACTGTTCGTCTACTCGTTTCCAGTCAGGGTGTACTTCGAGAACACCGATGCCGGGGGCGTGGTCTACCACGGCGAGTACCTCAAGTTCCTCGAGCGGGCGCGCACCGAGTGGCTGCGCCGCCTCGGCTACGAGCACCAGGCGCTGGCGCGCGACCATCGCGTGCTCTTCGTGGTGACGTCGATGGCGATCGAGTTCGCCCGCCCCGCACGGCTCGACGACAGCCTCGCCGTGAGCGTGCGGCTGGAGTCGCTGGGCAAGGTGCGCTGCGTCTTCCTGCAGGAAGTGCGGCGCGACGACGAGGTGTTGGTCAAGGCCAAGGTCACCGTGGCCGCCGTGACCGGCGAGGGCATGAAGCCGGTCGAGATTCCCGAAGGCCTGAGGAAGAAGATGGAGGCGTCCCTGTGAATCCGGGGCTGATAGTGGGCCACGACCTGACCATCGTCTCGATGATCATGAACGCGAGCGTGGTCGTGAAGGTCGTGATGGCCATGCTGGTGGTGGCGTCGCTGCTGTCGTGGACCTACATCTTCATGAAGATGTTCGCGATCGGCCGCGCCCGCCGCCAGGCCGACGCATTCGAGCGCGAGTTCTGGAGCGGCTCGGACCTGGTGGGCCTCTACCAGCGCGCGGGCGGGTCGCGCCACGGCGCCACCGGCCTCGAGCGAATCTTCGAGGCCGGGTTCAAGGAGTTCCTCAAGTTGAAGGGCCGGCCCGGTACCGACCTCTCGGCGCTGCTCGACGGCACCCGCCGCGCGATGAAGGCCACCTACCAGCGCGAGATGGATGTGCTCGAGGCGCACCTGTCGTTCCTCGCCACGGTCGGCTCGGTGAGCCCGTACATCGGGCTTTTCGGCACGGTCTGGGGGATCATGAATGCCTTCCGCGGGCTGTCCAACGTCGCCCAGGCCACGCTCGCGCAGGTCGCGCCTGGCATCGCCGAGGCGCTCGTGGCCACCGCGATGGGCCTGTTCGCGGCGATTCCCGCGGTGATCGCCTACAACCGCTTCAGCCACGACATCGACCGGCTGGCGGGCCGCTACGAGAGCTTCATGGAGGAGCTGCAGAACATCCTGCAGCGCCAGGCCCACCTGCCCGATCGCGACATGGCGGCGACCGGCGCGCACAAGGTGAAGTGAGCCCATGAGGCGCCCGCGCCGCGCGATGAGCGAGATCAACGTCGTGCCGTACATCGACGTGATGCTGGTGCTGCTGATCATTTTCATGGTGGCGGCGCCCCTCATCAATCCCGGGCAGATCGACCTGCCGCAGGCCGCAGCCAAGCTCGCGCCGGCGGTGGCGCCGATGGAGGTGCGCGTGCGGCCCAACGGCGACCTCGCGTTCGTCGACCGCTCGAAGGCGCCGGACGAGCGGCGCGTGACGCGCCAGCGCCTGCTCGAGCTGGTGCGCGAGGCGCAGCGCGCGAATCCCGACCAGGCGGTGGTGATCGCCGGCGACCGCAACGTGCGCTACGAGGAGGTGCTGAACGTGCTCGACCTGCTGCAGCGCAGCCAGGTCAAGCGCGTGGGCCTGCTCGCACGCCCGGCGACCGCGCCGTGAAGCGGCAGCCGGAGGAGCCTGCCGCCCTCGAGAAGCGCGCGCAGCCCGGGAGGCTGCGCGCGGTGATCCTCGCGGTCGTCGTCCATGTGCTCTTCTTCGGCTTCATCGTCGTGGGCGTGAGCTGGCAGAGCCGGCCGAGCGCGCCGGTCGAGGCCGAGCTCTGGGACAAGCTCCCGCCGGTGGCGGCCAAGCCTCCGCCCGAGCCGCCCAAGCCCGACCCGCCCAAGCCCGAGCCGCCCAAGCCCGAGCCACCCAAGGCCGAGGACAAGCCCGAGCCGCCCAAGCCCGATCCCGAGATCGCGCTCAAGGCCGAGCGCGAGAAGCGCGAGCGCGAGAAGCAGAAGAAGGAGGACGAGGCGAAGAAGAAGCGCGAGGAGCTCGAGGCCGCGAAGAAGAAGCGCGAGCAGGAGGAAGCGGCGAAGAAGAAGCGCGAGGACGAGAAGCGCCGGCGCGAGGAGGAGGCCGCGAAACACGAGGCCGAGAAGGCGCGCGCCGCGGCCGAGGACGCCCGCCAGAAGGTGTTCAACGAGTTCGTGAACCGCATCCGGGCTAAAATCCGGAGCCGGGCCAATGTGCCCGACACCGTGACCGGCAAACCCAGCGTCCAGATCCAGATCCGCATCCTGCCCGGCGGCGACGTGCTCGACATTCGCGTGCTGAGATCGAGCGGCAACCGGACCTACGACAACGCAATCGAAAGGGCCATCCGGAGTGCGCAACCCCTACCCGTTCCCGAGGCCAACTCGGAACTTTTCCCCCAGTTCCGTGACCTTATCCTCAATATCGAGCACGAGCGCTAGTCCCGCGCGCCGTTTCCAATCCATGTCCCGCTGGTTCCTTTTCCTCGGAGCGTTGCTACTCGCACTGGGAGCAGGCGCCCAGCTCGAAATCGACATCACCACGTCCGGCGGCCGGCAGATCCCGATCGCGGTGATGCCGCTCAAGGGCGAGAGCGCGCAGCCCCAGCCGGTGAGCGAGGTGGTCGCCGCCGACCTCGCACGCACCGGCCTCTTCCGCCTGGTGAATACCGTGGGCGTGAGCCCGCTGCCCACCGAGCCTTCGGAGGTGAATTTCGCCGACTGGACCACGCGCACCGCGGAGGCGCTGGTGATCGGCAAGGTCGAGCCCCAATCCGAAGGCCGTGTCGAGGTGCGCTTCCGCCTCTTCGACGTCGCCAAGCAATCGCAGCTCGCGAGCTATTCCTACGTGGTCGCGCCCGCCCAGCTGCGCGCCACCGCCCACCGGATCGCAGACCTGATCTACGAGCGCCTCACGGGCGACAAGGGCGTCTTCTCGACCAAGATCACCTACGTGGTGAAGCGGAGTGGCCGCTACGAGCTGCACGTGGCCGACGCCGACGGATTCAACGCGCAGACCGTGCTCGCCTCGAACGAGCCGATCATGTCGCCGGCGTGGTCGCCCGACGGCAGCCGCCTCGCGTACGTGTCCTTCGACCAGAAGAAGCCGATCGTCGTGGTGCAGAACCTCGCGCAGGGGACCACGCGCATCGTGGCGAACCACCGTGGCAACAACAGCGCGCCGGCATGGTCTCCGGACGGGCAGCATCTGCTGGTCGCACTGTCCAAGGACGGATTGACGCAGATCTACCGCATCCCCGCCGCGGGCGGCGACCCCCAGCGACTCACCGACTCGCCCGGCATCGACACCCAGCCCGCCTATTCGCCCGACGGCCAGTGGATCGCGTTCACCTCGGATCGGGGCGGCTCGCCGCAGGTCTACCGCATGCCGGCGGCGGGCGGGGCCCCCCAGCGCCTCACGTTCGAGGGCACGTACAACGTCGGGCCGCGCTTCAGCCCCGACGGCAAGGCGCTCGCTTACGTGACGCGCGAGGGCGGCCGATTCCGCATCGCGCTGATGGAGCTCGCCACCGGCCAGTTCCAGGCCCTGACCGAGGGCGCGCTGGACGACTCCCCGACTTTCGCTCCGAACGGTAAGATGATCCTGTACGAGGCTTCCGTCGGGGGCCGGGGCAACCTGGCCGCGGTCTCCTGGGACGGCCGTGTGCGCCAGCGCCTCACCTCCAGCGCCGGCGACGTCCAGGACCCCGCATGGGGCCCGATGCCAACCAACTGAAGCAACGCCCCGCCCCAACTTTTTTCCAGCAACAAACAGTCGTTCAAACGTCAAAGAAGGAGAGAGAGATGAAAAACGTCGCCCTTTGTCTCGCCGTTGCGGCCCTCGCCGCGGGGTGCGCCACCAAGGAAGCGCGCCAGGACGCGCCGGTCACCGACCGCTCTGCCGGCGTGACGCAACCGGGGCAGGCCTCGCCGAGCACGACCACCCGGCCAGCGCAGCAGCCCACGATCGCCGGCAACCCGCTGCGCGACCCGAGCAACATCCTGTCGAAGCGCAGCGTGTTCTTCGAGTACGACTCGAACCTGGTGAAGGACGAGTATCGCGGGATGGTCCAGGCGCATTCGCGCTACATGGGCGACACGCGCGACTCGAGGATCCGCATCGAGGGCAATTGCGACGAGCGTGGCAGCCGCGAGTACAACCTCGCGCTCGGCCAGCGGCGCGCCGAGTCGGTGAAGAAGATGATGACGGTGCTGGGCGTCTCGGACGGCCGCATCGAGACCATCAGCTACGGCGAGGAGAAGCCGATGGCCACCGGCCACGACGAGCAGGCCTGGTCGCAGAACCGCCGCGCGGACATCAAGTACGCGGGTGAGTAGGGCGGGGCTGTTCAATTCGGCCGCGGGCGCGGCCGCGGCCGCGCTCCTCGCGCTCGCCGCCGCCCTTCCCGCTCGGGCGGGGCTTTTCGACGACGACGAGGCGCGCCGCAGGATCGAGATGCTGCGCGCCGAGCTCGCGCAGCAGGGCAAGGACAACGAGGCCCGCATGGCCAGGCTCGAGGAGCTCATCCGCAACATCGGCGTGGTCGAGCTCGTGCGCCAGCTCGAGGAGATGAACGGCGAGATCGCCCGCCTGCGCGGCGGCCTCGAGGTGCTGGCCAACGAGAACCAGCAGCTGCAGAAGCGCCAGCGCGACTTCTACCTCGACCTGGATTCGCGCATGAAGCGCCTGGAGGGCGCGCCGGCCACGACGGGGACGACACCGCCCTTGGTGACCGACGTGCCCGCTGCAACCACGGCCGCGACCGCCGCCGTACCGCGCGTGCCCACGAAGGAGGAGCAGGCGCGGGAGATGAAGGCCTACGACGCGGCATCCAACCTTTTCCGCCGCAACGACTTCCGCTCGGCGATCGACGCGTTCCGCGCTTTCGTGAAGGACTATCCCGACAGCCAGCTTGCGGTGAACGCGGGTTACTGGATCGGCATCAGCTACGCCAACCTGCGCGACTACCGCAACGCATTGTCCGCGCAGCAGGACATCCTCGCGCGCTTCCCGCAATCGGCCAAGGCGCCCGACGCGATGCTCGCTATCGCGGCGATCCAGATCGAGCAGGGCGACGCGGGCAGTGCGCGCAACACCCTCGAGGACATCATCGCGCGCTATCCCGGGTCCGACGCGGCCGGCAAGGCGCGCACGCGGCTCTCGGCGCTGCGCCGCTAGCGGTTGAAGTCCGCCGTCGTCCTCGTTTCCGGGGGGCTGGACTCCGCCACCGTCCTGGCGATGGCCGTTGCGCGCGGCTGGCGCTGCCATGCCCTGTCCGTCGACTACGGCCAGCGCCACCGCGCCGAGCTCGCGGCCGCGGCCGCGGTAGCACGCGCGCTGGGCGCCGCGACGCACCGCGTGGTGGGCGTGGATCTCGCGAGCTTCGGCGGCTCGGCCCTCACCGATGCCGCGATCGACCTGCCCCGTGCGCCCACCACCGGAATCCCGGTCACCTACGTGCCGGCGCGCAATACCATCCTCCTCGCTCTCGCGCTGGCGCATGCCGAGGTGACCGAATCCGACGCGATCTTCAACGGCGCCAACGCCGTGGACTACTCTGGGTATCCCGATTGCCGGCCGGAGTTCATGGAGGCGTTCGGCCGCCTCGCCAACCTGGCCACGCGCCGCGCAGTCGAGGGTGAGCCCATTGCCATCGAGTGCCCGATCATCGCGATGCGCAAGGACGAGATCGTCCGCCACGGCTACGAGCTCGGCGTGGACTTCGCGCTCACCGTCTCCTGCTACGACGCGGACGCGGGCGGCCGGGCGTGCGGGGCGTGCGAAGCGTGTCGCCTGCGCCGCCAGGGCTTCGAGCGCGCGGGGCTCGACGATCCCACGCGCTACCGGCCCGCGCCCTAGTTCCATGAAGTCGGAGTACTGGCGGATGGTGCGCGAATGAGGTTTTGGCGGTCCCGCGTGCTGGAGGAAGCATCATCCCGAATGCTATAATTTCGCTTTTTTCCGGGGCGTTAGCTCAGCTGGTAGAGCAGCGGACTTTTAATCCGTTGGTCACTGGTTCGAATCCAGTACGCCCTACCAGTGTCACCACGGGGCCCGCGAGGGCCCCGTTTCGTTTTTCGGCGAATCCATTCGCGCGTCCAGGGTCTATATTGGGGTGATGACACGCTTGGCCCTGCTCGCCATTCCGATGTTCGCGGCCGCATGCGCCGGTCCGGGCTCGCTCGCCGGCAAGCCAGAGTCCGATTTGCGCGCTTCGCTGGGCTCGCCCGCGGCGGAGTATCCCAACGCCGACGGGTCGCGCACGCTGGCCTACCCGCAAGGGTCCTTCGGTACCCAGACCTACATGGCCGAGGTGGACCCGGGCGGCGCGGTCCGGGGCGTGCGCCAGGCGCTGGGCGAGGATACGTTCCAGCGCATCGACCCTGGGATGACCCGCGACGAGGTCCTGCGGCTCATCGGTCCCCCGCAGGAGACGATGGCCTTCCCCCGCCAGCGGGAGCTCTCCTTCGAGTACCGCTTCAGGGATGCTTGGGGCTATCCGGCGCTCTTCTACGTGAATTTCGACCCCCGCGGGATCGTGGTGAGCAAGTTCACGCGCCGCATCGATCCGAGCCCCTCCAGAGACCGTTAGGGGCGCCTTTCCAGCACCACGATGCGGAACGGGTGCTCGTGGCGCTCGTCACGAGCCTGGCGCGCGACCTCCCGCTCGACCCACTGGCTGCGATCGAAGGGCGGAAAGTACGTGTCGCCCTCGACCTCGGCCTGAACCTCGGTGAGGTGGATGCGATCGGCGTGGGGCAGGGCCTCGGCGAAGAGCGAGGTGCCGCCGATGACGCAGGCCTCCTCGACATCTCCCGCCGCCCGCCACGCATCGTCGAGTGAGCCCACCACGGTGGCTCCTGGAGCGCCGTAGGCTCGGTTGCGGCTCACGACGATGTTCTGGCGGCCCGGTAGCGGCCTGCCGATCGACTCCCACGTGCGCCGGCCCATGATCACCGGGTGCCCCATCGTGACGCCCTTGAAGTACGCCAGGTCGGCCGGCAGGCGCCAGGGCAGGCGGTTGTCGCGCCCGATCACGCGGTTGCGGGCCATGGCGACCACGAGGGAACGGATCACGCGCTAGACCGCGATGGGCGCGCGGATCGCCGGATGCGGTTCGTAGCCTTCGAGGGTGAAGTCCTCGTAGCGGAACGCGAAGAGGTCGGTGACCGCAGGATTCAGGCGCATCACGGGTAGCTCGCGCGGCGCGCGCGACAGCTGCTCGCGTGCCTGCTCGCGATGGTTGAGGTAGAGGTGCGCATCGCCCAGAGTGTGCACGAGCTCGCCCGGCGCGAGGCCCGTCACCTGCGCGACCATGAGCGTGAGCAGGGCGTAGGAGGCGATGTTGAACGGCACGCCGAGGAAGATATCGGCGCTGCGCTGGTAGAGCTGGCACGAGAGGCGTCCCTGGGCCACGTAGAACTGGAAGAACGCATGGCAGGGCGCGAGCGCCATGTGCGGGATGTCGGCGACATTCCATGCCGAGACGATCAGCCGGCGCGAGTCGGGGTTGCGCCGGATCTGCGCGACCACCTCGGAGATCTGGTCGATGTGGCGTCCGTCGGTCGCGGGCCACGAGCGCCACTGGTAGCCGTACACGGGACCCAGCTCGCCGTCGGGCTTGGCCCACTCGTCCCAGATGGTGACGCCGTTGGCGCGCAGGTAGGCCACGTTGGTGCTGCCCTGCAGGAACCAGAGCAGCTCGTGGATCACGCTCTTCAGGTGCACCTTCTTGGTCGTGAGCAGCGGAAAGCGCCGGGCGAGGTCGAAGCGCATCTGGTAGCCGAAGACCGAGAGCGTGCCCGTCCCCGTGCGGTCGCCCTTCGCGACGCCGTGGTCCTGGACGTGGCGCAGGAGGTCGAGGTAGGTCTTCATGCCGCTGCCCGGGCGCTGGCCCTACAGGCGCCGCCCGAGGATCAGCACGTCGCGCTCGAGCCCGTCCATCTCGCAGACTCGCGGCAGCAGGCCCCAGCGCTGGAATCCGTGCGCTTCGAAGAGCGTCACGCTGGGCTGGTTGTGGACGAAGACGAACGCGAGCACGTTGGCGATCCCCATCGGCGGGGCGGCGCGCAGCGCGTTGTCGAGCAGGTCGTGCGCGACGCCGCGGCGCCGGCGCTCGGGGTCGACGTAGACCGCGGACTCGACCGTACGGTGATATGCCGGGCGGCCATAGTAGGACCGGAAGCTCAGCCAGCCGTTGATCACGCCCTCGTCTTCGTGCACCCAGAGCGGGCGGCGCGCCGGATCGAAGCCGCGGAACCACTCCTCGCGCTCGGCGACGGATACCGGCTCGAGGTCGGCGGTGGCCATGCGCCCGGGGATGGATGCGTTGTAGATCGAGACTATCGCGGGCAGGTCCGTGGCGACGGCGAGGCGGATCGGCATGGCCTGATTTTACCGTCGAAACGCCGACGCCCCCGTGCGGGGGCGTCGGCGGGTGCCGCGGGCGAGGCGTCAGCGAAACTTGTAAGTCAAGTTTGCGTAGACCACGCGGGAGCGCGAGTCGTAGTACGAGGGATCGAACCCGATCTGGAATGTGTTGAACTGGTTCGACTTCGGTGGGTTGGCGTCGAGCAGGTTCTTCGCGCCCAGCGTCATGGAGAGGTTGCGGATGCCCTTGTACGTGGCCTGGAGGTCCCAGAGCGACAGGGTGCTCACCGTCCGCTCGTTGTCGTCCAGGTCGGTCGCCTGGTCGGTGTACGAGCTCTGGTAGGTGTTGCCGAGCGTCGCGCTCCAGGGGCCGTGCTCCCACGTGATCGACTGGTAGCTCTTCCAGCGCGGCGAGATGCCGGTGGCGGCGGCGTTCAGCTGGTTGGAGACGAAACCCGCATAGCTGCCGTCGGTCTGCTGCACGTCGTACTTGATCAGGTAGGTCCCGGACAGGGTGAAGCGGAAACGCCCGTAGGGAGTGCGCGGCGCGGCATACTGGATGCTCGTGTCGATCCCCTGGATCTTCACCCCGCCGATGTTCACGTAGCGCTGGTCGATGTTGATGATCCGACCCGGGAGGTTCGGGAAAGCCGCGTCCGGCGCCGCGCGCGTCACAAGGTGGCCGAACTGGTCCAGGTCGGCCAGGATCGCGCCTTGCGACACGCCGTTGGTGATGACGTCGCGCAGGTAGAGGTCGAAGTAGTCGGCGCTGACCGAGAGGCCCCCGGCGGGCTCGAACACGATCCCCGCCGAATATTGCTTGGACTCCTCCGGCTTGAGCGCTGGGTTGCCCCCGAACGTCAAGGTGAACTGCGTGAGGCAGTCGAAGGTGTCGTTCGTCGTCGGGCAGCGCAACGGGTCGCTCAGCCCGGGGGCCGAGACGCCGCTGATGTTGGGCGACCAGAGCTGGTAGAGCGAGGGGGCGAGGAAGCCCGTTCCGTAGGTCGCCCGCAACAGCACGTTGCGGTTCGGCGTATAGCGCAACCCGACCTTCGGATTAGTGGTGGTTCCGAAGTCGCTGTAGTCGTCATGGCGGACCGCGAAGTTGGCCTCGAGGTTGCGCATCAGCGGGAGGTTGAGCTCCGCGAAGATCGCGCGGGTGTCGCGGTCGCGGTCGACGGCCAGGACGTTGCCGCCGAAGCCCGACAGGTCGCCGGTCGCGAGCACCGGCGCGGGAGTCTGGACCAGCTCCTCCGTGCCGGCCTGAACGCCGATCGCCATGGCCGCGGCGCCCGCCGGCATCCGGAAGATCTCGCCCGAGATCTTCGCGTCGACATAGGCCGAAGTCGCCTCGCCGGAGAACGAGGGCCCGACGTAGTTGGTCGCGCGCACCTCGTCGCTGATCGCCTGCGTGTTCGGCCCGAACATGTTCACGCGGCCGCTGTTGAGCAGCGGCACGATGAGCGAGCGCAGCGGGAAGCCGCCATTGAGGACCTGCTCCGTGGTGCCCTTGTTGAAGGTGGCCGACGCGTCCCAGTCCCAATTCCATGCGGCTCCGCGCAGGCCGCCGACGATCTGGTATTGCTCGTTGGTGTCGGTGGTGTCGCGATTGCCGTTCTCCACCGCGCGCCAGCGCACGTTCAGCGGCTCTCCATTCACCCCCGCCGCGATCGCGGCCGCGGTGGGATAGAAGGGGCTGTCCGGCTGGAGCGTGATCGGGTCGCCGAAGATGTCGGCGATCGGCACCGGCTGGATCACGAAGTGGCTTTCCTGCTTGGAGAAGTTGCCGGTGAGGTAGGCCTGCGTGTTGCTCGTCAGCTGGAAGTTGACGGCCGCGAACATGTTGGTCGTCGTAAGGTCGGGGATCATCTGCACGCCCACCTGGCGTGCCGGGTCGTAGAAGCAGCGCTCGCCGAGGTCGGGGTAGTACGTGGAGATGCCGCAGTCGGGGAAGCCCGGATTGCCGATGCCGCCCGTCGTCACGAACGCGGGGAAGGTCGTGCCCGAAATGCCGATGAGGCCGATGTCCAGGCGCACCGAGTTGTCGGAAAAGTTGCGGTGGCGCTGTTCGAGGCTCGCCTGGTCGTCGTACTGGGCCGCGAGAAAGACGTTGTAGCGGTCCCTGGAGAGGTCGCCGAACCCAAGCGAGGCCTTGTAGGTTGCCTGCTCGCCTCCGCCGCTGCGCGTGGGAGCGCCGTAGAACACCGTGGCCTCCGCGCCCCGGTAGTCCTTGCGCACGATGAAGTTGATCACCCCGGCGACGGCATCGCTGCCGTAGATGGCCGACGCGCCGTCGAGCAGCACCTCGATGCGCTCGATCGCCGAGAACGGGATGGTGGTGAGGTTCACGCCCTGGACGCCCTGGATCTCGCCGGAGAACGTGTTCAGGCGCTTGCCGTTGAGCAGGATCAGCGTGCGTCCGCCCCCGAGGCCGCGCAGCGACGCGGTGTTCGCGCTGAAGGTCAGCGCGCCGATCGTGTTGGCGAACGAGACGTTGCCGGCGCTGTTGTTGGACGCGACGAGGTTGAGCAGCTCGTACGCGTTTGTGGCTCCGGAGCGGTCGATCTCCTCGCGCGTCATGATGACGATCGCCGAGGGACCCTCGCCCTCGACGCGCTTGATGTTGGAACCGGTGACCTCGATCTTCTCCCTCGGCGGCTGCTGCGCAGCCGCCGGTTGCGCGAGCAGCGCGCCCGCGATGCCCGCGCCGAGCACACGCATCGTCGCAGCCGAAAGTCTCTTCATCTTGAAGCGCATGCGTACCCCCAGGAGGTTTTGTTATCGGAATGCCGGAGCCGGCCTGTATCATTTTGGTTACACGACGGCAGGGATCATATGCACGGGGGCCATGTCACAAAGTAACGATTTGTCACTTGTTGCGAATACACAACGAGGCATCGCGCGACACACGAGATGAACGATCGGACGATCGAAAAAGGCGCGCTGATGAGCGCGGGCGTCGACGCGCTGCGCAGGGGCGATGCCGCAACCGCGCGTGCGTCTTTCGAGCGCGTGATCGGCACCGGCGCCGCCGATGCCGTGGCGTTCGTCGGCCTCGCGTACGCCTGCCGCGCGCTCGGCGATGGAGCCGGCGTTCTCGCGGCGGCCGAGCGTGCGCTTGCGCTCGAGCCGCGCAACCCGCGCGCGCTCGTGCTCAAGGCCGATCAGCTCGCCGCGGGCGGCGACGACCGGGCGGCGTCATCCTTTTATCTCGCCGCCACCCGGGCCGCGGCGGCGATCGAGCAGATGCCGGCGGACCTGCGAGACGAGATCTCGAGGGCGCAAGCGGCGTGCAACCGCTACGCTGCGACATTCGAGGAGTTCCTGCGCGATCAAGTCGGACGCAATGCGCTGGAGCGTCCCTCGGGCGCGCGCTTCGCCGAATCGATCGAGATCCTCGTCGGCCGCAAGGCACCCAACGTGCAGAGGCCGCGCTACTATTTTTTCCCGGGGCTCGCCGCGGTTCCCTTCCACGATCGCGCGGCGTTTCCGTTCCTCGACGCGGTCGAGGCAGCCACCGGGCAGATCCGCGCCGAGCTGCTGCAGGTGCTCACGGACGACGCGGCATTCGAGCCGTACATCAAGTCGGATCCGGGAAGGCCGCGCCGCGAGCAGGCGGGGTTGCTCGACAACCCCGCGTGGGGCGCCTTCTACCTCTGGAAGGACGGAGAGCGCATCGAGAAGAACGCCGCTCGCTGCCCCGACACGATGCGTGCGCTCGGGCAGGTGCCGTTGTGCCGGGTCACCAACCGCTCACCCTCGGTCCTGTTCTCGCTCCTGCGCCCGGGCGCGCACATCCCGCCGCACACCGGAATGGTGAACACGCGCCTCATCTGCCACCTGCCGCTGATCGTGCCGGGCCCGTGCACGTTTCGCGTCGGCAACGAGACGCGCGAGTGGGTGGAAGGCAAGGCTTGGGTGTTCGACGACACGATCGAGCACGAGGCCTGGAACCCGACTGCGTCCACGCGCGTGATCCTGCTGTTCGAGATCTGGCGTCCGGACCTCACCGGCGAGGAGCGCGCGCTCGTCGACGCGATGTTCGCCGCCATCGACGCGCATAGCGGGCAGAAGCCCGCGTGGGAGATCTGAAGCCCGCGCTTCAGCGCGCGGCGCGCTGGCTGAGCTCGGCTGCGACCTCGTTCGCCCAGTTCCTGAAGAGCGCGTCGAACCAGAAGCGGTTGGTGACGCTGCTCGCGCGAGACAGGCGCCCGGTGTCGCCCGCGGTCCCGCGATGCTCCGACTGCAGGCGCACCGCGCCGCTGGCATCGCGGCCTTCGGCCCTCAAGGTGGCGCGGCCGGCCTCGCGCACGAACGTCTTGGTGATGCCGGGTGCCTGGACATCGGGTGCGTTGACATACAGGTCCTCGATGCTGGCCGACAGGCGCAGCGCATCCGGCGCGGAGCCTACGACGTCGAACCCGCGCGCGCGCACGGCCTCGTCGAGCGCGCTGTGCAGGCTGGCCGCCATGTCGGCGGCAATGCGCCGCGCGTCTTCGGCGTCGACAAAGTGGGTTCGCCCGCCCGACTGGTTCATGTTCGGCAGCCAGCTCTTGTCGAAGGCGACCTGCACCGGCGCGATCACGACCGCGCGGCGCGATTCGGCGGAAACGGTGGCGGAGGCGGTAACGAGGGTGGCCGCCAGGGCGATTGCGAGCAGGGATTTCGGTTTCATGGGCGTCCTCCGCGGTTGCGGGTGGAAGATTTCATAGAATAGACCCCTGGAACGCCTGGAAGGTCACCTGATGCAAGAATCGGTAACAGGGGGCGCCGAGGTCCGGGCCCTCGAGGCCCAAGCCGCCCGCGCTTCGCAGGCCGGTCGCCACGAAGAGGCCCTGAGGCTCTGGTCGCGCATCCTCGACCTGCAGCCCGAGCATGCCCGCGCGCTCGACTTCCTCGGCCAGCTCGCGTTTCGCCGCGGCGACCTCGGAAAGGCGCGCGCGCTGCTCGAGAGATTGGTCCGGGCCGACGGCCGCGATCCGCAGCAGTGGGTGAACCTTGCCGTGGCCTGCCAGGGCCTGAAGGACGAGGCGGGCGAGGAGGCCGCGATCCGCCAGGCGCTTTCCGTCGATCCCGCCGACCTGCTCGCGCTGCTCATGCGCGGCAACCTGCTGGAGCGCCAGGGAAGGACCCACGATGCTGCGCGCGCTTATGGGGCGGCGGCGACCGTGGCGCCGGCGATGGATCGGCTGCATCCCGACCTGCGGCCCTCGGTCTCGCACGCCCTCGCGTACAGGCAGAAGTACGACGCGGATTGCGGCGCCTACCTCGACCAATTCCTGGAGGCGCGGCTGCGCGAGCACGGCGGCGAGGACCTGCGCCGGTTCCGGGACGCGGTGGACATCATGGTCGGCCGCAAGCGCCGCTACGATTCCCAGTCGGTCATCTTCCACTACCCGCGCCTCGCGCCGATCGAGTTCTTCGATCGGCACGAGTTCCCGTGGCTGGATGCGGTCGAGGCGGCGACGTCGGCGATCCGCGACGAGTTCCTCGAGGTCCTGAGGTCGGAGCAGGGCTTCGCGCCCTACATCGCCTATCCGCCGGATGTGCCCCACAACCAGTGGGCCGAGCTCAACAACTCTCCGCGCTGGAGCGCATTTCACCTCTACAAGATGGGCTCCCGGGTGGAGGAGAACGCGGCGCGCTGCCCGCGCACCATGGCCGTGCTGGACGCGGTGCCGATGCCGATCCAGCCTGGCCGCACGCCGGCGGCCATGTACTCGCTGCTCAAACCGCGCACCCGGATCCCGCCGCATACCGGCGTTACCAACGTGCGCCTCGTGACGCACCTGCCGCTCGTCGTCCCCGAGGGCTGCGGGTTTCGCGTGGGCAACGAGACGCGACGGTGGGAGCCCGGCCGGGCCTGGGTGTTCGACGACACGATCGAGCACGAGGCGTGGAACGACAGCGATACCCTGCGGGTGGTCTTCATATTCGACATCTGGCATCCCCACCTGAGCGCGGCCGAGCGCTCGCTCATCACAACGCTCACCGAGGGCCTGAACGCCTTCTCCGGCGCGTCGGCGGGCTACGAGCTCTGATCAAGAAAAACGGCGAGCCGAAGCTCGCCGTTCAAGGGGTACTCCCTGTATCAGAACTTGTACGTCGCGCTCATGAAGACGCGGCGGCCGAACGCATCGTAGGCCTGCGGGTAGGTGTTGCCGCTACCCGTGGTACCCACTTGCGAGGTGAGGGGCGGTTCCTCGTCGAACAGGTTGTTGATGCCGCCGCGGATCGTGAGCTGCCTGGTGACCGCCCACGAGGCGGCGATGTCGAAGTAGTTCTGCTCCTTCAACTTCGCGTCGATCGGCGGTGGGCTGCCGATGTTGTTCGGGTTGGAGTTGTCGAACCGCACCTCGTCGATGTAACGCCATGTGCCGCTCAGATCGAAGTTCCACGGCGTGGACCACGTCAGGCGCAGCTTGTGGCGCCACTCGGGCAGCGGCAGCAGGCAGACGTTGCCATAGAGGCCGGTGCAGTCGTACTCCGCCGTGAGCGGGCTGTTGATCTTCTTGTGTTCCTGCAGGAGCGTGCCGACGAAGTTCACGTTCATGCCACCCCAGCGCCCCAGCGGATGGGTGTAATTCACGGCGAAATCGAGGCCCGACGTTTGCGCCTGCGCGAGGTTGATGAGGGTCGCCTCGATGCCCGGTGCCTGCGGGAGCCAGAGGGTGCCGATCGAGTCGCGGCCGATCAGGTCGCAGAACAGGCCCGAATCCAGGCACGCGTTGAGGATCGTGACCGGCGGCAGGTTCGAGATGATGTCCTCGACCTCGATGTTGTAGTAGTCGATCGTCGCGCTGAGGGTGCGCGTCGGCGTGAAGACCACGCCCAGCGTGTAGCTCTTCGCGGTCTCGGGCTCGAGGTTGGGGTTGCCGCCCTGTATGTAGTTGTACTGGCCGGCGAGGTTGTCAATGACGTTGCCGTACTGAGCCGCGGTGACTCCGGTACGGGCGCAGTCGGCTGCCGAACGGGCAGGGGTCGGGCCCGCGCACGGATCGAAGTCCATGTCGAACAGGTTCGTCCCGCGCGCCTGGAACAGCTCGATGATGTTGGCCGCGCGCACCGCCTGCTGGTAGCTGCCGCGCAGCTTCACCGCACGGGTCGGGGCCCATTCGATACCGAGCCCGTAGGAGTCGGTCTTCTTGCCCGTGTCGTAGTCGGCGTAGCGGTAGCTCGCATTCAGGCTGAGGACGTCGGCACCACGCTGGCCCTCGAGGATCGGGACGCGCACCTCGCCGAAGTACTCCTTGACCTCGTACTTGCCACCCAGCCCGATGAACGGGCCGCCCTGGCCGGCCAGGTCGCCGGACGAAAAGGCGGTGTCCGTGTCGAGGTTGAGCTTCTCGACGCGGCGCTCGACGCCGGCAGCGAAAGCGACGCCGTTCCTGGCGCCCGGGAGCTTGACCCCGTAGTTGCCGAGGTCGGACGACAGGGTCGCACCCCAGACGGACTGGGCCGTCTCGCCGGTCGCCAGGCCGGGCGTCTGCAGGTAGCTGAGCGCATCGGGATTCACGCCACCGAGCGCGAAGATGTTGTAGGGCACGCAGTTCGGATCCGTCCCGTCGAACGCCGAGCGGCAGACCGGGTTGCCGGCGCCGTCATCGACGACGTCGAGCGAGCGCAGGCCGCGGACGGTCGAGAAGTCGTTCCGGTAGACCTGCTGGTATATCACCTTGCCGGTCTGGTGGAACACGTCGTAGTCCCACCTGCCGGCGATGTCGCCCTTGAAGCCGATCACGTTGCGGAACGAGGTGTGCCGGAGGTCCGCCTGCCGGCCGCCGCCCTCGACGTTGCGGCGAAGGATCAGCACGTCGGCCGAGTCGGTGGCCGACGCGATCCCCAGCCGGGTGCGAAGGTCCGGCGACAGCAGCGGGTTCTCGCCGGTGAGCGTCGCGATGACGCCGAACAGGCCCGACGGCGCGATCTGGCCGATCGTGTGGTCGTCGTGGAAGTTGAACTCGTGGTAGGCCCGCAGCGAGTTGTTGATGTCGTAGTGCGTGTAGGCCGCGGCGGTGTAGCGCTCCGAGGGGCGCTGGTAGTAGTTGTAGGGCCCGAAGTTGAAGCCGTCGGACGCCGCGACGTAGGGCCGTGTGTTGCCCGCCGAGTCGGCGATCGTGAAGGCGGCGCCGCCTGCCAGGTTGATGAACTGGCCCGGGAAGCTGGTGCCCGAGCCGGCGCAATTGAACCCATCGCCCGCGGCGTTGCGACCGAGCGAGCACGCGCTGAAGTCGTACTCGGCCTGGGTGAGCGCCTCGTCTTTCTTGTAGCCGAAGAACACGGTCGCGTTGCCGCGGCCGTTGGCGAAGTTGTCGCCCATGAGCAGGCTCACGTCCGTGCTTTGGCCGCCATCGTCCAGGTCGCCGGGCACCTGGAAGAAAGTCGGGTTGGTCGCCGCGCTCCGGGCAACCGCGTCGGCGCTGCCTTGCGGGTTGCCCTGCTGGTGGTTGAAGAAACTGTAGTTGATGTCGCCCTGGACCCCCTGGAAGTCCTTGCGCATGATGAAGTTCACCACGCCCGCGATGGCGTCCGAGCCGTAGATCGCCGAGGCGCCTCCGGTGAGGATCTCAACACGGCTGATCAGCGCGGCGGGAATCTGGTTCAGGTCGGCCGGGTAGTAGCCCGGGCTGCCCGCAGGCAGGCGCTTGCCGTTCACGAGCACGAGGGTGCGGTCGGGGCCGAGGTAGCGCAGGTCCACCGTGGCGGTGCCGGTGGCACCGTTGGCGATGGTGCTGCCCTGGTCGGCGAACACCTGCGGCATGTTCTGCAGCAGGTTCTCGGTGTTGCGCACGCCTTCGATCTTGATGTCTTCGGCGCTGATGACGGCGATGGGGCTGGTGCTCTCGACGTTTTGCTGCAGCGGGATGCGCGAACCCGTCACCTCGATCTTCACGGCGGGCGGCGTGGCCTGTGCGAGCGCGAAGGGCGCGGCCATCATCGCCACGGCGAACTCGGTGGCGACGACGCACGCCTTGCGCGCAAACAGCGGTTGCTTCTTACTCTTGTGCTGATTCATTGCTCCCCCAGGTGTGGTGGTTGATACGTGGAGCCAAGTGGACTCGCGGCAGGATTTTGGATTTGGCCGTATGTATCTGTCTTGTTACCGGCCATTGCACCGCGGATGATAGCGAGAGGGCAGCAATAATCCAACGAAAAAAACTCAGTGTTGCGGATTTGCAACACCCTTTTTTTGTTACCGGGCCCGCCGGCATAATGGGCGCCCCGCCCCGGATCGGCCCCCGAATGCCCCGCTTTTTCCTAGGTTTTCCGCTTTTGGCCTTGCTGGCTTCGGTTCCGGCATGGTCTGACGACGCCGGCCTGAAGCGCTGCCGGGAGCTCGCCGACCCCCGGGCCCGCCTGGCGTGTTACGACGCCTTGCCTCTGCCCAAGACCCCCGCCCCCGCCGCCCCGGTCCCCGCCGCCCCGGCCCCCGCAGGCAGAGCCCCGGCGGCCTCGACACCCGCCGCGGCCCCTGCGCCGCCGCCCACGCTCCCACCCGAATCCCGCGAGGCGCGCTTCGGGATCGAGCAGAAGGCCGCCGCCCAGGAGGAGCTCCCCGCCATCCAGAGCCACATTCCGGGGCTTTTCGAGGGGTGGCGGCCGAACATGCGCATCCGGCTCGCCAACGGGCAGGTCTGGCAGATCGCCGACGACAGCTCGCGGATGATGGAGCGCCAAGATCCCAAGGTGACCGTCCGGCGGGCCCTCCTGGGGGCCTTCTTCCTCGACTTCGAGGGCGACAACCGCTCGCCCCGCGTGCGCCGGGTCCAGTAGCCCCCAGGCGCAGGGCCGGGCTACCAGACGATCGAGACTCGGGCTCCGCCGAGGGGTGAATCGCTGATCGACGCATCCCCGCCATGCCAGCGCGCCACCTGACGGACGATGGCGAGCCCGAGGCCGAAGCCGCCGGAGTCGCGATCGCGGCAGTCGTCCAGGCGCGCGAACGGCTCGAACAGACGCTCGCGTTGCGCACGCGGAATGCCCCGGCCGTCGTCGTCGACGTGGATCACGGTGCGCCCCTCGTAACGGCGCAGCGAGACCGCGACGGTGCTGCGAGCGTGCGTGCGCGCGTTGCGCAGCAGGTTCACGAGCGCGCGCGCCATGTAGCGCGGCTCGCAACGCACCGACTCGACCTCGACCGTCGCGCGGATCTCGACCGCGGGCGGAGAAGGTGCGCCCCCATTGCGCGCATCGGCAAGGACATCTTCCAGCCACGGGGCCACCGGCACCACTTGCTGGCGGATCGCGGGAACGCCGCGCTCGAGGCGCGCGTAGTCGAGGAGCTCGGTGGTGAGGTCGTCGATCTCGGCGATGTCCGCCTCCATGCGCGCGAGATAGCGGTCCTTGGCCTCGGCCTGCGGCTCCTCCAGGGCGAGGGAATGGCTGAAGCGCAAGCGGGCGATCGGCGTGCGCAGCTCATGGGACACGGCGCTCGTGAGCATCCGGTGGGAGTGCAGCAGCGCCGCGATGTGCGCGGCCATCGTGCGGAAGGCCTCGGCAAACTGTCGCAGAGGCGAGAATCGTCCCACGCGCGTGGACACGTCGAAACGCCCCGCGCCGACTTCCCCGGTGGCGTGATGCAGGCGCCTCAAGTCGCGCCAGAAGGGGCGGACCCAGAAGAACACGAGCACCGCCACGATCGCGAATTCGATCGCCCAGTTGACGGCGTAGGTCAGCATGCGCACGCGCCGCGTGTCCGGCCCGGGAAAGTCGATCACCACGACCTGCCGGCTTGCGCGCACCCGCTTCATGAGATCGAAGCCGCCGCCGTCGCGATCGAGCGAGGCGATGCGGCCCGCATCGAGGTCGGCCGCGTGGTCGGGCTTCAGGCGCGCGCGCTCGGGCAGCGCATCGAGCCGTTCGATGCGCGCGGGCATGCCGAATCCGCGAGCGAGCTCGCCCAGGCGCGCGGGCCAGGCGTGCTCGGGCAGGGGCGCGAGCGCCTCCTCGACCAGGTGGAAGGTCGGGGCGAATCGCAGGCGGAAGTCGAAGCCGTGCGAGGTGTGGCGCCACACGTAGTCCATGAGGTGCATCTGCACCACGAAGGACAGGGCGAGGGTGGCGATGAGCACCCCGTAGAGCTTCAGGAAAAGCCGGATCACGGGGCCGGGATTACCAGTGCGTGGGACTGAAGAGGTAGCCGACGTTGCGGATCGTCTTGATGCGCTCGGCGCTGTCGGCGAAGTCGCCGAGCTTGCGCCTGAGCCGGTAGATTCGGCAGTCGACGGAGCGGTCCGAGCCGTCGTAGTCGAGGCTGCGCAGCTTGTTGAGGATGTCGTTGCGCGACAGCACCTTGCCGGCATTGCGCGCGAGCAGCCACAGCAGCTCGAACTCCGAGCCGGTCAGGTCGACCGGCCGTCCCGCGAGGCGCGCCGCGCGTGAGGCGACGTCGATCTCGAGGCTGCCGAAGGCGATGGTGTCGGCCGCAGCGGCGGTCGCGCCGGAGCGCATCCCCGCGCGCCGCAGGATCGCGCGCACGTGGGCGAGGAGCACGCGCGGCTGGACCGGCTTGGGGATGAACTCGTCCGCCCCGAGCTCGAGGCCGACCACGCGGTCGAAGTCCTCGTCGCGGGCGGTGAGCAAGAGGATCGGCAGCGTCGAGCCGCGCGCGCGCAGCTCGCGGCAGATGTCGAACCCGTCGCGCCCCGGCAGCATCACGTCGAGCAACAGCAGGTCGGGCATCAGCTCCTCGGCCCTGGCGACCGCCGCGTCTCCGCGCCGCAGCCAATGGATCTCCAGGCCGTTGCGGCCGAGGTAGTCGGCGATGAGTCCCGCCAGCCCCTCGTCGTCCTCGACCAGCAATACCCGGCCGCTGGCGTCGAGGGGAAGGGCTTCGGAAGCGTCCAAGCGCTCAGCGCCGGCGATGGCGTCCGACCCATGGGTCGCGGAAAGCGCCATGCTCGGGGAACGCGATGGCTGGCGGCAACCCCTTGCGTGCCAAGTGCATGTTTTCGGCTCCTCTTTTTCGGTTTTTTCCTGAGCCGATGCTACGCAGCGCGGCGCTGCGGTCTGTAGCGCTTTGTCGCGGAATGTTGTTCCCGGTCACGGCATGTGGAACGCACCGGCGGGAGGCTGCCGGACCCACCGCGAAGTCGCGTCGCCCGGCGTTTCGTGCTAACATTTCGCGGTTCGGAGTTGAGATCGATTTGGGATGGGCGGCAGCGCCCATTTTTTGTTTGTAGGACCGTTTTCTTGAGCACAAACCGGGTTCTCGATCGCGAAGGCTGGCTGCGGGAGACCCTGGGCGGCCTGGGCTACGAGCTGGTTGACCTGGAGTCCTCCCGGGGCGGGCTGCTGCGTGTGTTCATCGATTCGCCGCGCGGCATCACGGTCGAGGACTGCGCCCGGGTAAGCCACCACCTGACAAGGGCGCTCGCCGTCGAAGGCATCGACTACGAGCGCCTGGAGGTGTCCTCGCCGGGGCTCGATCGGCCGCTCAGGCGCCTCGAGGATTACGGTCGCTTCGCAGGCAGCAAGGCGAGCGTGCGGCTCAGGCTGCCGCGCGATGGGCGGCGGCGCTTCGAGGGAGTGCTGGCGGGCGTCGAGGATGCGGTCGTGGTCCTCGATGTCGAAGGTGAACGGGTGCGGTTCGCGTTCGCGGAGATCGAGCGCGCGCGCCTGGTTCCCGATGTCTGAGGTTTCGGAGATTTCTCAAGTCATGAGTCGCGATATTCTGCTTCTGGTCGACGCGCTGGCGCGCGAGAAAAACGTCGCCAAGGACACCGTGTTCCTGGCGCTGGAGATGGCGCTCGCCTCGGCGACCAAGAAGCGCTTCAGGGACGAGGTCGACGTGCGCGTGGAGATCGACCGCGAGACGGGCGACTACTCGGCATTCCGCCGCTGGACGGTGGTGGCCGACGAGGAGCACGAGGAGCCGGCGCACCAGATCGCCATCACCGACGCCGTGGCCGAGAATCCCGAGGCCGCGCTGGGCGACGTAGTGGAGGAGCCGCTGGAGGCCGAGACCTTCGGCCGCATCGGCGCGCAGGCGGCCAAGCAGGTGATCCTGCAGAAGATCCGCGACGCCGAGCGCGAGCAGATCCTGAACGACTTCCTCGAGCGCGGCGAGTCGCTGGTCACGGGCACCGTCAAGCGCGCCGAGCGCGGCAACTTGATCGTCGAGTCGGGCCGGGTGGAGGCTCTGCTGCCGCGCGACCAGCTGATCGCCAAGGAGAACCTGCGCGTGGGCGACCGCGTGCGCGCCTACATCGCCAAGATCGACCGCCAGGCGCGCGGACCCCAGTTGATCCTCTCGCGCATCGCGCCCGAGTTCCTGGTGAAGCTCTTCGAGCTCGAGGTGCCCGAGATCGAGGAGGGGCTTCTCGAGATCAAGGCGGCTGCGCGCGACCCGGGCCTGCGCGCCAAGATCGCGGTCAAGTCCAACGACGCCCGCATCGACCCCGTGGGGACCTGCGTGGGCATGCGCGGCTCGCGCGTGCAGGCCGTCACCCAGGAGCTCGCCGGCGAGCGCGTCGACATCATTCTCTGGTCGCCGGAGCCCGCGCAGTTCGTGATCAATGCGCTCGCCCCCGCCGACGTGACCTCGATCGTCGTCGACGAGGAGCGTCACTCCATGGACGTGGTGGTCGACGAGGACCAGCTCGCGCTCGCCATCGGCAAGGGCGGGCAGAACGTGCGCCTCGCCTCCGAGTTGACCGGCTGGCACCTGAACATCATGACCACCGAGGAACGCGAGCAGAAGAGCGCGCAGGAGACCTCCGTCGTGCGCTCGCTCTTCATGGAGAAGCTCGACGTCGACGAGGAGGTGGCCGAGATCCTGGTCTCGGAAGGCTTCACCTCGCTGGACGAGGTCGCCTACGTGCCGATCAACGAGATGCTCGAGATCGAGGCCTTCGACGAGGAGACCGTGAACGAGCTGCGCCGGCGGGCGAGGAACGCGCTGCTCACCGAAGCCATCAAGAGCGAGGAGAACGTCGAGCACGCCGCCGAGGACCTGCAGAGCATGGAGGGCATGGACAACCAGACCGCCCGGGTCCTGGCCTCCAAGGGGATCACCACCATGGATGCGCTCGCCGATCTCGCGACCGACGAGCTGACCGAGATGACCGGCATGGATGCCGACCGCGCCACGAAGCTGATCATGAAGGCGCGCGAACCGTGGTTCAAGGACCAGGCGCAGGCCTGATCCGGGAGAATACGCAGCAAATGGCCAAGTCGAACGTCGCCCAATTCGCCGAGAAGCTGAAGATGCCCGTGTCGCTGCTGCTCGAGCAGCTGCAGGCCGCCGGCGTGAGGAAGAAGACGGCCGAGGATGCCATCACCGAGCAGGACATGACGCGGCTCCTCGACTACCTCCAGGAAGTGCACGGCAACAAGGAGGAGAAGAAGAAGATCACGCTCACGCGCAAGCAGACGACCGAGATCAAGAAGGCCGATGCCACCGGCAAGGCGCGCACCATCCAGGTCGAGGTCCGCAAGAAGCGCACGTTCGTGAAGGTGGACAAGCCCGAGGCCGTGCCCGAGCCGGTGAAGCCGGTCGCCCCGCCGGCGCCGATCATCAACGAAGAGGAGGCGCGCAAGCGCGAGGCCGAGGCGAAGCGCCAGGCCGAGCTCGCCGCGCGCCAGGCGGCCGAGGCCGAGACCAAGGCCAAGCGGGCCACGGTGAAGAAGAAGGCCGACGAGGCCGCGCCGGCGGAGGCGCCCGCAATCCCGGTCGAGGCGGAGGCGCCGAAGAAGAAGCGCGTCGTGCGCAAGAAGGGCGAGGAGCCGGCCACCGAGGCCGAGGCCCCCGTCCTGGTCGAGGTCAAGGCCGACGCGCAGAAGGCCGAGGCCGCGGGCGCCGCCCCGGCGACCCCGGCGGCCAAGGAGAGCGAAGGCACGCTGCACCGGCCTGTGCTCAAGCCGGGCGAGGCCAAGGACAAGAAGGGTCCCAAGCGCGCGGCAAAGCCCGCGTCGGCATGGGTGGACGACCAGGCGCGCCGCCGCGCCATCAAGACTCGTGGCGACGCTTCCGGTGGCCGTGACGGCTGGCGCTCGCGCGCCGGCGGGCGGCACCGCGACGACGAGGGCGGGACCGCCTTCGCCGCGCCGGCCGAGCCGAAGGTGCTCGAGGTGCCGATCCCGGAGACCATCTCGGTCGGCGACCTTGCCCACAAGATGAGCGTGAAGGCCGCCGAGGTCATCAAGGTCATGATGAAGATGGGCACGATGGCCACGATCAACCAGGTGATCGACCAGGACACGGCGATGATCGTGGTCCAGGAGATGGGCCACACGCCCAAGCCGGCGAAGCTCGACGATCCCGAAGCGTTCCTGACCGAGACCACCGCGGACCTGGGCAACCTGGAGACGCGCCCGCCGGTCGTGACCGTCATGGGCCACGTCGACCACGGCAAGACATCTCTGTTGGACGCGATCCGCAAGGCGCGCGTGGCGGTGGGCGAGGCGGGCGGCATCACGCAGCACATCGGCGCCTACCACGTCGAGACGCCGCGCGGCGTCATCACCTTCCTCGACACGCCGGGCCACGAGGCCTTCACCGCGATGCGCGCTCGGGGCAGCCTGATCACCGACCTCGTGATCCTGGTGGTCGCGGCGGACGACGGTGTCATGCCGCAGACGATCGAGGCCATCAACCACGCCAAGGCCGCCAAGGTCCCGGTCGTGGTCGCGGTGAACAAGATCGACAAGCCGGAGGCGAACCCGCAGCGCATCAGGCAGGAGCTGCTCGCGCACGAGGTCGTTGCCGAGGAGTTCGGCGGCGAGACCCAGTTCGTCGAGGTCTCGGCCAAGACCGGGCAGGGCATCGACAAGCTGCTCGAGTCGATCCAGCTGCAGTCCGAGGTGCTCGAGCTGAAGGCGCCGGTGAATGCGCCCGCGAAGGGCGTCGTGATCGAGTCGCGCCTCGACAAGGGGCGTGGCCCCGTGGCCACGGTGCTGGTGAAATCGGGCACGTTGCGCAAGGGCGACATCGTGCTTGCCGGCGCGGTTTTCGGCCGGGTGCGCGCGATGACCGACGAGAACGGCAAGGCCGTCTCGGAAGCCGGGCCGGCGATCCCGGTGGAGATCCAGGGCCTGCAGGACGTGGCGCGCGCCGGCGACGACATCAACGTTCTCGGCGACGAGCGCAAGGCGCGCGAGATCGCGCTCTTCCGCCAGGGCAAGTTCCGCGACGTGAAGCTCGCCAAGCAGCAGGCAGCCAAGCTCGAGAACGTCTTCGACCAGCTCGCCGACGGGGCGATCAAGACGCTGGCGCTGATCATCAAGGCCGACGTGCAGGGCTCCTACGAAGGCCTCGCGCACGCGCTCGCCAAGCTCTCGACCAGCGAGGTCAAGGTCAACATCATCCACACCGGCGTGGGCGGCATCACCGAGAGCGACATCAACCTCGCGCTCGCCTCGAAGGCGGTGGTGGTGGGATTCAACTCCCGCGCGGACGCGGCCGCGCGCAAGCTCGCCGAGCACTCGGGCGTGGACATCCGCTACTACAACGTGATCTACGACGCGGTCGACGACGTGAAGGCTGCGATCGGCGGCATGCTCGCCCCGGAGCGCAAGGAGACCGTTCTGGGCATGGTCGAGGTGCGCAACGTCTTCAGGATCTCCAAGGTCGGGACGGTCGCCGGATGCATGGTGGCCGATGGCGTGGTGCGTCGCGGCGCTGCCGTGCGCCTCGTCCGCGGCGGCGTCGTCGTGCACACGGGCGAGCTCGACTCGCTCAAGCGCTTCAAGGACGACGTGCGCGAGGTGAAGGCCGGATTCGAGTGCGGCTTGTCGATCAAGAGCTTCAACGACATCCAGATCGGCGACCAGGTCGAGGTCTTCGAGGTCGTCGAGGTCGCGCGCACGGTCGCCTGACGGGGCGGCTCAGCCACCGGCATGAGCACCGCTCGCAGCGCCCGCATCGCCGAGGAGATCCAGCGCAGCCTCGCCGAGCTGATCCGGCTCGAGGTGCGCGACCCGCGCGTGGGCCTGGTGACGCTCACCGGCGTGGAGCTCTCGCGCGACCAGTCGCACGCCAAGGTGTTCTTCACGGCGCTGGGATCGGCCGCCGAAGCCGCCGAGGCCGGCCAGGGGCTTGCGCGCGCAGCCGGGTTCCTGCGCAGCGAGCTCGCGCACCGGCTCACCACCCGCAAGGTTCCCGAGCTGCACTTCGAGTTCGATGCATCCGTCGAGCGCGGTGTCCGCCTGTCCCGCTTGATCGACGAGGCGGTGAAGCCGCCGAAGTCCGCACGCGCGCGCAAGCCGCGCGCCTAGCATGTCCGCGCCGCAGCAACCCGACGGCGTCCTGCTGCTGGACAAGCCGCCGGGATTCTCGTCGACGCAGGCCCTGGGCCGCGCGAAGCGCCTGCTCAAGGCGCGCAAGGCCGGCCATACCGGCACGCTCGACCCGTTCGCCACGGGCCTGCTGCCGCTGGTCTTCGGCGAGGCGACCAAGTTCGGACGCTTCCTGCTCGATGCCACCAAGGCGTACTCGGCCACGCTGCGCCTCGGGGTGGAGACGACTACCGGCGACACCGAGGGAACCGAGGTCGTGCGCCTGCCGGTCGACGTGGACCCGGCCCTCGTCGACGAGGTGCTCGCCGCCTTCCGCGGGGTCCGCGACCAGGTCCCGCCGATGCACTCTGCGGTGCGTGTCGCCGGCCGGCGCCTCTACGAGCTCGCGCGCGAGGGCCGCGAGATCGAGCGCGCGGCGCGCCGCATCGAGATCCTGAGCCTGGAGCGCGAATCGCTCTCGGGCGACCAGCTGGTGATCACGGTCGCCTGCTCGAAGGGCACGTATATCCGCACCCTGGCGATGGAGCTCGGGCGCGCGCTCGGCTGCGGGGCCTATCTCACGGCCCTGCGCCGCACCGCGGTGGGTCCGTTCGGACTGGCGCAGGCCATGACGCTGGACGCGCTCGCCGAGGCAGGCGAGGACGCGGCGCAGCGCCTGCTCCCGGTGGAAGTGCTGGTCGCGGGCCTGCCGCGCCTCGACTGCCCGGAATCGGAGGCGACGCGCTTCACGCAGGGGCGGGATATCACGGCGCCCGGGACCGCCGAGGGGGCGGAGCTGGCGGTCTTCGGGCCCGCCGGCCGCTTCCTCGGAGTCGGCGCCGCCGACGGCGACCACAGGCTTTCGCCACTGCGCCTGATGGCGACCGGGGGAGGCTCCCAAGTTCCCTGATTTTGCTTGAGTTTGTCACCCATTACGCGCTAAAATCGCTGTTTCCCGAGACGCAAAAATTCCGCCAGAAGAGAGTTGGAGAATTCATCCCATGCCCGTTACCACCGCTGACAAGGCGCGCGTCGTCGCGCAGTACCAACGCGCCAAGGCCGACACCGGCTCGTCCGAGGTCCAGGTCGCGCTCCTCACCGAGCGCATCAACATGCTGACCGAGCATTTCAAGGCGCACATCAAGGATTTCCATTCCCGCCGCGGCCTTCTCAGGATGGTGAGCCAGCGCCGCAGCCTGCTCGACTACCTGAAGCGCGACAACGTCGAGGCCTATCGCTCGCTCATCGAGCGACTCGGCCTGCGCAAATAAGGACCCGACGCCGGAACCTGCCCCGCGACGCCTCGATTCGAGCGCGCGGGGTTTTGCCTTTTTCGGCCCCTTTCCACCCCGTGCGGGCCCGCCGGACGACATACACGCCGCGGCCCTCCGCCCCTGATAACAGGAAGACACCGTGAGATCCATCAAGAAGACATTCAACTTCGGGCGCCACCAGGTGACGCTCGAGACCGGCGAGATCGCGCGCCAGGCCGACGGTGCCGTGCTGGTCACCATGGACGACACCGTGGTGCTCGTCACCTGCGTCGGCCGCAGGGACGTGAGGCCCGGCCAGGACTTCTTTCCGCTGACCGTCGATTACCAGGAGAAGACCTACGCCGCGGGCCGCATTCCCGGCGGTTTCTTCAAGCGCGAGGGCCGCCCTTCGGAGAAAGAGATCCTCACCTGCCGCCTGATCGACAGGCCGCTGCGCCCGCTCTTTCCCAGCGGCTTCTACAACGAGGTGCAGGTGATCGCGACGGTGCTCTCGATCAACCCCGAAGTCGACTCGGACATCCCGGCCATGATCGGCGCCTCGGCGGCGGTCACGCTGTCGGGCATCCCGTTCGACGGCCCGATCGGCGCCGCGCGCGTGGGATACCTCGACGGCGAATACGTGCTCAATCCGACCAAGACGGAGCTCGAGACGTCGAAGCTGAACCTCGTCGTCGCCGGCACCGAGCAGGCCGTGCTCATGGTCGAGTCCGAGGCGAACGAGCTCTCCGAGGAGGTCATGCTCGGCGCCGTGGTCTTCGGCCACGAGCAGATGAAGGCCGCGATCGACGCGATCAACGCGCTCGCCGACGAAGGCGGCAAGGACGACTGGGACTGGGAAGCCGCGGAAACCGACTCGGTGCTGGTCGAGAAGATGCGCGCGCTGGTCGAATCCGACCTCAACGACGCCTACCGCATGAAGTCAAAGTCGCTGCGCTCCACGCGCCTGGACGAGATCAAGAAGAAGGTCTGGGACACGTTCGTGCTGGTGGAGGACAACCCTGCCGACGCCAACGTCGCCCGTGGCGTCCTGAAGGAGATGGAAGCCAAGATCGTCCGTGGCCAGATCCTGAACGGCGAGCCGCGGATCGACGGGCGCAACACGCGCACCGTGCGCCCGATCTCCATCCGCCCGACCATCCTTCCGCGCGTGCACGGCTCGGTCCTCTTCACCCGCGGCGAGACCCAGGCGATCGTGACGACCACGCTCGGGACCGGCCAGGACGAGCAGCGCATCGACGCGCTCCAGGGCGAGTACACCGAACGCTTCATGCTGCACTACAACTTCCCGCCGTTCTCCACCGGCGAGACCGGCCGCGTGGGCACGCCCAAGCGCCGCGAGATCGGCCACGGCCGCCTCGCCAAGCGCGCGCTCCTCGCGGTGCTGCCGAGCAAGGAGGAGTTCGGCTACACGCTGCGCGTCGTCTCCGAGATCACGGAATCGAACGGCTCCTCCTCGATGGCGAGCGTTTGCGGCGGCTGCCTCGCGCTGATGGACGCGGGCGTGCCCCTCAAGGGCCACGTCGCGGGCATCGCGATGGGACTCATCAAGGACGGCGGGCGCTTCGCGGTGCTGACCGACATCCTCGGCGACGAGGATCACCTCGGCGACATGGACTTCAAGGTCGCCGGGACCCAGCGCGGCATCACCGCGCTGCAGATGGACATCAAGATCCAGGGCATCACGCGCGAGATCATGAAGGTCGCGCTGGACCAGGCCAGGGAAGGCCGCATGCACATCCTGGGCATCATGGAGCAGGCGGTGCCGGGCCCGCGCCAGGAGATGTCCAGCTACGCGCCGCGCATCATCAAGATGAAGATCAACCCCGACAAGATCCGGGAAGTGATCGGCAAGGGCGGGAGCGTCATCCAGGCGCTCACGCGCGAGACCGGCACCACGATCGACATCGAGGACGACGGCACCATCTCCATCGCGTGCCTGTCGGCCGAAGCCGGCGAGGACGCGATGAACCGCATCCGCGCGATCACGGCGGAGGTCGAGGTGGGCAAGGTCTACGAGGGGCCGGTGCTGCGGCTGCTCGACTTCGGCGCCATCATCCAGCTGCTTCCCGGCAAGGACGGCCTGCTGCACATCTCGCAGATCGCCCACGAGCGCGTGAACCAGGTCTCGGACTACCTGAAGGAAGGCCAGATCGTGAAGGTGAAGGTGCTCGAGGCCGACGACAAGGGACGCGTGCGCCTGTCGCGCAAGGCGCTCCTCGACCCGCCGCCGCGCCGCGAGGAGTCGCCCCCGCCCGCCGCGGAGTCGGCCTCCCAGTAGGCCGGGAGGCTATAATTCCCCGTGATGGTCGCAGTCCATCGCGGGGTGTAGCGCAGTCTGGTAGCGCACTTGCTTTGGGAGCAAGATGTCGGGGGTTCGAATCCCTCCACCCCGACCAGACATCGGCATCCGGATCGCGCCCGTAGCTCATCCGGATAGAGCACCGGCCTTCTAAGCCGGGGGTAACAGGTTCGAATCCTGTCGGGCGCGCCAGCTTGAGGGTCGATGGTGGCTGTAGCTCAGCGGTAGAGTCCTGGATTGTGATTCCAGTTGTCGTGGGTTCGAATCCCATCAGCCACCCCAGACATCGAAGAGCCCGCGCGCAGCGGGCTCTTCCCCTTCAGGCGCGCTTGCGCATGAGCCGCTGCTGCTCGCGCTGCCAGTCGCGATCCTTTTCGGTGGCGCGCTTGTCGTACTGCTTCTTGCCCTTGGCGAGGCCGATCTGCAGCTTCACCCGCCCCTTCGAGTAATGCAGGTCGAGCGGCACCAGGGTGTAGCCGCGCTGCTCCACCTTGCCGATCAGCTTGCGGATCTCCTCGGCGTTCAGCAGCAGCTTGCGGCTGCGGGTGGGATCGGGCTTCACGTGGGTCGACGCGGTCGCGAGCGGGCTCACGTGCATGCCGATCACGAAGGGCTCGGCGCCCTTCAGCACCACGTACGCTTCCTTGATGTTGGCGCGGCCGGCACGGATCGCCTTCACCTCCCAGCCCTCGAGCACCAGCCCGGCCTCGTAGCGCTCCTCGACGAAGTAGTCGTGGAACGCCTTCTTGTTGTCGACAATGCTCATGGTCCCATTTTACAGTCGCGTCCATGCCCACCGTGCGCAAGTCGGCGATCGTCCCGCATTCGTGCGCCACGATGTTCGCGCTGGTCGACCGTTGCGAGGCTTACCCCGAGTTCCTGCCGTGGTGCTCGCGGGTCGAGCTGCTGGAGCGCACGCCCGAGGTCACGAGCGCGCGCCTGCACATCGACTATCACGGGCTCGTGACCCGCATCGCCACGCGCAACGTGAAACGCCCCTTCGAGAGCATGCAGCTCGAGCTGGTCGAGGGACCCTTCGACTCGTTCGGCGGCTCCTGGAGCTTCGCGGCGCTGGGCGAAGCCGGCTGCCGGGCCGAGTTCGTCCTCGACTACTCCGTCGCGAGCTCCGCGCTCGCCGCGCTGCTGGGGCCCGTCTTCGGCCACATCGCCTCGACGCTGGTCGAGCGATTCGTCGCGCGCGCCGACGCCGAGGCGGGAAGATGAGCCTCAGAGTGAGCGTGGCACTCGCCCTGCCCGGGCGCCAGGAAGTCGTCGAGCTCGAGTTGGCCGATGGGGCCACGGTGGGTGATGCGCTCGCCGCCGCAGCGCTCGCGCGGCGTTTTCCGGAGCTCGAGCTGGGCGCGCTCGAGGTGGGCGTGTGGTCGCGGCCCTGCGATCGCTCGACGCCTCTGCGTGACGGCGACCGCGTCGAGCTCTACCGTGCGTTGCAGGCCGACGCCAAGGCCGAGCGCCGTGCCCGCGCGCGACTCAGGACTTCTTCGCCTCGATCTCGAAGCGGGCGTTGATCCAGTCGGCGCCCTTGCGGATGATGCGATTCAGCCGCACGCGGAAATCACCCTCGCCGGAGCGGATGCTGAAGGTGCCTCCGGCGTCGAATTGGCTCCCGCGAACCAGCAGCGAGTCGTGCTTGCCGCTCTTGTCGGCGCCGGGAAGGTAGAGCGCCTGCAACGCCTCGCTACCGTCCAGCGGCGCGAGGTCCACGGGGATGGGGCGGTACGAAAGCACCTCCACGCCCGCGAGCACCTCGCCGCGCACGCGGCTCGGGCGCTTGCGCACCACGCTGCCGATGATCCATCCGCCGCTCTCGTGGTTGAGCAGCGCGATCAGGCCGTTCAGTCGGACCGTCTCCGCGGCCGCGTGGTCGACGATGAGGCCGTACCCGCGCGAGCTGAGGTCGTGCACGCGCCAGCGCTCGACCTCGGGATGGTTCTCGAACACCGGAGCCGCGGCCGGGGCCGGCTGGGCCGAGACCAGCGACAGCCCCGCGGGCGTGATCTCGATCGTCTGGGTGAGCTCGGTGGTGGTCACCGCGGACCCGGCTCGCGCCGAGGGCGCTTCCTCGCGCACCATGCGCATCACGCGCTCCGAGCCGCACACGACGTCCACCTCGCGGTCCTCGAAATGGGTGCGCTCCTCGACGCGCGCCTCGTTACCCGAGAGCACCGACTGGTGCAGCTTCTCGATGGTCGCGAGGAGCGCCGCATGCTCCTCGACCGGGAACAGCGCGCCCGCCCCGTAGCCTGCGAAGAGCCGCCCGTGGCGCAGCCCGTCCTGGACCTCGTCGATCTGCGCCTTGATCAGGTCGGCGCGCAGGTAGCGCGCGGTCTCGCCGGTCGTCTCGCCGCGCATGAGGCGCATGCCGGCGGCCGAAGCCAGGTCGACGTAGAAGTGGTGCCGGCCGGGGACGTACTCGCTTTCGAGCGAGTACTCCTGGCACCACGACGAGAACCAGCCGTCGGCGATCTCGATCTGCGGGCGCGAGAGGTTGCCCGCATTGAGCAGGTCGAGCACCAGCGTGCGCAGGTAGAGCGACTGCACGGTGGGCTTGAAGCCCGGCTGCGCCGGATGCAGGACGAACGCAGTTCGCGCCGAGCCATCGGCATCGGCAAGGCCGTAGAGCGCGTGCAGCTGGCGCCACGGCGCGCCGCGGGCGGGCTCGCCGAGGAAGTATCCCCATTTCATCAGGCCGTGGATCGCGTCGAGCGCCAGGCCCACGAGGCGCTGCGCGTCCTCGAGCGACTCGGGCGTGGTGGCCCAGGCCCCGCGGTTGCGCAGGAATCGCTGGAAGCCGTTCGCGGCCTCGAGGTTGACGCGCTGCACGCTGGTGGCGAACTGGCGGTCCGCCTCGGCCGAGCCGGGGCTGCGCAGGAAGTCGACCTGGTCGTAGAGCAGCAGCGCCTGGAAGTGCTCCTCGAGCGCGAGCAGCTCGCGCAGGCGCTCGGTGGTGAACTCCGCCTCGTCGCGGCCCGCGTCGCGGATGGCGGAGTGGAACCGGACCAGCGCGTCGGGGTCGCGCACCGTCTTGAGCGCGAGCACGTGCTCGATTTCGGGCGCGAAGACGACGACGGTGGACACGTCAGCCGACCGAGAACATTTCAACGCTGCGCAAGGCCGGCATCGGGTTGGGAACGAGGTCACGCTCGTCCACACCCGCGCGCGCCATGAGCGAGCGCCGCAGCTCGGACGCGAGGACCTCGTTCTCGAAGTCCATCGGCGCCTCCAGCCAGTTCTCGACGATCGGGTCGACGTTGGCCGCCGCCAGGCGCCGTGCCTCGCGCGGCCCGATCGTCTCGAGCGACTTCATCGGCGCCTCTTTGTAGAGCGCGTTCGCCGGATCCAGCTCGCGGCCGAAGCTGCGCACCTTGGGCCACAGCTCGGAGGCGCCAGGGCGCTCGCTGAAGCGACCGGCAAGGTCGGCATACTCGCCCGCGAGGCGCTCGAGGCGGTAGATCTCGAACAGCGCCAGCCACGGGCGCAGGTGGTCGGGACGGTCCTCGGTCGCGAAGCGCAGCAGCTCCACCGCGCGCGGCAGCGAGCCGTCCTCGTAGAACAGGCGCGCACCCTTGACCACCGAGGCCTGGTCGTCGAGCACGATGGTGCCGCCGCGGATCTCGGGGAACCGCTCCTCGATGTAGCGGCGCCTCAGGCTCTCGGTGTTGTCCTCCAGTCGCGTGGCGAGCGAGGCGTCCGAGGCGATCTCCGCGCGTACCGGCGCGGCGACTTCGATCGGCGGCTCGGCCACGAATGGCGCCTCGTGCGCGAGTTGATCGGGCTCGATCAGCATCGTCGCCTCGCCCTCGGTGTCCTCGGGCTCGACGGCGGCGGGATCGCGCCAGCGCGACCACAGGCCCCACCCGAGCAGGCCGAGCGCCACGAGAATCGCGATACCGGCCGCCGCGACGCGTCCCGTGGTGGACTCGAGCGCTCCCACGATCGCGGTGGCCGAGGGAAGCGAGGAGGCCTCGGCAGGTTCCGGCGCGCTTGACGTCGGTGCCGCAGGCGCGGCCGGCGCCTTTGCAGCCGGCGGCTCCGGAAGAGTTGCGGGCGCAGGCTCGATCCTGGGCGCGGGCTCGGGGGCGAGCACTACGGCCGGTGAAGGAGCGGGTTCGGCGCGGGGTGGGACTGCGGCTTTCGCGGGCGCCGCCTCGGGGCTCGCAAAGGACTGCGGCATCGAGGCGAGCTTGAGTTGCAGCTCGGCGACCCGTGCCTCGAGCCGGCGCAGGTTGTCGCGCATCGAGAGCATCGCCGCGACCTGGTCGTCGCTGTCGAGCAGCCGCAGCCGCTCGCGCAGCACGGCGCGGGTCTTGTCGTCGAACTGGCCTGCGCGCGCGAGGTCGATGGGCGCCGACGAGAGGCGCAGCACGTATTGCGGCCCGGCCGCGGGCGTGGCGATGGCGGCCGGCGGCGTCGCAGCCGGAGCGGGCGCAGGACGTGGCGCCGGCGCGGTGACGCGGGGGGGCTCGGCCGGCGCCTGCGCGATGCGCGCAAGCTCGACCACGGAGCGTGGTGCAGCGCCAGGCGGTGCTGCGGCGGCGCTGCGACGTGGTGCTAGCCGCTGCGCACGCACACCGGGCGGGTCCAGCAACACTGTGACGGTGGCGCCCACCGGTTGCGGGGTTCCCGCGCACGTCGAGGTCACGCCGAATGCGAAGGCTGGTTCATTCACCGGGGAGCCGGAGCGCACGCGCAGGCTGGCCGAGTTGCGGCGGCGCTCCACCGACAGCACCCCGTCCGGCAATGCGGGCAGGGCGCCCCTTGCTTCACTGCTCGTGAGCGAGAGGCAGCTCGCATGGAACCACTCGCCTTCGCGCGCCCGCACGGGGATGCGGGCGTCGAGCCTTTCACCGAGCCCGGAGAGCACCTCCACGGGGCCAAGGTCCAGCGCGCGCGACGGCAGGGCCAGTACAGCCAGCGCCAACCATAACGCGATCCTGCATCCCGGAATCAGGGCTTCTTGCACGCCTCATCCATCTGGCGGCGGCTGCTCTCGCGCTTCGACTCGATCTCCTCGTCCGTCATGTACTCGCGCTCGCCCTGCGCGTTGAGCTTCTGGATCCTGCCGCCGTCGGCGTAGATCTGGTGGTTGTTGCGCGCGGCCTGGCAGCGCTCCTCGGCCAGCGCCGCGTTCTTCTCGGCCTCTCCCGCCTTCTTGGCCTTGTCGGCGACCTCCTTGCGGCCCTTCTCCGCCGCCTTGTCCTGTTCGACCGCGGATTTCGTCGTGGGCCCGCCGACGCCGCGGATGTTCACCGACTTGGTGTCGATGCCCGCGGGCGGCTGGTCGGAGTAGACCGTCTTGCCGGTCTTCGGATCGGTGTACTTGTACAGCTGCGCCTCGGCAGCCGGGGCGAGGGCCACGGCCATCGCCAGGATGAGGCCACGTTTCATCGTCATTCCTCCTTCGGTTTCATCGGACTGCCGGATAGGTGAGCTGCTCGAGACCGAGTCGTGCGAGCTCGCTCGCGCGGCGCGCGTGGCGTGCCGCGCGCGCATGGTCACGGGAGGCCACCGCTTCGCGCGCCGCGATCAGGTCTTCCCACGCCTGTTGCCAGAGCGCGCGCTTGGCGCGTGCCCGCTGGATGTCGGTTTCCGCCTGCGCCAGCAGAGCCCGCGCTTCCTCGGCAGCGGCCGCCGCGAGGGCTTCGGGCGTGGGTCCGCGGGGGGCCTCGACGCGCGGCGGCTCGGGCCGCTCGGGCGCCTCGGGCGCGAGTGCGCAACCCGCCAGGGCGAGCGCGGCGAGGCCCACGCAAAAATGTGAAGTTTCAAGCATTTACAATACCTTAACGAGAAACCACCCGAGCGTCAATGAACTCCTGCACTCTGGTTGGCCGCCGCCGGGCTCGGTTGTCCGGGTAGGGGTCGATCTGTATAATTTCGTTTTGCGGCGAGGGTTTCTGAATGCGCGTCATACAAAAAGCGCTCACGTTCGACGATGTCCT
>Ga0307505_10000606_pt1 | contig 37877 bp, 33 predicted proteins | sample 23_S_MG_FD_202183 | JGI IMG/M metagenome (GOLD analysis project Ga0307505, IMG submission 202183) | Soil microbial communities from Populus trichocarpa stands in riparian zone in the Pacific Northwest, United States - 23_S | ecosystem: Environmental > Terrestrial > Soil > Riparian zone > Trees...
CCTTGGCTCTCGTAGAGCTTGCGCCGCCGTTCTTGCGGTTGCGGTTTCCCGCGCAGGATGATCGAAAGCCAGCCGAGCAAGCTCGGCTCTACGGGGATGGTCGCGTGCCTTGGCTCTCGTAGAGCTTGCGCCGCTGTTCTGCAGTTGCGGTTTCTCGCGCAGGATGATGGAAAGCCAGCAGAGTAAGCTCGGCTCTACGGAGTTGTATGATCGCCACGCGATCCAATTCGCGGGAGAGGTGGTGTGGCGGCAGAACACCCGGTATCGCGCGGTGCGACGATCCACGCGCGTGCCGCGGCGCTGATCCTCGATGCGTTCCTCGACTACAACGCGCGCTACTCCGACATCACGCGACGCGCGCGGCGGCGCTTCGAGCGGCGCGACTGGAAGCATGCGCGCGTCGACGCGGCAGCGCGCATCGATCTGTACGACGTGTGCGTTCGCGAAACCCTGGACCGCCTCGAACGACTGCTCGACGAACGCCTGCGTTCGCGGGCGTTGTGGGCGGCGATCCGCAACGAGTACGAGGTGCTGATTGCGCCGCTGCTCGATCGCGAACTGACCAAGACGTTTTTCAATTCGCTGTCGCGGCGCCACTTCCTCACGACCGGGGTCGAGCCGGATATCGAGTTCGTCGCGCTGGATCTGGAACCGACGGCCGGCATCGTCGATCCGGTCGCGCTGCATCACTACGACGCGCGCGACGGACTCGATACGGTCTGTGCGCGCATGCTCGAGGACTTTCCGTTTGCCAATGGCTATGCCGATGCGGCGCGCTGCGCAAGCGCGCTGGCCACGGCCCTGGACGCGCGCGCGCTGGCGAGTGGCCAGGCGCCGATCCGGCGCATCGAACTGCTCAAGGTCGCGTTCTTCCGCGAGCGACGTGCCTGGCTGGTCGGGCGCGCGCTCGGCGCCGATGCGGTCATGCCGCTGGTCGTGGCCCTGGTCAGCGAAGCCGATGGCGTGCGCGTGGACGCATTGCTCACCGATGGCGACGAGGTCTCGGCGCTGTTCGGCTATACGCGCAGCTACTTCCATGCCGACCTGCCGACGATCGGCGATGCCGTGGTGTTCCTGCGCGCGCTGCTGCCGCACAAGCCGGTGGAAGAGATCTACACCGTGCTCGGCCGCGCCAAGCAGGGCAAGACCGAGCGTTACCGCCATCTGTTCCGCCACCTCGCCCTGCATCCGGAAGAACGCCTCGTGCGCGCCGATGGCGAGCGCGGCATGGTCATGGCAGTGTTCACGCCCAGGTCCTACGCGCTCGTGTTCAAGGTGATCCGCGACCAGTTCGCCTATCCCAAGGACATGGCGCGACGCCATGTCGAGGAAAAGTACCGGCTCGTGTTCCGCTACGACCGCGTCGGCCGCCTCGTCGATGCGCAGGAGTTCCGTCATCTGCGCTTTCCGCGACGCCAGTTCGAACGCGACATGCTCGACGAACTGCTCGGCCAGTGCGCGGAAACCGTCAGTCTCGACGGCGACGACGTACTCGTGCGCCATTGTTATGTCGAGCGGCGCCTGCGCCCGATGAACCTCTACGTGCGCGAGGCGCCTGGCGAAGCGGCGACCCGGGCGATGCTCGACTATGGACTGGCGATCAAGGAACTGGCACGCAGCAACATCTTTCCTGGCGACCTGCTGCTGAAGAACTTCGGCATCACGCGCGGGGGCCGCGCGATCTTCTACGACTACGACGAACTTTGCCTGCTCGACACCTGCCGATTCCGCAAGCTGCCCGAGGCGCGCGAAGAAGACGAGATGCGCCCGCTCGACGACTGGCTGAGCGTGCGCGAGGGCGATGTGTTTCCGGAAATGTTTCCGCGCTTTCTGGGCGTGCCGGCGGCCCTGCGCGAGGCACTCGTGGAGCGCCACGGCGAGATCTTCGATGCACGCTGGTGGCAGGGTCTGCAGGCCGACCTCGCACGGGGCGAGAATGCCGATGTCGTGCCGTATACCGAGGAAGCGCGGCTGCCGCGCTGAAACGAGCCGCGCTGAAACGAAAGGAGCCCGCATGCGGGCTCCGGGACTTCCACGCTCCGTGCAGGAGTGACGACTTCTGGGTCAACGGGAGGAGACGTCAGTTCGCATACCCGGGGGAAGGTCGCGATCGCCGCCACTCCTGCACGTCACGTCATGTCAACGCATCAAACCGGAGGCCTGCGGCGCCCGAAAATGAGGGAGACGATGAACAGGATCAGGAACACGAAGAACAGGATCTTGGCGATGCCGGCCGCGGCACCGGCGATGCCGCCGAAACCGAGAACGGCAGCGATCAGCGCGACCACGAGAAAGACCAGGGCGTAGTGAAGCATGGCGGATCTCCTTGTTTTGTTGTCGTCAGATCTGCGGGAACGATGGAAGCGATGAACCGCTTCCCGAGATGACGGCAGACAAACTAGTCCCGGGCCGATGAATTAGGCGTTAGCAATCGCCTTACGATCATTAAACGATGCGTTCCCATTCATGCTGCGGATGGTTTCGCGTGTTTCACGGTCATCCAGGACGCTGGCGCGCTGGCGATCGTCGCAGGATCGGTGAGCGAGCCTGGGTTCGATGCCGGGCCGACGCGCCCAGCGCGCGATCCGCCTCCTGGCACCTTCGCGACGGGAAGCCGGACGCGCAGCCGGGTACACTAGCCGACTACCGCCGTGTCCGCGGTATCCATCGAGACGGAGAAACCCATGAAGAAACTCGCATTCGCACTCGCCGCGGCAGTCGGACTCGTTGCCTGCGGCGACAAGCCCGCCACGCCCGCAGCCAGCCCCGCGCCGACCGCAACCGATCAGCCCGACACCACGACAGCCCCACGAAGCGCAGAAACCGCATTCGCCGATACGCTCGACAGCGCGCTGGCCGGCAGCTGGCGCTCCGACGCCAACAAGGCCCGTGACGCGTGGCGCCATCCCAAGGAGACGCTGGCGTACTTTGGTGTGGCGCCGGGCCATTCGGTGCTCGAGATCACTCCGGGCGGCGGCTGGTACACCGAAATCCTCGCTCCCGCGCTCAAGGGCAATGGCAACTATGTCGCCGCGATCGCTGGCCCGGACACCTCCGACTACGCAAAGCGCAATGCCGAACGTTTCCGCGCGAAGCTGGCCGAAGACGGCGAGCGCTACGGCGAGGTAAAGGTCGTGGAGTTCGATCCCAAGGCGCCGGACTTCGCCGTCGATGGCGCGGTGGACGTCGTCCTCACGTTCCGCAACGTGCACAACTGGCTCGACGAAAATCACTCCACGCCGATGTTCGCGGCGTTCTTCAAGGCGCTCAAGCCCGGCGGCGTGCTCGGTGTAGTGGAACACCGCGCCGCAGCGGGTGCGGATCTCGCCGCGATCAAGGGCAGCGGCTACCTGCCGACCGAGCTCGTCATCAAGCTCGCGACCGACGCCGGCTTCGAGCTGGCCGGGCAGAGCGAGATCAACGCCAACCCGAACGACACCAAGGACTACGAGAAAGGCGTGTGGACACTGCCGCCCGTGCTCACGCTCGGCGATCAGGATCGCGAAAAGTATCTGGCCATCGGCGAGTCCGACCGCATGACCCTGAAGTTCGTCAAGCCCCAGGGCGATGCGATCTTCAAACAGGGCACCGACAAGGGACCCAGCACGCAATAACTGCCGACGCCATCGCATGCGCGCGGACGACCGCAACGGTCGTCCGCGCGTTGCCGATTCGCATCCACGATGCTGCTCCTGTTCAACAAGCCCTACGGCGTCCTGAGCCAGTTCACCGACCGCAGCGGTCGACCGACACTGGCCGCGCACATCGACGAGAAGAATATCTATCCGGCGGGTCGTCTGGATGCCGACAGCGAAGGCCTGTTGCTGCTGACCGACGACGGCGCGCTCGCGCACCGCCTCACCGATCCTCGCCACAAGCAGGCCAAGACCTATCTCGCCCAGGTCGAGGGCGCGCCGTCGCAGGAGCAACTGGAACGGCTGTGCCATGGTGTGCAGCTCAACGATGGGCCGACCCTGCCTGCGCTCGCACGCAGCGTCAATGCGCCGGCATGGTTGTGGGCGCGCACGCCGCCCGTGCGTTTTCGCAAGAGCGTGCCCGATGCCTGGATCGAGCTGACCCTGCACGAGGGACGCAACCGCCAGGTCCGGCGCATGACTGCGGCGGTCGGATTGCCGACCCTGCGTCTCGTGCGCGTGCGCGTCGGCGAGCATGAACTGGGCGATCTTGCGCCCGGACACACGCGCCGCGTGCGCTGAGGAACCCGGCATGTCGTTCAAGGATCATTTCTCCGGACACGCCAGCATCTATCGCGATGCGCGCCCGCAATATCCCGACGCGTTGTTCGACTGGCTCGCGCAACAGGCGCCCGCGCGTGCACTGGCCTGGGATGCCGGCTGCGGCAATGGCCAGGCGAGCATCGCGCTGGCGCAGCGTTTCGCCCGCGTTGTCGCGACCGATCCAAGTGCACAGCAGATCGCCGAGGCTCCGGCACATGCGAACATCGACTATCGCGTGGAACCGGCGGAAACCTGTTCGCTGGAGGGCGCAAGTGTCGATCTCGTCTGCGTTGCCCAGGCCTTGCACTGGTTCGACGCCACGCGGTTTCACGCCCAGGTGCGGCAAGTGCTCAGGCCTCAGGGCGTATTCGCGGCATGGACTTACGCCGATTGCCGCGTCACCCCGGCGATCGACACGCTCAAGAATCGCGTCTATGTCGATCTGACTGGGCCGTACTGGCCCGCCGAGCGCATCCATGTCGAGTCGGGCTATCGCGATCTGCCGTTCCCGTACGAGCCGATCGAGGTTCCCGCGATACCGATGCGCGCGGACTGGGACGTCGAGCGCTATCTCGCCTACCTGCGCTCGTGGTCGGCCGTGCAGCGTTACATGAAGGTCACCGGCCACGACCCCGTGACGCTCGTCAAAGCGCGCCTGCGCGCGGCCTGGGGCGATGCGCTCCGAACCGTACAGTGGGATTTTCACGTGCGCTGCGGGCGCCACATTTGAAACATCGAGCAGGGCCCCGGCACGCGGCGATGCCGGTAGAAAAAAGCAGCCGAGCAAGCTCGGCTCTACGGGTCTTCTTTCCCTTCTCCCTTCGGGAGAAGGTGCCGAAGGCGGATGAGGGATGGATGCTTCGGTTCGCCGAAACGACCATCGTGCGGGATCTCTCCCTCATCCGGCGCTGCGCGCCACCTTCTCCCGAAGGGAGAAGGGAAGACGCGCGTCTCGTAGAGCTTGCTCCGCTGTCCTTGCTCAGAGGCGGGGTTCTCAACGGTTCGTCAGCTGCAATTCGATGCGGCGGTTGCGCGCGAAGGCTTCGGGGGTGTTTCCCGGATCGACAGGCTGGAACTGGCCGAAACCATTCGCCGACAGCCGGTGCGCGGGAATGCCTTGCACGACCAGATACTTGACGATCGCGACCGCACGCGCGGTCGACAGCTCCCAGTTGGATGGAAAGCGCTCGGTGTTGATCGGCCGGCGATCGGTGTGACCGTCGATGCGCAGGACCCAGTCGATGCTCGAGGGGATCTCGGCGGCCACCTGCTTGACGGTGTCGGCGAGAGTGGCCAGGCGCTCCTGCGCGGCATCGCCGAGTTCGGCCGATCCGGATTCGAACAGGACATCGGTCGGCACGACGAAGCGATCGCCGACCACCTGGACGTCAGTTCGGTTGCCGAGTGCTTCGCGCAGACGCCCGAAGAATTCCGAGCGGTAGCGCTCGAGTTCACCGACCCGCTGGGCCAGGGCGAGATTGAGCTTGTGGCCAAGCTCGGCGATCGTCGCTTCCTTTGCGGTGATGTCCTTGCCCGCGATATCGAGCGCGGCCTGGAGCGTGCCGAGTTGCTCGCGGATCGCGGCCATCTGGCGGTTGAGCAGTTCGATCTGCGCGGTCGCCGCGGCGTTGGCTTCGGTCTGGCGGATGCGCTCGCTGTTGGAGGTGTCGAGCTGGGTCGCCAGTGCGGCGACTTCGGCTTCGAGCTGCTGCTTGAGTTCGTTGAGCAAGGTAATGTCGCTGCCCAGGCGGACCGCCTCGGCGCTTGCTTCTTCGACTGCGCCGCGCAGTGCGTCGCGCTCGGACGCCGTCTCGCCGAGCGAGGCCGCGAGCTCGGCCACGCGCGCATCGAGCGCCTTCTTCTGGTCTTCGCTCAACGACAGCGTGCGCGCGAGCTCGGCCACCTGGGCGTTGAGCGTATCGAGCGCGCGATTCTTGCCCGCGAGCGTGTCCGACAGCACGAACTGGCCGATCGCGAAGATCAGCAGGACGAAGATCACGACCATGATCAGCGCGCTGAGCGCGTCGACGAAGCCGGGCCAGATATCGAAGACGCGCCGACGCCGGCGCGCGAGTGTGCTCATGGGTGCGGCTCGCGCTTGCCGCCGACCGCCGCGGCGATCGTGCGCGAGAGCAGGCGCAGCTCGGCGCGCAGTTCGTCGGACAGCCGCGATTCGTCGTGCGGACGCGCGGCGAGCTGGCGCAATACGGTCTTGAGCTCGTCCTGGACCTCGGCGCTCGCCTGGCGTTCGCGCGCATCGCGTGCAAGCAGGTCGTTGAGCCGGCTGAGCTGGGTGGAAATTTCGGCGAACTGTTCATTGCTGCCGCGGCGCTCGCGTTCGTTGTCGACGATCGCGCGCTGCATGCGCTCCAGTCCGTCGGCGGTCTGTTCGAGCAGCGCCTGCACGTAGGCCGGCACCGAAGCATCTCCTTCAAGCGCATGCCCGGAGGACAGATGGGTCATGCCCGAAAGCCATTCTTCCAGTTCGTTGTAGAAACGATTCTGCGCATGCCCGGCCTGCAGATCGAGAAATCCGATCACGAGCGAGCTGGCCAAGCCGAACAGCGAAGTAGAGAAGCTCGTCGACATGCCACCCAGCGGCTCCCTGAGATTGCCCTTGAGCGCGCTGAACATGGTCAGCGCGTCGTTGCCGACGTCGAGCGTTCCGATCACTTCAGATACCGAGCGGATCGTCACGAGCAAGCCCCAGAACGTGCCAAGCAGTCCGAGGAAGATCGCCAATCCGATGAGATAGCGCGACAAGTCGCGCGATTCCTCCAGGCGCAGCTGGACGCTGTCGAGGATCGTCCGCATCGACGGCGCCGAGAGCGCCGCACGGCCGCGCTCGCGACCACCGAGCATGCGCGCCATCGGCGCGAGCAGGCGCGGCCGTCCCTGCGTGGCACGCTCCGGATTGGAGCGGCGGAACGATTCGATCCACTCCACCTCGCGCGCAAGCATGAGCACCTGGCGCACGTTGACGACGATGCCGGCAGCGAGCACCGTGAGGATCACGCCGTTGAAGAACGGATTGGCAGCGAAGACCTCGGCCAGGCGCGGCCCCACCAGCGCGGCCAGCAGGCCGACGGCGACAAGGAAGGCGCTCATCCAGATCAGGACGCGGGCGGGTCGGCTCATGCTCATGGGTCCGGTGATTTCCAGGCTTGGATGCTTGCGGGTTGCGACCGGTTGCGCGGCGAATGGTTCCTCGATCGCGACATCGAGCTTCGCTCAACCCCGCGGCTTGGCCCGGTGCGTCGGCGTCGCGGTCCAGGGATCTTCGGGCCAGGGATGGCGCGGATAGCGACCCTTGAGCTCGCGGCGCACTTGCGGATAGGTGGATTCCCAGAAGCTGCGCAGGTCCTGGGTGACCTGGATCGGCCGGCCGGCCGGCGACAGCAGGTGCAGGGTCAGGGCAATGCGACCGACGCCGATGCGCGGGGTATCAGCGAGACCGAACAGTTCCTGCAGCTTGACCGCAAGCACGGGCGGCGCATCGGCCGAATAGACGATACGCCGATCCTGACCGCTGGGCACCTTGATCGCTACCGGTGCGTGCTCGTCCAGAATGCGTCGCTGGGCGTGGTCCAGTTGCGCGGCGAGTGCCGTGGACAAGGTGTTCGCGCCGATCGCGTCCAGACGCCGGATGTTGGCCAGGTGCGGTGCCAGCCAGTGCTCGAGTGTGTCGAGCAGGTGGGTATCGGAAAGATCGGCAAGGCCAAGCTCGGGCGCCCAGCTGCGCAACGCTTGCACGCGCAGGCGCAGTTCGCGGGCGTGATCGCCCCACGGCAGCGCATCCAGACCCAGTTCGCGCACGCCGGCGAGCAACGCAGGCACGCTGTCCTCGGGCTGCGCCGGGACGCTGCGCTGGTCGAGCACGATCGCAAGAAAGCGCCGTTCTTCGCGGACTTCCACGCTTCGCGTCTCGCGGTTCCAGCGAACCACGCGGGCGCGCGTGAATGCGTGGGTAAATGCGCGCTCGAGCATCTGCGGATCGAACGGCGCTGCAGCGAGGATCAGACTGTCGCGCACATCGTGGCGCAGGTCGATCACGACCAGCCAGGGTTCGCCGTAGAGCGCACTCTCGTCGAGCAGGCGCGCACCGCGTCCGTTGGCCAGCTGATAGCGCCGCGGATTGTTCGCGTCCTGGCGGGCGATGCGATCGGGATAGGCGCGAATCAGCACGTCACCGATCGTCGTCGCGGCGCGGTCTCGTTCGTGCGCTGGTGGCACGCGTGCGCGCTGACGCAAGCCATCGGCCGTCTGCGCGATCGCGGTGAGCGCGTTGACATCGGCCCCCGCATCGCGTGCGCCGCGCAGGTCGCGGCGGCGCCAGGCATCGAGCGCATGGACACGCGCACGGAAATCATCGCTGCGTGACGCCGCACCGCGCAGCGGATTGCGTGCCTCGACCAGGGCGGCGAGATCGCAGGCCGCGGCTTGATCGCGTGCGCCCGCGTGCAGGATCGCCGCAGCCAGGCGCGGGTGCGTGCCGAACGCGAGCAGGCGCCGGCCGTGCGCGGTGATGCGTGCATCGGCATCGAGCGCATCCAGGGTCACGAGCAGATCGCGCGCCTGGGCGAGCGCACCGGCGGGCGGCGCATCGAGCCAGCGCAAGCGCGCGTTTCCCCAGGCCGCCAGTTCGAGTGCAAGCTGAGCCAGTTCGACCTGGGCGATCTCCGGCGTGCGCGACGATTCCAGACGTCGGCTCTGCGGCCAGAGCCGATAGCAGGTGCCTGGTCCGAGCCGGCCCGCGCGGCCGGCGCGTTGGTCGGCCGACGCCTGCGAGATCGTGACCGTATGCAGACGCGTGAATCCGGAGTTCGGGTCGAACCGCGGCTCGCGCGCGAGACCGCTGTCGACGACCGCGCGGATCCCGGGCAGGGTCAGGCTGGACTCCGCGACATTGGTGGCAAGCACGACGCGTCGGCGGTCAGCGGCGCCCGGTTCCAGGGCCGCATGCTGCTCGGCCAGGGCCAGCTCGCCATGCAGCTCGACGCACTCGGCGTTGAGGTCATGCAGCACCTGGGCGGCACGCGCAATCTCGCGGCGTCCGGGCAGGAACACGAGCACATCGCCCGCATTGTCGGCGAGCGCCGCTTCGACCGCGCGGCGCAAGTGAAACGGCCAGCCCGGTTCGGGCCAGGTCTCGTTGGTGCGCGCCGCCGGGTAGTCCACGCGCACGGGAAAGCTGCGCCCCGCGCTGCTCAGGCGCGGACTGTCCAGCCACGCCGCGATGCGCTCGCCATCGAGCGTGGCCGACATGATCAGCAGGCGCAGGTCCGGCCGCAGCTGGGTCTGCACATCGAGCGCGAGTGCGGCGCCGAGATCGCCATGGAGGTGACGCTCGTGGAATTCGTCGAACACGATCGCGCCGACGCCCGGGAGTTCCGGGTCGTCCTGCAACATGCGGGTCAGGATGCCCTCGGTGAGGACCTCGACGCGGGTAAGCGCCGACACCCGGGCCTCATTGCGGATGCGATAGCCGATGCTTTCCCCTACCCGTTCGCCGCGAAGCCGGGCCATGAACTCGGCGGCCGCACGTGCCGCGATGCGCCTCGGTTCGAGCACGAGGACGCGGCGTCCGCCAAGCCAGGATTGATCGAGCAGGGCCAGTGGCACCTGGGTCGTCTTGCCCGCGCCGGGCGGCGCTTCGAGAACGAGGCGAGGGTGCAGCGCCAGCGCACGCAGCAGGTCCGGGAGCACCTGCGCGATCGGCAGGTCCGGAGTGGTCATGTCACCGCTCGTGCCGCCGAAACGGCGACGGCGCGATCATCGATCGCGCCGTCGCGTGGGTTTCGTGCATCCCGGGCTATTCGCAAGGCAGCCCGTTCTGGTTTCCGAGTCGGGTGAAATTGCGCGTACCGCTTCCGTTTGGCACTCCGGCGGGCAGGCCGCCCACCGAGGCGAACGTGAAACGCATGTTGTTGCACGACTGGAACGTCATCGTGATCGAACCCCATAGCGCCGCCACCGAGGTTCCGGTGCCGGTCCCGGCAAAACTGCCGCCGGACCAGTAACCGACCGGTGCGGTCACACTGCGCGCGCCACGGTTGAAGTCGGCACCGCCATACAGCCAGTACGGTGTGCCGGTGTTGTCGAACGTGTACCACGCGATCTCGAGCGAGAGGATGGCAGGCGTCGATTCGTTCTCGTTGATGCGCACGAACATGCCTTCGCCGCTGTTGTTGCGGTCGTACCAGTTGGCGCCGAGATAGCCGTTGAGCGGCAGATCCGAGAAGGCATCCGGATAGGTGCCGGCACCCGGCACGTACAAGGGTATGTTGTTGATGAACGTGTAACGATTGGTCGGGAAGAAATTGTCGAAGCGCACGCTGAACGGCAGATTGAAATCGAAGAATCCTGCGCCGACGTACGGATAGTTCTCAAGCACGTAGGTCGTGCTGAAGATGATCGGCGTATCGGCCATGACGTCTGAGATGATCGTGTTCGGCTCGGCCGCGACGCGGATCAGCGATTGGCCGCTGCTGTTGCCGAAACCGATCGTGCCCTGGGCGACTTCGATTCCCGGCATGAGTGCGTAGACATCGTCGTCACCTTCGAACTGGGGACGGCGCGTGACCCGCATGAGCGTGGCGGAGTTGAACGTCGTCGCGCTGCTGCAGGCAACACGCCAGATCGTGACCGTGGCCGTCTCGTTGAAGAAGTTTCCACCGCCATCGGTCGCGGCAAGCAACACGTTCTCGTTGCGGTACAGGGTTCCGGACGGCGTATCGGGCAGCGGATCGGCCAGGCAGCTCGGCGGATAGGTGCGGACCGGATTGACCCGCGGCTGCCCGGGTTGTGCAGCCGCCACCGAGGCGGTCGACTTGGCAGCGAGGTCGGCATGACGCAGGCGTTGCTGCGCGGACTGGCCGGCGGCCACGCGCTCGGCACGTTGGGGGTCGGCCGGAGCAGGCGCGCGATCCTGCGCGAACGCAGCAAACGATACTGTCGACAGGATCAGCGCGAGAGCGCAACGAAGGGTAACCTGCATGGCTCGAAACTCCCTGAAAAGTGAGGCGGAATCATGATTAAGGCGGCATGAATGCGCTGTGAACTCTTGCCGTGTGTATACCCGCACGCGGCGGCCATCGCATAATCGCCGATTGCCCGCGCGCTTTCCAGACCATGCAGCTCATCGATATCGGCGCCAACCTGACCCACGAGTCGTTCCGACCCGATTTCGATGCCGTGCTCGCGCGCGCGCGCGCCAACGGCGTAACCCGGATCGTCGTTACCGGCGCCAGTGCCGGCGGCAGCCGCGCGGCATTGGCGCTCGCGCGCCAGCATCCCGGTGAACTGTTCGCGACCGCGGGCGTGCATCCGCACCACGCGATCGAGTACGACGACGCCATGGACGAACTGCTGCGCGAACTCGTCGCAACTCCGGAAGTACGCGCGGTCGGCGAGACCGGTCTGGACTACCATCGCGACTTCTCGCCGCGCCCGGCCCAGCTCGATGCCTTCGAGCGCCAGTTGCAGATCGCCGCCGACTGCGGCAAGCCGCTGTTCCTGCACCAGCGCGATGCGCACACGGACTTCATGGCGGTCATGCGCCGCTTCGAAGGTCGCCTGGGCGACGCGGTCGTGCACTGCTTCACTGGAACGCGCGCGGAACTGGATGACTACCTCCAGGCCGGCTGGCACATCGGTATCACCGGCTGGCTTTGCGACGAAAGGCGCGGCACCCACCTGCGCGAACTCGTGCGCCATATCCCGGCCGAACGCCTCATGATCGAGACCGATGCGCCGTACCTCTTGCCGCGCAACGTGCGGCCGATGCCGGCGCACCGGCGCAATGAACCGATGTACCTGCGTCATATCGTCGAGGAACTCGCGCGCGACCGCGGCGAGGACGTGAACGCGACGGCCGCGGCAGTGACCGAGACGGCGCGGCGCTTTTTCGGACTGCCCGAGGCGCGTGGGCGGTAGAAGCCCTCCGGGCTGCAAACCCGCCTGGCGCGAACTTCCTGCGTCCCATGCGTCTGGCGTTGACAGCTCGCCCGTTCGCACCGATGCTGGCATGCCGTGACTCCCCGCACGCATGTCCATGCTCGCGACCCTTCTCTACGTCATCGGCATCCTCGTCCTGCTGGCCCTGGCAGGTTTCGTTTGGGGGGCGCTGCATTTGCGCCACAGCATCAAGGTTGCAGACCGCGCAGTTGCTGCGGTGCAGATCAGTGCGATCAATGATCTTCGCGCGGAATGTGAGGCGACGTTCCTGCAGGCGTTCGGTGAAGCCCTGTCGATCGATGATCTGCAAGCGAGTGCGCGAATCCTGGACGCACGCCTGAACCAGATCGAATCGATCAAGAAGGCCTTCGCCCGGCCGGATTTCTACTGGTACTTCGTGCTCCCGACCGGCGCGTATCTCGGCGAGCTCCTGCGTGTGCATGCTGGTGCGCGCTGGGAGGTCTGCGCCAACGGCGGACTGCAGATGACGATCCGCGCCGGAGACGGCGAAGCAACCACGTTTCCGTTCGACAAGGTGATCAAGCAGGTCACGATGGGCGGACGCGGCGACATCATGGCGTATCTGCTTTCCGCGCAGGAAATCGACAAGGCCATTGCGCAGGTCGCCGGCGAGGCAACCGGCTGACCCGCACGCGGTGGTCCGCCGTGAGCGTGTGAACCGATCGCAACAGGAACCTGACTGTCATGATCCCCATTCGCGACATCGATCATGTGGTCCTGCGCGTCGTCGACCTGCCGCGCATGCTGCACTTCTACTGCGATGCGCTCGGCTGCGCGGTGGAACGTCGCGACGACCAGATCGGCCTGATCCAGCTGCGTGCGGGGCGTTCGTTGATCGATCTGGTGCCCGTGGACGGACAGATTGGTCGCGGCGGCGGCGCGGCGCCCGGGGCGGAAGGTCGCAACCTCGATCATTTCTGCCTGCGTGTCGAACCGTTCGATGAAGCCGCGATCCGCGCGCACCTGCGCGGGCACGCCATCGACGCCGGGCCGATCGAGATGCGCTATGGCGCACAAGGTCGCGGGCCGTCGATCTACCTGACCGACCCGGAGGGCAATACGGTCGAACTCAAGGGTCCGCCGTGCGGGTAGCGCTCTGCCTGCGTTACTCGGTTCAAGCAGTGCAGCGCCGGATGAGGGAGCAATCTCGCACGATGACCGTTTGGGCGAGCCGATGCATCCTTCCCTCATCCGCCTTCGGCACCTTCTCCCGGTGGGAGAAGGGAAGAGAAACCGCAAAGACAGCGGAGCAAGCTCCGCTCCACTAAAAAGGCGCATCTTTCCTTCTCCCGCGGGAGAAGGTGGCGCGCAGCGCCGGATGAGAGCGAGATCCCGCACGATGGTTGTGTCGGCGAGCCGAAGCATCCTTCCCTCATCCGCCTTCGGCACCTTCTCCCGGAGGGAGAAGGGAAAAGAAGCGGCAACGACAGCGGAGCAAGCTCTACGAAAGCAGCACCGGAGCCGGCGAAATGCCTGCGCTCCCGGAACAGATACGCCAGCGTTGGCGGTACGCATCGACGCCGCGCCCGCTACGATCCGGACCAATCCCGCTGCCTGGATCCGCTGGCACTTGTCTGCTGGAACTCATCCGCTGTCGCATCGCCGACGGCGCTTGCGCGCGAACGATTCCTTAATACGCTCGCGCGGCGCGTCGTAGCAAAATGCTTCCAGGGCATTTCAACAGACTGGAGCGAACCTTGAGATCACTTTGCAGCGTTGTGCTTCTTGCCCTAGTTTTTGCAATCATTCCGCAATACTCGCGCGCCGCCGAAGTCGAGAGCATTCCCGACTCCTATGCCATGCCTGCGACGATGATCCAGATTGCTGACGGACCGCGGTTGAATCTGCGCTGCAGCGGATCGGGAGAGCGCGTTGTTCTCTTCGAGGCGGGCGGAAACGCTGATTCCAGCGCCTGGTACCGGGTACTTCCGATGCTGCAGGGTCACGCCAGGGTTTGCGCCTACGACCGTGCGGGCTTTGGATTCAGCGACGAGGGAGCGCTGCCTCGCGATCTCGATGCGAGAGTTGCGGATCTACACAAACTTGTTCGGGCCGCGGAGTTCACCGCGCCGATCATCCTCGTCGGACATTCATTGGGCAGCAACATCGTCCGCCGGTACGCAGAGAAATTCCCGGGCCAGGTCCAAGGCCTCGTGCTGGTGGATCCCCCGGAGCAAGGTCCTGACGAGTCGATGCCGGAGAGCTGGAGGCAGGCCGACGCGGCCATGCTCGCACAGCGCAATTCCCTCCTCGCCGCTTGCGAAGAAGCTGCAGTTGCGGGTCAACTGGACCCCGCTGCGCCTCCGCTCCAGAACTGCCTTCGCGCGCCGCCGCCATGGATGGGTGAGCGAGTCGTCGCGGCAGTTCGCAAGAACAAGCTCAAGCCGGCATTCTGGCGAACCTTGCGCTCCGAGTTGGCGCAGAACGAACGAATCTTTTCGCAGCCCGTGTCGGAGAGCGAAAACCTTGGCGCGATTCCCTTGATCCTGCTGAGCGCCGGTGAGCCGTATCGCGGCGTCGCGGACGACGTGCGTGTCGCGCTGGAGACGTCACGCAGGCACACTCATGACCGGATTCTCGGCGCATCGACACGCAGCAAGGAAATCAAGGTCGAAGGTGCCTCGCACGACATACCGATGGAACGGCCCGGGGCCATCGCGGCCGCGGTGAAGGAAATCGTTACGATGTCCGCTGAGCTTGAATCGCAAAAAAAAGCGACACCAGGGGTTGAGCCGCTGTGAACGGGCATCTGTGACCATTGGAACAAGCACAGCGGCCAGGACTTGTGCTTCGGATCGCCGGGGCGGCCATCGTGCGGGACCTCTCCCTCATCCGGCGTTGCGCGCCACCTTCTCCCGACGGGAGACGGGAAGATGCGCCGTCGTAGAGCGGAACTTGCTCCGCTGCCGTTGCTGCGCGCCTTGAACCGACCTGCGATCGCGCACCGGTGCGCTGCTTGCCAAAGAAAATCCGCGCCACTTGCGCGACGCGGATCGGGGCGATGCATCCCTGGGCGCGGACGCACGCGATGCGTGCGTCCGTTGCTGCGGGATCGGGGACTTCCTGGTGAATGCTCAGCGCGGCAGGTTGTGAGCCCAGGGTTGGGTCCAGTCGTCGTTCGGTCCGCTGAACGCACCGGCATAGGGCGCCGGGGCGAAGAACGCATCGGGAATCAGGCGTCCACCCGTGCGCACCGGCGAACCGGCGGCGGGCAGGAACCCGTTGATGAGCTGGGCGTCGGCGGTGACGTTGCCAGCCTGGGCGGCGAAGAACGCCGCGGCCGTCCACGGACCTGCTGCATCCTGGCGGAAGTTGGTCGCGCAATCGATGAAGGTGTGATCGACCGTAAGCACGCCGGACAGTGCGCCCGGGCTGCCTGCGGCCGTGAACGTGGCCGGGTTGACGATCGCCAGACAGGCCTTGCCCGCACGATCGAAGCCCGCGACGATGCCGTTGACCAGGCGTCCGCCCGTGCCTTCCTTGAACTGGATGCCATCACCGGCCGTGGCGCTGCCGAGGATGGTGTAGTTGGCGAACGTGGGGGTCGAACGCGGCAAGGCGTCGAAGTTCTGGTTCTGGTTGGAGGATTCAAAGCCGTTGTCCTCGCCGAATCCGCTGCCGGCCTGCGAGAGTGCGAACTGCACCTTGCCGCTCCAGCCCTCGTCCCAGTCGAATGAATCGTCGCCGCCTTCAGTGACGATCAGGTAGCGTGCATTGGCGGTACCACCAAACCACTCGAAACCGTCATCGCCACCGCGGTAGGACTGCAGGTATTCGAGCACGGTGCCGCTGCCGACGGACTGGAACGTGAACGAGTTGACTTCGCGGCCTTCGGCGAACACGTAGCCCGCATAGCGCACCTGCACGTAGCGCAGAACGCCCGAGCTGTCGTTCGGATTGTTGCCGCCGTAGCGCAGGTTCGGATCGAACTCGCTGCGGCAATCGAACGGGGCGATCGGGCACTTGTTGTTCGGCGCATTGCCGGACATCACGACGCCACCCCAGTCCTTGGGTGCTGGCGTACCACCGCTCACGCCGTCCTCGGCGCTCGTAAAGATGATCGGCGCGTGCGCCTTGCCGTCGGCAATGATCTTCGAACCCGGCTGGATATAGAGATAGTCCGAGGTGGCGCCGTTGCCGACGATCAGGGTTCCCGGCTCGACGGTCAGCGTCGCGCTGTTGACGTTGTCGCCGCCGACGCGCACGAGGCCGTCGAGAATCCAGGTCGTCTCGTTGGTCAGCGTGAGATTCTGGGTGATCGCTCCCCGCAGCACACAACTGCGCGGCAGCACGCCGCTCGTGGTGCCGGTCGGGCAGCCTGCGAACTTGCGCTTGTAGACGCACTTGCTGCCCTTGTCCTCGACGCCGGACACGAGCGACTGCAACGGTACGAGACGCTGGGTGACCGGCGGCAGGCCGCTGGCCGCATCCGGGGACACGCTGATGTTGATCTCGCCGCAGCTCTCCACGCTCACGTTCATCGTACCGAGCACGCGACCCACAGGGGTTTCCGATCCGGCGAAGCTGCCGCCTTCGAATGTGCCGAACACCTTTCCGGTCCAGGCGAACTCGAACTCCTTGATATCGAAGTTCGTCGTGATCCAGTACGGCTTGCCCTGCGCGTCATAGGACGACGAGTACAGGAACAGCACCTTGTCGCCGTTCGCACGGGTGAGCACGTCGACGTCCCAGCCGCGGTTGGGACGATCGGCGTCCTTCCAGTTGCCCGAGAACACATCGCTGAGGATGACGGCCGCGTGCAGCGGCGCGGCAACCAGTCCACCGGCGACGCACGCCGCGATGGCGGCGCGCTTCAGAAACTTGGTCATGTGTGGTTTCCTTTTCATTGATCGGATCAGTCACCGTCGCGCCTGAGCCGACGGTCCCGGTTGTGAAGAATGCGCTGGGGGCGATGACACGCTGATTTCGGCCAAGTGACGATTGCGCGTCAGCGCCGTGGCCGCCATTCCAGTGAAACAAGCGCTTCGCGACCGCGCTTGAACGTGCGCGTGTCCAGGCCGCCCTGGGTGAACTGCACGGAGGGATCGAGCAGGTTGCGCAGGCGCAGGGTCATGCGCCAGTTGTCGGCAAAGCCGTGGCGCCAGAGGAAGTCGAGACTGTCGAACGATTCCTCGTAGATATCGGGTTGACCTTGTACACCGACCTCGGAGATGCGCCGGCCGAAGCGGTTGAACAGCAGGTTCGCCTCGTGGTTGTCGCCGGTGTAGCCTAACTGCACATTGGCCACATACGGAGATTGTCCCTGCATCGGTCGCGACAGGTTGGTCTGGTAGCTTGCACTTTCCTGATCCAGTTCGATCGACGACTCGATCCGCGCATAGTTGAGGCCGACGCGGTAGCGGCTAAGGTCACGACCGCCGAGCCAGCGCTCGCCGATGAAGTCCAGACTCTTCTGGGCATCGATCTCGATGCCGTAGTTGTGCGCGCTGGCCGCATTCGCGAGCGCGAGCAGCGGCGAAGATCCGGGCAGGCGCAACTTCTCGATCGGGTTCTCGAACTTCTTGTCGAATGCCGCGATCGAGACGCTGTCGAGGTCGCTGAAGTAGTACTCCCAGCGCAGATCCAGATTGCGGATGCGCGTGGTCTTCAGATCCGGATTTCCGATCGTGTCGATATCGAGCTCGGGGTCGGTGTACGGTGAACTCGACAGCTCGCGGAAGTCCGTGCGCGACAGCGTGTGCCCCCAGGTCAGGCGTACCTGTGCGTCGTCGCTGTAGGCAAATGTCGCGGCGGCCGCCGGCAACCAGTCGCTGTTGCGGTCGCGCGAAACGATGGGTTCCATCGAGGAATTGCCGATGTCGAACGTGGTCACCGACTGCTCGTTGCGCTCGCGTCGCGCACCAGCGACGAAACGCCACGCACCGAGCGTGAGATCGGTGTTGAGGAATGCGCTGGTCAGGTCCTGTTCGGCGAAATAGTTGTCCGTGGGGCGGGTGACTTCGCGCACGACGAATCCATCGGGGCGGATGTTTTCGGGCGCAAGGATCTGGTCGATCGATTGCGCGAGAAAGCCCGGCTGGCTCGCGAGCGGCGAACCGCTGGTCAGCGCGAGCGAGAACGTGCGGATCGAGGATTCGCGCTCGCGCGTCGTGCGGCCAGCGCCAGCGCTCAGGTTGAGCAGCACGCTGTCGGAGAAGACGAAGGGCAGCAGCAGCTTGAATCCGTAGTCGTCCTGATCGTCCTCCAGCGTGCCGAAAACCGCGGTGGCCTGCGAATTCGACCGCAACGAGTACACAAGCTGGTCGCCGGAACGGTCATAGCGATAGCTGCGCCGGTTCGGTTCGTCGCGTGTGGCCTTTGCCTGCGTGTACTGCCAGTCCAGCTCCAGATCGCGCAATGCGGGAAACATGTGGCGTCCGGACAGCTGGGTGGCGGCCAGCGCGTTCTCGACCCACTTCAGCTCGTAGATGCGCTCCTCGTCGCTGTCGGCGATGCCATCGGTGATACGCGTCCGGTCATCGGTCTGACGCAACTGCATCACGGTCAGGCCGAAGCGATGGTTCATGCCCACTTCCAGTCCGACGCCGACGAACCCGCTGCCGTCGATCGATCGCTGGGTGGTGACGATATCGAGCGAACCCGTGGTCGACAAGCCGTCGCTGCTGGCGGCATAGGTGTTGCGTTTTTCGTTGCGGAACTCCCATTCCTGGTTGTAGCGCAGCGCGCCGATCACGCCCAGCCGCGTGTTCTCGCCCAACGCATAGCTGTTGCCGAGACCGATCGAGAAGCCGGTATCCGGACCGATGCGTCCGCTGCGCACGCCATACCCCGCGGCGGCCAGATCGCGCCCGTAGGACTGCAGCTCCTCGGGCGTCGCGCCGTCCGGGTTGGTCACCGTGCGCGGACGCAGGTAGTTGCCACCCGCGATCACTGCGGCCAGTGAACCGGGCATCTCGCGCGTACCGTCGTCGTAGCCGCTCCAGTCGCGACCGCCACCGTCGTAGCGCAGGCCATCCTCGAACGTGGTGGCGTCGTTGTAGCCGAGCGTTCCCTGCACGCGGAAGAACGGCCCGCGCGGCACCTCGCGTGTGCGCAGGAGCACCGTGCCACCGCCGAACTCGCCGGGCAGGTCCGGCGAGTAGGACTTCTGCACGACGATGCCATCGAGCAGTTCGGTGGGAAAAAGATCCATCGGCACGACCCGTCGCGTGAAATCCGGGCTCGGGATCTGCGCACCGTTCAGCAGCACGCTGGAATAGCGTTCGCCCAGGCCACGCACGTAGACATAGCGACCATCGACCAGGCTCAGACCAGGCACGCGCTTGAGCGTGGTCGCCGCATCGGAATCGCCGGTGCGCGCGATCTGGTCCGCGCTCAGCGCTTCGGTTACCACCGGCGAGATGCGCTTCTCGTCCAGGTACAACACCTCGTTGCGATGGGCCGAACCTTGCACTCTCACACCTTCCAGGCGCGTCTGGGTCGCATCGATCGTGTCCTCGGCACCGGCTGCCGCGTCGGAGTCGACGGCGGCCGGCTGGGCGTGGACAACGGAAAGTTGCGCGCAGATCGCCAGGGCAAGCAGGCGGCGCCGCGTACGGACATCGGGGATCGGGGACATGGCAGTGTTTCCAGAGAGGGTGATGCATCGCCGACGTGCGCGTTGCCATGACTTCGGCCCGCCGCTGGCCCAGCTCCTGCACATTCCGGGGCGTGGAGGCTGACGGTGCAGCGGATGCCGGCAACGATCGGCGCGCTGCATTCCGTGGCGACGCACGCGATACGGCGGGGTTCGTGCAGCACGCTAGCCTGCGCATGTTTCTGCCGGATGACCGATTGTTTGCATTGCCGATTCAGTCGCGCCCTGGTGCCGCGCGTACGCTGCGATGTCATGCCCTCGACACGCGCGCGACATCGCGGTGTCATCGACCCTGCGGCATCGTGGTCCCGGCGTGCACAGGTGTGTGAATTCATGCGCGACCACCGCTGCTGGCAGCGACGATGCAGGCAGGCGAAGATGACAAGGCGCCGCGCGCGCCGGGTCTTGCAGCAAACAGGAGCATTCGATGGCGTTGAGCTTTCCCCTGACGGCCCTGCTGTCGATCGGCGTGGTCGCACAGCCCGCAGTGCCGGCAGTACCCGGCGAGCGCCGCGCGCCGGGCGGCAAGCCGCTGGTCATCGCCCATCGCGGGGCCAGTGCACTGCGGCCCGAACACACGCTTGCCGCCTACGCCAAGGCGATCGAGGATGGTGCCGATTTCATCGAGCCCGACCTCGTCATCACCCGCGACGGCGTTCCGGTCGCCCGCCACGAGAACGAGATCAGCGGTACAACCGATGTCGCCTCGCACGCACGCTTCGCCGCGCGTCGAACCACGCGACGCATCGATGGCGAAGAGATCAGCGGCTGGTTCGTCGAGGATTTCTCGCTGGCCGAACTGCGCGAACTGCGCGCGCGTGAACGGCTTCCGGCGTTGCGCGGAACCGAGTTCGATGGCCGCTACAGCGTGCCGACGTTCCAGGAGATCGTCGAACTCGCAGCGCGGCTTTCGCGCACGCACGGCCGCACGATCGGGCTGATTCCCGAGCTCAAGCATCCGGGCTATTTCCGCTCGATCGGACTGGATCCGGAGAAGGCCGCGTTGCGCGTGATCCTGCGCAATGCGTATGCGCGGCAGGCGTCGGTCGGTATCCAGTCGTTCGAAGTCGAGAGCCTGCGCAAGCTGCGCGCGGCACTCGGCCAGCGTCACCCCAACGTGTTCCTCGTGCAACTCATCGGCGATCCGCAACGCCTGCCTCACGATCGCGAGACCGCTGGCGATCTGCGCCACACCTATGCATCGATGCTGACGCCCACGGGAATGGCCGCGATCGCAAGCTATGCCGAAGTCATCGCCCCGCCTGCGCGCCTGGTCGTGCCGGTGAATGCGCGCGGCGCGCTCGCCAAGCCGACCGAGCTGGTCGCCACTGCGCACGCGGCGGGCCTCAAGGTGCACGTGTGGACGCTGCGCCCCGAGAACGCATTCCTGCCCGCGCAGCTGCGCTGCGGCGACGATCCGGCAGCACGTTGTGAAGCCGGTGCGTTGACCGAGGCACGCGCGCTGCTCGCGGCCGGCGTTGATGGATTCTTCACCGACGATCCCGCGCTCGGCCGCCGCGCCGTGGATGCGCTGGACATCGGCAACGGAAAAAAAGAAGGCCGCCAGCACTGATGCTCGTGCCGGCGGCCCCACTGCGGTCACCCGACGTTGGAGAGCGTTCGAGTGATGCCAGTTTGCCGCCGCGATGTTTCAGGCGTGCGGCAGGATCAGGCCGCCGCGCGCTCGGCTGGCGGCGAGGCCGGCTGGGCGGCCACGACCACGCGTGGCTCACCGTGATCCCCGGCGCGCCATTCGACCAGTTCCAGGCGTCCGTCGTGGTGTTCCACGACGGCCGTGCAGCTGTCGACCCAGTCGCCGCAGTTGACGTAGGTGATCCCGCCGACCTCGCGCAGCGCAGCGACATGGATGTGGCCGCAGATCACGCCATCGAGTCCGCGCTCGCGCACCGCGCGCGCGACCGATTCCTCGAAATCGCCGATGAAACTGATCGCGACCTTGACCTTGCGCTTGGCGTAGCCGGCCAGCGACCAGTAGCCGGCGATCCCGAGCCGCCGCCGCAACCATGACAGCCAGCCATTCAGCCGGACCAGCCAGTTGTAGCCGATGTCGCCGGCCACGGCGAGCCAACGGTGGTAGCGCGTGACCTGGTCGAACTCGTCGCCGTGCAGGACCAGATAGCGCTTGCCGTTGGCCGCCGTGTGCACGACCTCGCGCTCGATGCGGATGTCGCCGAACGTGATGCCGATGTGCTCGCGCAGCGCCTCGTCATGATTGCCGGGGATCAGCACGACGCGCTCGCCGTGACGTGCGCGGCGCAGGATCTTCTGCACGACCGTGTTCTGCGACGGCGTCCAGCGCACTTCGCGTTTCATGGCCCAGAAGTCGACGATGTCGCCGACCAGGAACAGATGCTCGGCCGGATACGCACGCAGGAATCCGAGCAGGCGATCGGCCTGGCAGGCGCGCGTGCCGAGGTGCACGTCGGATACGAACACCGAGCGCACGCGCGCACTCACGGCTTGTGTCCCGTGAACACGTAGTAGGGCACGCGCAGGCCGGGCAGGTACGGCACGCCGGCGCGCGCTTCGGCAAGCACATGGCACGGCAGCGTGGCGCAAAGTGTCGGCAACTGCTGCGGGTCCAGGCGCACGCCATCATGGGCAAACCACATTGGCCAGAAGCGGCGCGTGAACGCCGAATGGGCGACACAGCCGGGCGGCGGCGTGGCTGCCGCGACGTAGAAGTCGACGACGCCGAGCACGCCGCCGGGCTTGAGCATCGCGATCGCGTTGACCAGTGCCGCGCGCCAGTTCGGGATCATGCTCAGCGCATACGAGAGGATCACCGCATCCACCGCTTCGCGTGGCCGCCAGCAGGTCGCGTCGGCATGCGTCACCCGCATCTGCGGTACCCGCTCGGCGCGCAGTCGCGCACGCGCAAGCATCGGCTCGCACAGGTCGACGACTTCGTAGGACTCCAGCTGCGCCAGGCGCGGACCGAAGCACTCGACATTGCGACCGGTTCCGCCGCCGAGGTCGACGACACGTGCGCCGGCGGGCAGGTCCAGGCGCGCGATGAGCTGTTCGCGACCGTGCAGCAGGCGCTCGCGGAAGCGATCGTAGTGTTCGACCTGCGGTGCATAGAACGCGTCGAGCCGGGTCGCGTCGGCGCCGGATTTCGGCATCCCGCGCAGCATCGAGCGGAGCACGCCGAGATCGGCACGCAAGGTGTCAAGCCGGCGCATCGGCGATCACGAAGCCGGCGTAGGTGTGCACGCGGTCGTGCTCGGCGAGCGCGTCGGCCAGCGGCTCGTTCAGGCGCAGGACCTCGCGCAATCCACGTCGGCGCGGACCGACGCGCACGGCGTCGAGCCAGCTCGGGTTGCGTTGCGCACTGCGCAGGAGGATGCGTGCACGCGGCGCGGCCCGCGCGAGGATCGCTTCCCATTCCTCGGCCAGCGCGGCCGGATAGTAGGACCCCATCCAGTCCATGTGATCGAGCAGCACGAACCGCGAGATCCGTTCATCGGTCTGGCGGAGGAATCCGGTGACCGTGGCGGTGTGCACGCGAATGCAGTCGACCAGGCCGTTCTTGAGCCGGTCGAAGTTGGCGCGGCGCAGGTACTCGGGGCAGCACTCGCGCTCGTAGCGGCCGGTCAGGTAGACCCGCCAGAAGTAATTGTCGGCCAGCGGCAGTTCGCGGAACACGGTCTGCACCGATTCGCGGATGAAACCGGCCACCCCATCGGCATGCTGGCACTCGACCAGGCGGCGCTGCGGATGCGGAACGCCGAGCAGGTTCATGACGAGCGGACGCGAGATCGTCCAGTTCACGGCGCGGTTCCACAGCAGCGGCGCGACCTCCTCGTCGTAGATGCGGCGCTGTTCGGCGACATCGCGTGCGTCGAGCAGTTGCAGGGTGGCCGCGCGCAGGCGCGGCTGAGCGCGAAACCAGGTTCGCGCGGCGCGCGCGACCAACCCCGACAGGCCGTGGAAATAGAAACTGCCGCGCCGGCTCGTGAACCAGTGCGTGCGCCGATCCCACCACTGGCGGGCGAATTCCGACAGCTGCCCACGCAGGCGGTCGCGATACAAGGCCTCGAATCCGGCGTGGAACCCTTCGCCGAACACGGCGAAGAAATCGTCGAAGTCCAGGGCCCGGATCGCGGCGATCTTCAGTTCGAGCAGCGCGTTCTGCCGCGGGTTGGCGTCGACGCAGTGCACGCGCTGCGGACCTTGCAGCGCGTAGTCCAGGGCGTTGCAGCCGGCACTCGTGATCACGAGCACGATGTCATCAGTCGACAACGCGAGCGCCGCGCGATCGACCGCGGGATCTTCCCAGCAGGTGTTGTAGACGAGGTTGCGCGACCAGATCGCATTGAAGATGCGCCGATCAATGCGATCGCGCAGCGAGGCAGTGCCGGTAGCGGGTGCCGCGAGCATGCGGATTCGATCCTTGCGGTTCGTCGGCGCGGATGCTCCGCCATCTGCATGACAAGGCGGTGACGCGCGCTTCACGGAACTGAAACGCGCCATCCGCAGCATCGCCAGCGGTTCATCGGAGATCCCCGCATGCTCGATCTTCAAGGCAGGATCCAGGCGCGATTCCCGCAGTGGTTCGCCGGTCATCGTGCACGCCTGGCACGTCCGCTGGTGCGTTCGCTGGCGCGCATCTCGCGACTCGATCGCATCGACGAATTCCTGCGCGTGAACGCGCACCTGCGTGGACTCGCGTTCGTCGAGGCGGCGCTCGAACTCGTCGACTGCCGCTATCTGGTGGACCAGATCGAGCGCGAGCGCATCCCGGAACACGGTCGGGTCGTGATTGTCGCCAATCACCCGATGGGCGCGATCGACGCGCTTGCCCTGCTCGCGTTCGTCGGCAGCATCCGTCGCGACGTGCGCATCGTCGCCAACGATTTCCTGCTCGCGCTGGATGGACTTTCCGATCTGCTCATCCCGCTGCGCATGCTCGGTGGACGTGCGGGAGCTGACACCTTGCGGCGGGTCGATGCGGCGCTCGAGCGCGAGCAGGCCGTGATCGTGTTTCCGGCCGGGGAAGTCTCGCGCCTGACCCCACGCGGCGTACGCGACCCGGTCTGGCGCCACGGCTTCGTGCGTTTCGCCGAACAGGCCGGGGCTCCGGTGCTTCCGGTGCGCATCGAGGCGCGCAACTCGGCGCTGTTCTACGGCATGTCGGCGCTGTTCCGGCCACTCGGCACAGGTCTGCTTGCGCGTGAGCTGTTCGCCCGCCGCGGCAGCCGCGTCATCCTGCGCATCGGTGCGCCGCGCGCGGTCGGCGATCTGCTTGGCCCAGGGCGTGACCGACGTCAGGTCAGCGCGGATGTCCGCCGTGCGGTCTATGCGATCGGTCGGCGCGGGACCGACTGGAATCCGCCGCAGGCGCCGCTCGTGCACCGCCCGTCATCGCGCGCGATCCGCGCCGATCTGGACGGTCTGGAACTGCTCGGCGCGACGGCCGACGGCAAGCGCATTCATGGCGGACGCCTGGCCAGCGACTCCGCGTTGTTGCGCGAGATCGCGCGACTGCGCGAACTGACGTTCCGGCGCGTCGGCGAAGGCACCGGCCGGCGCCTCGACAGCGATGCACATGATTCCTGGTATGACCATATCGTGGTCTGGGACAGCGCCGATGACGAGGTCGCCGGTGCGTATCGCGCGGTTCCGTGCGCGCGCACGCTGGCCACGCATGGAATCCGCGGGCTCTACACTGCCAGCCTGTTCGAGTTCGACCAGAGCCTGTTGCCGATCCTCGAGCGCGGCATGGAGCTGGGTCGCAGCTTCGTCCAGCCACGCTACTGGGGCACGCGAAGTCTCGACTATCTTTGGTTCGGCATCGGTGCCTGGCTGCGCACGCAGCCGGAGATCCGCTACCTGTTCGGTCCGGTGTCGATCAGTGCGAGCCTGCCGCTGGAAGCGCGCGAACTGATCGTCGCCTACTACGAGCGCTACTTCGGCAGCACCGATGTGCTTGCACGCGCGGCGCGCCCGTTTCGCCCGCGCGCGTCGTCCATCGACTTCCACGCGCTGGACGCCGACGCCGCAATGGCGCTGTTGCGCACGCGCCTGCTCGCGCTCGGCGCCAACATCCCGACCCTGTACAAGCAGTACACCGAGCTGTGCGAACCCGGCGGTGCGCGGTTTCTCACGTTCGGGACCGATCCGGACTTCTCCGATTCGGTGGACGGACTGATCCTCGTCGATCTGCAGCGGATCAAGGCGAAGAAGCGCGCGCGCTACCTCGGAAGCCCCAACCCCGCCGTCGCCACCACGATGCAATAGGCATCCTAGGAGCCTGCGCGGCAGAAGCATGTGAACGATTCGGACCGCATTGCGTGAAGCGGGCACTGCAACGCCGCCGCAGGCAGCTACAATCCTGCACGACGGGAGGTGCGCATGTCCGGCGCGGGTGCGATCACGGTTCTGCTCAAACGACTGGCCGGTGGCGAAAGCGCGGTCGACGCCGAGCTGCTGCCGCTGGTCTACACCGAATTGCGTGCGCTCGCGGCGCGCCACCTGGCCGGCGAGCGCGCCGGTCACACCTTGTCGCCGACCGCACTCGTGCACGAGGCCTGGATGCGCCTGGCCGACGACGACTCGCTCGCACCGACCGATCGCCGCCAGTTCTTCGCGATCGCAGCGCGCCGCATGCGCCAGGTGCTCGTGGATCATGCGCGCCGACGCGATGCGGGAAAGCGCGGTGGCGGCGGACCGCGCGAGCAGGTCACGCTGTCCGGGCTCGTCGACGAGCGCGGCACGGGCATCGACGCGCTTGCGCTCGACCAGGCGCTCGCGCAACTGGAGGCTCACGATCCGCGCAAGGTTCGCGTGGTCGAACTGCGCTATTTCGCCGGACTGGAAATGAACGACATCGCCGAGCTGCTCGGCATCTCGCGTGCGACCGCCCATCGCGACTGGGAGGTGGCGCGGGCTTTTCTTTACCAGGCACTGGGATGAGCGCTCTGGAGGCGCTTTCGTTGTTCGAGGCGGCCCTGGGTCGCGAGCCCGGCCAGCGCGAGGCATTCATCCGGCGCGAGGCGGGCGACAATGACGCGCTGCGTGACGCCGCGCTCGCCCTGCTCGCCGCGCATTCGGCCAGCGAAGGCTTCATGGAACCGTCGATCCCGGCATTCGTGCCGCGCGATCTGGGTCAATACCGGCTCATCGCGCCGATCGGCGCCGGCGGCATGGGCCGCGTCTACCTCGCTGAACGGCGCGACGGCGCGTTCGAGCAACGAGTCGCGATCAAGGTGCTTGCCGCGACGCTCGGCGATGCCGACGCGATCCGCCGGGCCGAGGCCGAACGCCAGTTCCTCGCCTGGCTGGAGCATCGCAACATCGCCCGCGTGCTCGACGGCGGCACGACCGCGGAGGGACAACCCTATGTCGTCATGGAGTACGTCGACGGCGAGCGCATCGATCACTGGTGTCGCACGAATGGCCTCGACGTCAAGGCACGCGTGAGCCTGTTCCGCCAGGTGCTCGCCGCAGTCGATGCCGCCCATCGCGCGCTGATCATCCATCGCGACATCAAACCGGCCAACGTGCTCGTGACCGCCGATGGCTCGGTCAAGCTGCTCGATTTCGGCATCGCCAAGTCACTCGACGGACGCGTCGCCAGCGCGGCGACCCAGGCCGGCCATGGGCCGCTGACACCCGACTACGCAAGTCCCGAGCAACTCACCGGTAAACCGTTGACCACGGCCTGCGATGTCTATGCGCTGGGCCTGCTGCTGTACGAATTGCTGGCCGGACGCAGCGCATTCGAGCGCGGTCGCCTGTCGCTGATCGAGTATGCCCAGCGCATCAGCTCGCAACTGCCGACCCGACCGAGTTCGCGTCTGGACCCCGGCGCGCTCGCGATTGCACCGCGCCATGTCGGAACCTGGCGCCGAAAGCTCAGCGGCGATCTGGACCGCATCGTGCTCAAGGCGCTGCAGACCGAACCCGAACATCGCTATCCCTCGGCGCGCGCGTTCGCCGACGATCTCGAACGCTGGCTCGACAACCGCCCGGTCAGTGCGCGGCCGGCCGGCCTCGCTTACCGCATCGGCAAGTTCACCCGGCGCAACCGGTTGCCCGTCGCAGCGTCGGTCGCCGCCGTGCTCGCGCTCGTGATCGGTTTCGGCACGGCCGCGACGCAGGCCCGCCTCGCGCGTGCCGAAGCCGACCGCGCGCAGCGTGCCAACCGTTTTCTTCTCGCGATGATCGAGCGCGCCGATCCGTTCGTGAGCGGACGCAACCCGACCGTGGCCGAAGCGCTCGACCGGGCCGTGCCCGACATCCCGAACCAGCTCGGCGACCAGCCCCAACTCGAGGCCGACGTCCGCCACACGATCGGACGCGCCTATCTTTCGCTGGAGCGACTGGATGAAGCCCAGGTGCAGCTCGATCGCGCGGCATCGCTGCGCCACGCCGCCGGCGGCAATCCCTATGCCGAATCGCTCGACGCCCTCGCCATGCTCGACTGGTCGCGTGGTCGCTACGAACAGGCGGAACAGCGCATGCTCCAGGCGATCGCGATCGCCTCGGCCATCGCCGGCGGCGAAACCACCACGCATGTCACCGCACTCAACGACTATGCCGCGCTGCTGAACGAGCTTGGTCGCTATGCCGAGTCGCGACCGCTGCTCGATCGCGCGCTCGCGATCGGTGAGCGCACGAACGACATTCCGCCGCGCGAGCTTGCGGTGACCCGCAGCAACCTCGCCTATGCCTTGCATGGGCTCGGCGAGTTCGAGCCCGCGATCGCGGCCTACGAACGATCGCGCGCCGAACTCGAACGCGTGCTTTCGCCGCATCACCCCGACATCGCGATCAATCTCAACAACCAGGCTGCGGTGCTGCGCGACATGGACCGCGCAGGTGATGCACTGCCGCTGCTCGAACGCTCGATCGACATCCGCCGCGCGATCTTCGAAGCGGACCACCCGATGTTCGTGATCTCGCTGTCCAATCTCGCCCTGACCTATGCCACTGTCGGGCATGCAGATTCCGCCCGCGAGGCGATCGCCACCGCCCTCGCCAACGGTCCGCGCGCGTTCGATGCGGACAACCAGAGCCTCGGGCACCTGCACTTCACCGCGGCCCGCGTTGCCGCCGCGCTTGGCGAGCGTGACACCGCCCTGCGCGAAGCGCGCACGGCGCTCGCGATCTACAACCGGCTCGACGTGGTCGAGACCGGGCGCCGCGAGCGCACCGAGGCGTTGATCGCGCAGATGGAGTCGGAATCCGTCGAGCCCCAGGCGCAGTCCACACCGACCAGCGAATCTCGCTGAGGCGATGCCCTGTCCGCTGTGGAGCGCGCGCTGCCCGCCAACCGATGGCCGATGACAGTCCGCCAACGTGTGCGGGATACTATCGGGTCACCTGCGCGCACGGCATGCCGCCATGCCGATGAGGAAGCTGTCTTGTTCGAACGACTCCAATCCCTGGTCGGCGCGGGCGTGCTGCGCGATGCGGACGCCTTGCGCGAGCGGTTCCTGCGTGCCGAGCCATTCCGCCATGTCGTGATCGACGACTTCTTCAGCGCGGACTTTGCCGAACGCCTGCTTGGCGAATTTCCCGCATTCGACCAGGGCAACTTCATCGGCGACGACGGCCGACCCGGCGGCAAGTCGACGCTCGCGCGGATCCGCGCGCTGGGCCCGGGCTATTCAGCGCTGGACGATGCCTTGAAATCGGCGCCGATGCTCGACCTCGTCGGCAGGCTGACCGGTATCGACGGACTGCTGTATGACCCGTTCTATCTCGGCGGTGGCACGCACGAGAATCGCGAAGGGCAAAGCCTGCAGACCCACATCGATTTCAACTTCCACCCGAGCGAGCGTTGGCACCGCCGGCTCAACCTGATCGTCTATCTCAATCGCGAGTGGGATGAGGCCTGGGGCGGTAACCTCGATCTGTACCGCGATCCCTACGCGGATGCACGGCCCGCTTCGCGCATCGTTCCGCGCTTCAATCGCTGCGTGATCTTCGAAACCAGCGAGCACAGCTGGCATGGATTCGAGCGCATCGCTCTGCCGGCGGACAAGCGCGAACTCTCGCGCAAGTCGATCGCGGTCTATTTCTACACGAAGGATCGACCGCTCGAGGAGATCGCCGGCAAGCACAGCACGCATTACGTCGACGCGCAGTTGCCCGAACACCTTGTCGAGGGGCACGTGCTGGGCGCGGACGACGTGACGACCCTGCGCGAGCTCATCGCCCATCGCGACGGCCAGTTACGCCGCCTGTATGCCGAGAATGCCGGTCTGCTGCAGGCCCAGGAACGCGGATTCGGCGGCCAGATCCTGTATCTATTGAAGCGTCTCTACGTACGCTACCGGCGCTGACTCCGTTGCCTCGCAACGTGGCGCAAGGCCGTTGCGGAAGGTCACGAGCGCAGTGTTGCCGATCACCTGAAGACGGTAGGACTGGCGCACGGAATGTGCGGGCACCGTGCATGCCTGCGCGCGGACCGCCGCTGCCTGCTCGGCGGGCAGTGCCTCGATGGGTGCGCCCTCGCTGCGGGCGAGATGGTGGCGCAGGAAATTGCGCGTATTGAAGTCGTCCTCGCGCAGATACGACAGCACGAGGTGGTGGATCAACGGGAAGTGACGCGCGGCATGCGCGCTGACCGGCGCCAGGCCCGCGCTGCCCGCGATGACATAGGACTGCACGGAACCCTCCTCGCGCAGGCGGTCGAGGTCTTCGGCCAGTTGGGTCGCGATCGCGACCTCGTAGCGCTGCTGGGCGCCCGCTGCGTTGCCGAAAGCGGCTGCATACGCGGCCATGCCGAGGCCGAGAACAGCGCCGAGGGCGAGTTGCCAGCGTTCGCTGCGAGGCCACTGCCGCAGCACGACATGGGCCGCGATCAGCGCCGCCGCAAGCAGCGCGCCGAAACCGGGCAGGACGCGCGGCATCATCACCGGATCGGCGAGCAGAAGCATCGGTCCGACCACGCCCAGCAGCGCCATGCACAGCAGCAGCAGGCCGATTCCCAGGCGCTGGATCGCGCGCCACGCGCGGCCGGCGCGCCCATCGGTCAGTGCGCAACGCAGGCTCATGGCCAGCGGCAAAGCCAGCACGATCAGCAGCACGGGACCATGCAGGGCGAGCGCACGCGTCGTGAACGCGTCGGCGATGAAGCGCAGGAACGCCGATGCGTTCTGCACGATCAGCGCGCCGTCACGGAACACGTCCACGGTCGCGCTGTGCTGCTTGACCCAGTCCTGCAGCGATGCGGCAAACACCCATCGATACACGAGCAGGGCAACCAGCACCTGCACTGCACGCATGCCCAGGCGCAGCGCGATGCCGCGCACCGGCGTGCGCTCGAAATGGCTGACCGCAGCCTCGAGGATCGCGAACACGAGAAAGGCATTGAGCGCCGGCTGGTACAGCGTGAGGCTCGCGAGCAGCGCCAGCGTGCCCAGCCACCACGCCCGCGCGCCGCGCGCGTTGGCGAGGATCGACAACACGGCCAACAGCAAGGCGAGCGCCATGCAGACCGAATCGAACTTGTAGGCCAGGTTCTCCAGAAAGAACGGCTGCGCGCCGAGCGGCAGCGCGAGCATAACGGCCAGTGCCGGCGAACGGATCGCGAAGCGCCGCGCGATCAGCACGCCGATCCAGGCCAGCAGCGCGATCGCGGCGATCTGCGGCAACGGCGAGATGTCCACGATCCGCTGGCTGTTGGATTCCAGTACGCGCATGACCAGCGTCGCCAGCGGGCGTCCGTTGTTGTTCCAGCCATAGTTGCCGAGCAGCGCGCGGATGAGATCGTCGTTGCAGTAGCGGTCGGCGCGCAGGATCGGATACAGGATCAGCAGGTAGTACACGCCGAACAGCACGCCGAAGACCGTGCGGTCACGGCTGCCGTTGTCGGGGTGGGAGGCGTGCGTGGGGTGCATTCGCGTCTGCAAACAGGCGGGATGGGTGCGGCGTCGACCTGCGATCCTGACCCGGTCCGGACTGCCGACCGGAGCAGTGTATCAGCGCCTCCGACCCGACCCTCCGTTGCGCTGCGACGGCTGCACCTGCAAGCAGGTCAGGCCTGCCAGTCGGCCCGTTGCAGGCGATAGACGAAACAGTCGTCATCGCCGAACTGGCGGCGTTCGACGAAGCGGAAGCCGAGGCGCTCGTAGAAGCGGTGCGCGCGCGTATTGGCCGCAAGCGGGTCGATGAGCACGGCGTCGACCTCGGGGATCGCAAAACAGCGCGCGAGGGCCAGCCGCATCATGCGCGTGCCATGACCCTGGCCGAGATCGGCGGCGTCGCCGATCCAGATATCGATCGCGCGCAGGCCGTTGTCGATATCACCCCAGTAATGCGAGTCCTCGCGCGCGGGATCGATGATCTGGATGAAGCCCAGGGCGCGGCCATCGACTTCCGCAATCAGCTGCTCACGCCAGTCCGGATCACGCGCGAGTTCGACCTCCCAACCCCAGTCATCGTTGGGGTCCGCGGCGACGACGTGGGACTGTTCGTCCCAATGCCGCAACAAGGCAAGATCACCGGCATGGGCCTTGCGCAGGATCATCACGCGCGCACCTGTTCCGGCGCCCGGAAACCGATGCGGGATACGGCATTGGCGAGCATGAAAGCCTCCACACGGTTGCGCGTCAGACGATTGTGGCATGCGCGATGGCACGCAGCGTCATCCGGAGAAGAACTCCAGAAACGTGCCCGCATCGATTGCACGGACATCCGGCAATCGACGCATTCTTGCCAAAGACGCCGATTCACTCCTGTGCCGTGGACCGTCACCTCGCGGCGACGTTCCCGGAAAAACTCTTTCCACAGGCCAGATCGCCCCCCCACCGGGTTTGTTCAACAAGCGGATTAGATCGCGACTGCCCGCTATCTATCCCTCTACGTCAGGACCGCTCCGGCTCAGGTACGCCGAGATCACGACAGATCTTCCGCGCAAGGTGGTATTGATTTCAGTGTGCCGAGGGATCGCGCTGCGTTTGTTGTGGCTGGGATTGTGCCACCAGGAATGACGGCCTCCTTCGCGAAGGAGGATGCATCCGTGCGCGAGAAGCCAAGCCAGGAGATCCCGGCGCTTCATACCGCTATGGGCAATTCTTCGTAACCTGTGCCGGCGGCGCCCAGAGCCTCCTCGCGATTGAACTCCAAAGCCTCTGCAAGGGTAACCCTAAGAGATTCAATCAGTTCCTCACGGGTTGACTCTTGGCAGTTGACGCCAGGGACCTCTTCGATCCAGCCGATCCAGTCATCCGACTCGCGTTTAATTACCGCTGTGAAGGTCTTCGGCATCGGTCTCTCCGTTCGCGAATCTGAGGATACCGCGAAACAGCGGCCCGCGATTCCAGACAGAATGGCTTGATTCCAAGCGACCTGCCGCCTCGATACCGTAGATTCGGCGCGTGAGCGCACAGCGCCACACCGTTGGCCCATCAGGAAAGAACGCACTCGTGGAGGCAGGCCACGGCAGTGATCTGGCTTTGCTGGGAGACCAGGACATGTATGGACGCCTCCTCCAGGTCAAGCGATCTCGATGAAGAGGAGCAGTGCTTGGACATACATTCGGCGTCGCAGTTGAGGCCGGACACACCTTGCGCGGTGATGAGCTTCGATCCTGAGATGCCAGCGGCCGCAAAAACACGTCGATCCAAATCCGCGGCAAGCGACGATCAGGGTTCAGCCCGACCATCCAGCGCGTAACCCGTCAGTGCCGCCATGTCAGCACCGATTGCGTCCGGTTCTGCGTCCAGTGCCTCTCGCCGGCTGCCAAGCCGGTTGAGCCAGTAGGTTGGATAGCCGAACCACTTCGCTCCTGCCACGTCCCAGCCTGCGAATGCAACGAACAAGATTTCCTCCTTGCGCAGATCCAGCGTCCGCGTTGCGAGCGCATACGCATCAGCCGCGGGTTTATAGCTGCGGATCTGGTGCGTGCTGATCACCGCCTCGAACTTGTCCTGCAAGCCGGCTGCACGCAGCCCGCTGTCGAGCATTTCGCGGGTCATGTTGGAAAGAAACGCGAGACGCAGTCCTGCCTCGTGCAGGCGGGTGAGTGCATCCGGCACGTCCGGCCACACTTGCAGACTCATCCATGCCTGCATCAGCGCCGCGCGCTGTTTTTCCGGGATCACAAGCTGGACCTGATCCGACGCGAACGCGAGGCTGTCGCTGGTGGCCTGCAAGAAGTCGACATACTGCCCCGCGAGCGCACGCAGCCATTGGTATTGGAACTGGCGTGCGCGCCAGGCGTCCATCAGAGCGGCACCGCGCTCAGGGAACATCGAGTTTGCCAGCGCAGCGATCGGCCGCGGATCGAAGATGGGGAAGGCATCGAAGACCAGCGCCCTGGTCCCAGGCGAGGCTTGCGCCGGCACGAGGGAACGTGCGGACAGTGCGCCGGCGAACAGGCTGCCGGCTGCAAACTGCACGAAGGTCCTGCGATCAAGCTTCATCAAGTCGTCTCCTGTTCGTAGTTGCTCGGTGGCCGTTGGTCCATCAGGGCAACCTTGCGCGTTGTGGCAATGTTGGAGAGGTGCTGGCTACAGGCAAGAGCCATTGACATGCCAGAAGCATCAACCGTTCCCGAGACAATGCATGGCGAGCAATCCTGGGTTGGAAACCCGTACTGCGGAATCTCGCAGCGGAAAAGGCGCGGGACGACCCCGCGCCTTCCTGCTGTCACCTGTTGCGTCGCGCCTCAGTTGACGCTGAAGGTCTGATCGGTCGCGGGCTGCCCGTCCAGCGTGATCAAAACGCGGTAGTTGCCGACCAGCCTCGAACGTGGTCGTGGCCGGCCCCGTGGGGACGATGGACTGGCTGCTCTCGTCGACGAGCTGGTCGTCGCCGTAGGTCCAGTGTGCGGCGATCGTGGTGCTCGGCGCAGCTCCGCTGGTGGCGACGGCAGGACACCCAATGAACCCTGCCTGTGGGGCGGCCGCTGCTCTGGACCATGCAGGTTACGCTCTACCCGTATCATCGGATGTGAAAAGTGGGAATCAGCTGTTCTTGCCGTCCACTCGGCAAGCAAAGGAGCACGTCATGCACCTGCGATACTCGGCTACTGCCTTCTTCGCGCTTCTCGCGTTCGCTTCTCCGGCGCGCGCCTACATTTCCTTGGATGCCATCGTGCCATCTTCGCCGCTGGCCGGCGAGACGGTGTCGGCGCGGCTGAGCGACGGAATATGCGATGCCATCATCGAAGCTGACGGATACCCGCAGATCACGCAGACCGGGAACTCCATCCGAATGCTGATCGAAACGATCCATTCCGATGACCAAGATTTCTGTACGTCCCTGCCAGGCACCGTCGATCTCCCCTTCGGCGCATTTACCGCAGGGGCCTACACCTTGCAAGTGGACAGGCACTATGTCGACTTCATAGGCCTGGATGTTATCGAAACCGTGGGTACTGCATCGTTCGTCGTCGGCGGTGCGTCGGAGGCGGCACCGTTACCGACTCTCGGCTCGTGGGGCCTTTTCGTTCTCGGCCTCGGGGTGCTGACGCTGGCTGCATTCATGCGCAAGCAAAGGGATATGTCATGAAGTGGCGATTCGTGTCTGTCATGCTGATCACACTGCTGGGGTTCGCTCCGTCCGCGCATGCCTTCATCACACTGGATGCCATCGTCCCTTCTTCACCGGTGGCGGGCGAGACAGTGGCGGCCCGCGTCAGCGCAGGGGTTTGCGATACGATCATCGAATCCCCCGGATATCCCCAAATCACGCAATCCGGCAACGCCATTCGGATGCTGTTGGAGACGGCGCATTCCGATGACCCAGTTTTTTGCAACTTCGGAACGGGGACGATAGATCTCTCGTTCGGTGAATTTCCTGCAGGGGCATACACCTTGCAGCTCGATCGGCATTATGTGGATTTCATCGGCGTGAGCGTCACGCAGACGGTAGGCTCCGCATCGTTTATCGTCGCCGGTGGCGACGCCGTCACACCATTGCCGACGCTGGGCGCGGCAAGCGCGGTCGTTCTGGGTACCGGGATGCTGGCGTTGGCCGGCTTCATGCTGAGGCGTCGGGCTCGTACCATTGTGTATGCGGCTACCCGGGGCACCCGGCAGCGATGAAGCGCGCACAGTCGTTCAAGCTCGTGACGCAAAGAAGGCGCGGAACGAGCCCGCGCCTTTCGTTCTGTCACTGCCGTGCGATGCGGCTCAGTTCACGGTGAATTCCTGGTCGGTCGCAGGCTGGCCATCCAGCGTGATCCGTACGCGGTATTTGCCGGCCGGCCAACCATCGGGCTTGGCGATATGGAACGTGGTCGTTGCCGGCCCCGTGGGTGCGATGGACTGGCTGCTCTCGTCGACGAGCTGGTCGTCGCCGAAGGTCCAGCGCGCGACGATCGTGGTGCTCGGTGCGGCGCCGCTGGTGGCGACGGAGGCATAGATCGTATCGGTCGATGCAAACGTGGTGGTCGGCTGGGTGATGTTCTGGTTTGCATCGACGGCCTTGCCGAGCGTGAGCGAAACGAAGCTGACGCCCGCCGGTGCCGGTGGCGACACCATCGGCGCCGGAGCCGGCGCGGGTGTGACGACCGGAGGCGGAGTGGCCTCTTCCTTCTTGCCGCAGGCGGCAAGCGCGAACGTCGCGGCAATCGCGAATGTCAGGGACAGGGTACGGATGGACTTCATGGCGTGGGTTCTCCGTGGGGTCGAGAATGGGAGGCAGGGATTTTCAGGACCTGCCCCGGCTTGATCTTGTCGGGGTTCGTGAGCTGGTCGGTATTCGCCTCGAAGATCACGCGCCACTTGTTGGCGCTGCCATAGAACTTCTTGGCGATCGCGGACAAGGTATCGCCCTTGACCACGGTATAGACCTGCTGGGTATCGTCATGGACGATTTCCGCGGTGGACGCGGCACCACTGCGCACGTTGCCGAAATCGGGTTTCGGCGGGGCCTCCGGTGCGCTCGAGGTGGCTCCGCTCTTGACGTTGGAAAAGTCCGGCTTGCTCGGATCGTTGACCATGGTTGCTGCCTCATCGCATTGCGCGGGGCGTCACGGTACACCCGAGTCGCGTTAAGAAACCGTTGTCGCGAAGAAACATTGCAACAATGGGTTACACACGATTCACCGGATCCGGTCGGCTCATTGGCGCACGCCGCGCGGATTGTCGGGCGCCGCGTCCGCCAGGGTGCTCCGCCACGGATTGATGTCCAGGCCGCCGCGACGCGTGTATCGCGCGTACACGCTGAGCTGGGTCGGCGCGCAGCGGCGCTGGAGGTCGACGAAGATGCGTTCCACGCACTGCTCGTGGAAATCGTCGTGACCCCGGAATGAAACCAGATAGCGCAACAATCCGGCCCGCTCGATGCGCGCGCCGCGATAGCGGATCTGCACGCTGGCCCAGTCGGGTTGGCCGGTAACCGGGCAGTTGGTCTTGAGCAGGTGCGAGACGAGGGTTTCGGTGACTGCGACCGGATCGGCATGCGTGTGCAGATGGTCCGGGCGCGGCGGGCCGTAGTCGTCGATCGCGATATCCAGGTCGTCGATCGACTCGCCGGCCAGATTCACGAGCGGCGCATCCTCAGCGTGGTTCGCGGGCGTGAGGACCACGTCGACCTCGGCCCCGGCGGCCTGAGCGAGATCGCGCGCGATCAGCGCAGCCACGCCATCGCGGTCGTCGAAGCGGGTTTGCTGGAGGCTGCCGAGATACAGCTTGAGCGATTTGGATTCGATCAGGTTCGCCGAGGTGGCCGGAACCCGGAATTCGCCGAGCGCGATGCACGGCTTGCCGCGCGCATCGAGCCATGAAAGTTCGTAGGCGTTCCAGATATCGACCCCATGGAACGGCAGCGCGTCAGCGAGCCCGAGCGCGCTGCGCGCGGACGCGCGCGCGATCGGAAACAGCAGCTGCGGGGCGTAGTCGGTGCTGGTCGCGACGACGCGACCGAGCGGGGAATCGTGCATGGAAGCCATGCGCCCAGTGTAACGGCTGCGCCCCTCGGAGGCGGCGCAGCGGTGTTTACGCGTGGACCGGCAGCGGCTCGTCGTCGAGTTCGGATTCGAGCTTCTTCTTGGCCTCGCCGTGATGATCCTCAGCCAGCATCAGATAGAACGCCGGGACCACGAACAGCGTGAACATCGTGCCGATGGTCAGGCCCGT
>Ga0307505_10000607_pt1 | contig 37874 bp, 40 predicted proteins | sample 23_S_MG_FD_202183 | JGI IMG/M metagenome (GOLD analysis project Ga0307505, IMG submission 202183) | Soil microbial communities from Populus trichocarpa stands in riparian zone in the Pacific Northwest, United States - 23_S | ecosystem: Environmental > Terrestrial > Soil > Riparian zone > Trees...
CAGCTCGTCGTAGCACAGCAGCTGCGGCAGGCTGGTCTTGGCCGGCATGCGCGAGGGCTCGCACATCATCACGTAGCCTTCGATGCTCGTCAGCCGCGGCGCGATGGCTTCGGCCACCGGCAGCGTCGCCGCATCGACGAACAGCAAACGGTCCTCGGCATGGTTGACGATGTAGACCAGCTGGTCGGCGAAGAGCCGCGGGTTGAGGGTGTGCAGCACCGCACCGGTGCCGGACACGCCGTAGAACATCTCGAAGTGGCGGTGCGTGTTCCAGGCCAGGCTGCCGATGCGGTCGCCGGGCTCGATGCCCATGCGCCGCAGGGCGTTCGCCAGCTGCTGCATGCGCGCGTGCGCGGTCGCGTAGTCGTAGCGGTGGATGTCGCCTTCGATCGTGCGCGCCACGACCTCGGTCTTGCCGTGGAAATCGGCGGCGTGGCGCATCCCCGCCGAGATCATCAACGGCATGTCCATGATCAAGCCTTGCATCCTCTGCCTCCTTCAGAACTTGGGAATTCGCAGGGTCTTGCTGATCATCGCCGTGCCCGACAGCGCGAACAGCAGGCTCATCGGATGCAGCTGCCACGGCCCGAGCGTCCAGGCGCCGCCCCACAGCTGCGCGCCCAGCGCGCCCTGCCAGGCGGCCCAGGCCAGCACCGCGGTGATGAGCACGCTGGTGGGGATGGGCGTGCCTTCGAAGTAGGCCACCTTGTCGGCGCCGGCCGACAGGTCTTCGGCCGTGACGTTGAAGCGCGCCAGCCGGCTGACGCCGCAGCAGACGAAGTAGCACAGGATGGCGATATCCCAGCCGCCCTGCAGCCCGGCGGCAAAGCCCAAGGCGGCCGGGCCGACGCCGAAGGAGATGACATCGGCCAGCGAATCGAGCTCGCGACCCAGCGGCGAATGCTGGTGGCGCCAGCGCGCGACCTTGCCGTCGAAGATGTCGAAGACGAAGGCCAGCGGCGTCATCGCCGCCGACAGCAGGAAATGCGCGACCGAGCCGCTGGCCATGAACAGCATCGCCAGGAACACCGACAGCAGGCCGCAGGCGGCATTGCCCAGCGTGATGAAGTCGGCCAGGTGGAAGCCGCGGATCATTGAGAAATGCCGCGGCGCTGCGTTCTTCATCACGGCTCCAGGATGTTGAACATCGGGTTGAAGCTGTCCAGCGTACCCAGCAGCAGGCGCAGCGCCTGCACGTCGCCTTCGATCGGGATCTTGCCCTGCTGCATGGCCACGGCAAATCCGGCGCCGCCGACGATGCCGGCCAGCGTGGCGCGGTCCAACCGCACCGTGGCCATGGCATCGGCGCCATGCGAGCCGACGGCATGGCTCAGCGCCGAATGGCTGAGCGTGAGTTTCCAGCGCTGCGGCTCGCCCTCCATCACCCAGTCGATGCGCAGCTGCAGCCCCTCGGCCTTCTCGGCATTCACGCGCATCGCCAGGAAGTCGAAGAACATGCCCATCGGCAGCATCGCCACCACCTTGGGCGTGACGACGCCGGTGGCGCCGGGCGGCGGCTTCGGCGCGCCGAAGCGCAGCTCCTTCGCACCCAGCGCGTAGGCGTTGCGCCAAGTCGAACTCTCGCTCTGGTAGGCCAGCTGCTCCATCGCATCGGCCGCCAGCTGGCGCGCGCGTTGGTTCGTCGGGTCGGCAAACACCAGGTGATGCGTCACCTGCACCACCCAGCGGTAGTTTCCGGCGTCGAAGTCGGCCTGGGCGCGCGCCAGCAGCGCGTCGGCGCCGCCCATGTATTCCACGTACTTCGCTCCGGCCGGCTGCGGCGCCAGCGGGTCCAGGTTCACCGGGTTGCCGTCGTAGGGGCCCATGTAGTGCGCATAGACCGCGCGCACGTTGTGCGCGATGGCGCCGTAGTAGGGCCGCGCGTGCCAGCTCTTCTCCAGCGACTCGGGCAGACGAAACTCCTGCGCGATCTCGTGCGGCGTCAGGCCATGGCTCATCAGCCTCAGCGTCTGGTCGTGCATCAGCCGGTACAGGTCGCGCTGCTCGGTGATGAACTTGCGCGCGCGCTCGCGGCCCCAGGTGGGCCAGTGGTGCTGGGCGATGACGACATCGGTCTGGTCGATGAAATCCTCCAGCGCCGCGTCCAGGTACTTCGACCAGGCCAGCGAGTCGCGCGTCTTGGCGCCGCGGATCGGGCACAGGTTGTGCATCGTGTGGCAGCCGTTTTCCGCCAGGTTCAGCACCTTGAACTGCGGGAAGTGGAAGTTCATCTCCGCCGGCGCCTCGGTCTCGGGCGTCAGCTGGAAGACGATCTCGATGCCGTCGATGCGGTGGCGCTCCACCGGCTGCTCGATGCTCATCGTCGGCGCGATCAGGCTGCTGGTGCCGCGGCCCATGGCCTTGCCCAGGCCGCTGTCGACGTGCGAGCGCGGGCCCGGCGCCAAGGTCGGCCCGAACTGGAACATCGCGCGCCGGCGCATCGGCACGCCGGCCAGGATGTTCTCGGCGATGGCTGCATCCATGAAGCCGGCCGGCGCGATCACCTGCACCGCGCCGCTGGCCACCTGCGCCGGCGTGATCACGCCCTCGACGCCGCCGTAGTGGTCGGCATGGCTGTGGCTGTAGATCACCGTGTGCACCGGCCGGTCGCCGCGGTGCTGGCGGTACAGCGCCAGCGCGGCGGCGGCGGCCTCGCACACCGTCAGCGGGTCGATCAGGATCAGCCCGCTGTCGCCTTCGATGATGGTGATGTTGGCAATGTCGAAGCCGCGCACCTGGTACATGCGCTCGCACACCTGGAACAGGCCGTGGATGCGGTTCAGCCGCGCCTGCCGCCACAGGCTGGGGTGCACCGAGTCGGGCGACTCGATGTTTTCCAGGAATGCGAAGGCCGACAGGTCCCAGACCACGCGGCCGTCGGGCGTGGTGATGCGCGCGTCCGGGATGCTGGCGACGAAGCCGCGCTGCGCCTCGTCGAAGCAGCTGTCGTCGCTGAAGTCCAGACGCGCCGCCTGCGCGGCATTCGACTGGCAGGTGTGCAAGGACGCAGGCTTCAGCACCGAACCGGGATCCTGCGGGGATGTCATGTGTGCCTCCGTGGCTCAAGGGATGGCAGGGGTTGTACCGCAGCGGGCGCCTGCAGCAAGGCCGTGCTTCCCCGGTGGTGATTCGTCCACAATGCGCCGGCATGAACACCACCCCACTTCACGGCCTGCGGGTCATCGAGTTCTCGGCCTTCGTTGCCACGCCCAGCGCCGGTCTGGCGCTGGCGCAGCTGGGCGCGCAGGTCATCCGCATCGACCCGCTCGGCGGCAACATCGACGTCGACCGTCTGCCGCTCACCGCCGCAGGCCGCAGCCTGTACTGGGCCAGCCTGAACCGCGGCAAGCACTCGGTGGAACTGGACGTGCGCAGCGCAGCCGGCCGCGCGCTGATGCAGCAGCTGATCATCGCGCCGGGCGACGGAGCGCCGGTGTTCCTGACCAACCTGGGCGTCGATGGCGAGCTGTCCTATGCGGCGCTGTCGAAGATCCGGCCCGACCTGATCATGGTGCAGCTCAGTGGTTCGCCCGACGGCTCGAACGCGGTGGACTACACCGTCAACTGCGCGGCTGGCTTCCCCGGCATCACCGGCAGCGGGCGCGACGGGCCGGTCAACCACGTGCTGCCGGCCTGGGACTTGATCGCCGGCCAGATGCTGGCGCTGTCGGTGCTGGCGGCCGAGCGTCACTGGCGCCTGACGGGCCAGGGCCAGCACGTCAAGCTGGCGCTGTCCGACGTGGCCATGGCCACGGTCGCGAACCTGGGCTACCTGGCCGATGTGGAACTCAACGGCACGCAGCGCCGCGCCGACGGCAACTTTCTCTACGGCGCCTATGGCGACAGCTTCGGCACCGCCGACGGCCGCCACGCGATGGTGGTGGCCATCACCGAGCGCCAATGGAAGGCGCTGCTGCGCGCCACCGGCCTGCAGGATGCCTTGCCCGCGGCCGCCGCCGCTTTGAGCCTGACGCTGGACGACGAGGCCGGGCGCTACGCGGCACGCGGCCTGATCTCCACCGCGCTGCGCCCCTGGTTCGCGGCACGCACCCTCGCCGAGGTGGGCGCGGCCTTCAGCGACCGCGCACTGCTGTGGGGCCCGTACCGCAGCTTCGAACAGATGCTGGCCGAGGACCCGCGCTGCTCCGAGGCCAACCCGATGTTCCGCCGCACCGAACATCCCGGCGTCGGGTGCTTCCTCACCGCCACGGCACCGATGCACTTCGGCGCGGTGACGGCATCGACGCCCGGCCTGGCGCCCGCGCTCGGCCAGCACACGCGGCCGGTGCTACAGCAGTTGCTGGGGCTGGATGAGCGCGCCTTGCAAAGGCTAGCCGACTCTGGCGCGATCTGACTGACTTTGCCTCCTCTTACACGCTGCAATGACTCGTCCATACACTTTCGCCGGCCAGCACAGAGCTGAGGGAGACATTCACCATGGGGCGTAGGCATCTTGAGAAACTGCTTGCGTACTGCCCCACCGGAACGGCTGAGGGAGAGCGTGGCATACGCAGCGGCGTGTTTGTTCAGTTCTCTACATGGACCTCACTCGTCGTCCCGCCTCCATATAGCCCGATCGTCTTGATCGGAAAGAAGGGCTGCGGAAAGTCCATCCTTGTTGATTTTTCGGTTGACGTACTTGAGGCAAAAGGGGTTCCCTGCGCCAAGCTTCGGCCACGAGATTTGTCACTCGACGATGTGCCAGAAACTGCATCAGTTTCACAGGCGCATGCGCACGCCTACGGGGTGCTAGTCAGGGCCACGGCGATAGCGCTTGGAGAGAAGCTGTCTGGCTTGCTGAAGAAGGCCGAGGCTGCGCTCCTTGACGAAGCTATTAATGCGGGCGTAGCACGATCTGATCTGATCTCAAAGGCGGCGAAGCTTTTGCCAAAGGTTGCAAAGGCGGTAACTGACATTGACATCTCGACTCTTCTTCCGGAACAACCCAAGGAAGTTGCAGTTCACCTAGACAAGTCTCTTAAGCAAGCGTTGGCCGAAACGAAGTCACCGAAGTCAGTCTATGTCTTCTTGGACGACACCGATCAGGTCGCGTCGCCGGCGCGACCAGGACAGTTGAATCGCATTTGGGGGCTGCTGCTTGCAGCACGCGAACTCGCTGAACTGAGTCCTGAGATTCGTTGCATCATCACACTGCGTGAGGAAGTTTGGCTGAGGATTGCAAATGACCGCGCTAGCCAGCGCGACCAAACCGACCACTTCTTCAGCCTGCTGCGAAGGCTTGATCCAACCTCTGAGCAGCTCAAGCTAATCGTCCGACGACGCCTCGATCTTGCGAAGCAAGCTGCAGGAGATGCGGCATTCGTTGATCGCTATGAGCCATTCTTCGATGGCACGCGGCCTCATATGCCGGGAAGTGACACGGTTACAAGCTGGGAAGATCTGGTCGCAACGAGGTCACGAGGGCGACCTCGAGACTGCATTCAACTTTTGCACTCCCTGGCGAAAGCTGCACTTGACGCGAACACAGATAAGATTCTTGATTCCCAAGTTGCGCCGGTCGTGAAGACCTTCTCCGAGAGTCGAGCGGACTTGCTTGCGCAAGAGACCGAGCAAGAGCTTCCAGCGCTCAAAGATGTAATCAAGTCTTTCGCGCGGCGAGATATTTATGACGACGGCTCCTTTAAGGCCACGACCTCCAATGCCCTCGCGCATCTAAAAACAGTGCCATCAATGTTTAGCCTTCGGCTATACGGCAGCGCACTGCAGGCCGAGTCGAACGAACACGCACTGCGTCTACTTTCATTCCTCTATCGAGTAGGCTTTCTGAACGCTAGGCGCGTCCGACCTGGCGGTAGGTACGCGTATGTTTCTCCCGCCGATGAACCGAACCTTGCTTCGGAAGCGAATCACAACAATCTACAGACGATCTCATGGGAAGTTCATCCGGCCTTTCGCGACTTCCTGATCTCCCATCAATCGGAGTTGGCACTTAGACTGAGAAGGACATAAGGCTTCAAGATGGACCACTCGTAGATGGCATACGGGAGGCTAGAGAACGAAGGTACGCACAATATTCTGGCTCCGCGATGAACGATACCGACTCTCTACTGGAACTGTGCGCGCGAGCGCGGCATGCTGCCGACACTCTTCAATGCCAGTTGCTGGTTTCGCTGCACTCCTTACTGCGCGAAGCGAGCTCTGACACAGCGCAGGCACTACAAATTGAACAATCGCGCGCCCATGGCGTGGCCTGGGCCGCGACCTATGTGCGCGCGCTGCAGCAGATGCTCGCCTGGGCGCAGCGGCTGCAAGCGGCAGGCCGCTTCGGCGAACTGGAATCGCTGCTGCTGCACGCCGCCTTCGGCGAGTACCTGGCGCAGCTGTCCGGCGGGCTGCCGATGAGCCAGGGCGAGTTCTTCCGCGCCGACACGCTGGACCGCGACGCGCTCGCCGCCTTCGATGCCGATGCCGCGGTGCAGCGCCTGCGCGCCGAAGGCTTCGCGCCCGCCGCACGCCGGCGCATCGCCGCGCTGCTGGCCGAAGGCGCGGCCACGCGCCGCTTCGGCGACCCGGCTTTCGACGACGCCGCGCTGTACGAGGTGCGCGAACAGTTCGCCCGCTTCGCCGACGACCATGCCGAGGCGGCGCACGGCTGGCACCTGCGCAACGATCTGATCCCGGACGAGGTCATCGCCGAGATGGCGCACCTGGGCGTGTTCGGCTTGACCGTGGCCGAGGCGCATGGCGGCGCCGGCATGGGCAAGTCGGCGATGTGCGTGGTCACCGAAGAGCTGGCGCGCGGCTTCATCGGCCTGGGCTCGCTGGGTACACGCACCGAGATCGCCGCCGAGCTGATCGAGCGCAACGGCACGCCGCAGCAGAAGGCGCGGCTGCTGCCGGCCATCGCCAGCGGCACGCTGATCCCCACCGCCAGCTTCACCGAACCCGATGTCGGCTCGGACCTGGGCTCGATCCGCACCCGCGCTGAAAGATGCGAAGGCGGCTGGCGCATCCACGGCAACAAGACCTGGACCACGCACGGCGCGCGCAGCGACCTGATGACGCTGATGGTGCGCACCGACTCGCATGCGGTCGGCTACCGCGGCCTGTCGATGTTCCTGGCGCAGAAGCCGCGCGGCAGCGACGCCGACCCCTTCCCCGCCGCCGGCATGCGCGGCAGCGAGATCGAGGTGCTGGGCTACCGCGGCATGAAGGAGTACGAGATCGCCTTCGACGGCTTCTTCGTGCCCGACGACGCGCTGCTCGGCGGCCAACCCGGCCAGGGCTTCAAGCAGCTGATGCAGACCTTCGAGTCGGCCCGCATTCAGACCGCGGCGCGCGCCGTGGGCGTGGCGCAGAACGCCTTCGAGCTGGGCCTGGCCTATGCGCAGCAGCGCGTGCAGTTCGGCCAGCCGATCATCGAATTCCCGCGCGTCGCCGACAAGCTGGCCTGGATGGCGGTGGAGACGATGGTGGCGCGCCAGCTCACGCTCTTCGCCGCGCGCGAGAAAGACGCGCAGCGCCGCTGCGACATCGAGGCCGGCATGGCCAAGCTGCTGGCCGCGCGCGTGGCCTGGGCCAACGCCGACAACGCGGTGCAGGTGCACGGCGGCAACGGCTACGCGGTGGAGTACCGCATCAGCCGCGTGCTCTGCGACGCGCGCATCCTCAACGTGTTCGAGGGTGCGGCCGAGATCCAGGCCAACATCGTCATCAAGGGCCTGCTGGCGGGTTGAGCTGCCAATGGCGCTCGAGTTCGGTGACATCCGCAGGGCCACGACGCGTTGCGTACCATGCCGTCACCGTCCCAAGCACACTGTCGATCGGAGTCCGGTGATGTTCCTCAGACCCACCCTTGCCCTGCTATGCAGCGCCGCGCTGCTGTCGGCCTGTGTGCCGCAGAGCCGCTACAACGAGCAGGTCGAGAAGACCACCACCTACCAGCAGCTGGACGCGCAGCTGAAGAGCGAGATCGCCGCCGACCGGCTGCAGATCGAGCAGCTGCAGAAGCTGGTGCGGCTGACGCTGGCCGACGGCATCCTCTTCCCCGAAGGCGGCTGGGAGCTGAACGAGGCCGGCAAGTCGATGCTGGCGAAACTGGCACCGGCGCTGAAGGACATGAGCGACCAGCGCATCGTGGTCAAGGGATTCACCGACAACGTGCCCATCGGCCCCGAACTGCGCGAGCGCTTCCCCAACAACGTCGAACTGTCGAAGGTGCGTGCCGATGCCGTGGCGAGCTTCCTGGTGGCCGAAGGCGTGCCGCCGGGCATCGTCTATGCCAGTGGCCTGGGCGAAACGCACCCGGTGGCATCGAACGAGACGCCGCAGGGCCGCGCGCAGAACCGACGCGTCGAGATCGACATCGTCGAGGCGCCGGCCTGATCCGCTTGCCGATGCAGACCCACAACCGCAGGAGACAGCCCATGAAGAACACCCCCCGTCGCCGTCTTGCCGTGTCGCTGCTGAGCACGGCCCTGGCCGCCGCCGCCCCGCTGGCCGCACAGGCACAGGGCAGCATGGAAGGCTGGCAGTTCGAGGCCTCGCTCAACGGCTGGTTCCCGGCCATCAGCGGCACCACGAAGTTCCCGTCGGGGGCCAGCGGGCCGAGCATCGACGTCAGCATGGGCGACGTCGTCGATGCGCTGAAGTTCACCTTCCAGGGCAGTTTCGAGGCGCGTCGCGGCCAGTGGGGCCTGTGGACCGACCTGGTCTATGCCGACTTCGGCGCGACGCAACAGCGTTCGCGCAACTTCAGCATCGGCGGCGGCCACATCCCGGTCAACGTGACGGCGAAGCTGCAGCTCGACGTCAAGTCCTGGATCTGGACGCTGGCCGGCGTCTACGGCCTGAAGAACGACGACGAAGGCACGATGGACATGCTCTTCGGCACGCGGCTGCTGGACATGACGAACGGGCTGCGCTGGTCCTTCGACGGAAGCCCGCCGAACCTGCTGCCGCCCGACGGCAGCGCCGAGGTCAGCGACAGCTACTGGGACGCGGTCGTCGGCCTGAAGGGGCGCGTGCGGCTGGGCGCCGAACGCAGGTGGTTCGTTCCCTTCTACGTCGACGTCGGCACCGGCCAGTCCGACCTGACCTGGCAGGTCAATGCCGGCATCGGCTACCAGTTCGACTGGGGCGCGGTGCTCGCCACCTGGCGCTACCTGGACTACGACTTCGACAGCAGCTCGAAGCTGCAGGGCATCAGCTTCAACGGGCCGGTGATCGGCGTCAGCATCAGGTTCTGAGCAAGCCGGCCCGCCGCACCCCTAGCTTGCAGGGCGTGGCGGGGATTGCCACGCCGCGACGATGGGACTACGGTGCGTCCCCACCCATCGAGGAGGCGGCGCATGAGCGACATCCGATTCGTCGGCGAGACCATCCACGTCGAAGGCAACGTCCAGAAGGTGACCTGCTTCGACATCGAACTGGACAACGCCGGGCGGCGCAGCAGCACCAGCGGCAAGCGCCGCGCCTTCGTGCACGACTTCCAGGACGGGCTGACGCTGAACTGGGCGAAGGACTATCCCGGCGGCGTGACGATCAACGGCAAGGTCAGCGTCGGCGAGCTGGCGGGCACGCACCTGTACGTACGCCACCACGACCTGCACCTGGACCACGCGGCGCGGCGCTCCGCCAATGGCGGCTACCGGCGTGCGCTGGTGCACGACTTCCAGGACGGGCTGACGCTGAACTGGGCGCGCGACTATCCGGGCGGCGTGACGATCAACGGCGAGGTCAAGATACCTCACGGAGCGGCGTTGAATGCGCTCGCCGGCACCGCGCTGAAGTGCACGCACCACACGCTGCATCTGGATCATGCAGCACGGCGCAAGACCGTGCCCTCCGTGGCCGTGGCCGCGCCTTCCGTGGCCGCGGCCGCGCCTGCCGTGGCTGCGGTCGCGACGCGGCCGCCGGTCGCGGGCGCGGCAGCCGCCGTCGGCCCCGCGATCAGCGCCGGCACGGCCACCCAAGTCGGCGTGGGGCTGGCGGTGACGCTCGCCGCCCAGCGCCGCGCGCTGATGCACGACACCGGCGACGGGCTGACGATCAACGTCGGCGGCGACTACCCCGGCGGCGTCACCATCCGCGGCACGGTCAAGCTGCCGGAGACGCTGCTGGTGAAGAACAAGGACCTGCTGCAGCTGGTCACCGAACTGCAGGCCAAGCTGACGGCGCTGGAGGCGCGTGTCGCCGAGCTCGAGTCGGCCGCATGAACAGCTTCCGCCAGCATGCCGCCTGCGTCGGCGCCAGCGGCAACTTCTCGGTGATGCGCAATGTGCTCGGCTTCGTGCGCGGCCGGCTGCCGCCGCACCCCGATGGCGCCGGCACCACGGTGAGCGTGTCGATGCGCGAGCAGATCAACGCCGTCGCCGGCCGGCATGTGCACCTCAACGTCATCCGCGTCGGCTTCGATGCAATGTCGGCCGCCGATCAGGCCACGGCGCTGGAGCGCATCGACTGGGCCATCCTGCGCACGCGCCAGATCTATGCGCCGGTGAACCTGGGCGTGGGCCGCGTGCTGCACTGGTTCATCACCCGGGCCGAGGCCGATGGCGCCGACGACATCGGCAGCGAGGACGAGGCCGAGGAGCTGTGGGACGACTGGACGGTGAAGAACAACGGCCTCGACGTGTTCATGGTGCGCACCATCAGCGCCGACTTCATCGGCCTGTCGCCGGTGGACGGCGCCTGCAGCAAGGACGACAAGGACGACGGCCTGATCGGCGGGCGCATCGACCGCGAACCCGACGGCGTGGCGCGCACCTTCGCCCACGAGATCGGCCACTACCTGGGGCTGAGCCACACCCACGGCGCCGACTGCCCGACCAGCACCGCCGCGCGCAACCGGCTGATGTCGCAGACGCGCTGCGCGATCTCCAACCGCAATTCCGTCAACCTGACCAGCGGCGAAGGCAGCACGATGCGCAGCCACTGCACGGTGCGGCCGGGCTGCTGAAGGCCCCACCCGAGGATCCGCGCGATGGCCACTTCACGACCCTCCCCGCTTTCCGCCGAGGCGAACGCCCATGCGCTGAGCGCACCGGCGCTGTCGGCCGCGCTGCGCAAGCCGCAGGCCGAACCCGAAGTGCTGCGCGAACTGATGCGCCGCCGCCCCACCCGCCTGCGCGAGACGCTGGAGGAGATCGTCGCCGATCCGGCGCGCCCGGCCGAGCTGCGCACCATTGCCACCGTCGGCCTGTCCGGGCTGCGCGACAGCCGCTCGACAGCGGTGCTGCTGAGCGCGGCCAAGTCGGGCGACCCGGCGCTGGCACGCCGCGCCTTCGCGGCGCTGGGCCGCGTCGGCACGGCGCAGACCTTGGTCGAGCTGAAAGGCATCAAGGCGCCGGCCGGCCCGGCGGCCCGCAGCCTGGCCTTCGCGCGCAGCCTGATCGCCTACCGCCACGGCCTGACGGGCCAGAAGCTGGCGCTGCCGCGCCAGGCCGTGGTCACGCCGCTGGACGAAGCGCGCGCGCAGCGATTGCCGGTGGCGCGTCTGGCAGCCCGGCCCTGGGCGGCGCTGAAGCCGGCGCTGGGCGGTGCCGACCTCACGCTGGCGCCGACCGAACGGCCGCCGCTGGAAATCCTCTGCGGCCGCGAACGCCTGCTGCTGATGCCGAACCCGGCGCTCGATGGCAGCGATGCCGCTGCAGCGCTCAAGCGCCCGCTGGTTGCCGCCGTGCTGATGAAGCACTCTGCAACGCTGGCGCGCTGGTACGTGGCCGAGTATGTGTTCGCGCATCCTGCGCCGGGCGTGGCGGCAGCGCTGATCGGCGTGCGCCCCACCGGCACCGTGGTGCACAGCGGCAGCGTCGTCGCCGACGGCCAGGGGCTGCGCCTGCAGCTGCAGGCGCTGGACAGCCCGCTGGCGGCGCCGACGCGCGTGAGCGCCACGCTGGGCACGGCCGGCGGCGTGGCGCTGGAGGCGCGCGTCGAAGCCGACCGCTCGCGCAACCGCAACCAGGCGCGCAGCCCACGGCCCGTCGCCGCGGGCTGAAGTGCGGATTCAGCGCAAGCCGGCGCGCTCCAGCAGCCGCCGCGCACGCTCGACCACCGGCCGGTCGACCATGCGCCCGTCCAGCTGCAGCGCGCCCTGCGCCGACGACGCGGCGGCGATCACGCGCTGTGCCCATTCGATCTCGGCGTCGGCCGGCTGCAGCACCTCGTGCACCCAGGCCACCTGCTTCGGGTGGATGCACAGCTTGGCGCCGAAACCATGGGCGCGGGCGCGCGCGAAGTCGGCGCGCAGCAGCGCCGGGTCGTGGATGTCGGCCGTGACACCCGCCACCGGCGCGGGCAGACCGGCCGCGCGCGAGGCCCAGGCCAGGCGGCTGGCGGCGGCGTCCAGGCCGACCGGGCCGGCGGCCGCGTCGTCGACCAGGTCGAGGTCGAGCGCGAAGTCCAGCGTGCCGAAGACCAGCCGTTGCACGCCGTCGGCCGCGGCCAGCGCTTCGGCGTTCAACACGCCGCGCGCACTTTCGATCAGCGCCAGCACGCCGATGCCCGGGCAGGCGCTGCGCAGCCGTGCCAGCGTGGCCACGGTCTCGGCCTTGGGCAGCATCAGCGCCGGCGCCCTCGTGGCCGCGAGCAGAGCCAGGTCGTCGTCGAACCAGGGCGTGCGCTCGTCGTTGATGCGCAGCACCAGGCGCCGGCGTCGTGCGTCGTCGGCCGCGGCCAGGTAGCGCGCCAGCGCCTCGCGGGCCACGGCCTTGTCCTGCGGCGCCACCGCGTCCTCCAGGTCCAGCACCACGGCATCGGCGCCCGAGGCCAGCGCCTTGTCGAAACGGTCGGCGCGGTGGCCGGGCACGAACAGGTAGCTGCGCGGTGGCATGTTCAGATGGCCTGCGTCGCGCGCAGCGCGGTGATGGCATCGCGCTCGTAGCCCAGCTCGGCCAGCAGCGCGTCGGTGTGTTCACCCAGGCCCGGCACCGGGTCCATGCGCGGGCCGTCGCCGTCGTCCCACTGGCCGGGCGGCAGCAGCGCCGGGATCGGCCCGGCCGGCGAGCCGACCTCGCGCCAGCGCTCGCGCGCCGCCAGCTGCGGATGCGACCAGAACTCGCGCATCGTGTTCACCTGCGCGTTGGCGATCTGCGCGGCATCCAGCCGCCGCAGCACCTCGTCGGCCGTCAGCGGCGCGAAGGCCTCGACGATGAGCGCATGCAAGGCCTCGCGCTGCGCGCTGCGCCGGGCGTTGTCGGCGAAGCGCGCATCGCCGGCCAGCGCCGGCCGCAGCAGCACCTGCGCGCAGAACACGGCCCATTCGCGTTCGTTCTGCAGCCCCAGCATCACCGTCTTGCCGTCGCCCGTGGGAAAGGGCCCGTAGGGGTAGATGGTGGCATGGCTGGCGCCGCTGCGCGGCGGCGGCTCGGCGCCGTCGAAGGCGTAGTACATCGGGAAGCCCATCCACTCGCCCAGCGCTTCGAGCATCGACACCTCGACACGGCGGCCGCGGCCGTCGCGCTGGCGCTGCAGCAGCGCCGCGAGGATGCCGCTGTAGGCATACATGCCGGCGGCGATGTCGGCCATCGACGCGCCCGCCTTGCTGGGCGCGTCGGGCGTGCCGGTCACCGACACCAGCCCGGCCTCGCTCTGGATCAGCAGGTCGTAGGCCTTCTTGTCGCGGTAGGGGCCGGGGCGGCGAGCGTCGTCGCCGTAGCCGGAGATGTCGCAGACGATCAGGCCAGGCTGCGCCGCCGACAGCGCCTCGTAGCCCAGGCCCAGCCGCGTGGCCGCGCCCGGCGCCAGGTTCTGCACCAGCACGTCGGCCTTGTCGCGGATCAGCCGCTGCAGCACCTGCTGCGCCGCCGGCTGCTTCAGGTCCAGCGTCAGGCTCTCCTTGGAGCGGTTGGTCCAGACGAAATGCGAGGACAGGCCGCGCACGCGCCGGTCGTAGCCGCGCGCGAAGTCGCCGCTGCCCGGGCGCTCGACCTTGATGACCCGCGCGCCCAGGTCGGCCAGCTGGCGCGTGGCGAAGGGTGCCGCCACCGCCTGCTCCAGTGCGACCACCGTGATGCCCTGCAGCGGCTGCATCAGCGCAAGCCGACGGTGGCGTCCATCGTCAGCCAGCCCTCGTGATCCTGCGCCCACAGCCGCACGGTGTTGCCTTCGGGCTGGCCGTTGACGCGCATCGTCCGGCCGGCGATGGTCGGGCGCAGCGCCCTGAAGCGGAAGGTGGCGACCTGCGCCGTGGGCGCGTGACGATGCAGCAGGTCGAGCAGCAGCGTGGCGATCAGCGGGCCGTGCACCACCAGCCCCGGATAGCCTTCGACCGCGGTCGCGTAGGGCTGGTCGTAGTGGATGCGGTGGCCGTTGAAGGTCAGCGCCGAATAGCGGAACAGCAGCACCTCGTCGGGCACCCACTCGCGCTGCCAGGCGGCGCCGGCCGGCGCGCGCTGCGGAGGGGGTGGTACGTCATCGACACGCTGCGCCTCGCGGTAGACGATGTCCTGGTGTTCCACCAGCGCGGCCTCGGCCGCATCGTTGCGGAACAGCTCGTGCCGCAGCTTGACGAACACCAGTTCGCCGCTGCGGCCGGACTTGGCCGAGACCTCGGCGATCGTCGACCTGCGCCGCAGCGCATCGCCGATACACAACGGCGCGCGGAATTCCAGCTGGCTGCCCGCCCACATGCGCCGCGGCAGCGGCACCGGCGGCAGGAAGCCGCCGCGCCGAGGGTGGCCGTCGGCGCCGACTTCGGATTGGCGATGCCGCGGCAGGAAATACAGCCAGTGCCACAGCGGCGGCAGCGCCGTGCCGGGCGTCACCGCGGCCGGCGCATGGTCCAGCGTGGCGGCCAGTGCCTGCAGCGGCCAGGGGTGCAGGCTGTCGTGCAGCGTTTCGCTGCGGCCGATCCATGCGCTCAGGGGCTCTGTGCTCGTGTTCATCGTGCGGCTCAGTCGTCCAGGCTACCCATGCCGGCGCGATGCGCCAGCGGCTTCGGCCCGGCAATGGCAAAGGCTCCCTTGCCCGGCCAGGCCAGCGTACCGTCCAGGCGGCGCGCGAACAGCAGCCCGTCGCCACCGGCGCGCATCGGCGTGCGCGCCTGCGGCCCGCGCGCATCGGTCGGGTCGATGATCTCGCAGATGACCTGGCCCTTGCGCACGCGCTCGCCCTTGGCGACGCGATACACCAGGATGCCGCTGCACGGGCAGTAGCCCCGGTCCATGCCGGCGATCGGCGTGGCCTCGGCCTTCAGCGCCGGCAGCTTGCCGGGCTGGCCGGCGACGGCCCCACAGCGCTGCAGGAAGCGCAGCAGATTGGCCGCATCGGCCGCACCCAGCGCATGGTTCACGTCGTGCTGGCCGCGGTATTCGACGGTGGCGCTGAGGCAGGCCTGCGGAATGTCGGCCTCGGGGAAGGCTTCGGCCAGCCGCGCCCACATCGCGCCGTTGGCGCCCGAGAAGGTCAGCGCCTGCGGGTAGGGTTCGTTGACCAGCGTCGCCTCGGCGCCCAGCTCGGCCGCCAGCGCCATCGCCGGGCCCGGCCAGTCGCGGCGCGAGATGAACAGGTGCAGCACCGCCTCCAGGTCGCAATGCAGGTCGAGCATCAGGTCGGCGTCGATCGACAGCTTCATGATCTCGACGCGCAGCGTCTGCAGCTCGTTCAGCGGCCGCATCGCGGCCAGCGCGGCTAGCGCGGCCTGGCGGATCAGCACGATGTTGGCCGCCGCGTCACGGCCCAGCCGGGCACCTACGCGCTCGGCCACGGCCGGCGCCAGGTCGAGCCAGTTGCGGTTGAAGTTGTCGCGGCCCAGCTGGTCGTAGCGGCCCAGATGGTTGTTGCCCACCAGCTGCGACAGCCCGATGGGGTTGACGGTGGGCACCACCACCACCTCGCCGCGGATGCGTCCGGCCGCATCGGCCTTCAGCAGCAGCGGCATCAGGTGGTGCAGCGCCATCGCGCCGGGGAACTCGTTGGCATGCACCGCCGCCTGCAGATACACCTTGGGCCGCGCGCCCAGGGTGCCGAAGCGGTGCACCACCACATGGCGGGCGTTGCCCGGCGTCATCGGCGGCAGCGGGATCTGGAACCGGGTGTGGGCCATGGGTCAGGGGCTTTGCGGATACAGGCCGTGCACCCGCGCGAACAGCCGCGTCAGGCCGAGCAAGGCGTCGATGTTCGGGGTGGCGATCTGCAGCCGCTGCGCGATCTCGCGCACCACCGTCACCAGCGCGTCGAGCTCGATGGCGCGGCCGGCGTCGACGTCGTTCTGCATCGAGGTGCGGAAGGCGCCGAGCTTGCGCGTGACCACGTGCCGCTCTTCGGGGGTCTGCGCCACCGCGCAGCCGATGCCCGCGCCGATCTGCGCGGCCTCCTGCATCGCGGCCGTGCAGAAGGCCAGCACCAGCGGGTCGGCCATGATGCGGTCGACGCTGGCCCCGGTGATGGCCGACACCGGGTTCATGGTCATGTTGCCCCACAGCTTGTACCAGATGTCCTGGCGGATGTCGGGCGACAGCGTGGTGTCGAAACCGGCATGGCGCAACAGCCCGGCCAGTCGCTGCACGCGCGGCGATTCGCCGCCAGCCGGCTCGCCGATGATCAGCCCCTGCCCCATGCGCTGTTCCACCAGGCCAGGCTCGGGCGTGAAGGTGCTGGCGTGCACCACGCAGCCCACGACATGCGCCAGCGGAATGCTCGCGCCGATGCGGCCGCCAGGATCGACGCTGCGCAGCGGCTCGCCGCTTAAGCCCGGCGTGCTCTGCGCAAACCACCAGGGCACGCCGTTCATCGCCGGCAGCACCACCGTCTGCGCGCCCAGCAGCGGGCCGATGCGCGCGGCCACCTCGGCCAGCGCCGGGCCCTTGACCGCGACCACCACCAGGTCCATCGCGCCCAGCTCGCGCGGGTCCTCCGCCGCCGCGGCCAGCGTCGCGCGCAGCAGCTTGCCGCCCTGGCGCAGGCGCCAGCCGTGGTCGCGCAGCGCTTGCAGCGTGGCACCGCGCGCCACCGCGCTGACCGCGCAATCGCCGCTGGCCGCCAGGCGCGCGCCGATGAAGCCGCCGATCGCGCCGGCGCCGTAGATGCAGACCTTCATGCCAGATGTTTCCTTGTGTGCACGCAGGGCGAATCTAGCAGGGCAGCGCGGCACCCGAATTGCGGGGTTGACCCGCCGCGGCGCGCCGCCGAAGATGGGCGCAACAACCGCTGCGCTGCACGCCCGAACCATGAACATGCAACAGCCCCACAGCCCGGCACCGATGTCGCTGACCGAAGAGCTCGAAGCCCGCCTGCAATCGCTGCGCAGGCTGCGGCGGCAGATGATGGCGCTGCATGCGCGGCTCGAATACCTGCGCCTGATGCTGCGCGTCAGCGGCCCGGCGCTGCCGCAAGCGCCGCCGCACGGCGACCTGCGCTGATTTCACACGTCGCCGAACTTCGGCTCGCGCTTGTCGATGAAGGCGTTCACCGCCTCGGCATGCGCCGGCGTCTTGTGCGCGATCACCTGCAGCGCGGCCGACAGTTCCAGCAGCGAATCCAGCCGTTGATGCTGGCCCTCGCGCAGCAGCCGCTTGGTCAGGCGCAGCGTCTGCCCCGGGTTGCGCGCGATGCGCGCGGCCAGCGCATTGGCCTCGGCCATCAAGGCCTCGGGCGCAACCACGCGCGACACCAGGCCGATGGCCAGCGCCTCTTCGGCCTTGACCGCATCGCCGGTGAAGGACATCTCCATCGCCCGTGACAGGCCGACCACGCGCGGCAGCAGCCAGGCGCCGCCGTCGCCCGGGATCAGCCCGACGCGGATGAAGCTTTCGGCGAAGCTGGCCATCGTGGAGGCGATGCGCATGTCGCACATGCAGGCCAGGTCGTTGCCGGCGCCCACCGCCGGGCCGTTGACCGCGGCGATGCTCGGCACCTCCAGTTTCTGCAGCGCCAGCGGCAGTCGCTGGATGCCGTTGCGGTACCACTGGCCGATCTGGTCCGGCGTGACCGCATCGGTGGTAAAACGCTTCATGTCCTTGACGTTGCCGCCGGACGAGAACACCGTGCCGGCGCCGGTGAGGATCATCACGCGCACCGAAGGGTCCGCATTGATGCGATCGACGGCAGCGACGAACTCGTCGACCGCGGCATTGCCGGTCAGCGCGTTGCGCACCTCGGGCGCGTTCATCGTCAGCGTGACGACCGCGCCGTCCTGTTCGTACTTGAGGAAGTCGCTCATTCTTCGGGTCCTTTGAAGCCGCGGCACAGTGCGCGCGTCAGTTCGGCGGCGGGAACGGCCCGGCAGCCGCTGTTGTTCTGCCCCGACCACAGCGGCGAGAAGTCGCCGTTGCCCAGCGCCTCGGCCGCCGCGCGCAACGGCGCCAGCGCCGCGGTGGCGCGCGGAAAGGCCGGATGCGGCGGCACACGCATCGGCCCCAGCTCGCGCATCACGCGGTTGACGATGCCGCGCGCCGGCCGGCCGGTGAACAGGTCGGTCAGCGCCGTGTGCGCCGCCGCGTCGCTCTGCAGCGCGGCGCGGTGCACGGCGCTGGTCGTCGTCTCGGGGCACAGCAGGTAGGCGGTGCCGAGCTGCACCCCGTCGGCACCCAGCGCCATCGCCGCGGCCACGCCTTCGGCATCGGCCATGCCGCCGGCGGCGATCACCGGCACGCGCACGGCGCGCTTGATCTGCGGCAGCAGCGCGAAGCTGCCGAGCTGGCGGCTCAGCTCGTCGGACAGGAAATGACCGCGGTGGCCGCCGGCTTCCAGCCCCTGCGCGATCACCGCGTCGACGCCCTCGGCCTCGAGCCAGCGCGCCTCGTCCACCGTGGTGGCCGAACTCAGCACGAAGGCGCCGCTGCGCTGCACGCGTTCGAGCAGCGGCGCCGGCGGCAGGCCGAAGTGGAAGCTGACGACCCGCGGCCGGAACTGCTCGACCAGTACCGTGGCCTCCTCGCCGAAAGGTGCGCGCGAGGCGCCGGCGGCGATCTTCGCGGGATCGACGCCGAGTTCGTCGTAGTACGGCCGCAGCGCGTCGCGCCAGGCTGTCTCGGCCTGCACATCCGGCGCGAGCTCGGCATGGCAGAAGAAGTTCAGGTTCCAGGGCCGCTCGGTGGCGGCGTGGATCGCCTGCAGTTCGTCGCGCAGCGCGGCCGGTGTGAGCATCGCCGCCGGCAGCGAGCCCAGCGCACCGGCCTCGCTGACCGCCACCGTCAACGCATGCAGCTGCACGCCGGCCATCGGCGCCTGGATCAGCGGCCAGCGCAGGCCGAGGCGCTGTGCGAGTGCGCTCACCGTGCCGCCGCTGCGGGCAGCAGCGTGTCGAGCAGGAAAGGCAGCGTCGGCGTGCCGCGCTGATCGAGCAGCGCACGGCCGAGCTGCGCATGCCAGAACGAGGCCGAACCATGGTCACCGCGCCATTCCTGCAGCCGGCGCGTGACCAGCTGCAGGTCGAACTCGGCGGTGACGCCGATCGCACCGTGCACCGCATGGGCGATCGCCACCGCCTTTTCTGTGGCCTCGGCCGCACGCGCCTTGGCCACCGCGGCACGCAGGCGCTGCGGCATCACGCCCGTCTCGGCGCAGCCCAGCTCGGCCGCCATGCGCGCGGCGAAGGCCTGCTCGGCCAGCACCGCCAGCTGCTGCTGGACCGCCTGGAACTTGCCGATCGGCTTGCCGAACTGCGCGCGGTCGTTGGCGTACTGCAGCGTCATCGCCAGCAGGCGCTGCAGCGCGCCGGCCATCAGCGTGGCGGTGATCAGCGCGCCTGCGGCCTGCAGGTCGACGCCATCGTGCAGCTTCGATGCATCAGCCGGCAATGCGGGCAGCACGATGTGTGCCTGCAGGCTGCCGTGCACGCCGGAGCGCTGCACGCCAGCCGTGGACAGCGGCACACAGCGTGGTCCGTCGTCGGGTGTGTGCAGCATCAGGGATCGCGCCACCGCGCCGAAAGGCACGCCGGGGCAATGCAGGCTGCCGTCGCTCTGGCGCCGCACCGTCGGCGCAATGGCGATCGCCCCCGCGCCCGCCTGTGAACCCAGCACGGCGCGCGCCCACATGGTTTGCGCCAGCGGCACCGGCAACGTGTGCGCGCCGCAGGCCAGCCACAGCGCAAAGGCCTCGCGCAAGCCGGCGCCGCCCTCGTCCGGCACCAGCAGGTCCAGGTAGCCGGAAGCCTCGACCGTGGCCCACAGCGCGGCCGCATCGCCCGTGCGCTCAACCTCGCGCACGGTGGCCGGGTTGCAGGCGCCCTGCAGCAGGCGCTCGAAGGATTCGACCAGCAAGGCGTCCATCAGCGCAACCCCAGTCCGCGCGCGATCACGCCGCGCAGGATCTCGCGCGTGCCGCCGCGCAGCGAGAAGCTCGGGCACACCTGCAGCACGTAGTGCAGCGTGCGCAGCAGCATCTCGGGCGGCGCGGCCTCGGGGTCCGCATACAGCGCATCGGCCAGCAGGTTGGGCAGCGCCTGCTCGAACTCGGTGCCCAGGTCCTTGACCAGCGCGGCCTCGATCACCGGGCTGGCGCCGGCCGCCAGCCGCGCGGTCAGGGCCAGCGACATCTCGCGCAGCGGCGCCAGATGCGCCATCAACCTGCCGACGAGCATCACATCGGCATCACTGGCACGCTCCAGGCTGCGCAGATGCGCGAGCCAGGCATCGAAGAGCACGATGCTGCCGTAGATGCGCTCGGGCCCGCTGCGCTCGAAGGCCAGCTCGGCCGTCACCTGGGCCCAGCCGGCGCCCTCCTCGCCGACCAGCGCATCGGCGGGCAGACGCACGTCGTCGAAGAAGACCTCGTTGAAATGCGCGTCGCCGGCCAGGTCGCCGATGGTGCGCACGGTGATGCCGGGCAGCGACAGGTCGACGATCATCTGCGACAGGCCGGCATGCCGGTCTTCGGGGCTGCCGCTGGTGCGCACCAGCGCGATCATGTACTGCGCGCGGTGCGCGTTGGTGGTCCAAAGCTTCTGGCCCTTGAGCACCCAGCCGTCCGGGCTGCGCACGGCGCGCGTGCGCAACCCGGCCAGGTCGGAGCCGCTCTGCGGCTCGCTCATGCCGATGCAGAAGAAGACGTCGGCGGCGCAGATCTTCGGCAGGAAGAAGTCCTTCTGCGCGCTGCTGCCGTACTTCAGGATCAGCGGGCCGCTCTGCCGGTCGGCGATCCAGTGCGCCGACACCGGTGCGCCGAGCGCCAGCAGTTCCTCGGCCAGCACGAAGCGGTGGAAGGCGTCCTTGCCACCGCCGCCGTACTGGGGCGGCAAGGTCAAACCAACCCAGCCGCGCGCCGCCAGCGTGCGGCTGAATTCGGCATCGAAACCCATCCACGAACGCGCCAGCCGATCGGTGGGGCGGCCGGCCAGTGCCTCGGCCAGGAAGGCGCGCACGGCGGGGCGTAAAACCTCGGCCGATTCAGGAATGGCACTCAGCGTCAGGGCATCGATCATCGGCGGTCAATTGGAACTTCTCGCGTCAGACACGCGGCCCTTGCTCCCGGCTGGCATGCCAGAAGGCCACGACCTCGAGCGTCTGTCCACGAACGCGGTAGTAGACGAAGTATCGCGTTCGTGCAAGGTACAAGCGGCGCGTCTGCGCATCGCGCGCGTTCTTCACCAGGCCTCCGATGCCAGGTTGCTCCGCCCGCGGCTTGATGCGTACGACAAGCGCCAAGATCAGCCGTACTTGCGCAACTTCTCGATGAGCTCCTCGCCGGAAATGCCCTCCTCGCGATCGGCTTCATCCAGCGCATCCTCCAACTCGGCCTGAAGTGCGGGCGGCAGCCGGACGGTCGTCTCGGTGTCTTTGGCGATGACTGTGACGACAGTACCCTCCGGGAGGGAAGCCCCCTCCAGAACCACCTTGCCTTCTACAACGGTACCGGTGACGACTTGCATGATGGAATGGTACTCCGATGCAATCCAACGAAGGCCTCTCGCTCAATACGAACGCGGCAGCCCGAGCACATGCTCGGCCACGTAGGACAGCACCATGTTGGTGGAGATCGGCGCCACTTGGTACAGCCGCGTCTCGCGGAACTTGCGCTCGACGTCGTATTCGCAGGCGAAGCCGAAGCCGCCGTGGAACTGCAGGCAGGCGTTGGCCGCCTCCCAGCTGGCCTTGGCCGCCAAGTACTTGGCCATGTTGGCCTCGGCGCCGCAGGGCCGATGCGCGTCGAACAGCTCGCAGGCGCGCCAGCGCATCAGGTTGGCAGCCGCTACCTCGATGTGGCTTTCGGCGATCGGGAACTGCACGCCCTGGTTCTGGCCGATCGGGCGGCCGAAGACCTGGCGCTCCTTCACGTACGCGCTGACGCGGTCGATGAACCAGTAGCCGTCGCCGATGCATTCGGCGGCGATCAGCGTGCGCTCGGCATTCAGGCCGTCGAGGATGTACCTGAAGCCCTTGCCTTCCTGCCCGATCAGGTTGTCGGCCGGGATCTCCAGGTTCTCGAAGAACAACTCGTTGGTCTCGTGGTTGACCATGTTGGCGATGGGCTGCACCGTCAGGCCGTGGCCGATGGCCTCGCGAAGGTCGACGATGAAGATCGACAGGCCTTCGCTCTTCTTCGCCACCTCGGCCAGCGGCGTGGTGCGCGCCAGCAGGATCATCAGCTCGCTGTGCTGGATGCGCGAGATCCACACCTTCTGGCCGTTGATCACATAGCGGTCGCCCTTCTTCACCGCGCTGGTCTTGATCTTGGTGGTGTCGGTGCCGGTGCTGGGCTCGGTCACGCCCATGCTCTGCAGCCGCAGCTCGCCCTTGGCGATGGCCGGCAGGTAGCGTGCCTTCTGCGTGTCGGAACCATGACGCAGCAGCGTACCCATGTTGTACATCTGGCCGTGGCAGGCCCCGGCATTGCCGCCGCAGCGGTTGATCTCTTCCATGATCACGCTGGCCTCGGCCAGGCCCAGGCCCGAGCCGCCGTACTGCTGCGGGATCAGCGCCGCCAGCCAGCCGGCCTTCGTCAGCGCATCGACGAACTCGGCCGGATAGGCGCGCGCCGCATCGACACGGCGGAAGTACTCGTCCGGGAAGTCGGCGCACAGCGCGCGCACCGCATCGCGGATCTCGACAAAACGATCCTCACCGATGGCCATTCAGGCTCCGTACGCGCCGATGACGGAAATGGCGGCCACGTTCTGGCTCGGGAAGCCGCCCAGGTTGTGCGTCACGCCCCAGGTCGGCGCGCCGAGTTGGCGGCCGCCGGCGCGGCCGCTGAGCTGCAGGTACATCTCGTAGACCATGCGCAAGCCCGAGGCGCCGATCGGGTGGCCGAAGCACTTGAGCCCGCCGTCGATCTGGCAGGGCATGGCGCCCTCGGCGTCGAAGAAACCATCGAGCACATCGCGGATCGCCGTGCCTTCGGGCGAGAGCTGCAGGTCTTCCATCGTCACCAGCTCGGTCACCGAGAAGCAGTCGTGCACGTCCACCAGCGACACCTGCTCGCGCGGCTTGCTGATGCCGGCTTCCTTGTAGGCACGCGCCGCGGCGATGCGCGTGGTGGCGAAGTAGGAGCCGTCCCATCGGTCGAACTGCACCTCCTCGCCGTTGGACACCGCCACCTGCAGCGCCTTGACCGCCACCAGGTCCTTCTTGCCCAGGCCGCGCGCGATGTCGGGCGTGGTGACGATGGCGCAGGCGCTGCCGTCGCTGACGCCGCAGCAGTCGTACAGGCCCAGTGGCTCGGCGATCATCGGCGCACGCAGCACGTCGTCCTCGGTGATGGCATTGCGCAGGTGCGCCTTCGGGTTCTTGCCGGCGTTGGCATGGCTCTTCACCGAGATGTGGGCCATCGCGCGCTTCAGCTCGTCCTTGTCGGCGCCGTGCTTGGCGCGGTAGGCGGCGGCCAGCTGCGCGAAGGAGCCCGGCGCCGACAGGTTGGGCCAGAACAGGTCGTTGAGTGCGCCGCGGCCGCGCTGCGGCAAGCCGCCGTAGCCGGTGTCTTTCAACTTCTCGACGCCGAGGGCCAGCGCGATGTCGGCCGCGCCCGAGGCCACCGCATAGACCGCGCCACGCAGCGCCTCGGTGCCGGTGGCGCAGTAGTTCTCCACCCTAGTGACCGGGATGTAGGGCAGCCGCAATGTCATCGCCAGCGGCACCGCCGACTTGCCCAGGTGCTGCTCCTCGATGGCCGTGCCCAGCCAGGCGGCCTCGATCTGCTTGCGCTCGATGCCGGCGTCGGCCAGCGCTTCTTCAAAAGCCTCGACCATCAGGTCCTGCGCATTGCAGTCCCAGCGCTCGCCGAACTTCGAGCAGCCCATGCCGAGGATGACGACCTTGTCCTTGATGCCGCTGGCCATATCGAACTCCTTGCTCAGGACGGCGCCACGGCCGTCCACGGGTTGATGATCTGCACGCCGCAGTCCTCGAAGTCGCGGACGTTGCGCGTGGCCACCGCCATGCCATGGATGTGGGCAATCGCGGCGATCAGCAAGTCGAAAGCCGCCGCGGCCCGCCCTGCGCGTTGGCGCTGCGCGAAGAGTCCACCGTACATCTTCGCGGCTGCGTGGTCCAGGCCGAAGATGCGCTCGCCGAAGCCATCGTCTTGCAGACGGCTCCAGCGCGCGACCAGGTCGCGGCGCCGTGCGCCGGCAGGCAAGCAGGCCAGCCCGGCGCCGATCTCGGCCACCGTCACCACGCTGGTGGCCAGTTCATCGATGGACTGTGCCCGGGTCCAGGCCAGTACAGCCACATCCGGGGCGGGGCGCATGAGCTCGGAAACCACATTGGTGTCGAGCAGGATCATTCGTCGAAGCTCGGCACCGGCCGCGCCTTGGCGCGCGGCACCAGGGGAAGTTCGACGCCATGACGCGCACCGAACAGCGACTGCGCAAGGTCCGCCAGATGCGGTTTTGCCGCCGCTCGTGGGCCGTCGAGCGCCTCGCGCAGCAGCACACGCGCCTCTTCTTCCATCGAGCGTCCTTGCTGAGCGGCACGCACGCGCAACCTGGCCTTCAAGTCGTCATCGAGATTGCGGATCGTGATGCTGGCCACGAGACCTCCAGGTGATTTCGTTGATTGCAACGATGTCGATGATATCGCCTAGTGGGCACACTCAAGCCGGCGTGGCCTTCCAGAAATAGCGCACGAAGCCGCGCATAGCATCGGCGTCCTTGATGCGGAACACCATGCGCACCGGCAGGCCGACGTCGATCTTGCCGGCCTCGACCTCGCTGAAGTCCAGCAGCATGCGCCCGCCGCCGTCGAACTGCACCATGCCGAAGTAGGTGGGCGGGTCGGGACTGTAGGTCAGCGCATCGGCGGTGTAGGACATCAGCGTGCCGCTGCGTTCGGAGAACGCATAGTCGTCCTGGCTGTCCAGCGCATTGCACTCCGGGTTGACGCAATAGCGCTGGCGCGGGTACTGCACCGTGCCGCAGACGCGGCACTTGCCGCCGACCAGACCCTGGATCATGTCGCGGTTGCGGTACAGCACCGTCATCTGCGTCGGCTTGTCGGGCTCGGCGCGCATGCCGCGTTCCAGGTCCACCAGGTTGTTGAAGGACAGGTAGCGCATGTAGTTGCCGTCCTCGCGCCGGCTGCTCAGCGCGCCCTTGACGCCGCGGCGCTCGCTGGGCTTGGCTATCGCCGGCGTCACCTCGAACAGCAAGGCGTCGCAGCCTTCGCCGAAGGCGGCGAGCAGGATGCGGTCGCCGGGCTGTGCGTCTTCCAGCGCCGCGGCCAACATCAGCAGCGGGTGGGCCACACCGGTGTCGCCGCAGACAGCGGCCAGGTTGTCGCGCACCGTGCCGTCGCCCAGGCCGCAACGCTTGGCCACCGCCGCGCCGATGCGCGACAGCGTGCCCGGCATGCAGAAATGCGTGACCGAGGCCGCATCGATGCCGCTGCTGGCCAGCAACGCCGCCACGGCGTGCGGCACGATCTTCAGGTAGCCCTCGTCGCGCACCCAGCGCTCTTCCCAGGCGTAGTCGTGCGCGCGGCCGTGCATGCGGTACTGGTGCACGAAGTCCACGGTCTCGCTGTGCGAGGCGATCAGTCGCGCGACCGGCTCGCCGTGGCCCACCAGCACGGCGGCGGCACCGTCGCCGTAGTGCATCTCCTGCGTGCTGCCGGCCTTGGACTTGCGCGCGTCGGCGGCCACCACCAGTGTCTGGCCAGTCGCGCCGCCGCCGTCCAGCGCCACGGCCAGCGCGGTGCTGCCGGCACGCTGGCTGCCCGACTGGTCGATCGAACGCAGCGCCGACTTCAGCTGCAGCGCATTCGCCACCACACCGGCGTTCTGTCGGTCATCGAAGGGCAGCGTGCTCGAGGCCAGCACCAGCTGCGTCAGGGCCTGGCGGTCGAAGCCGGCCAGGCAGTCGCGCGCCGCCTCCACGCCCATGGTGATGCTGTCTTCGTCCCAGTTGCAGATGCAACGCTCGCCCTTGGCCAGGCCGCGCAGACCCGGTGCGAACCAGGCATTGGCCGCGGCGATGGCCTTGCGCTGCAGCCGCGCGCGCGGCAGGTAGGCGCCGAAGGACAGGATGCCGAAGTCGGGCGTACTCATGAGGCGAGTTCCTGAGAAAATGTGTGGATGCGTCCCTCCCAGACACTTGCTGCACAACGTGACCGCGTGCTCGCCCTGGCCATGGCAAGGGGTGCCGACAAGGTGCGGGTTTTCGGTTCAGTGGCGCGCGATACCGACCGCGAGGGCAGCGACATCGACCTGCTGGTCGACGTGCCCCCGGGCACGTCGCTGCTGCACCTGGTCGGACTGCAGATGGACATCGAAGAGGCCCTGGGTGTGAAGGTGGACCTGTGCACCGAATCCGAACTGCACCCGGCGCTGAAGGCACGCGTCCTGGCCGAGGCGCGTCCGCTATGAGCGAACGCGACCAGCTGTTCCTTCGGCACATGCTCGGCGCGATCGACGACATCGCACAGTTCACTGCCGAAGGCAAGACGGTGTTCATGGCCGATCGCAAGACGCAGAGCGCCGTCGTGCGGCAGCTCGAAATCATCGGCGAAGCCGTGAAGAATCTCAGCAGCGAGATGACCGCGAGCGCGCCGGCCGTGCCATGGCGACTGATCGCCGGTACGCGCGATCGGCTCATTCATGCGTACTTCAGTGTGAACCTGGACGCCGTGTGGGCCATGGTCGAGCAGGACCTTCCGGCCTTGCGGCGCAACGTCGAGCGCCTGCTCGACGCGCCTGACCGCGCCATCTGACATCAGACCGGATCCCAGCTGAAGACATCGGCCGACCGGTCCAGCGGGTAGAAGCTGGCCTTCATTGCCGGAATCGCATGCGAGGCCACGGTCTGCGGCGTCCAGCCTTCGTCACGGTGCACCGAGCGGATCGGCCGGCTCTGCCCCATCAGGAAGATCTCGTTGGCGCGCACCGCGAAGATCTGGCCGCTGACACCCTTGGCCTCGTCGCTGAGCAGGACCACCGCCAGCGGCGCGATCTTGTTGGTCTCCATCGCCTTCATCTTCGCCAGCCGCGCCTGCTGCTCGGGCGTGTCGCTGGGGATGGTGCCGATCAGCCGGCTCCAGGCGAAGGGGCTGATGCAGTTGCTGCGCACGTTGAAGCGCTGCATATCCAGCGCGATCGACTTGGACAGGCCGACGATGCCCAGCTTGGCCGCCGCATAGTTGGCCTGGCCGAAGTTGCCGATCAGCCCCGAGGTCGAGGTCATATGCACGAAGGCGCCGTGCTCTTCGCTGCGGAAGATAGCCGCCGCGGCGCGCGACATGTAGAAGCTGCCGTTCAGGTGAACATCGATGACCGCCTTCCACTCGTCCACCGACATGTTGTGGAAGATGCGGTCGCGCAGGATGCCGGCGTTGTTGACCACGGCATCGAGCCGGCCGAAGGCATCGGTCGCGGTCTTGATGATGCGGTTGGCCGACTCCCATTCGGCCACGCTGTCGGTGTTGGCCACCGCGGTGCCGCCGGCAGCGCGGATCTCGCCCACCACCTGCATCGCCGGGCCGTCGTCGTGGCCGGAGCCCGACTCCGACACCCCGGGGTCGTTGACCACCACCATCGCGCCCTGCGCCGCCGCCATCATCGCGATGTCGCGGCCGATGCCGCGCCCTGCGCCGGTGACGATGATCGACTTGCCGTCCAGCATGCCCATGATCCATGTCTCCTATGTGACGCCCGTCGAGGGCTGAATGCGGAGCCATTCTCACGCAAACTGGAGCCCCTGCCACAGCCCCCGAACCCTCATGTCCGACCCTGACACCGATGCGACACGCCGGGCCTACTGGACCGAGCAACTCGAGGCCGCCCACCACTTCATGTTCGAGCAGGTGCTGCCCTACCCGGTGGCCGAAAACCACGAGCCGCTGGTGTCGCTGCAGCAGGCCGCGGCACAGGCCGACGTGGTGCTGCAGTTCTCGACGCGGCCGCATGCGCTGGGCCTGCCGCGGCTGTTCTACCTGCGCGACGGGCAGATCCCCAGCTTCATCAGCGCCGCCGCGGAGATGAACGCGCGCGGCTGGGTGATGCGCGTCGAGGACGGCTACCGCACGCCGCAGATGCAGAAGCACCTGGGCCTGATTCCGCAGGTCTTCGACGCGGTGCTGAAGAGCGTGATGTGGGAGTTGGGCAGCCAGCGACCGACGCCGGAGTTCATGTTCCGCCGCTGCTCCACGCTGGTGGCCAGCGTGCCGAAGTTCGGCACCCACATGTCGGGCAGCGCCATCGACATCTCGGTGCTGCATCTGGACGAGCCGGCACGCGAGGTCGATCGCGGCGCACCGTACTTGGAGATGTCGGCGCTGACGCCGATGGGCTCGCCCTTCGTCTCCGACGAGGCCCGCCGGAACCGCCGCGACATCACGGCGCTGATGCGCCGCCACGGCTTCGTAGCCTATCCCTGGGAGTTCTGGCACTACTCCAGCGGCGATGCCTACGAGCAGGTGCTGGCCAGCACCGGCCGGCCTGCCATCTACGGCGCGGTGCAATGCGATCTGCAGGCGCTGCAGGTCGCGCCGCTGCCGCAGCCCGAGCAGCCGCTGAACAGCTTCGACGAGATCCGCGCCGAGATCGACGCGGCGCTGGCACGGCTGGGCTGACGATCCGCTGCCGGCAGCCCGGCGCGCACAGCGGCTTCAGCGCATCTTCGCTCTGCGCGGCGGCGATCTTTGGCGGGCGCGCGGCTGGCGTCTCAGCCAGCGCCGTGCTGCGTCTGCACCCACTCGGCCAGATGGTCGATGCAGGCGCGCACCTTGGGCAGGCGGTGGCGTTCCTGCAGCATCACCGCATACAGCGGCGCGTCGGGCATCTCGAAGCGCTCGGGCAGCACCGGCACCAGCTTGCCGCGCTTGACCAGCGGCCGCGCCACCAGCTCGGCCAGCCGCGCGATGCCCACGCCGTTGAGCACCAGCGACAGCATCACCGCGGTGTTGTCGGTGCGCGTGTGGCCCTTCACCAGCAGCTCGTGCCGGCCTTTGCCCGCGCCCATGGTCCAGCGGTTCAGCACGGCGTTGCCGCTGTTGGCGATGAGGCGGTGCTGCTCCAGCCCGGCCGGGCTGTCGGGCAGGCCGAACTCGGCCACGTAGGTCGGTGACGCGAACAGCGAACGCTTCAACTCGCCGATCTGCCGCGCCACCACCGTGTCGGTGTGCGTGCTGCCGGTGCGCAGCGCGATGTCGATGCCCTCGCGCGCCATGTCCACCATGCGGTCGTCGGCGGCGATGTCCACCTGCAGCTGCGGGTGGCGTTGGTACAGCGACGGCAGGCTGGGCGCGATCACCGCCTGCGCCAGCACCGGGCTGACGCTGATGCGCACCCAGCCGCTGGGCCCGCTGACCTTGCCGCTGAGTTCGCCCTGCAGTTCGGCCGCGGTGTTGAGCATTCGCCGCCCATGGGCCAGCACCACGTCGCCTTCGTCGGTAAGGCTCAGGCCATGGGTGCTGCGGTGCAGAAGGCGCGCGCCGCAGGCCGCCTCCAGCCGTGCCAGCGCGCGCGTCACCTGGCTCACCGGCACGTTACGCTCGCGCGCCGCAGCCGACAGCGTGCCCAGCTCGACGATGCGGGCGAACAGCGCCATGTCGTCGAGCTGGATCGTCATGGCCCGCAACTGTGCTCTTGTTTTGCAGTTTCCGCAATGCCTAGTGGCATTTCATGGCGTTTCCGTGCCGCTGTCCTTTGCCTAGAGTACGGACCGTTAGCTCAAGGGGAACCGCCATGAAGCCTCAAGATCGTTTTGCCGAACTCAGCGCCGCCGACCTGAACCGCCTGCACGACGCGGCGCGGCGCCGCGCCGTCACGCTGCGCGGCGAGGCCATCGACGAGTTCTGGCGCGGCGTCAATGCGGCCCTGTGGGGCCAGCTGTCCAGCGCCCGCCGTGCCGCGACGCGGTTGTCGCAGCGGCTGCAGCACCACCAGCGGCTGCGCGGCACCTAGCAGCGGTCCGGGCGCCGAGGTGCGACACTGGCGTCGCACCCCCACCCGACGCCCATGCTGCCGTACACCACCCTGCTCTGCCTGCACCTGCTCGCCGCCACGCTGTGGGTGGGAGGCATGGCGGTGATGCACTTTGCCGTGCGCCCGGCCGCGGTACGGACGCTGGAGCCGCCGCTGCGCCTGCCCTTCATGGCTGCGGCGCTGGGCCGCTTCTTCGCCTGGGTCAGCGCAGCGGTGGTCGTGCTGCTGGCCAGCGGCCTGGCGATGCTGTGGCTCGGCGGCGGTTTCGCGGCGGCGCACTGGAGCACGCATGCCATGTTCGCCATCGGCCTGCTGATGATGGCGGTGTACGGCCACATCCGCTTCGCCCTGCACCCGCGGCTGCAGCAGGCCGTGGCGGCACGGGAGTGGCCCGTCGCCGCGGCACAGCTCGATGCCATCCGCGTGCGCGTGCTCTGCAATCTGATATTGGGCGTGCTGGTGTTCGTGCTGGCGGTGGTCGGACGGGCGGCGTAGGGCCTGCTGGCGCTACGCAGCTGGCAGGCCCCCGTCAGAGCCGCTGCTCGCGCCAGAAGCCCAGCTTCTCCTGCGCGACGCGGTCGGAGTACGAGAACAGCACCAGATCCTCGGCAGCCTGCAGTGTGTAGGGCAGCCAGCCCGGCACCACCGCGACATCGCGCGGCGTCAGCGCGAAGCGCTGCTCGCCGACACGCAGCTCGCCGCGGCCCTCGACGGCGACGAAGACCATGCTGTCGCTGCTGCGGTAAGGCCGAGTCGCGACACCCTGGGGCAGCAGCCGGATCATCGTGGCGATGGTCGGCATCGCCCAGCCGCCGTCGGCGGGGTTGATGTAGCGCATCACGTGGCCCTGGTGCGCGTCGGGCGCGCCGGCACGGGTCAGCGCCTGCAGCGCCTCGCGGGTGCGTGCATAGGGGTAGTTGAAGACCGGCGAGTTCAGCGACGGGTTCTTCCAGCCCACCGGCAACAGGCCGCTGCCATAGCGCGCCAGCGCGTCGCCCGCGGGGCGCGTGATCTCGGCCTCGGCCTGATGATGGTCCTCGCGGAAGGTGCTGTTGAACAGCGCGACGATCGGGATGTCCAGGCCGTCGAGCCAGACCATCGGCCCGTTCGACTGATTGCCGTGGTGATGCCAGGTCCAGCTCGGCGTGATGACGAAGTCGCCCGGCTGCATCAGCGTCTTCTCGCCGTTCACCGCGGTGTACGCGCCATGGCCTTCGATGACGAAGCGCAGCGCGCTTTGCGTGTGGCGGTGTGCGGGCGCCACCTCGCCGGGCATGATCAGCTGCAGCCCTGCATACAGCGAGTTGGTGATCTGCGAGCTGCCCTGCAGCCCCGGGTTCTCGAGGATCAGCACGCGGCGTTCGGCCTCGTCGGCGCTGATGTGCTCGGCCGATTCCAGCACGTAGGGCCGCAGCTCGTCGTAGGCCCAGCGGTGCGGCAGGCCCACCGGCTTCGGCTCGGCCGGCACCAGCGACTTCAGCCGCGTCCACAGCGGCGCCAGATGCTGCGTGCCGGCGCGGGCGTAGAAGGCTTCGCGCTGCTGCTCGATGTTCGGAACGGCGGACATGGTCGTGTCTCCTTGCTGGGTTCTTCAGTGCGCTCGGCTGCCGTTCGAAGTATGTCGGCACTGCCGCGCCGCGGGCGCGCACCGGGCCTGCGGATAATGCGCGATGTCCCAGCCCGCTGCGCACGCGATGAACCACAGGCCCCCTGACGCCGGCGACACGGGTTCCCGGGCCACCGGCGAGGACTGAATTGGCGACGCCGGCCTGGTGGACCTTGTCCCATGCACAAGTGGCGATCGAGGCGGTCGCGACGGTCGCCTTCGCCGCCTCCGGCCTGATCGAAGCCGCGCGCAAGAAGCTCGATGCCGTGGGCGTGGTCGTGGTCGCCGGGCTGGCGGCCTTCGGCGGCGGCACGCTGCGCGACATCCTGCTCGACCGCCGGCCCTTCTTCTGGGTGCAGGAAGCCGCCTGGCTGTGGCTGCTGCTGGGGCTGTGTGTCGCGGCGATGCTGTTCATGCGCGCGCGCCACTTCGCGCCCACCGAGCGCGCCATGCTGTGGCCCGACGCGCTGGGGCTGGGTCTGTTTGCCGCCAGCGGCACGCAGATCGCGCTGGCCGCGGCCATGCCGGCCATCGTCGCGGTGCTGATGGGCGTGACCACCGCCGTCGTCGGCGGCGTGCTGCGCGACATCGTCTGCAACGAGATCCCGCGCGCCTTCAAGGACCGGCAGCCCTATGCCGTATGTGCCTTCGCCGGCGGCTGGGTGCTGGTGGCCGCGCAGGCCGCGGGACTGCACGACTGGAGCCTGCTGGCCGGCGCCGTCACGGCCACCGGGCTGCGCGCGCTGGCGCTGCGCCTGGGCTACCGGCTGCCGCATTGGTCGTCCGGGCTCGACTGATCGCGCCTCGACGGCCCTGCGCTACGGATGCGGCCCCCACGGCGCGGCCAGCAGCAGCTGGTTGCGCTGGGCCCTGATCAGCGGCCGCAGCTGCCTGGCAAAGGCCATGAAGTCCTTGTCGTCGAACAGCCGGCGCCAGAACGCGCGCCGCTCGTCGTCGCCATCGAAGCGCCAGAGATGGATAAGCTGGTGCAGCTCGCCGGTGTCGGAGATGAAGTAGCCGATCAGGTTCTTCGCGAAGCCGCCCGCTTCGAGTGCCGGCCAGCCTTCGGTCTGGTACAGGCGGATCACCTCCGCCATCTGCCCCACGGTGACGTCGTAGCTGCGCTTTTCGTAGAGGGTCGGCATGGCAATGCTCCGTAAATTGAAGAAGAAGGGCTACGCGGCACCGACGACGATCACCTCGCCGCCCGGCGGCTCGGCATACAGCGTGCGCACCAGCGCCGCACGCCGCTGCAGCGCGGCGCGCTGGTTGATGTAGCCCTTGTCGGTGAGTTCGTTGCCGTCGATCGACGGCGGCTCGGCCATCAGCAGCACGCGGTGGATGCGCTGGCTGCTGCCGGTCTGCGCGGCGTTGTGCGCGGCCAGCCCGTCGCGCACGCGCTGGCGCACGGCTGGATCGCGCATCAGTTCTTCGGGCGTGGCCTCAGGCTGGCCGCTGAGCTGCCGGCAGGCCATCAGGTTGGGCCAGGCCAGCAGCGCGGCATAGGCTTTGTCCTGCCCGGCCACCAGTGCGTCCTGGATCACCGGCGAGGCCGCGGCGATGGCCGCCACGCGCAGCGTGCCCACGTGCACGAAGGTGCCGGATTCGAGCTTGAAGTCCTCGACCACGCGCCCGGCGAAGATCAGGCCCTGCGCCGGATCGTCCGCATCGACGAACACGCCGGCATCGCCGATCTTGTAGAAGCCCTCCTCGTCGAAGGCGGCTTGCGTCAACTCCGGTTGGCGGTGGTAGCCGGGCGTGACGATGACGCCGCGCAGGCGCAGCTCGTACTTCGGGCCGGCGGGCACCAGCTTGAGTTCGACGCCGGGATGCGGCAGGCCGATCAGGCCCACACGTTCGGTCTCCCAGTAGGTGGAGGTGGCGGTGGGCGCCGTTTCGGTGGAGCCCCAGCCGGTGAAGAAGACGATGCGCTGGCCGGTGTACTTGACCGCCAATGCCTGCATGCGCTGGTACAGGTCGTCGCTGAGCGTCGCGCCGCCGTAGCTCAGCAGCTGCAGACGTGCGAAGAACTTGCGCGCCAATGCGTCGTCCTGCTCCAGCGCGGCGGCCAGCATGGCGTAACCCGCCGGCACGTTGGAGAAGGTGGTGGGCGAGACCTCGCGCAGGTTGCGCAGCGTGGCGTCGAAGGCGCCGGGCAGCGGCCGGCCTTCGTCGATGTACAGCGTGCCGCCATGGCCCAGCAGCGCGTGGAAGGTGGCGTTGCCGCCCATGGTGTGGTTCCACGGCAGCCAGTCCAGGTAGACCGGCGGCGCGTCGCCGTCGGCCGGCGCGCGCGTCTGCAGCGACATCGCCATGTTGGCGCACATCATGCGCTGGGTGTTGATCACCGCCTTGGGCATGCCGGTGGAGCCCGAGGTGAACAGCAGCTTGCCGACGCTGTCGGGTGCGATGCGCGCCAGCGCCGCGTCCACCGCCGGCGTCACCGGCGTGGCGGCGAGGTCGGCGTAGGCGCGGCTGGGCAGGCCCTCGGGCGCACGCTGCACATGCACCAGCGTCACGCCGCGCAGGTCCAGCGCGGCCAGCGCCCGGGCGAACACGGGTCCGTCCTGCACCATCACCACCGCCGGGCGGATCAGCTCGAAGATGTGGCGCAGCTTGACATGGTCCTGGCTCATCAGCGAATAGGCCGGCGACACCGGCGCCGCCGGCGCGCCGGCCTGCATCGCGGCAAAGGTCATCAGCGCGTGTTCGATGGAGTTGCCGCTGAGGATGGCCACCGGCTTGTCGGGCCCGGCGCCCAGGTCCAGCAGCGCCTGCGTCAGCGCGCTCACCGTCTGCCGCGCCTGCGCATAAGTGACTTGCAGCCACGCGCCATCGGCGCCGCGGCGCTGCGCCAGCCAGGTCTGCCCGGGGCGCTGATCGGCCCACCGGTGCAGCAGGCCGGGGATGTGCGTGGGGTAGTCCTGCAGCGGCACGCGCGAGCGCAGGATCATGCTGCCGTCGTCGCGGCGGGTGAGTTCGATGTCGCGCTTCAGCCAGTTCAGCTTCCTGAAGGGCGGCAGCGCCGGTGTGGGAGATGGCATGGGGTTCCGCAAGGCGTGGACGGGGGCGCCGGAAGCGCCTGCGCAGTCTGGCGCCAATGGCCTTCACGCAGAATAGGGACCACTGCCCATGACACCGTGTCGCCTCAGGGACACCCGCCGATGACTGCACCCGAACCCGCCATCCCCGAAGGCTTCGAGCCGCGCCGCTTCGGCGACGGCTTCATCGCCGTCAACGGCCCGCTGTACGTGAAGAAGCTGGCCAGCGGCATCCTGCTGGGCTTTCGCGTCGAGCCGCGGCACTGCAACCCGATGGGCATCTGCCACGGCGGCATGATCTCCACCTTCTGCGACATGCTGCTGCCGATCTCGGCGCACTACCTGTCGCAGGACGTGGCGCGGCGCTTCCTGCCCACCATCAACCTGCAGGTGGACTTCCTTGCGCCGTCGCCGCTGGGCGCCTGGGTGCAGGGCGAGGCGCAGCTGCTGCGCGCCACGCGCAGCATGGTCTTCATGCAGGGCCTGGTCACGGCCGAGGGCCAGAGCGTGGCGCGGGTCAGCGGCATCTTCAAGATCGGCCCGCGCTTCGAAGACGCACCGCCCGCCCCACCCGCCTGACGAAGAGGAGGCATCGATGTCCCTGCTGCTCACCCGCACCGACGCCCACCCCTTCATGGGCATGGACCTGCCCTGGCTGCTGGAGCAGCGCGCACAGACGCGGCGCGACCATGCGTTCATCGTCTGGGTGCCCTTCGAAGGGCCGCAGCAGCGCTACAGCTATGGCGAGTTCCTGGCGCGCGTGCAGCGCATCGCCGGCGGGCTGCACCAGCGCGGCGTGCGCCGCGGCGAGCGCGTGCTGATCCACCTGGACAACTGCGCCGAGGCGCTGCTGGCCTGGTATGCCTGCGCCTGGCTGGGTGCGGTGGCGGTGACCACCAACGCCCGCGCGGCCGGCGACGAGCTGGCCTACTACGCCGAGCACAGCGAAGCGGTGGCCGGCATCACCCAGCCGCGTTTTGCCGAGCTGGTGGCCGCGCATTGCACCGGGTTGAAGTGGCTGGCCGTCACCGACACCGACAACGGCACGCCACCGCAGCATGCCACCGAGCGCGGCCTGCGCTTCGACGCGCTCGACGCCGATCCGCCGCCGCGCCACGCGCCCGACCCGCTTGCCGCCTGCAGCGTGCAATACACCTCGGGCACCACCTCGCGGCCCAAGGGCGTGCTGTGGACGCATGCCAACGCACTGTGGGGCGCGCGCATCAACGCGCTGCACGAAGACCTGCGCGCCGACGACGTGCACCTGGTGCACCTGCCGCTGTTCCACACCAACGCGCAGGCCTATTCGGTGCTGGCCTGCCTGTGGGCCGGCGCCACCGCGGTGGTGGTGCCGCGCTTCTCGGCCAGCCGCTTCTGGGGCGTGTCGCTGGCGCACCGCTGCACCTGGACCTCGGTGGTGCCCTTCTGCGTCAAGGCATTGATGGAGCAGGAAGTGCCGCCGCACCACTACCGGCTGTGGGGCAGCGCCATCAACGAGCCGCCGACCGACGCGTTTTTCCGCATCAAGACCATCGGCTGGTGGGGCATGACCGAGACCATCACCCACGGCATCGTCGGCAGCCCGCACCTGCCGAACCGGCCGCTGAGCATCGGCCGGCCGGCGCCGGAATACGGCATCGCCATCGTCGAGGACGACACGGTGCCGGTGCGCGAGGCGCGCTTTGTGGAGCCCGGCGGCAGCGGCCAGCTGCTGATCCGCGGCGTGCGCGGGCTGTCGCTGTTCCACGAATACCTGGGCAACCCGCGCGCCACGGCCGACAGCTTCGACCCCGACGGCTGGTTCCGCACAGGCGACATGATCAACATCCTCGACGACTTCAGCCTGCAGTTCGGCGACCGCACGAAGGACATGCTCAAGGTCGGCGGCGAGAACGTCGCCGCCAGCGAGATCGAGCGCGTGGTGCTGCAGGTGGCCGGCGTGCACGAATGCGCGGTGGTGGCGAAGAAGCACGCGATGCTCGACGAGGTGCCGGTGCTGTTCGTGCTGCCGGCTGCACATGCCGACATCGACCTGCTGGAACGCATCGCCGCGGCCTGCAGCGCGCAGCTGGCCGACTTCAAGCGCCCGCAGGAGATGCGCATCGTCAAGGACTTCCCGCGTTCGACCTTGGAGAAGATCGCCAAGGCCGAGCTGCGGCGCATGCTCGACGCCGAGGGAGGCAAGCCCGAAAGCTGATGGACATGACAACTGACCTCAGGACCCTGCAGCCGACCACGATGGTCGACAACGACCATCCCGCGGTGATCGCCTTCGCAGAGGAACACGCCCGCGGCGCCGACGAGCGCGAACGCGCGGTGTCGCTGTACTACGCGGTGCGCGACGGCTTCCGCTACGACCCCTACCGCATCGACCTGAGCGTGCAGGGCATGAAGGGCAGCACCGTGCTGGCCAAGGGCTACGGCTGGTGCGTGCCGAAAGCGGCGCTGCTGGCCGCGGCCTGCCGCGCCGCGGGCATCCCGGCGCGCGTCGGTTATGCCGACGTGCGCAACCACATGAGCACCGAGCGGCTGCGTCGGAACATGGGCAGCGACCTGTTCGTCTGGCACGGCTACACCGACATCCGGCTCGACGGCCAATGGCTGAAGGCCACGCCGGCCTTCAACATCGAGTTGTGCGACCGCTTCGGCTTGTTGCCGCTGGAGTTCGACGGCCGCGCCGATTCGATCTACCACCCCTTCGACAAGGCGGGCAACCGCCACATGGAATACGTGGCGATGCACGGCGCTTTCGACGACGTGCCGCTGCAGCGCATCCTCGACGCCTTCGCCGTGCACTACCCGAACATGCCGCTGGAAAAACGCGCGCAGGACGGCGACTTCGAGGCCGATGCGGCGGCGGAGCGTGCCGGCGCTTCGGCCGGCTGAGCCGCCGGGTCAGTTGCCGCTCGGCTGCAGCGTGGGCAGCAGCTCCTTCTCGCCGCGCGCCGTCAGTTCCACGGCCCGCCCGT
>Ga0307505_10000608_pt1 | contig 37852 bp, 32 predicted proteins | sample 23_S_MG_FD_202183 | JGI IMG/M metagenome (GOLD analysis project Ga0307505, IMG submission 202183) | Soil microbial communities from Populus trichocarpa stands in riparian zone in the Pacific Northwest, United States - 23_S | ecosystem: Environmental > Terrestrial > Soil > Riparian zone > Trees...
CTGGATGGGACCGCCGCGCGGATCGTCGAGCTGGCGAAGGCCGCGGGCGTCGTGCTGACACCCGCCGGGTCGACCTTCCCCTTCAAGCGCGACCCGCGCGACTGCAATCTCCGCTTGGCGCCGACACTTCCAGGCCTGCCGGAGATCGAGCAGGCCATGACGGTGATCTGCACGAGCGTTCGCCTCGCTTGCCTGGAGAAGCTCGCCAGCTGACGCGCGCGGGGAATCGCACCCCGACGCGGAGTGCGATCAGATGTTCAGCGCCCGCGCCGCGGCGTCGAGGATCGATTCGTGGATCGTTTCCGACAGCGTCGGATGAGGGAACACGGCCTCGATCAGGTCCACGTCGCGGGCTTCCAGCGTTCGCGCGATGGCGAAGCCGTGGATCAGTTCGGCAACTCCACCGCCGATCATGTGTGCGCCGAGAAGCTCGCCCGTGGCGTTTTCGACAACCGTCTTGACGAGCCCAGCCTTGTCGTCGTTCGCCAACGCCATCGCGTTGGCCTGGAACGGGAACCGACCGACGCGGACGTCGTGTCCGGCGGCGCGGGCGGCTGCTTCGGTGAGCCCGACGCTTGCGATCTGCGGGCGCGAATAGGTACAGGCCGGGATCGCCGAAACGTCCAATCCACGGCCGGACCGCGCTCCGGCGATGAACTCCACACACGCCACCCCCTCGTGGCTCGCCTTGTGCGCCAACCACGGAGGGCCAGTCAGGTCGCCGATCGCATATACACCCGGCTCGGCGGTCGCGCCGCGCGCGTCGACGATCACATGGCCGCGTTCCACGACGACCCCAGTCTCCTCGAGGCCGATGTTCTCGACATTGCCCGTAATGCCCGCCGCGACCAGGATCTGGTCGATCGAAACCGGCAACTCGCAGCCCTTCCCGAGGGCGACGACAGCGGTCAGACCGTCTCCGTCCACGGCCGTGGACGCGACCTGGGCGCCGGTGTGGAAGCGGATGCCGCGTCGTTCGAAAGCCGCCAGCGCCAGCTTTGAAATCTCTTCGTCTTCCTGGGGGAGAATCCTCTCGGCGGCTTCGACCACGGTCACCTCGGCACCGAGATCCGCGTAGAGGCTCGCGAACTCGATCCCGATCGCGCCCGCTCCGACAACCAACAACCGCTCCGGTAGGGACTTCGGAATCATCGCCTCCCGGTACGTGATGATGTGATCGCCGTCTGGTTCTAGGCCCGGCAGCCGGCGCGGGCGCGCACCGGTCGCGAGGATGATGTGCGCGGCCGACAGCTGGACGTCGCCGTTGGTGGTCGCGACGCGGATCGTCCCGGGCCCTGCCAGCGCGGCCTCGCCGGCGATCACGTCGACACCGTTCTTCTTCATCAAGAACCCGACACCCTTTACCAGACGCTGCGCAATCTGACGGGAGCGCCGGACCAGGGCCGGGAGGTCAACCGCAACGTCGCCGACGGTCAGGCCGAACGTCGCGGCCGACTCGATCAGGTGCTTCACCTCCGCGGCGTGCAACAACGCCTTGGTGGGGATGCAGCCCCAGTTGAGGCAGATGCCTCCCAATTGATCTCGCTCGACGAGTGCGCAGCGAAGGCCCAGTTGCCGAGCGCGGATTGCCGCGGTGTATCCACCCGGCCCTCCGCCGATGACGACGACGTCGTACTTCTCCGACATGATCATGATCCGCGCGGGAACGACCCGAGGCCGTCCCCGCGCGAGTCTATCACTGCGGAAACGCCTTCGGCGGATCGGAGTTGGTGACGTCGCCGGTCAACGCATGCAGAAAGTCCACCAGAGCCTGCTTTTCCGAAGAGGTCAGGGTGATCGGTTTCATGTCGGCGGATAGTTGCGGGTTCTTGATGCCGCCTTTGACGTAGAACTCGATCACCTCCATCAGCGTCGCCTCGCTGCCATCGTGCATGTACGGTGCCGTGTGGGCCACGTTGCGCAGAGTCGGCGTCTTGAAAGCGCCCTTGTCCTCCTCCTTCTTGGTCACGTCGTAGCGGCCTAGATCCGGTTTCGGCTTGTCCATTCCGACGCCGATGTTGCGATAGTTCTCGTCGGTGAAGTTGAAGCTGGCGTGGCAGGTGACGCAATTCGCCTTGCCGTTGAACAACTCCATGCCGAGCACCGCCGAAGGGCTCAACGCGCTCTTGTCTCCCGCCTGGTAGCGGTCGTACGGGCTGTTGCCGCTGACCACCGTCCGTTCGTATGCCGAGATCGCCTGCGCGATCCGCGTCATGTTGATGTCGGGCGAGCCGAACGCCTTGGCGAAATGCGGGGCATACTCCTTGAACCGCTTGACCTCGGTGACGACATCGTCGTGCGAACCCATCGCCATTTCCACTGCGTTGATCAGCGGGCCGTGCGCCTGTTCCTCGAGGTCCTTCGCGCGCCCGTCCCAGAACTGGTCAGCCGAGAACAGGCGATTGATCACCGTCGGGCTGTTGCGACCGCCGAGTTTACGGTTCACGCCGGCCGAGAACGCACCAGGATCGGTGAATCCGTGGTACGGGTTGTGACACGTCGCACACGAGATCGAGCCGTCCTTGGAAATTCGCGGATCGAAGTAGAGCAGTTTGCCCAACTCCACCTTGCCCTCGTTCATCGGGTTGTCGTCGGGAAAATACGCCGCGTCCCCTTGCAGCCCAAGGGGCAGCGTCATCGACCAACTGCCGGATTTGACGGTGTCTCGCTTGACCGGCCCCTCGGCGAACGCGTTGGGCGCGGCAAACCCCATCGCGAGAAGAAGTACAACCCAATTTCGAACCATGGTTCCTCCGGAAGAAAGTGTTGAGCAGTTGCGTCACGCGAGAATAGGGGCGCGAGTGCGTGCCCGCAACTCACTGGCGCCGCGCCGCGGCCCGAACACGGGCGGCTCTTCGTGAATCGACGCGCTCGAGTCGGAATGCGATCGCGGCGCAACTCCCTTGACCCCGCCGTCCGGGATTGTATTTTTAGCAAAACTTTATTCCCGAGACCGATTCATAAGCAGAGTGAATATCCTGATTCGCTGGCGCGATGGGTTGGCGGACGGAGAAAGGAGGGAGTTTCAGATGTCTGCCCTACAGGCGTTCCTGACATCGACGATCGGCCGCAAGGTGTTGATGGCCCTCACCGGGTTGCTGTTGTTCTTGTTTCTCGTCACCCACCTCGCCGCCAATCTGCTCATCCTCGTGGATCCCGAGGCCTTCAACGCGTACAGCCACGCCTTGGTGTCGAACCCGCTCATCTACATCGCGGAGTTTGGCTTGCTCGGGTTGTTCGTCCTCCATTTCGTTTCGGGGATCGCCATCTACATGGCCGGTCGCGCGGCGCGCCCGTTCGGCTACAAGGACGATCGTTGGGCCGGTGGGACGAGCCACAAGAGTGTCGCATCGAGCACGATGATTCTCTCTGGGGCGTTCTTTCTCCTGTTCGTGCCGCTCCACGTTTGGGGATTCAAGTTCGGCGCCTTCTACGATGCCGGCGGCGGCGTTCGCGACCTGCATCGGCTGGTCGTCGAGGAGTTTCAGAACCCTCTCCTGGTGGGCTTCTACGTCGTGGGGATGTCGATCCTCGGGTTCCATCTGTGGCACGGCCTGGGCTCGGCGTTCGAGTCACTCGGCGTGACGCATCGCCGGAGCCTGCGCCGCACGGGACAGCTGATTGCGGTGGTCATGGCGGGGGGATTCACTCTCATCCCCGTCGTCGTCTACTTGATGGGAGACAGACTGTGACTCTCGACGGTAAGGTCCCGGAAGGGCCTCTCGATTCCAAGTGGGAGCGGCACAAGTTCGACATGAGCCTGGTCGCACCGGCCAACCGGCGCAAGCATCGCATCATCGTCGTCGGCACCGGCCTGGCAGGCGCCTCCGCCGCGTCCACGCTGGGCGAACTCGGCTACAACGTCGCGGCGTTCACCATCCTCGACAGCCCACGGCGGGCGCACAGCATCGCCGCGCAAGGCGGGATCAACGCCGCCAAGAACTACAAGAACGACGGGGACTCGGTGTACCGTCTGTTCTACGACACGATCAAGGGCGGCGACTACCGAGCTCGCGAAGCGAACGTCTACCGCCTGGCCGAAGTCAGCGTCGACATCATCGACCAGTGCACGGCACAGGGCGTTCCGTTCGCCCGCGAGTACGGCGGTACCCTCGCCAACCGATCCTTCGGCGGCGCCCAGGTCTCGCGAACGTTCTACGCCCGCGGCCAGACCGGCCAACAGCTTCTGCTCGGCGCGTACGGCTCGCTCATGCGTCAGGTCGACCGCGGCCAGGTCCAGCTTTACTGCCGGCGCGAGATGCTGGACCTCGTCCTCGTCGACGGCGCCGCCCGCGGCATCATTACCCGCAATCTCGTCACCGGCGAGATCGAGCGACACGCCGCCGACACCGTGCTGCTCTGCACGGGCGGCTACGGCAACATCTACTTCCTGTCGACCAACGCGGGGAACAGCAACGTGACAGCCGCGTGGCGCTGCGCGCGGCGCGGCGCCTACATGGCGAATCCCTGTTACGTGCAGATCCATCCGACCTGCATTCCGCAGAGCGACGAGTTCCAATCGAAGCTCACGTTGATGAGCGAGAGCCTCCGCAACGACGGCCGCGTCTGGGTGCCGAAGACGAAGGGCGACAACCGCCCCCCACAACAAATTCCCGAGATCGATCGTGACTATTTCCTCGAGCGGAAATACCCGAGCTTCGGCAATCTGGTGCCGCGCGACGTGGCTTCGCGCAACGCCAAGGCCGTCTGCGACGAGGGGCGCGGCGTCGGCACGACCGGGCTCGCGGTATATCTCGACTTCGCCGACGCCATCGAGCGACTCGGCCCCTCCGTCATCGCGGAACGCTATGACAATCTCTTCCAGATGTACGAGCGCATCACCGGCGACGACGTGTACGTCGAGAAGGCGATGCGCATCTATCCCGCGGTCCACTACGTGATGGGCGGCCTGTGGGTCGATTACAATCTGATGAGCAATGTTCCCGGCCTTCATGTGCTGGGTGAGGCCAACTTCTCCGACCACGGCGCCAACCGGCTCGGCGCCAGCGCACTGATGCAAGGACTCGCCGACGGGTACTTCATCGCCCCGTACACGGTCGCGAACTATCTCGCGACATCGAAGCGCGCGCCGGTCGGCACCGACCACGCGGCCTTCGACGAAGCGGAGGCGAGCGTTCGAGCGAGAATCGACAAGCTTCTCGCGGTGAATGGGACCAGAACCGTTCTGGAGTTCCACCGCGATCTCGGCCGCATCATGTGGGACAAGGTCGGGATGTCGCGAACCGAGGCGGGATTGACCCAGGCACTCGGAGAGATCCGAGCCCTCCGCGACCAATTCTGGCGCGCCGTGAAAGTCGTCGGGGCGGCGGCGGATTTCAACAAGAACCTCGAGCATGCCCTGCGTGTCGCCGACTACTTCGAGTTCGGCGAGTTGTTGATCCGCGACGCTCTGCACCGAACGGAATCGTGTGGCGGTCACTTTCGCGAAGAGAGTCAGACCGAGGACGGAGAAGCCAAGCGGGACGACGACACCTACGCGTATGTCGCCGCGTGGGAGTACAAAGGTACGGACGCCGATCCCGTTCTGCACCGCGAGCAGCTCACGTTCGACTTCGTCGAAGTCAAGCAGCGCAGTTACAAGTAGAGGTGACATCCATGGAGAGCATGACACTCAACTTGCGTGTGTGGCGTCAGGCGCGCGCGTCCGAGGATGGCCAACTGGTCGAGTACACGGCGCGCAACGTCTCACCCGACATGTCGTTTCTCGAACTCCTCGACGTCCTGAACGATGAGCTGATCAAAGCCGGCGGCGATCCGGTAGCGTTCGACTCGGACTGCCGCGAAGGAATCTGCGGCTCCTGCGGCATGGTGATCAGCGGCGTGGCACACGGTCCAAAGAGCGCGACGACGGCATGCCAGTTGTTCATGCGGCACTTCAAAGACGGCGACACCGTCACCGTCGAACCGTGGCGAGCGAAGGCGTTTCCGGTGATCAAGGATCTCGTCGTGGATCGCAGCGCCTTCGACCGCATCCAGGCGGCTGGTGGATACGTCTCGATCGACGCCGGCGGCGCGGTCGACGCCAACGAAATGCTCGTCGCCAAGCCGGATTCCGACCGCGCGATGGACGCCGCCGCGTGCATCGGCTGCGGCGCGTGCGTGGCGGCGTGCAAGAACGCCTCCGCCGAACTCTTCGTCGGCGCCAAGATCACCCAGCTGTCGCTCTTGCCGCAGGGTCAACCTGAACGCGACATTCGCGTCTTGGCGATGGTCGCGCAGATGGAGAAAGAGGGCTTCGGTCCGTGCTCCAACGAGGGCGAATGCGAGGCCGTCTGTCCGAAGGAAATCTCGGTGGCGCACATCCAGACGCTGCACCGCGAGTTCACCAGGGCATCGGTCCGGCGGATGTTCAGCGCCGACTGATCAGTCGCTTCGCGCTTTGAACGCCTGCGGCTCGTTGGTCTGTGGGGTTGAGAACACCGCCCCCCAACAGCCGCCGTCGTCATGCCGCACCTGCGCCGTCACGGGGGGAACCAAACCCAGTGGGGGCAACGCGAGATTCGTGCCCTTCGCCTTGAAGTCGACCTTCGTCGATCCCGCGCTTCCGGGCTTCAGCCGTACCGACTGGACTCCGTCCGGGCTGCGCGCGCTGTCTCGATAGCGGAATCCATCGCCCGCGGCCGACCACTTCCCTCCCGCCGGCGCGCGCGGCCCGGTGACCAACCCGTTGGCGTCGTAAACACACAGCGCGTAGTTGGTCGCCGCCGTCGGATCCTCGAAATCCGCCGTCGTCGAGGCCACGCCGCGGCGTAGTCCCAGCCGGACCTGGTCACATGTGTCGGTGGAGCAGTCCTTGAGGCGAATCTTCGACGCCCCACTTTCGGTTGCGCCGGAGCATGACGGCGAAGGAGTGAAACTGCCCGCGCACGTTCCGGCGCCGTCGCAGGCGTCTGTATGGGAACAGGGCTCGCCGTCGTCGCAGGCGCTACCGGCCACATCGAACTCACAGGTCGGCCCGCAGCAGTCTCCGGCCGACACGTTGCCGTCGTCACATGCCTCACCCGCGGTCGTGATGCCGTTGCCGCAAGCCGTCGTCGTGCAGTTCGAATCGCAGCCGTCGCCGTCGTCGAGGTCGCCGTCGTCGCATTCTTCCGAGATCGCGACGGCCCCGTCACCGCACAGGGGTTTCTCGTCGGCACCGATGTCGACGCGAACACCGTTCAGCCTCGGCTCCCCGTCGATATCCACGGCCGCTGCGTCGGCGAACCCCGGGTCTCCCGCGTCGATGGCCGGAGAGATCGCGTTGAGGTGGAGGTCGCCCACGCCCGGATCCAGAAGCTGGGGGTTGGCGAACAGCCCGCCCGAATCCAAGGAAGTACCGCCCTGATAGGCCGGGAAGCCGGAGTAGCTGACGTCGCGCCAGACGAACTCCGTCGCGCCCGCCGCGGGTGAGAACCACAGGTTGTAGTCCAGGTCGTTCGCGGTGTTGCCCTTGCCCGAGTATGTGATCGGCCCCTGCCCCGTTCCGGCGAAGATGTTGTTTCGGACGGAGTTCTGATCGGCATACTGGATCCACAACTCGCCGAATCCAGTACCCAGCGTGTCGTTGCCGAAGGTCGTGTTGTTCGTGAACGAGGAGTCGCGCACCCGACCCGCGGTCTTGCGGTAACCGCCAAAGACGATCCCCACCTTGTGATTGGCATACACGAAATTGTTGCGCACGGTGATGTTGGTCGTCGTCGTGCCGCCGTTCTCCGCGCCAATCTCGATGCCCAGATCACTCTCCGTCACGGTGTTTCGCTCGATGATGATGTCGCGCCCCCCGTCGACGTAGATGCCGGCGGCGAAACCGCCGCCCTGCTGGTTGGCCCGGATGACGGTGTTTCCAGCGCAGATTCCGTGGCGAGCCACCAGAGCCGGATTCGGATTGATGTCCGTTTCGCCGCCGATGAAGTCGATCCCGATGTTGTTGACGTCGCGGACGATGTTGTTGGTCACGGTGAAGTTGGTGACGTTGCCGTTCAACACGAGAGCTTCGCTGCTGTATGGCTCGCAATCGTGGATCTCGTTGCCATCGATCACGATCTGGTCGATGGGATCGGGTTCCGTTGCGTACACGGTGATCCCCATCGCGTGTTGCCCGCGGATCTCGTGAATCTCGTTGTCCAGGATCTCGATGTGGGACCCGCTGCCCGAGACCCGCACGCCGGAACCGTCGTTGACATCGAGGTGATCGCGAATTTCGAAACCGCGGATCCGAACGTACGACTTGCCGTCGATCAAGACCATGTGCTCGCCGACGACACCCGAGCCGTCGAGAACGGGGCGCTCGCCGGGGCAGGCCTCCAGCGTGATGAAACCGTCCATCGCGCTGCCGCTGGCGGGGAACACGATCTTCTCATGGTAGGGGCCCCCGGACTCGCAGACGCGAACCGTATCGCCAGCTCCGGCCTGATCAAGCGCTTGCTGGATCGACGCGTGATCGGCCGGGACGTTCAACACAGCCGCTCCCGACTGCGCGATCCAACTCAGGCTCACTAGAGCCAATGCCGCGACGAGGCTACCTCTTTGCATCGCGGAATCCTCCGTGCGCAGTCCCACCCTGTCAAGCACTGTTTCGCCGTGTGGGTCGAACCGGCGCGTTAGATCTGCCACCCTCGCGTCATGCCTGGGGCCATTGTCCGAACAACTCGGGACGAGGGTGTCCTGCGCGAGTGGTGCCTGGTTTTGACAGCGGCGGACATCCGCCATGTCGCCCAGGCGACCGGCGGTGTACACGCCCTCTCCGTCGATGCCGTCGACGCGACCCGCGTCGTCGCGATGTTGTCCAGCTACGACGACGAGCGCCATCGGCGCGCCCGCGCGCGAGTACCGGCGCTCAACCGGAGCGCCAACGCGGCCTGGATGGTCGCGTCGGCGATTCTCGTTGGCCATATGGTGGTGGGCGACGTCGTCATGGATTCCGTATCCTTCACCCGCGGCGCCGCGCGAGCCAGCGCCATTCGCGACGGCGAGTTATGGCGGATCGCCACGGCGCTCACCCTCCACTCCGACGCGATGCATGCGATTTCGAACGCCGTCGCCGGACTGCTCTTCCTCACGCCGCTCTGTCAGAGGATCGGCGGTGGCACGGCGATCGCGCTGACAGCGCTCTGCGGCATGGCCGCCACCTTGGTGAACGCATGGGTCCGAAGCGGCGGTTACGTCGGCATCGGCGCATCGACGGCGGTGTTCGCCGCTTTGGGGCTCCTCGCCGGCGTGCATGGGGTGCGCGAGATACCCGAACCCCTGTGGCGGCGGATGCGTCCGATCGGCGCAGCCGTCGCGATTCTCGCGATGCTCGGAGCGTCGCCGCAGACCGATGTCGCCGCGCACATACTGGGCCTCGTCGCCGGCATCGGCGCGGGTCTCGCGTTCGCCGCAACAGTGGACGTCGCCGTGTCGGAGCGGCTCGATCGCGCTCTGGGACTCGCTACCGCCGCGGTGTTCGTGGCGGCCTGGGTGATCGCGTTGCAGACGCCTTGACCGGTGGCGGGCCTCGCCGCAAAGGTGGTCACATGCCAAAGCTCATGTTCTTCTGTCGGCGCCCCGCCGAGATCACGCACGAAGCCTACGCCGAAATGGTTCTGCGCGATCACGTTCCGCTCGCCCTGCGACACCATCCGACGATGCGCCAATACGTCGTCAACATCGTCGACCACGTGCCGCGTGGCGAACCCGACTTCGACAGTGTCGCGGAGCTCACCTTCGATTCGATGGCGGACTATTCGGACCGCGCGGACGCTGCACAGATTATGCAAGACGACGCCGGGCGAATCCTGGCCGGCGCCGACGCCTATGCGACGACGCAGCACATTCAGAAGGAAGCGAGCGAACTGCCGCCCGTCGGCACGCGCAGCCCGCGCGTGAAGATGGTTTGCCCGATTCGACGGCGCGCTGGCATGTCGCGGGAAGACTTTGTCGACCATTGGTTGAATCGCCACGGCCCCCTGGCGCTGCGACACCATCCGGGGCTCGTACGGTACGTCGCCAACGTGGTCGACGCCTCGCTCTCACCCGATGCGCTGCAGCTGGACGGGATCGGCGAGTTGTATTTCGCCAGGCCCGAGGCCCTACGCGACGAGATGTTCGATTCGCCGGCGGGAGAAGCGATCATCCGCCGCGACATCGAGTCGTTCATCGGACACAGCTGCGGGTATCTGGTCACCGAATACGTGCAGAAGCGGCAGTGACCTCGTCCCTCGAGCTGATATCTCGAGCTGGAGGGTCTGTCGCGAAACCCCCGGCCACAACCGCCCTTCGGGTTCGCCAACTATGCAGCGAAATCAGATCTGATCGGAAAGTCGGCGGTACGCCAGCAGGTGTTTGAGGGCGGCATCGCGCTCGCCCATCCGTTCCAGAAGGCGGCCGAGGTTGAAATGCGCGTCGGCGAAACTCGGGTTGTGCGACAACGCCCGGTCATAGTGCGCGCGTGCCTTCACCAGGCGATCGAGATCTTCGTAGGCGACGGCGAGATTGTAGTGGGTGACCGAGTCGTTCGGGTTTCGCGTCAAAGCCTCGCCGTAGAACTTGGCCGCGCCGCGCGGGTCGCCGGCTTCATGGACCAATCGCCCGAGGTTGATGTACGCATCGGTCCAATCGGGATCGATCTCCAATGCGCGCTCGTACGCCTGGCGCGCGCCGTTGGGATCGTCGCGTTCGATGAGAACGCCGTAATCGTACCAATCACCGGCCGATCGATTCCCTGGCGTTTCCGTCCGACGCAAACGAGACGGAGAGGCAATCGCCGAGGACTTCACCAGCAGGTCGTCGACGGCGAAGTGAAACATCTGCTGGCCGCTCTCCGGCGCCCAAAACGCGTCGCGGTCGCTGACGACGATGCGACCCGGGGCCGCGTAGATCCGTACACCCGACAGGGGACGGTCGCCGCGGAGCTGGCTTTTGAGTTGGCGCAGTGCTCGGTGCACGCGCTTCGGTGAAACGATGCCGGATCGCATCAGTCCGTGCGCCGTGCGCAACAAGACGAGATCCTGAAACGCGAAGCGATACGCGCGACCCAGCCGATCAGGCGCGCAGTGGCCCGATCGAACCATGCGGCGAACGCGAGCGGCGGACACACCGAGGATGCGCGCCACATCGATCGTTCGGTAACGATCAGCGGCAGCGGGCGCCATCATCGCTCCGGCATTCGGCACGACTTCTGGCGGGTTCATCCCCCTCCTCCCACGCGACACAGCGGACCGCCGAAGTGCGGCGACCAGGTTCTCCGTGTTTCTACAAGACTCGCGGCACTTCGCCAATCCCGCCCGCGGGAAAAGTCCCGACGTGACGCGCCTACGCGGACTTGGAGCGTGCCGACGCGGAGCGGCGACCGGCGCCTTTGGCCGCCGATTTTCTCCCCTTCGCGATTGGTCGCGCTCGCGTCGCGTCGAGATCCCGTCCGCCTTCGGCCAGACTCGCCTTCAAAGCCTCCATCAGGTCGATGATCTGGCCCCGCGGCGGCTCGCCGGGCACCGCCACGATCTCCGCACCGGCCACCTTGCTCTCAATCAGCTCCAGCGCGCGTTTGCGATAGTTGTCTTCGTACTTACCCGCATCGAACTCGGCGCCGCCGAGCTGGTCGATCAACTGCATTGCCAGGCCGAGTTCTCCCTCTTTGACGGCCGCGCCCTCACCCCGATCGATGTCCTCGAAGTCACGGACTTCGTCGGCGTAGTGGAGCGTGTGCATGACGAGTCCGCCACGCGACTCACGCAGCAGGACAAGTTGTTGCTTGCCTCGGCTGGAGAATCGGGCGACCGCTCCTTTGCCCGCTTCCCGCATCGCCTGTGTGAGCAGTCGATACGCTTTGGCCGCCCCCTTGTCCGCCCCGAGGAGATACGCGTTGTCGAAGTAGATCGGGTCCACACTATCGATCGGAACAAATTCCTCGATCTCGATCGACTGGTCCGACTGCGACTCCAAGGCCTTGATCTCGTCCGGGGTCAGCACCACGTACTGGCCCTTGGCGTACTCATAGCCGCGAAGGGTTTCGTCCCGGCCGACGATGGCCTCGCACGCCGAGCAAACCATCTGCTGTTTCAGCCGAGCATTGTCGGCGGCGTGGAGCATGTTGAAGTGCAGGGACTTGGACTGGGCTCCGGAGTAGAGCTTGACCGGAACTGACACGAGTCCGAAGGTGATGGTTCCGCTGGAGACTGCTCGTGGCGCCATTGGAGTTCCCCTATCTCACCGTCGTAGGAAAGGCCGAATCCTACCACTCGACCCGCGCGCGCGGAAGGGCGATGTAGGGTCTCCGTGGCGCCGCCGCGATCGCTCGATACCTACCGCGCCAAGCGCGACCCCGCGCGAACACCGGAGCCCTTCGGTTCGAGGCCGGTCCCACACACCGCCGCTGTGTTTGTCGTCCAACAGCACGGGGCGCGGAGTCTCCACTGGGACCTACGCCTGGCCATCGACGGAGTCCTCGTCAGCTGGGCCGTTCCCAAAGGGCCCTCGGTCGATCCGGCGGAGAAACGCCTCGCCGTGCAAACCGAGGACCATCCCCTCGAGTACGCCGACTTCGAAGGCGTAATCCCCACTGGAAGCTACGGTGCGGGACCGATGATCCTTTGGGATCGCGGCGTATTCCGGGTGCACGACGGCACCGCGGCCGGCCTGGCCCTCGAGCAGGGAAAACTCGATCTCGAGCTCTTCGGCCACAAGTTGCGCGGCCGGTGGGCACTGGTACGCCTGAAGAAGGGTCGCGGCAACCGGGAATGGCTGCTGTTCAAGAAGGCCGATACCTTCGCCGACGGCACGGACCTGATCCGTCGCTACCCGACCTCTGTAGTATCGGGCCTCACCCTGGACCAACGGCGCGACCCCGCAAGCCACGTGGCCGAGATCCTGACGGAGGTGCGGGCAGCGGGCGCCTCTCCCGCCGTCCTGCGCGCGGCGGACCTGAGCCCGATGTTGGCGGAAACGCGTTCCGAGGCGTTCGTCGACGACAACTGGATCTTTGAGATCAAGTACGACGGCTTCCGTGTCAGCCTCGCTCGACTGGACGACGACCGCGTGCTGGTTCGTTCTCGACGCGGAAAGGACTACACGGCGACGTTTCCCGAGGTGGCGCTGGTCGGCCGGTATCTCCCGTTCCGCTCCATTGCGATCGACGGCGAGGTCATCGCGATCGAGGATACGGGCGGCGGCTCTTTCGATCTCCTGCAACAGCGGGTGTACGGGCGAGAGGCGGTCCCCGTGGGCGTGGTGATGTACGCGTTCGATCTCCTCCACGTCGATGGATACGATCTGCGCCCCCTACCCCTTCGCCGCCGCAAAGAACTTCTACGCCGGCTTCTCCCCCCGCTGGGCTCGGTCCGCTATGCCGACCACCTCGCTACCAACGGCGTAGGATTGCTCGAGGCCGCGCGGGAACGCCACCTGGAGGGGATCGTCGCCAAGCGGGCAGCATCGCCGTACCATTCGGGTCGGCGCAGCGCCGATTGGCTCAAGATCAAGCTTCCGCTCACGGCCCGCCTCGTCGTCGTCGGATGGCATTCAGGGAAGGGCCGAGGAGAAGTGCGATCGCTGCTCCTCGCCTGGGGACGCGACGGTCGACTGCGCTATGCGGGCAACGTCGCGGCCGCACTGCCGGCGGACCAACGGAAGGGCCTTCGGGAAAGACTCGCAGGCTTGGCAATCGCGGAGCCGGCGTTCGACGCCGGCCCGCTACTCGTCCCGCGCGGTTCCCATTTTGTCGCCCCCGAGATCGTCGTCGAGGTTCGGTACACCGAGATCACGAGCCGAGGCGCGCTGCGGCAGCCGGTACTGGAAAGACTGATCGACGACGTGTCATGGCGCGATTGCGACTCCCCGGTGGTGCAAGCGCCGCAGGCTGAAAGTCGCAGCGAGACGCCCCCAACCGGCAACGCCGGAGTGGACACGAGCCTCGGCATCGCCGCGACGAACACTGACAAGGTATTCTGGCCGGGCGACGGCTACACCAAGGGCGATCTGCTCACCTACTACGAGCGCGCGTGGCCGTTCATCGAGCCGTATCTGCGCGACCGCCCGCTCGTTCTCGCGCGCTATCCCGACGGCATTCTAGGCAAGAACTTCTTCCAGCAACACGCGCCGCCGTTCGTTCCCGATTGGCTGACCACCCGCCGGATCGACGACGTCGAGTTCATCATCTGCAACGACCTTCGCTCACTACTTTACGTCATCAACCTCGGGTGTATTCCACTCCACATCTGGAGCGCGAGACACGGCCGGCCGGATCATCCCGACTGGGTGATCCTCGACCTCGACCCGAAGGAGGCCCCGTGGCACGATGTCATCGCCATCGCCCGGCACGTTCACCAGTTGCTGACGACCCTGGGCCTGCCGCATTACGTCAAAACATCCGGTCAGAGCGGGCTTCACATCCTACTTCCGACGGCGCCGCGCATGACCCACGCTCAGGCAAAGTCGCTGGCGGAGATCCTCGCCCGCGTCGCCGCCGCCGAGCTACCCGAGATCGCAACGACGGCGCGCTCCCTGCGCGACCGCCGGGGAAAGGTGTACATCGACTACCTGCAGAACGGCCGTGGCAAAACGATTGCCGCACCGTTCTGCGTTCGACCCAAACCCGGAGCACCCGTGTCGATGCCCCTGCGGTGGGCGCAGATAACCAAGCGGCTGGACCCGCAGCGCTTTACGATCAAGTCCGCCCTCGCGAAGGCCCGCCGATGGACCGACCCACTTGCCGCGATTCTCACCGACCGAGTCACGGCCGCTAACGTCGCGGAGGCTGTCGACCGCATCCAGACGCGACTGCTCTTGGCGGCAAAACGCGACTGAGTACATCTAGCGCGACGAGGGGGAGCCCGGTTCCGTTTCCGATCCCGCGCAAAACACGAAAAGGGCGGAGACAAAGTCTCCGCCCTTCCCGGTTCGATCTGTAGTGCGTTAACTTATTCCGAAACGCGCAGTTCCACGCGACGGTTCTGGGCCCTGCCCTCGGCCGTCGAGTTCGACGCCACCGGTTTGGTCAAGCCGAAGCCCTCGGTGGTGATTCGCGATGCGTCGATGCCGCCATTGACCAGATAGTCGCGAACGGCATTCGCACGACGCTTCGAAAGACCCATGTTGTATGCCGCCGAGCCCGTCGAGTCCGTATGACCCTCGGCGACGATGCTGACCCTGCCCTCACCCTGCAGGATGCGAATCGCCTCGTCGAGAATGACACGCGCATCGCCGCGGATGTTGGCCTTGTCGAAGTCGAAGTTGACACCGCGCAACGTGATCCTCTTCGTCGGCGTCGGCATCTTGTCCTCGACAGCGGCGGGAGGAGGAGGAGGCGGCGGCGGGGGCGGCGGGGGGGGCGGAGGCGGAGGCGCCGCGCTCGTGTTGGCCGTGAACCGCAGACCCGTGTTGACGTAGCGAACATCGCCAATGCCCCGGACCCGCTGGTAGAAGCGGTTCCAGTCAGCGAACAGGCCGACCTTCATATTCTCCGTCACGCGGTAGTCGATGCCACCGCCCGTGGTGAACCCGTACGAAGTGTCGCTGATCGGCCCGCTGTTGAGCCCTGTCATGACACCGATCAGGGCTCGAGCGTTGAGTTCGACCTTGTCGATCGGCAACGCCAGCCGCGGGCCCACCCCGGCCTGCGCGGCCCATGTGTTCTTGTTTCGCACAAGGTCGTTGCCCGGTTGGCGAACTGTGTGCAGTTCGCGCGACAGCCCGATGAATCCGATCTGACTGACGACACCGATGTTGACCCGGCGGTCGGTCGGCTTGAAGAACATGTACCCCAGAAACGGGGCGACATTCCCACCTTCGTCCGCTGCCCTGTCTAGCGCGTTCAAGGGCACCGTCGCGCCCACGTCGAGACCGCCGAACAACTCCCCGTCCATTGCTGAACTCGTGCCGGGAGTGCCCAACAGGCTCGCGCCGATCAGGGCAATCGCCATCTTCATGGCTAGCTTTTTCATACCCACACCTCCTCAATTAATGACTGTGTATGTTGGCTGGACTGACGAACGAAAAGAGTGGGCGGCCTTACCGCGCCTCGATTCGAGCCCTTCTATCAGTTCAGGTTGCCCCAATGGCAACGCGCCCAGAGAACGAAGAGAGCAATCATCGTGATTCCTCTACGAGATCGAACGATCCAGATCAGCGTGATCGAAAGAGCCGACGCACAATACATACTGAACGGATACGCCGGTTAACGCCGAGATTCCTCACCGATCAGGGTTTCGCCGCAGGGTGCGATTCCTTCGCATTTTTGACCCTCACGGGCCCCGAGATGCATCAACCCAGCCACCTCCGTCTCTGCCCCAGCCTCAACGTGCAAAAGCACTGCGAATGTTTTTGCCACAATATCGCACCAGGATGCAAGTCGGAGAAACCTACATCTCCCTGCGGCCATCGAGGGCTTTACCGATAGTAGCCAGGTCTGCGTACTCGACGTCCCCCCCCATTGGCAACCCGTGGGCGATCCTACTGACAACGACGCCGAGGGGCTTGGTCAGCTTTGCCAGATACATCGCGGTCGCCTCGCCCTCCGCTGTCGGATTCGTCGCGATGATGAGTTCTCGGATCCTGCCATCACCGAGACGGCGGACGAGTTCCATGATCCGTAGATCGTCGGGGCCGATACCATCGAGTGGCGACAAGGTTCCCTGAAGCACATGATAGCGCCCTCGGAATCCGCCCGACCGCTCGACGGCGGCGAGGTCCGCCGCCTCCTCGACGACGCAGATGATATCGTCGGTGCGGCGCGGGTCGCAGCACAGTTCACACGGATCGCTCGCCGCCAACGCACAGCATACCGCGCAAGTGAAAAGGTCATCGCGCAGAGCAAGGAGCGCGTTCGCCATGGCCTCGACATCGCTCCGTTGCGCGCGGGTCATATGAAACGCCAGGCGCATTGCCGTCTTCTCGCCAATTCCGGGGAGTTTCACCAGTTCCCGGATCACGCGCTCCAATGGTGCTGGCACTCCTGCCATCGCCGACATCCTCCCAACCCCGCCGTTTTCATCCCAACCCCGGGATCTTCAACCCGCCTGTGAGCTTGCTCATTTCGTCCGACATCTGCTGCTGCGCCGTTCGCAGGGCCTGGTTGACCGCGGCCACGATCAGGTCTCCCATCATCTCGCGGTCCCCGCTCTCGAAGACACTGGGGTCGATCTTCAACTCCAGCAGCTCGAGCCGGCCGTTGACGATCGCTTTGACCATCCCTCCGCCGGCACTTCCTTCCGCTTTGCGCTGCCCCGCCTCCTCCTGCACCTTCGCCAGCCGCGCCTGCAGGTCCTGCGCCTGCTGCATCAGGTTGCCGAGCCCAAATCCCTTACTCATCGCCGGTCTCCTCCGCGCGGACGCCGTTGCCGAACCTCCGCAAGCTCGCCGTCGAGGATATCGATCGCCGCCCGAACGGTGGGGTGACGGCGCACGGCCTCCGCCCGCTCGGCCGGACTGGGATCCGCGCTCACGGCCGTCGCGACCGCCACGTCGCGCGGACGCGTCGCGACGACCAACCGCATCGGGCGGTCAAAATACTCCAGTGCCAGCTTCTCGATCGCGGCAGTCTGTTCGGGGTCGGAGAGATATTTTGCGCGAAACCCCTCGGGGGCCTCGATCTGTAATGCCGCGTCGCCGACTTCCGCCCGGGTACAGGTCGTGAGGTGTGCCTCCATGGCCGGCGCCCGCTCCTTTACGAACCCGCGAAACCCCTCCCATGTGGCGCCTCTCGCGGCGACCCCGGATTCGGCGGCGGGCGCCGTCGGCGCTCCGCCGCGGGGGCTCCGGGAGCGCGGCTCCGCCACCGGGCGGGACGGTTCCTCGCCTCGAGGAGATCCGCCCCGGGCGGCCAGAGCCTCCAGCCGCTGCAAGATCTCGTCGACCGGGACCAGCGGTTCGAGAGTCGCCAGACGGACCAACGCCATCTCCAGTACGAGCTTGGGATAGGGCGATCGAGCGACCTCGTCGTCGGCCTGCAGCAAACAGCGAAAACTCCGATCCGCATCCGCTGGCGTGATACCGCGCGCCTGCTCCTGCAGGGACAGGATCTCGTCGTCGGGTAATTCCGGGAGCAACTTGCCGCCGCTGATGTGGACCACGGTCAGGTTGCGCAGGTGCTCGAGGAGATCGCGCGTCAGGCGTCGCATGTCACAGCCCAGGCGGTGTACCCGATCGAGGGCGTCGAGCGCCCCCTGCGGATCGCGCGCGATGATCGCAGCGCCGATCTCGTACACCACCCCGCGGTCGGCGATGCCCAAGGCGGCCAAAGCATCCTCGTCGTCCACCGAGCCCTCCGCGCCCGCCATGATCTGATCGAGCAGCGACTGGGCGTCGCGCATGCTGCCTTCGCCCTCACGCGCGAGAGTGAAGAGAATCCGCTCGCTGATCGCGACCTTCTGCTCGGCGGCGATCGTGCGGAGTCGGTCGACCACCATCCGCAGGGGAATGCGGCGGAAATCGTAGCGCTGGCATCGCGACTGGACGGTCGCCGGCAACTTCTGCGGGTCGGTGGTAGCGAACACGAACTTGACGTGCGGCGGCGGCTCCTCGAGGGTCTTCAGGAGCGCGTTGAACGCGTTCGTCGACAGCATGTGAACTTCGTCGATGATGTAGATCTTGTACGCGCTTTTCGCCGGCCGGTAGCGGACGTTCTCGATGATCTCGCGAACGTCGTCGACGCCCGTATTGGACGCTCCGTCGATCTCCAGGACGTCGACGGACCTCCCCTCGGTGATCTCGCGGCAGTTGCTGCACTCGTTGCAGGGCTCGGGCCGTGGGCCACCTTCGCAGTTCAGGGCCTTGGCGAGCACCCGGGCGGCCGTGGTCTTGCCGACGCCGCGCAGCCCGGTGAAGAGGAAGGCGTGCGCGACGCGATTGGCACGGATCGCGTTGCTCAACGTGCGCGACACGTGTTCCTGACCGATCAGATCGGCGAACACCTGAGGGCGCCAACGACGGGCGGTTACGAGGTACGTCATGCGAACACCACTCCGGCGATTCTCGACTCGCCACGGCCAGTGAGCAGTACCAGTGATAGCTAGGCTTCCCCGCGGCACAGAGAGGATGTCGGTACCGCTGCTGCCTTCCGGCTCTGACGGAGTTCGCGACGCTCCCTTGCGCGGGACCTAGCTATCACTCGTACGACTCAGTCACGATCCAACTTCGTAGCCGCTGCCAGGCGACACTGCAACTCGCCGCGCCGCAATCTCGCTTCATTCGGCCAAGGCCAACGACCGTCAATCGGCCTCGATCCGTTCGGCCCCGGCGAATGGGAGCGGAGAGGGTGGGATTCGAACCCACGGTACCGTGAGGCACACACGCGTTCCAGGCGTGCCCAATCGACCACTCTGGCACCTCTCCACAAGCGGCGAGACTGCCCGTTCCACCCACCCCGGTCAACACACTCGGGGCACACGCGCACGGATACACCGGTTGACGATCCGCCCGAGGTGGGGACATGGTGTTCGCGGTGCGCACGATCGGGTGGACGCGTCGGCACCACCGCCGCAAGGCCTGGTCGGAAATGTTGGAAAGCAACAGCGAATGACGGACGACTCGGACGCAGAGGAACCATCGGGCCTGATCGTACCGGTGAGCGCGCTCCAGCCAGACACACTGCGCGCACTCATCGAAGAGTACGTCAGTCGTGAGGGCACGGACTACGGCAGTGCCACCTACTCCCTCGATGAGAAGGTGCAACACGTCATGAACCAACTGTCGCGAGGCGAGGCCGAGATCTCCTTCGACTCGGTCTCGGGAACGATCAACATCGCGCCGCGAAATCGCCGCTGAATTCGATGGTGGGCCGAAGGAGGTGCCTTATGGCGACGGCGCGACGGTAGAGACGATCCTCTCGAACGAGCCGTCGTATCCCGTGAACGGACACCCCTCGATGACTACCTCGATCGCGACCTCCGGAACAATCGTCAGCCCACGGCCGTCGTCGCTCAGGCGAATCTCGCCGCGAACCTGCACCACCTCTTCTCCGTACGCGTACCCGACCAAGCTCGCCGCTCGCTCATCCAAGGGTTGAGCGATGAAGTTCAACAGCGGGCTTTCGGGACCCGTCACCACCGCGACCCCTACGATTCCCGGCTGCACTGAAAACGTCGCCGGCAGATCCGCGGCACTACAACCGTCGCTCCACGTTCCGGCGAACACGCAGGCTTCGACCTCTCCCGCGCGGTCATCGAGAAAGTCGAAGGGGCAGGCACATCCGTCGAGCGCGCTCCCCACCGCGCTCACGAGTTCCCCTATGCTCACCTGGCCGTCGCCGTTGCGGTCCATACGCTCGCAGGTGGTCACCTCGGCTTGCCCCAAGGCGATGTTCACTCCGCGGATCAGTTCGCCAACGACCACCCGGCCATCGCCGTCGCAATCACCGGCGCAACCGACAGACGCCTGCGCGAAGGCCGTCGGCGGCGTCATCGTCCCTGTCGCGAAACACCACGCCGCGCCGATCCTACACAAGCCGATCGCGATCATGTGCCGTCGGCGCATGATCGGCATATCGCCACGACACGCCGCGTTCGTTCCGGCCACCCGCACCATAACGCGGCACGCTACCCGTCGCCTCTCCGGTCGACAAGCACCACCGACAGCGCGCGCCGAGCGAGCGCGATCAGAAAGTACGGGGGGACGGGTCGCCCGCCGCCGGGCGACCCGTCGGCTGGAAGGGGAACAAGGAGGACATTCCAGCTGTCGAGTCTTATAGCCGACGATGGGTCACTTGTATAGATGTGACAAGCGTCATTTGCATTAGGAATTATACCTAGGTCGCCGAACCAGAGCGGCGAATCATAGTGACATGTAAAACGCCCACCTCCGCCGCTCAGACGCGGAAACAGACCGGATCCGCGGCGTTGAGTTCGGTCGATGGAGCGGAGAGGGAGGGATTCGAACCCTCGAACCCGTTAGGGTTACACGATTTCGAGTCGTGCCGTTTCAACCGAACTCACGCACCTCTCCGAGCCGTCCCGGATCTATATCGAGGCGACGACGGCCAAACAAGGCGTGGTGCCCCCGCAGTCCGCCCGTTTCGCTTTTTCGATCGACGCGGCCGGCTTCGTCACATACGTCGCCGGCGGAAGAACTGCCGCAGAAGCTCCGCGGCCTCGTCACTGCAAACACCGCCGAGGACCACGAGTCGATGGTTGAGGCGCGGTTCATTTGAAAAGTCCGCCACGCTGCCGAGAAACCCCGCCTTCGGGTCGCGGCAGCCGAATACGATGCGTCGAACCCGCGCCTGCAGCAGCGCCCCGACGCACATCATGCAGGGTTCGACCGTCGCGAACACGTCGGCCCCCGTGAGTCGGTGGTTGTGTGCGGCGATCGCCGCGATTCGCAACGCGACGATTTCCGCGTGCGCGGTCGGATCGCAGGCCGTGATCGAACGATTTCCGGCTTGGCCCAGCACGACACCGTCGCGAACCACGAGGGCACCGATCGGAACCTCGCCTCCGACCCCGGCTCGTTCGGCCTCTTCGAGGCAGATCCGCATATACGCCTCGTCGGTCATGGGTGGTTCTGATCCGCGAACGCCGCCGCCTCGGGCCCGGAGGGCCAGGGCTGCCTGGTCACCATCTCCGCGATCAGGCTTTCACCGGTCTCGAGAACCCCGCCCGCGGCATCGACGATCTTCCACGCCATCGCCGATCCTCCGAGCGGCTGTGATTCGACCATCACCACGCGAAGCTCCCCCTCATCGAACCCACACTGGCTCTGGATCGCCTCGAGTAGTTGCACGCCGTGCAGGTGTCCATCGCCGAAGTTCCAGCCGAGCGACAGCCCCGCGACCATCTCCCCGTCCATCCACTCGTACTCGTCGATGTCGTCGACCGCCCGCGGCAGAGCGTCGTGGAGCGCGCGCCCTTGCAAGTGCATCAATCGAAAGGAGGGCTGCATGGCGATCGCCATGTCGACGGCCTGGGGATCATCGAGAATGCGCGCGAGTTGATCGCGCAACAGCGGCACCGCCTTGACCAGCCGATCGAGTTTGCGCGCGCTGTCGGCCCGGAAGAGCCAGACGCTGTAGGCCCAGTTCCCCGCGTAGTACCGCATCGCCATCAAGAACGACACGCGTGACGGAACGAGATTGCCGTAGAGCGGGATCGCCACGAGCATGGTGATGAGGAATGCCAGCAGCCACGGCGCCTCGAGAATCGCCGCGATCGGGATTGCGGCGAACTGGCCGAACAGCACGAAACCGCCGTAGACCATCATGACATTCCACTCGACGGGCATCCCCATCGGAAAGTTCCCGGCGATGAACGAATGGAACGCGAACATCGCCACGAGCGCGGGCATTGTCAGCGGGCCTCCGCCGCTGGCCAACAGAATCATTGGAAAGGTGTACTCCACCACCGTGCCGAAATGCGCGATTGACGACGCGAGAACCGACGGACGCAGATCGTCGGGGTGACGGCGGAACAGTTTTCCGCGGAGCCAGTCGGGAACGAACGGACTATTGGTGAGCATCACGGCGACGACATAGGGAAAGTGTCGATTGAGCTTCGATGTGGCCGCCCAGAACCAGATCGCGACCCAAACCATCTTGCAGCCGGCGACCCACGCGTCACCCGGCGCGGCGGCCCACGCCAAACACACCAGCGCGGTGTAATAGTGCTCGCCGCGCGTGCTGAGAAAAATCGTCTTGTCGCTGATGCCGAGAACAGGCAGGAGGACGACGACGGGAAGCAGCAAGTCCGGGGTCAGTTCCGGCGCGACCAGGGCGCGGAACAGCAGCACATACAAGAGGGCGTACAAACCCACGTCGATCCACGTGCGCCGGGTGCCGCCGAGGATTGGCGCTCCGGGAAATACCGCCAGCTTGGTGGTACCGGGGCGAAGGAAATGGAGCACACCGCCGATCGGCGGCAGGAACCGTCCGGTCAGCGGGCCGGTCGAGCAACCCAAGCCGAGTCCTTCGTATGCAAGCGACCACAAGATCGCCTTCTTGAACGCGGTCGGCTCGAAAGCCCACGCCGAAAGATCGAATGGCGATCCCATGCCCGGCGAGAAGGAACAGAAAAACATCCAACCGCCGACATAGAAGAAGGCGATCTTGAGGACGTACCCGAGATAGACCACCGCCGGCGGCGCGGTCACCTGGAATAGCCACGTCCAGCAGATCAGTCGCATGCGTTCGGGAAACGGTGCCGCCCGCAACCGATCCATATCGTAAGGTGGGAGGTCCGCCGCCGCTGTGCCCATGCGGCCAAGTTGCAACCACAATTCCGCGCCTATTGGCAATACGGCAACACCCACTTGCCGGCCGACCGCGACTCGCGACGGACTCGTGACCCGACGCTGACCAACTGTCCTTCCTCCGCCTTGCGCGTCACCCCCGAGATGCAGTTATGTGCCGCGCGAATGGGCCGGGTGGATGTCGAATGCGACGCCGTCGTCGTGGGCGCGGGACCGAACGGCCTGGCCGCCGCGGTCGCCCTCGCCCGCGCCGGCGCGGCGGTCGTCGTCCTGGAGGCGACCGATTCGATCGGCGGCGGCACGCGGGTCGCTGAACTCACTCTTCCAGGATTCGTCCACGACGTCTGCTCCGGAGCGCATCCGATGGGCATCCTGTCGCCGTTTCTCCGCCAGTTGCCGCTGGAGCGACACGGGCTCGAGTGGTTGCGAGCGGGCGCGTCCGTCGCCCATCCGCTCGACGACGCGCCCGCGGTGATGCTGTGGCGCTCTCTCGATCGGACGTGTGACGGGCTCGGCCGCGACGGCGAAGCCTATCGCCGCATCGTGGCTCCGTTCCTCGAAAATCCGCACGGGCTCCTCGCCGACCTTCTCGCCCCGTTGCGCTTCCCCAGTCACCCTTTGACCTTCGCGCGGTTCGGCGCATTGGCCGCGTGGCCGGCGACATGGATGGCCCGCGCGGCATTTCGCGCCACGCCTGCGCGATCCTTGTGGGGTGGCTGCGCGGCGCATTCGATCCTGCCGCTGTCCCACTTCACGACATCGGCGCTCGGGCTGTTGTTCCCGATCACCGCCCACGTCGAGGACTGGCCTGTCGTGCGCGGTGGCTCGATCGGCATCACCCGGGCACTGGCGAGCTACCTGAACGAACTCGGTGGAACGATCGTGACGGGGGTTCGGGTGCGCAGCGCCGCCGACCTTCCCGCGGCGCGTGTTTACCTTTTCGACACCGACCCGCACCAACTGGCGCGCATCTGTGAGAGCGCACTGCCGCCCACCTACGCGCGGCGCTTGCGGTCCTACCGCTTCGGGCCGGGGGCCTTCAAGGTGGACTGGGCGCTCGACGGTCCGATCCCGTGGGCCGACCCAAACTGCCTGGAGGCGTCGACCGTCCACCTCGGCGGCTCGATCGACGAGATCTCCGCCAGCGAAGCCGCAGCGTGGCGCGGCGACCATCACGCGCGGCCGTTCGTCCTGGTCCTGCAGCAGAGCATGTTCGATCCGACCCGCGCGCCGCCCGGCCAGCACACGGGCTACGCCTACTGCCACGTCCCGCACGGCTCGACCGTCGACATGACAGCGCCCATCGAAGCGCAGGTGGAGCGCTTCGCTCCGGGCTTTCGCGCCCGTATCCTCGCACGCAACGCAACGTTCCCCGCCGACTTCGAGCGCATGAACGCCAACTACGTCGGCGGCGCAATCACCGGCGGGGCTGCCGATCTTGCTCAATTGTTCACCCGACCGGTGGCCCGCCTCGACCCCTACTCGACGCCCAATCCTCGGATCTACCTATGCTCCGCGTCGACCCCGCCCGGCGGCGGCGTGCACGGCATGTGCGGCTACCATGCCGCCGCCAGTGCGCTGCGCTCGATCGATCGCTTCGACCGAGGCCCTCTCGTGTGACCTAGCAGCCCTGTTGCGAACGCGCCGCTCGCCCGATATCACCCTTGCCCATGCTGTATCAGGTCGGTCAGGAAGTCGTTTTGATGTCGTTGCCGGGGCGGTTCCGCATCGTCGAGGTCGTCGGTGAGATCATCACCATCGAGAACGCGACCGGCGTGCGCAAACGGGTCATGGAACAGGCCGTTCGCCCGGTGCCGTCACCCGCGTGAGCGGCTCAAGTCCGACGCACCCTGCGCCATTCCTCAAAGGCGACCACACCGTCCGGACAGAACGGCGACGCTGCCAGTCTCCGCTCGATTTCATCGACGGCCAGCCACTCGCCTGAGACGATCTCCTCCGGCTGCAGACGCAGCGGTGGATCGACACGGCAGTCGTAGATCCGGCCGATGACCCGGGTCCCCGCGCCCTCATACCGGAGCGAGCCGACGACGCGGAGTCGCCGCGGCAGGGCGCCGAGTTCCTCCTCCACCTCGCGCCGCGCCGCGTCGTCGTACGTCTCGCCCGCGGCCAGGACACCGCCGACGGTCACATCGTAGTGCGACGGAAAGACGTCCTTGGTTGCCGTGCGCAGGTGGACGAACACCCTGCCCCGCCCGTCGAGCGCGATGATGTAGCACGCTCGGTGCAGCAGGTTGCCTACTCGCACCTGCGCGCGCGTGGCCGTCCCCAGTGCCTGATCGCTGTCGTCGACGACATCGACCAGTTCGTCCGCGCTCACGGCCGGCGCCGGCTGGCGGCGCCAACCCTCATCCGCGCACCTCGATCGCAAAGCGCGCCGCTTCCTCCGGAGTGTTGACGTTGCGGAAGGATTCCTCCGCGCCGCCGACACCTTCCATCACCTGTTGCGACACGTAGCGCGTTCGCACCAGCGGCAGAAAGTCACGCATCGATCGCGCCCCGGTCGCGACGGCGTCCGCGATCCGCGGCCGTATTCGCGCAGCGTACACCGCGTGGAGCGGCTCGATGTCACCGTCCCACCAGGGCACGAGGGCATCGTCCGTGTCGCCGCCGCGGCGCAACTCTTCGACCAGGAACGAGATCGGTTCGGCGCGCAGAAACGGCATGTCGCAAGCGGTCACAAAAGCGTACTCCGCTCGGATTCGACCCAGCCCCGCGTGCAAGCCGCCCAGAGGGCCCAGGTTCGGAAGTTCGTCACCGGTGACGTCGACCGCGTAGTCGGCATAGCGCTCCGGGTGATTGCTGACGACCACCACTTCGTCCAGACACGCGCGCAACACACGCAGGGTGCGCGCGAAGACGGTTTCACCGTCGACGATCAGAAACGCTTTGTCGCGGCCTCCCATTCGACTATTTTGGCCGCCCGCCAGAATGATTCCGGCGACGCAACCCGTCGATCCGCGTGCCCTCTCATCCATGTGTTCGAACTTCCCCTACGGCCTCTATACAAAGGCGCGACCATAGAAACGCCCCCTACCCCAGTCAACACGGGCATCCTTGACCCTCCCGCGCCCCACCTCGTAAGCGTACGGGTCGTGGAGAAGGAAATTACCCGATGACGACCGACGCCTACGCGGGCCCCCTACCGCTGCCAACACCCGAGAGCCGGCCCTTCTGGGACGCGGCAATCAAACACCGCCTGTCGATTCCCTACTGCGACCGCTGTGCTCGTTGGTTCTTCTATCCCCGCCCGCTGTGTCCGTTCTGCCTTGGCGACGCCGTCACCTGGCGCGACGCCAGCGGGCGCGGCGCGCTGGTCACGTTCGTCATCAATCCCCGCGGACCGAAGAACTTCCCGATCACCGGCCCGTACGTGGTCGGAATCGTCGAACTGGCGGAAGGACCGCGCATGATGTCCCGGATCGTCGATGTCGAGCCGGTTCCGGAGCGACTCACCTGCGACATGCCGCTCGAGGTGGGCTTCGAGGATCTGACACCGACCGTCAGCGTGCCCGTGTTTCGCCCGGTGGATCGGACATGAACACGACCAGTTCGCTGCGCGGCACCGCCGCGATCGTCGGGGTCGGAGAATCCGATCAACTCGGCCGGCTGCCCGACAGGTCGGCTCTGCAACTGCACATGGAGGCGGCGCGCAACGCCTTGGCCGACGCCGGCATCGGTGTCGGCGAGGTCGACGCGGTGTTCTCGTCCGGCCGCAACATGGCGAACGAGGTGCCGGAGTACCTCGGCATCCGACCTCGATTCGTCGGCGGGACCCAGGTGGGTGGATGTTCATTCCTCCTCCACATCGAGCACGCCGCCGCCGCCCTGGCGGCCGGCCTTTGTTCCGTCGCGCTGATCACGCACGGCGAGAGCGGGTACTCGCGGGTCGGCCATCCACGCCAACGCTGGGGCGATGACTCGGTCAACAACCAGTTCGAAATTCCGCACGGAACCACGGGCCCGGCCACCGGCTATGGCCTGGTGGCGACCCGACACATGCACGAGTACGGAACCACCAGCGAGGACCTGGCCGAGATCGCCGTCGCGACGCGCGCATGGGCGTCGCTCAACCCGCGCGCGTTCGCGCGCGACCCGATCACCATCGAGGACGTCCTCGCGTCGCGGATCATCTCGTGGCCGCTGCACTTGCTGGACTGCTGTCTCGTCACCGACGGCGGCGGCGCGGTCGTGCTGACTCGCGCCGAGCGCGCGGCGGACCTGCCGGCGCCGCCCGTCTTCGTCTTGGGCACCGGCACCGCCATCGGGCACCTGATGGTAAGCCAGATGGAGAATTTCGACCGCTGGGACGCCGCCGAACGCGCCGGCGCCGCGGCGTTCGCAATGGCCGGAGTCGGCCCAACCGATATCGACGTCACCCAACTCTACGACGCGTTCACGATCGTGCCGCTTCTCGCCCTGGAGGCGCTCGGATATTGCGGACGCGGCGAGAGCGGTCCGTTCGTCCGCGGCCAGCGAACGGCGCCGGGCGGAGCCTTTCCGCTGAACACGAACGGCGGCGGCCTGTCGTACACGCACACCGGGATGTACGGCATCTTCATGATCATCGAAGCCGTCCGGCAGCTCCGCGGGCTCCGCGGCCCCGCCCAGGTTCAGGGCGCGCGAACGGCGCTGTGCCACGGTACGGGCGGCGAGTGGAGTTCGGCCGCGACCGTGATCCTATCTTTGGACCGTTGAGCACTCGGGGGCGGAGGTCGCGAGCGAAGGTGTCAGGCGCGGGCGCGATCAGACTCCCAGGCGGCGATGCTCTCCGGCGATAGATAGCGCTCGATGTACTCGCGAAACGCGCGCAATGCGCGCTTGCGATCCTTGAAGAGTTCTTCTTTGACCCAGTCCTGTTGAATCCAGCAGTCGAAGGACGGCTCGCGGTTCAGAGCCAACTCGAGAATGCGCTCGCCGATCGGCGTGCCGGTGACCAGCAATCGAACCGCTCGGCCCGAATCGATGAACGCCCCGCGCGCGTAGGGCGGTAGGTCGACCGCCTGGCGGATCTGCTCAGCCTCGCGTTCGGCGAGCGGCCGCTCGCCGAGGAGCACATAACCCCAAGATCCCTCGTCCGGGTTCGCCTGGACCAGAAGCTTCAGGTTGAGGTCGGTGAGCCGGGCGCGCGCCACTTCCTGATCGAAGCCTGCGGCGGCGCGATAGAATCGCTGACCCACCGGCGGTGGCACGGGCACGACGGGAGCGGGCGCTTTCGCCGCGGCGCCCTTGTCGCCAAAGTCCACCCACCAGCGATCCTTGACCGCCTTGTCGTCTTCCGGGCCCGCGGGTGGATCCTGCTCGTCGCCACTCATGCGGCGCGCCGATTACCCGTTCTGCTCGCGGCCGACCGCGGTCCGCGACGCTCTACCGCGGTGAGGTTGCTCTCCATTCTCGCCGCGAACAGGTCGGCCTTCGCCTCGGCATCCGTCCAGAGGATGTAATGTCCCATCTCGTGAAAGACGGTGTTGATCCATTGCCCCTCGGAGTTGTACTTGCGACCGCGCTTCCAGTTCTCCGGGTGGACGAGACATATGGTGCCGTCTTCAAAGGTCCGACCGGCGGTTCGCCCCCAATCGAGGTATTCGAACCACTCGACCCGTGGGCGCTTGAGTCGGTAGAAACGGCAGATCTCGGCCACGGCCTTGTTGAACCGCGATACCTTGTGCTCGCGAAAGAACTCACTGAGCAGCCGCTGAATGACCCTTCGTTCCCGTACCGGCGGCACAGCCATCCGCATGATCAGTTCCCACCCCGAGGTCGCGTTGAAAGAGCGGTGGACGATAGAGAGGCACCCCGTGAAAGTCAATGCGTGCAAAACTCCATACACCGCGAGCCATCAGGCGAACTTAGCTAAGAAATCAAAGTAGTTACCTCTGTTTTCCGAACTGTTCGTTGAAGGTGATGGCGCAACTGGCGCAGGCGCGGCCGGTTCTGTATCATTCGCCGCCATGTACCCCGAAATCATCACGATCGGCCCAGTCACGCTGTATTCGTTCGGCGCCATGATGGGCATTGGATTCCTCGTAGCGACGAACCTCACTGCGCGGGAACTGAAGCGGCGCGGCATGAATCCGGACATCGCATCCAACCTGCTGCTGGCGACAGCGCTCGGTGGAATCGGCGGCTCGCGCGTCTGGGCGATTTTCAACGAGTGGGACGCCTTTGTGACGGCGCCGCTGACGACGATTTTCGCCGGCGCCGGATTCGTGTGGTACGGCGGGCTGGTCGGCGGCGCGTTGGCGGCGTCTTTCGTGTTCTGGCGTCACGGCATCCCATGGCTGCGCGGCGCCGACTGTGTCGCTCCGGGCCTGTTACTCGGCCAGGCGATCGGGCGAATCGGCTGTCACCTGGCCGGCGACGGCGACTGGGGCGCCGTCACGACCGTGGCGTGGGGCGTCGCCTACACCGAGGCGATTACCGGTTGGCCACATGGGCCGGGGATCGTCGTCCACCCGACTCCGTTGTATGAAGCCGCCGCCTACGGGCTGGCGTTCGCATTCATGTGGACGGTCCGCCGGCGTTTACCGGAGGACGGCAGTCTGTTCGCGCTGTACCTCGTCACCGGACCGGCGGCGCGCTTCGCGATCGAGTTCTACCGCATCAACCCCGTGGTCGTGTTCGGCCTGACGCAGGCCCAGGTCTTCAGTGCCCTTCTCGTTTTCGTTGGAGCCGGGCTACTGCTGGCCGCACGGTACCGGCTGCCGGCGAGTGCCCAATCGCCGGCGGCCTCGGCGGGTACGCTGTGAAACGCGCACTTCCGCTCGTCCTCCTCGCCGTCGTCATCGCCCTGGCGCTGGGGTTGCAGTCACTGCAGCGAACCGGCGCGGGCGGCTACGAAGCGGCGGACTTCGAGCTACCCGATCTCGACGGCCGTGTACACAAGCTGAGTGACTATCGCGGCAAGGTCGTCTTCCTGAATTTGTGGGCGACGTGGTGTCCACCGTGCATCGCCGAAATGCCATCCATCGAAGCGCTGCACCGGCGCTTTCGCGCCGATGACCTGGTGGTGTTGACGGTCAGTGAGGACGGCGGTGGCGACGCTGTCGTTCGGCCGTTCGTCGAGCGCCTCGGTGTCACCTTTCCCGTGTTGCTCGACCCCGACGGCACCGTATCTCCCCGTTACGGAGTCACCGGGTATCCCGAAACGTTCGTCATCGGTCGCGATGGCCGTGTCATCGAGCACTTCATCGGACCGACCGATTGGGTCAGCCAGGATCGCGTCAACTACTTCCAGACATTGTTGCGACCGCCGAGCGCCTCGTCCCAGAACGCCGGTTAGAACCGCGCGCCAATGCTGATGGAGAACTCGCCGAGAGACTCCTTGTCGAACGATCCGTCGCTCAGTGTTCGCGTGCGGCGATCCAGCTTGAAACCGTAGTCGACGCTGATCGGGCCGACCGGAGTAAGGTAGCGCAGCCCTGTCCCCGCGGTGGCGCGTATATTGTCGAGCGATGCCGACCCGTCGCGGATCACCGTCGCCGGGTCGGCCGGATCACCATCCTGGCAGCTGGCGTCGCAGCGAGTCAGATAGTTCGCACCGCCGTCGACGAAGAGCACCCATCCGAGACCGGCGAACAGGGGGATGCGCAACTCGCTCTTCGCCACCAACGCCAGATCCCCACCAACCTCATTGCCATTGCCGTCGTACGGACCGAGGCTGTTCACCGCGAACCCTCGCACCGACTCACCTCCGCCGATGAAATATCGCTGTCGGATCGGCACGACGGGGTTGCCGTCGAGGCTGTATACCCAACCCGCGCGAAGCGAGTACGCGAATCCCCAGTCGAGCCACAGCGGGATGATCTGGGTATGTTGCGCGCTGAGTTCGACGAAGTCGGTCGTCGAAACCCCCGGCACGGCGTAGCGCGCGCGCAAACTCTCGACGATGCCCTTGCGGGGATCGAACGGATTGTCTCGGCCGTCATAGATCAGATACGGCGACAGCGCCGTCGTCCACGCGTCCCGTTCATCCCTCTCGAGAAATGGTACGGGCTCGACGTCGAAAACCCTGGCAAACTCGGTCTGCATATCGGCGCCCACCCGCAACCGCTCTCCGAGCCGGCGACCGGAGCCGACGACGCCCCCGTACCGCTCGATGCTGAACTGCTCGATCGCCCGGGTGTTTCGCTCGAAAACGGAGTCGAGATGGAGGTCCCACGCTCCATCGCGGAGTCGCGGTTCGGTGAACCCCGCCGTGACCAGGTACTGCCTCGGGCTGCCAAGTGCTTGCGAATCGAAACCCGCCTGTGCGCGCACGCGCAGCCTTTGCGCGCGGTGGTTCAGGTTGCCATACGAGACTTCGCCGAACGCCGTCACCCCCTGCCGCGTGTCGTAGCCCAACCCGTAGCCGAACCTACCTGGCGGGCGCGCGGCCACATCGACCGCAACCGGGCGCCATTCATCCGCCACCACCTCCTCCTCCTGGGGCGCGCCCGCCCGCGGCTGACCCGCGTTGAACGGATCCTCGGGGCCGCCGTCCTTCGCGATGGGCGCGATCGAGACGTTCTGAAAGACACCCGATTCGAAGATCCGTTGCTGCGCTTCGAGCATGTCTTCGGTCCGGATCACCTCGCCGGGCACGAACGTCAGATCGCGCTCGACGACGACGTAGCGTACGTCGGCGTTGCCCCGGACAATCACCTCCCCGAATCGGTAGAGCGCTCCAGCGGCGATGTCCCAGGTGATGTCCGCGGACACCTCGTTCGCCAGCGTCTCGCGCTGTATCGAGAACCGGACGCGCGCATCTCGATAACCCGATTGGCGCAACTGGGCGACGAGACGGTCCCGCTCGGCCTCGATCGCCGCCGGGTCGAGAGGTTGGCCGAGGCCGCCGTCCGGCACGATCGGTTCGACGGCGTCGTTCGGAGCCCAGCGCCAAGCCATGGATCGAATCCAAGTGCGCGGCCCCTCCGTCACGGTAAACGTCACCACGGCCGTGCCGGCCTCGCGGTCGAGTTCGACCGACCTCTCAACTTCCGGACTTTCGAACCCGGCGCCGGCATATCGGCCGCGAATGCGCTCGATGTCGTCCGCCAGTACATTGTCCACCGCTCGCGGCGGACGCAGTGGCCCGAGCCAGCTCCGGTGTCCCGTGGCGATGGCCTCGCCGAGCTCGGTGGCCGTCAGTGTCTCGTTGCCGGCGAAGCGCACCTCGCTCACCTTGAATCGCTGCCCTTCCACGATGCGGTAGACGATGTCGTCGGAGGACATGTCGAGATCGACACGGGCCTCAAAAAATCCCCGGCGTTGGTATTCCGCCGTCATGTCCCTGGCCAACTGACGCCACGTGTTGTTGGTGACGAAGGCTCTGTTGTTCACCCGCTCGCGTTCCAGAAGTTCGTCGGCGTCGATCGAATCGTTCCCGAGCACGGTGATTTCGCGGCGTGGCCCGGCCTCGACCTCGACGTGCAGCGCACCACTCGTCGCGTTGATCGGCTGCCAGCGAATCGGTACATGCGAGTCGAAATACCCCTGCCCACGCAGTTCGCGGAGAATCTCACGCCGCGCGTCGCGCTCGATGTGCCGCCTCTTTGGCCCGCCGAGCAGTCGACCCAACACCGAGTCGACCGGGGGGCGCGCATCTGCAAGGTCGACCTTCGACTGGATCTCCGTAACCAAAAGCGGCGCTCCCGGCTCGACGACCACGAAGATATCGACGCCGCCGTTTCTCTCCCGCGTGCGCGTCCACACGCGCGCCGAGGGAAAGCCCGCCGCGCGATAACGGGCAAGCACCCGATTGATGCCGCGGTCCAGGGCTTCTTCGTCGAACAGACTTCCGGGCCGAAGCCGCAACAAGCGGAACACTTCTCTGTCCTGCGGCGGTCGGACGAGGTCGGGATTGCGGGTCGCCCACCTCCAGAACGCGCCGAACCGTGACAGGAGCGGTTGCGACGCCCCGGAGAGACGCAAGCTCGCCACCGTCGGCCGGCGATTCAAATCGACCACCAGGACGCAACCCGACTCCTCCGACACGAGCCGGAGCTCGACGGATCGGAACACCTCGGTCCGCATCAACGCCGATCGGACCTCGGCCGCCCGCCCCTCGCTCCAGTATCCGGGTTCAACCAGCCCCGCTATACGTCGCAACCCGGGCTCGTCGATCCATCCGTTGGCGAACAGGCGAACGTCGGCGAGTTGCGGCACCCCTTCGCACGCGCCGACATCGGCCCCCGCGCGCACGGCGACCATCGCGGCGAAGACGAAGAGTGCCGCCATCGCACCGAGTTGCTTGACCCCTTCCCCAAGAATCATCAATCGACGCCACCGTCGTCGACATCCGGCGGCCCCCACTCGATCCACTTCGGAAAGCGCCAGAACTGAAACCGCTGGGACACTTCGCCGCCAAACGCTCCCTCCTGGGACGAGGTCTGGCTCTCCCATCGCAGCGTGGTGGAGATCTGTCGCGTCAGCGCGTACGTCATTTCGACACTGGTCTGAGACCGGACGCCGAACGTCTGCGCGATCCACGCCGAGAGGTCCTCGGTGATGTACTTGCCGACGCGAATCTGCGGCTCGAACTCGCCGGTCAGCGGCGAGAACCCGGCCCGCAACTCGACCTCATCGAATGGCAGTACCTCCTGGACCTCGCCGGCCAGAAACTTGCCCACCTGCCCACCAGCGACGCCAGCCAACCGGTCCATCGAGATGCCGCCGGCATCTCCCGTGCCGTCCTGCATCTCGGACATCGTCTTTCCGAACGTGATCAGGCTGGCGATGTCGGTCTGGCTTAGGCCATCCTCCGAATCGAGCGTGACGCGGAAGTTGTCGGTCATTCCGTCGACGCGGACCTGCACGCCGTAGGGAACACCCCCGGATTCGATCACGCTCTCCGCCAGAAACTCGATCCGCGCTTTGCCCCGGATCTCCGGCTGGAACGTCAGGACACCGGTGATGACCTCAAATGTTCGGCCTCGCACCGTCACGCGACCGTCCAACACCTCGACGGGGCCGGAGATGCGCGGGCGACGGACACTTCCCGTGATCTTGAGGTCCATACGACCCTCTAGATCAGCGATGTTGTTGGTCACGAACATGCCGTCGCGCGCGGTGACCCGCAGGTTCAGACGAAGGGGGGGCCGGCCGTCCCGCCGCGCCGGAGCGGGCGCGACCGCCCGATCGAACGACGGAATGAGATCTTGAAACGCCAGGTTGCGGTCGTACAGGAGATCGCCGATCACAACATCGCCGGCGAGCAGCACCTTGTCCCACGGTCCGCTTAGGGTGCCGTTGCCGGCAAGCACCAACTCGAGTCGGTCAGCGGGTTCGAGCGACACCTCGCGCACCGACCACTCGATGACGGGCCCGGCAACCAAATCGACGTGTCCGGTCATCTCGACGCGCCCCCCGCCGAGATCCGCCGAGAACGAGCGGACTTCAACCCTGCTCGATGAGAGCGCGAAATCGCCGTCGACGCTGCTCGCCGGGGGTAGCCCGGTCAGCTCGAACGACGCGCCGCGGACGGACGCCGACCCCGACAGCTGCGGCGCCGCGCCCGGAGCCATGATCAACTCGACGGCGACGTGGCCCGTTCCGGAGGCGGCTTCCACCGCGCTGGTGATGCCCTCGAGCCAACCCAGATCGACGGTCCCGTCAACGGCCGCCCGGGTGTCGCCGTTGAAGAGTGCTGCTCCCGTCGCACGCAACCGGGTCATCCCTCCGACGAGGGCGAGCGATCGGAGGTGCAGTCCCGTGCCGTCGCGCTCGACCCGGATTGGGCCATCGTTGGTCAACCGATCGCTCCCGCTGACGACATCGAGCGCTTGCACGGTCATCGACACGTCAGCGGCGGCCAGATCGGAGAGCAACCCCTCCGCCGAGATCTCGCCGCTCGACGTGATCCGCAGAGCCGCGTCGGCGCTGAATGCCGCCGGAAGAACGGCGTCGCGCCAACGTATCGACGCGGCGAACGGCGCGGTCGAGCCAGCTTCGACACGCCCGTCGACGACGGCGACGCCACCCAGCAGCTCGCCGCCAATGATCCAAGGGCCGCCTACCCCGTTCGCGCGAATCCGCGAATCCCCGAATTCCTGATCGCCAACCGAAAGGTTGAGTACCGATGCCTCGACCCGGCCGACCGCGCCCTGTTGCGCCGCATCGATCCTGGCAACGAGGTCTATGAACCCGCCGATCTCTACGTCATCCGTGCCGACCAGCCCTGCCAGCGGCCATCCGGTCACCCGACCGTCGACGGCGGCCACGCGGTTTCCCGTCCCGCGCAACTCGAGGGAGGCGCGGCCACCGGGCTCGGATCCGCCGGCACTGCCGGCAACCCGCCAGTCGCCCCGCGTCGACGCCACCTCGAGCCTCATCCTGCCGACCGCGAGCTCGTTGACAGCGGCGCGGTCGACCGTGAACGCACCGCTCGCCTGGGCCACACTCCAGTCGCCGCGCACCTCGAGACTGCCGTTGAGCAAACCCGCCGCCCGCGGAGCACCTGCCATCACCGTCGCGCGCAAAGTATCGAAGAGCGGCGCCACCTCCATGTTGTCGGCTCGCAGTGTCCACCGATTGTCTCGACCCGACGTCAACGCGACCGTCCCGGTCGCCGTGATGCGCCCACCGCCAATCGCCAGGTTCAAGGAATCGATCTCCATCGCCTCCCGCGAAAGTCGGATGTTCGACCGCAGCGTCGCCGCCGTACCATCCGCCAATCGCAGACTCGATCCGACCATCTCCAGGGTGCACTCCGGCGCCGGAATCGTTCCCGTACACGCCGCGCGGCCGCTGAACCCGCCGCGCAGCGGCAGGGAGTCGCGGTAGCCAACCGCCGCCGCCACGCGCTCGATCGAGGCCACCTCGGCGACGACGCCGGCCTTCAATCCCTCGCTGTCAGCGCGATCGACGAGGAGCTGCAGTCGGTTGCGGGCGTCGACGACCATGTCCACCGAGCCCGACCACCGCTCGCCATCGGTGGTGACATCGATGTCGAACGGAACATTCTCGGTTCCGTCGGCGGATATCTGACCTTGTCCCTTCAACGACAGCGCGAAGTCGATGAACTCGACCACCAACGCGACATCACCCGACGATCGCGCGTTCCAGCTCGACGCCGTCCCGGATAAAGCCCCTACGTCGATCTCGCGCCACCCGGCGCTGCCGCTGAGCGTCCACGTCGCTTCCTCCAACGCCAGATCGCCGACCAACCTTCCCGCAGGCATCGCCACCGCGACGTCCGTGGCTCGCCATCGGCCCTCTTCGTGGTGAACGGCAAACGCGACGGTCGAGAACTCGGCCCCGAAGAGATCGACTTGCTCGACGCTCGCCCTCCCCGTGACGATCGGCGCGGCGATGGGCCCGCGCAACGTCAGTTCGATGTCGGCAACGCCGCCGACGTCGATCTCCCCGGCAAAGAACTCGATGATCGGACCGATCTCGCCGGACGCCTCGACGAAAGTCGGGGCAATTCCCGGCATTGGGGCGACGGAATCTCCCTCGCTCGCCGGGCGAGCGGCAACCATGAGGTCCGGACCGCGCACCTCGACGCTCTCGATCGTCAAGTCGCTGTCGCGTAACGACGCCCTCACGGCCGCCCGCTCCAACGTGACACTTTCTCCATCGCGCAGCGCTTCGACCCCATCGAGGACCAACCGTAACCGTCCATCGCGCGGCCCCGCGGCATCGAACTCGACCAACACGCCGCGCGTCGTGACCGATCGGCCGTCGGTCCAGTCGAGGGCCGCACCGTCGATTGCCGCTCGCAGCGCGAGCGGAGGAATAGTCGCCGAAGCCAACCCGTCGCCGTTCCGCTCTAACCCGTCACTCGGCCCCGCCGCCTTCGCATAGAGCCCCTTCACGTTCGCAACGATCACCGGCCGGCGCTCTCGCAGTGACGCGTCCGCGTCCAGCCGCAGATCGACGTCGCGTGCACTCACGACGATCGGGTCGCCGATCTCCAGGTCCGACAACCGAAGTCGCGGCGGCAGCAGTTCCACCTCGAGGGACTTCCACGCCACGCGTTGCCCGAGCGCGCCCGCGAGGCTACGCTGTACCACTTCACCGAGCCCACCCTCGCGAAGGGAACGCATGCCGATCCAATACGCGGCAAGCGCGAGGAGCACGGCGAACAGCAGGACCAGCGCCAGCCGCTTCATCGATCGCGCGCCTCGCAGCGCGAATGCACCGCGCAAAGCAACGAACGGATCGCGGCCCTGCGCGAGGATTCGCCCGGCGATTCAGGGTTGACCGTCTCGCACCCAGCAAATAAATCGGCTTGATCGGGGGCTACCAAGTGAACGACAGCAAATCTGAAACGACCCCCATGCACAAGTCGCCGCGCCAGTCGCGCCCCACCAAGCCCGCATGGATCGGGGGGTCGGTACTCCTCGCTGTCTTGGCGTTCGCCATCCTGTTCGCCTTCACCGACGTCTCGGCGTTCGTCGACATTCTCACCAACGCCGACCCGGTCATGCTCGCGCTGCCACTGCTCTGCGTCGCCGCCAGCTACATCGCGATGGCGCTGTCGTATCACGGAATCGCGAAAGCGGCCGGTGGGGAGATCAGCTTCGTCGACATGCTGAGGATCACCCTCGTCGCCAACTCCCTCAACTACCTTCTCGCGACCGGCGGCTTGTCGGGATTCGCCGCGCGCATGTACTACTTCACCCGCAAGTCGATTCCACCCGAAAAGGCCGTCGTGATCTCGTTGGCACAAACCTTCCTCACGAATATGACCCTTCTG
>Ga0307505_10000609_pt1 | contig 37850 bp, 33 predicted proteins | sample 23_S_MG_FD_202183 | JGI IMG/M metagenome (GOLD analysis project Ga0307505, IMG submission 202183) | Soil microbial communities from Populus trichocarpa stands in riparian zone in the Pacific Northwest, United States - 23_S | ecosystem: Environmental > Terrestrial > Soil > Riparian zone > Trees...
AGTGGTGTTCAAGGTGCCCTTCGAAGGGTCGTTCGGCCTGCTCCGCTGGGAATCCGGGGTGCACCGCGTGCAGCGCGTACCCGCCACGGAGGCGCAGGGGCGCATCCACACCTCCGCGGCGACGGTGGCCGTCCTGCCGGAAGCGGAGGAAGTGGACGTGAAGATCGACGACAAGGACCTGCGGATCGACGTCTTTCGCGCTTCCGGTCCTGGCGGACAGGGGGTCAACACCACCGACTCTGCCGTGCGCATCACCCATCTTCCGACGGGCCTGGTCATCAGCCAGCAGGACCAGCGATCGCAGATCCAGAACCGCGCGAAGGCGATGGAAATCCTGCGCGCGAAGCTTCTGGACCTGCGCATCTCCGAGCGGGAGGCCGAACGCGCGCGGATGCGGAAGTCCCAGGTGGGCACCGGCGACCGCAGCGCCAAGATCCGGACCTACAATTATCCCCAGAGCCGCGTCACCGATCACCGCATCGGCTTCACGACGCACAACCTCCAGGGGCTGATGGACGGGGATCTCGACGACATCATGGAACAGCTCAAGCTCGCGGACATCGAGGAGCGGCTGAGTGGATAGCCGGTTCGCGGCGGCTGTCGCCACCGGTTCACGCGACAGCCGGGCGGTACTCGGTACCCGGCAGGTGCGCGCGCTGGTCCAGGCCATCGCACCGCTGGTTGGTGCCGAAGCGCCCGATCTCGTCGCCGCGTACCTCGACCAACCGAGGCATTGGCCGAGCGTTCATGCGGAGGCGGTCGTCACCGACGCGGACTGGAACGCCGTGCTGGCCTGCGTGGCGAGGCGCGCCGCAGGCGCCCCGATGCAGTATGCCGTGGGCAAAGCCAGCTTCCGCAGCCTGACGCTCGCGGTGGATGAACGCGTGCTGATTCCGCGTCCCGAAACCGAGCTGCTGGTGGACCTCGTGCTCCAGCGCGGGCCACGCGGAGGTGTCGCCGTGGACGTCGGCACCGGCTCGGGCGCGATCGCGATCGCACTGGCGACAGAGGGGCACTTCGATCGCGTCATCGCAACCGACATCTCGCTCGATGCGCTGGATGTCGCCCGCGCCAACGCGTTGGCGTGCGGAGCGAAAGTCGATTTCCAGCCGGGGGACCTGCTCGCGTTCGCCGAGAGCCGGAAGCCGAGAGCCGAAACGTGCAGATCCCTCGCTGCGCTCGGGATGACGTCGTCAGCCGAGAGCCGATGCTCCGCGATCGTTTCCAATCCCCCGTACATCGCGTTCGACGAAGCGGATGCACTTCCCGCCGGCGTGCGCGACTGGGAGCCGGCGCTCGCGCTGTACAGTTCACAGGGCGGCCTGGCGCACACGAGGCGTCTCGTGGCGCAGGCGGCCCCGATGCTGCAGGATCAGGGGCTCCTCGCGCTGGAGGTGGACGCGCGCCGGGCCTCCCTGGTGGCCGAGATGGTGGCCGCCGACGACCGATACGCGCAGGTCTCTGTCGAGCTTGACCTCACCGGACGAGAACGGTTCGTCCTCGCAGTCCGCCGGAACGGAGCTGATTCATGATCGAAGAACGCGCGAAGGACCTCGGCCGGCTCATCGGCCAGAGCAAGGAATACCAGGAGATGAAACGGGCCAACGACGCCCTCGGCGCCGACGACGAGGCGGTGAAGCTGCTGAAGGCCATGGAGCAGCTCCGCGCCGATGCCCAGCAGATGATCCAGCGCGGTGAGCGACCCAACGCCGAGATGGAGCAGCAGCTCGACGCGCTGCTCCAGAAGGTCCAGGTGCAGCCCGCCTACCAGCGCCTCATCAGCGCGCAGGAGAACTTCGACAAGCTCATGGCGCGCGTGAACGAGTGGATCCTCGACGGCATCGAGAAGGGCGCGGCGAGTCCGATCATCATGCTCGGATAGGGGCGAGGGACCTGGGGCGCGGGACTCGAGTCATTCCGACCCAAGCCCCCGGTCCCAGGCCCCGCTCCTCGTGAAACCATGCTGATCGTCTTCGAGGGCCCGGAGGGCGCGGGCAAGACCACCCAGTTGCGGCTCGCGGCGGAATGGCTCACCGCGGAAGGGCGGTCCGTGCTCGCGGTGCGCGAGCCGGGCGGCACTCCCCTCGGCGACGAGATCCGGCGGCTGCTCCTGGATCCGCAGTCCGTCATCGGAGCCCGCGCGGAAGCCATGCTCTTCATGGCCTCGCGCGCGCAGCTCATGGACCAGGTCGTTCGTCCGGCACTCGCCCGGGGCGACACCGTGCTGCTCGACCGCTTCTTCCTCTCCACCTACGCGTACCAGGTGGCCGGCCGCGGGCTGCCTCACGACCAGGTGAGCGTCGCCAACCGGCTGGCCACTGCCGAGATCCGTCCCGATCTCACCATCCTGCTCGCGCTCCCGGTCCAGGTGGGCCTGTCCCGGGCACTGCAGCGCGGGCCGCGCGACCGGATGGAGCAGGCAGACGCACAATTCCACGAGCGGGTTGCGACCGCCTTCACGGAATTCGCCACTCCCGCATGGCAGGCAGCTCATCCTGAGGCAGGATCGGTTCGCGCCGTGGACGCGAGCGGGACCCCGCAGGAGGTGTTCGAGCGCGTGCGCGATGTTGTGGCCGGGCTGGCCCGGAAATTCCCTCCTCGCTGATATCGCATTCATGCAGGTGAGATGTCACGTGCCATGATCGCCGGCGCCGTCCTAGGCGCCGGTCTGATATCCGGAGGGGTCGTCATGCAGGGGGGCCGTGCCGCCGAGGCCGCCACCCCCGCCAGCGCTCGCCTGTTCGAGCAGGTCGTGGAGCGCGTTCGCCGTGACTTCATCGATTCGATTCCGTCCGACGATCTCTACCGCAAGGCGGCCGTTGGGCTCGCGCGCGAGATCGACGACCCATACAGCGTGGTGCTCACCCCCGATGGGTTGCGACGGCTGCGCGAGGCGGCCACCGGGCAGTATCCCGGCGTCGGGATCGAGCTCGATGTCCGCGACGGGTTCGTGACCGTCATCGCCCCGGTTTCCGGCAGCCCGGCGGACAGCGCGGGAATCCGGCCTGGCGATCGCATCGTGGCCGTCAACGGCCGGAGTGTCGTCGGGCTGCCGATCAACGAGGTGCAGCAGCTGCTGCGTGGCTCGAGGGGCACCACCGTGACGCTCGGGCTCGAGCGCGCAGAGACCACCCCGCGCACGGTGACCCTGCGTCGCGCGCAGATCCGGTTTCACCCCGTGCAGGCCGCTACGATGCCGGCGCCGGGCATTGGCTACGTGGAGCTCGCGACCTTCAGCGACAGCGCGGCCATCGAGGTGCGACGCTCCGTGGATTCGCTGCGGAGCGCGGGGGCACGCTCGCTGATCCTGGACCTCCGCGAGAACCCCGGCGGCCTGCTGGAGCAGGGAATCAGCGTCGCCAACCTGTTCCTCGGCGCCGGCACCGTGATCGTCAGCACCCGTGGACGCACGCCCGAGGCGGACCAGGACTTCACGGCCCGGGAACGCGAGGCATGGCCGGGGATGCCGGTGGTGGTGCTGGTGGACAGCGGCAGCGCGAGCGCCTCGGAGATCGTGGCGGGTGCGCTCCAGGACCACAATCGGGCGCGCGTCGTGGGGACGGCGTCGTACGGCAAGGGAAGCGCGCAGAGCGTCTTCCCCCTCATCGGCGAGCGCGCCTTCAAGCTGACCACCGCCCGCTGGTTCACCCCCAACGGACGGAGCATCGACCGGGACTCCACCGGCCGCGGCGGGATCACGCCCGATGTCATGGTGCCCCGTGTGCCCGCAGACACCGCCGATGCCGCGCTGGCGCGGGCGATCGCGCTGCTGAGCGAACGGGCGCCGGACGCTACGGCGGAGAAACGACCCGCACGCCGCTCGGAACCGTGAACCGGAACGCGGCGGAATCCACCGTCGCGTTCGGCGAGAGTGTGAGCAGCCGCACCCGCCGCGATACGCCGTTCCGGTCGGTGGACTCGAACTGACGGATCAGCGAGTCCTTCGCGTCGATCCACACCTTGGCACGGATGAACGGGAGTGCCTGGCCGGGCTTCGCCACGAGCACGAGGGCGCGAGTGGCGCGGCCGTTCACGGAATCGCTGCCGGCGTCGGTGATCTCGTAGCGGGACCGGGGAGCGTCGAGGAACTGGCCAATCAGGTCCGTGTTGGAGGCTCCCGCCTGCGCCGTGGTCATGCGGATCACCTGTCCCGGCGTCGCGCTCGGCAGGAACAGCCAGACGTGGGCGCCATCGGCGATGATCCGGTCGCCCGCGGGGTCGCTGAAGGTGATGGCGAGGCGATTCGGCTTGCGCTGCTGGAGCTCGCCGCGCGAGTGCATCGCGGACCCGGTGATCGGGTTCGTCACCGTCTGCTCGAACGTCGCGCGCAGCGTGCGCACCTTCGACCACGCCTTCACCGCGCGCGCGATCACGGAATCAACCGGCTCGCTGCGTGGTGCAGGACCGGAGATTGCGAGCGAGGCGACCAGGAGTGTTGCGATCATTGTTTGAGCCGAGAGCCGAAAGGTGCAGATCCCTCGCTGCGCTCGGGATGACTTTCTCCGCCGAGAGCCGAGGGCCGAAAGCCGTAGTTGAGCTACACCGCGCCGACCGCGGGCGTTCCCTTCGGAGGGGGGTTGATGCCCTGGGGTAGCGTGCCCACCGTGCGCCCGATCGCCTGGGCGATCGCCCGCAGCTCGCTCATGAGGCTCGCGAACTGGTCGGGGTAGAGCGACTGGGCGCCGTCGGAGCGGGCGCGATCGGGCTCGGGGTGCACTTCCACCATCAGGCCGTCGGCACCGGCCGCGATCGCCGCGCGCCCCACCGGCGTCACCTTGTCGCGCAGCCCGGTGCCATGGCTCGGGTCGCCGATGATTGGCAGGTGGGAGAGCCGCTGGACCAGTGGAATGGCCGTGAGATCGAACAGGTTCCGCGTCATCGTGTCGAAGCTGCGGATGCCGCGCTCGCAGAGGATCACCTGGCCATTCCCCTCGGCCAGGATGTACTCGGCGCTCAACAGGAGGTCGGTGATGGTGGCGGACATCCCGCGCTTCAGGAGGACGGGCTTGCCGATGCGGCCGGCGGCGCGCAGCAGGGAGTAGTTCTGCATGTTGCGCGCGCCGATCTGGAGGCAGTCGGCGTACTCCGCCACCATGTTGGCGCCGGCTTCGTCGAGGGCCTCGGTCACCACCGGCAGTCCGGTCTCGCGCTTCGCGAGCGCGAGCAGCTCGAGCCCCTTCCTGCCGAGTCCCTGGAACGAGTAGGGTGAGCTGCGCGGCTTGAAGGCGCCGCCCCGGAGCGCGGTGGCGCCCGCGGCCTTCACGGCGCGGGCGGCGGCGAGGATCTGCTGCTCCGATTCCACGGAGCAGGGGCCGGCGATGACGTGCACCGCGTCGCCGCCGAAGGCAACGCCGGGCGCGATCGTGACGATCGTGTTCTCCGCGCGCCATTCGCGCGAGACCTGCTTGTACGGCTTGGTGACGTGGATGACCTCGGCCACGCCGGGCAGCGCGAGGATGCGCGAGCCGTCCACGCGCCCGTCGTTGCCGACGAGGCCGATGGCCGTGCGCTGCTCCCCGGGCATGGGGCGCGCCTGGTAGCCCATTTCCTCGATCGTGCCCACGACGCGCTGCACTTCCTCGGGCGTCGCGCCACTTCTCATGACGACGAGCATTCGCTAATCCGTGAATTCCGTGTGCCAGCCGTCCCGCGCGATCACGAGCGGGCCGGCGTACTGCGCGCGCACCAGCGACGCGATGTCCACCATCTCCACCGGAGGGTACAGGTGCGTGAGCACGAGCATCCCGGGTTCGGCGAGCCGACCGATCTCGCCGCACTCCTCCGGCATGAGATGCTCCGGGATTGCCATGGCCTTCGGGAGCGAGCACTCGAGCACGAGCAGGTCGCACCCCCTGGCCCACGCCGCGAACGCCGGATCGAACCCCGTGTCGCCGGAATACACGATCCGGCGAACGCCCTCGACGATGGAATATGCCACGCTCTCGGGCGTATGGGGAACCTTGGTGCTGCCCAGGCGTGCCTGTCCGAGGTCGATGGAGCCGCCGGGTTCCAGCTCGATGATCCGCACCTCGTACCCCGGGCTGGTCACCCAGTCGCCATAGGCCGCGGCCAGGCGCTCCAGGAGGCTGGCTGTCCCTGCCGGCCCCACGATGGTCAGGGGGGCGCTGCGCGGCGGCAGCATGCCGTACTTCCCGGCAAAAATGAGGGTGGGCAGGTCCTGGTGGTGGTCCACGTGGAAGTGCGTGAGCACCACATGGGTGAGCTCCTGCCACGGAATCCCGAGCTCGGCCAGCCGGCGACAGGTCCCGCTCCCGCAGTCCATGAGGATGCGGGCGTCACCGGCTTCCACGTAGTACGCCGAGCAGCTCCGCGTCGGGCTCAACGCGATCGTCCCTGTGCCAAGTACAGTCAGCTTCACGGGAGAAGCTTAACGGCGGACATTAGAACGGACATAGCACCGGACATGACGACGGACATGAGGGCGGACATACAGACGGATCAGTGGCGAAAAAAGGCGGACATGACTCGCCGGTGATCCGCAGTCATGTCCGCCTCGATGTCCGGTTCCTTGTCCGTCTCTATGTCCGTTTCAATGTCCGCAGTTATGGGTCAGGCGACCGCCGCCACCTCGTCATCCACATGCGCGCCCTTCATGCGCACCGAGACCACGCTCGACACGCCGGGCTCCTGCATCGTGACGCCGTACACCGCATCCGCGGCTTCGGTGGTCGTCCGAGGATTGTGCGTGATGACGATGAACTGCGTGCGCTCCTTGAACTGGTTCAGCATGCGCACGAAGCGGCCGATGTTGGCGTCGTCGAGCGGCGCGTCCACTTCGTCGAGCACGCAGAAGGGGCTCGGCTTCGTGAGGAAGATGCCGAACAGCAGCGACAGGGCCACGAGAGCGCGCTCGCCGCTGGAGAGCAGGTGGATGCGCTGCGTCTTCTTGCCCCGGGGCGAAGCATGGATCTCGATGTCGCAGTCGAGCGGCGCGTCGGGGTTCTCCAGGCGCAGGTCGCATTCGCCGCCGCCGAACAGGCTCATGAAGATCTGGCGGAAGTTCTCGCGCACCTGCGTGAAGGTCGTGAGGAACAGCTCCCGGGCCGTGGTGTCGATCTCCCGGATGGCCTGCGCGAGCGAGTTCCGGGCATCGGTGAGGTCGGTGCGCTGGGTGGTGAGGAACTCCAGCCGCTTCACCGTCTCGTCGTGCTCCTCCACCGCGAGGATGTTCACCGGCCCGAGCTGCTCGAGCTGGTCCCGCAGCTGCTCGGCCTCGAGGCGCAGGGCGTCGTCCTCGACCTCCATCGGCTCGGCGCTGGCAATCATCTCCTCCAGCGGCCGGCGCCATTCCGTCTCCAGCCGCTCGCGGATGGCGGCGCGCCGCCCACTGAGCTCGGTGAAGGCCACCTCGGCCTCGTGAAGCTCCTGCACCACCGCGGAGGAGCGGCGCCTGGTGTCGTCGAGCGCCTGGTCCGCGCTGGTGAGCGCCTCGTCGGCGGCTCGCACCGCGCGCTCGGCGTCGAGCAGGTGCGCCTCGCCATCGCGCAGCGCGGCCTCGCGGGCCTCGAGGTCCAGCTGCCACCCGGTCATCGCCTCGGCGGTGGTGGCGTCGGACTGCGACAGGTCGGCCAGCTCCGCGCGAAGCTGGTCCAGGCGCGACTCCGCCGTCCCGGCCTCCTGGTCCAGGCGGAGCTCGCGATCCGAGGCCACCTGGAGGCGCGCCTCGATCTGTGCCCGCTCCACCTGGGACTTCGTGTGGGCATCGCGGGCTTCGTCGTGCGTGCGGTCGGCGGCCGTCAGCGCCGCGCGCGCAGCCGCAACCGCCGCCTCGCGCTCCGTCACCGTGGGCGCCAGCCCGTCGAGCTCGTGCTTGTGCACCTGCGCGCGCGCATGGAGCGCCTCCCAGCGCTCGCGGAGGCGCGCGGCCATGGTGGACGCCTCGTCGAGCTCCCGCTCGATGCGCTGCACCCGCCGCTCGAGCTGCCCATGACGCTCGGCGACCTCGTGCGCCGCCCGCTGGGCGGCGGCGACGCGGCCGTTGGCTTCCTTGAGCTGCTGCTCGGCTGCGCGGAGCGATTCACGCGCCGACTCGGCGGCCGCGCCCGCCGCTTCCCGCGCGGCAACGCTTCGGGTGAGCTCCGACTTGAGGGCGAACAGCTCGGCGCGTCGGCGCAGCGGGCCGGCGCCGCCGGCGGCGCCAGGGAGGAACACCGCCCCGCGCGAGTCGACGAACGCCGACCCGTCTCCCATGGGACGCACACGGCCGAGCAGCGCGCGCACCCACCCGCGCGCCGGCGTGGCCGCGTCGATCTTCACCGCGAGCGCCTCGGGATCCGCGTCCTGCTCGGCGCCGAGGGCGTCGAGCGGCAGGAGGAGCAGGGGACCGGGGCTCGCGCGGCGGTGCCACTCCCGCACCGCCGCGGCCGCCGCCGCGTCGCGCACGATCACGGCATGGACGGTGGGGCCGAGGTAGCGCTCCACGAGCGCCGCGGCTTCCTGGTCGGTGGAGATGTAATCCGAGAGGGGGCCAACGATGGCGCCCTCGCCGAATTCGGCGCGGTGGTGGAGCAGGCGCGCGGCGGCTGGCGCCATCCCCACGCGCTGCGACTCGAGCGCCTCGAGCCCCTGCACCTTGCCCTGCAGGGCGGAGAGCGCCTCGTCGGCGTCGAACAGCGCCTTGCGCGCCGCGGCGTCGGCTTCGCGCGCCTCGTGCTCGGCGTCGTGGGCGCGCTGGGCCAGCTCCGCCGCGGCGATGGCTTCGGCGCCGGCCTGCTCGTGCCGCGCTTTCGCCTCCTCGAGCTCCCGGCGCGCGCTCAGTGCCGTGTCGTGCAGCTGCGCGCGCTCGCGCTCCAGGCTCGCCGAGCGCTCGGCGGTCTCGTCCGACTCCCGCTGCGCGCGCTCCCGCGCGATGTCGAACTCGTGCACCTGGTTCTGGATCTCGCGCCATGCCCGTTCGGCGCCTTCCAGCGCGTGGCGCGCGACGGACACCGCGTGCCGGCTCGACTCCTCGCGCTCCCGCAGCGCTTCGAATACCCGCGTGGCGTCGCGCAGCAGCTCCTCGTTCCTGGCGCGCTCCTCGCTGGCGCTGGCGCGGTCGTTGGCGAGCTGCGCGCGGAGCTGCGCCCCCTGCGACGCCTCCGCCTCGGCGCGCTGGCGCCGGACGAGCGTGTTCCGCTGGCGTTCCTCCGCCACCGCCATCTCGCCGCGAATCCGCTGGACCAGCTCGCGCTGCTCGCCCACGAGGCGCGAGAGCTCGGCGCGCTGCGCCTCGGCGGCGGTGCGCGCGTCGTGCGTGGCGTGGCGCTGCTGCTCGCGCGCCGCCACCTCGTCCTCGTTCTGCGGGATGATGCCGCGGAGCTCCGCGACACGCGTCTCGAGGTGCGCGAGCTGCGCGCGCCAGCTGGACATCTCCCGCGCGGCGAGCGCGATCTCCACCGCGAACCGCCGCGACGTGATCTCGCTGTAGCGCTGCGCGCGCTTCGCCTGGCGCCCGAGCGAGCGCACCTGGCTCTGGACCTCGGCAATGAGGTCGTCGAGGCGCTGCAGGTCGGCGGTGGTCTCCTCCAGGCGGCGCTCGGTGGAGCGGCGGCGGTCGCGATACAGGCCGATGCCGGCCGCCTCCTCGAACAGCTCGCGCCGGTCGTCGGGCCGGTCGGACAGGAGCGCGTCGATCATCCGAGCCTCGATGACCACGCCGGTATCGGCGCCGAGGCCGGTGCCGTGCAGCAGGTCGGAGATGTCGCGCAGGCGGCAGGGCGAACGGTTGAGGAGGTACTCGCTCTCGCCGGAGCGCGACAGCCGACGCGTGATCACCACTTCCCGGAACGCCACCGGGAGCACCCCTTCGCTGTTGTCGAAGTGGAGCGAGATCTCCGCGATGTTCACGGGACGACGCGCGGTGGATCCCTGGAAGATGACCTCTTCCATCTTCGAGCCGCGCAGGAGGCGCGCGCGCTGCTCGCCGAGCACCCAGCGCACCGCGTCGGACACGTTCGACTTGCCGCACCCGTTCGGCCCCACGATGGCGGTGACGCCGGCCTCGAACGTCATCGAGGTATTGTCGGCGAACGACTTGAATCCGTGGAGCTCGAGCTTCGTGAGTCGCACTAGTACACTCTCCCGGTGCGGAACACCACCGACGTGGTGAGGCCCGCGGCACGCATGGCGTCGGTCAACAGGTTGGCTTCACCGGGGGTCTTGAACGCCCCCGCATACAATCGGGCAGTGCCATTGTTCTGGAGCAGCGCGTACACGGGCAGGCCACGCGCCTGGTAGCGGGCGACGCGACTGCCGACAGTGGAGTCGGGCACGTCGCGCTCGACCAGCAACGCGTACGGGTAGCGCTCGATTGCCACCCGTCCCGCGTCGCTCATGCCGCGAGCGCGAAGCGTGTCCAGGAGCCTCGCCGCGGCGACGCTGTCCGGATAGGCTCCGGCGACCACTCGAAACCAGGGCGTTTCTCGAATGAGAACCGGCGTGAAGGTTCCGGCGGGCAAGGTAGCGCCGTTGCGGCGTAGCTCCAATAGGGCGCCGGCCTGTGTGTTGTGCGCGACGAGCGAAAGCGCGAAGGGCGCCACCGATGCGCTGTCTTCCGCTGTGAACAACCCCATCGCCTTCTCGATTTGTGAGATCGAATCCGCGCGCCGGGTGGAGTCCGCATTGGCACCGAGTCCCGTGAAAGGCACCGGGGCGGTGCCGCGCAGCCAGACCGGCGCCCAGGCGCTGTCCGCGAACGGACGTGACGCGAGCCAGAATCCCACGGCCACGATCACCGCGGTGGTGATCAATCCCACCAGCGCGCCGAGCCGCCACAGCGAGCGCCGCCCGCGCACGACGTACCGCTTGCCGCGGGGCGCCGCGGGCGGGGCCGCGCGCCGCTCGACCACCACGGGCGCGTCCGGCCGGATGGTCGCGATGACGCGCGAGACCGGGAGCAGCGCTGGCGCCCGATCCCCGACGATCACCGCGCCGTCGAGCTGGAGCACGAGCGCCTCGACGTCGGCGGCATCGGCGCGCGCCGCGACCACCAGCAGCGCCTTCTCCTCCCGGAATCCGTTGGCCAGGCGCGACCAGCGGCGATTCGCCATGATCGCCGCTTCGTCGGCGAGGAAGGTGCCGGACGGCATGACGAACAGCTGCGACTCGCCTGCCACCTGGTACGCGACCTTGGTGATGGATACGCCGTACTCGAAGACGTCCGCGAGGCCATGGGGATCGTCGGAGGGGACCAGCGCCTGGAGCGCGGCGGCCTCGCCGAGAAGGTCGCCGATCGCAACGCGCCGCCGCCGGGCCTGGGCGCGCGCGATCGCCAGCGCGACCTGCGCGGTATGCTCCGCGTCGTTCCCGAGCACCGCGACGGCGTGGACACGATCCAGTCCCGCCGACACGGCGCGCCCGGCTGCATCCCAATCGAAGTCCTGCGAGGGTGGCGGCGCGCCCGCCGTCACGGCACTCCCTCGTACACCCAGTACGACTGCCCCGACGCCCGGCCAGCCGCTTCCGCGTCGTCGCGACTCGGGTAGGGGCCGAGGATCACCCGGTATATCGTGGCGCCGCCGCGCAGGGACGACACGATGCGCGCGGACTGGCCATTCACGCGGATCCGCGCTGCCAGCTCGCGCGCCCGGTCGGCGCCGAGGAACGCGGCGAAGGACACGACGAACCCGCCCTGCGGCGCGGCCTCGACGGGGTCCGCCTCGGACGCGACCGCGGTGTCGGTGCCGGCGGTGGTGTCAGCGGAGTCCGAGTGCACGATGAGGCTGTCGAAGCGCACCGGCTCGTCGAGCGACGCGGCGCGCGGGCGGAAGCCGTTCCAGCTGAATGGGAACCAGAATTCGGAGGCGCCTCCGCGCACCCGGTGCGTCTGCCGCAGCGTCTCGCCGTCATACACCAGGACGTCGGCGCCCGAGGCGGTGACGAGGCTGCCGTCGTAGCCCACGAACGGCAGGTCGGCGCGCCAGGTCCCGCGCACTCCGCCCATCAGCCGCTGCGTGCCGATGGCCACCACCCAGATGGAGTCGCCCTCTGCCGCACGGGCCAGGAGGTAGCGACCGAACGGGTCGATACGCATGTCTGCCGCCTTGCCCGGCAGCGCGAAGCGGGAGGTCACCGCCTCGCGATAGCGATCCACCACCGCGATCCGGTCGCGCGCCTCGGTGAGCACGAAGATGCGATCGCCGCTCGGCGTGGATTCCATTCGCGCGATGGGCTCCTCGAAGGGCACGGGCGGTGCCCAGTCCATCGTCCGTGTGCGGAGCACGACGAGCCCGGAGTCGGTGGCCACGTACAGGCGGTCGCCGAGCTGGCTGCGCACCGTTCGCGCCTCGGCCGGGAAGGGAATCTCGCCGAGGATCCGTGTGTCGGGCGGGTTGATCTTCAGCAGCCGGGTATTCGCGCCGCTGCCCACCGTGACCAGCATGCTGCCGTCGGGCTGCGGAAAGAGCGTGCGCGCCGGCTGCGGCGGCTTCCACGTCCAGTCGCCCACGGCGGTCATGCGCACGACGCTGCCGTCGGACGCAATGCCGAAGATGGACCGTCCATCGGCAGAGGCGAGCCCGGTGAGCCGCCGCGTGGACGCGATGGCCATCGTGCCAAGCCGCAGCTCCAGCATCACTGGGCGGCCGCGCGTGTCCACGTAGGCCACGGTGCCCGCGTGGTCGTTGAAGGCGAGGATCTCCGCCGGCATGGGCGCGGGATCGACCGACGCCCACACCAGGGAGTCCACCCGCGGATACGTGAAGACCCGGGGCGGCCCCCCGCTGCGGGGCATGCGCAGCACGAGCGGCTGCGGACCCGTCAGCCCCGCGGACGCCGTCCCCGACTGGGTGCTCGACGTTCTGCGATCACCGCCGCACGACAGCAGCGCCAGCGCCGAGGCAAGCAGGAGGAGGGTGGGGCGCACGACGAAAGTTAAGCTGCCGTGGCTCCGCCGCGGAGCAGCGCCGGCCCTTCGGACCGGACAACCGCCGGCCCCTTCGGAGCCGGACAAGTGTTCAATCTGCGTAACGGTTGTCCGCGACGAAGTCGCGGCATTTCTCCGGCAGCGAAGCTGTCGGCAGTCACTTCGCGTTCAGAACGCCGGCCACAGCGACCAGGTCCAGAAGCCCTTCCTGCCGCCGGGCTGGTCCAGCGGAACCGCGTAATCCCACCGCAGCAGCGCGTAGTTGAAGAAGTTCAGCCGCAGGCCGAATCCGTAGCTGCGCAGGGGATACCGCTGGAGGTTCGCGTTGTAGTCCACGGGGATCTGCCCGTACACGGTCTGGCCACGCGACCACGCCATGCCCGCATCGAAGAACACATTCCCCTCGAGCGGCGGGAGTGCGATGGGCAGCAGGCCGAGCTCCAGGCGACGGATGAGCGGGAAGCGCAGCTCCGCGTTCGCCACCGCGATCCGGCTGCCGAGCAGCTGGACGGCGCTGCAGTTGTGGCTCGACGCGCCGAGGACAGGGCACGACAGGAACAGGAGGTTGTTCCGGTCGTAGCCGCGCACCAGGTCCGGCCGAGCCGCGTACTTCATGAACTGCGTCTCGTCGCGCCCGATCGAGAGGCTCGCGTACCCGCGCGTCGCGAGCGTGAGGTAGTTGAAGAGGATCGCGTCATACCGCCGGTAGTCGCCGAGGTACTCGATCCAGTTCAACCCCCCGAACACCGGCGTGACCTGGAAGCGGAAGCGCCGTCCGTAGATCGGCCCGGTGTACCCCATCAGGGAGTTGTCCGAGACGAACGCGAGATGAGTCTCGGCGTAGTTGAGGCTCGGATCCTTCACGCTGCCGTCCCACTGGAAGGGGCCGGCCGACGAGAGGTTGTAGATGTTGCGCGAGATGAAGTTGCGCCGGCGCGCGATGCTGTTGAACCCGGCCCCCACCTCGAATCGGGTGAAGCGGTTCAGCGGGTAGGCGGTGGTCGTGAAGAGGTTGCGCGCGATATAGGTGGTGATCTCCTGCTTCTCGATGTCCACGCCGACCTGGCCGGTGGGCAGCAGGGAGTCGTTGGACAGGAAGTAGTAGGGAAACTGCGAGAATCCGGAGGAGACCTGCAGGCGCCGGCCGATGTTCGTGTAGCCGAGGAACATCTGCGCCTCGCTCATCCGGCCGTTCACCTCGCCGGCGATCGCCATGCGGTGATTGCCGAGCATGTCGCTGAGGATGATCGTCGTGCCGCCGAAGACGTTGCGTCCGTAATTGTCGGGCGCGTAACCGATGCTCGGCCGCGCGACGTAGTCCGGCTGGAAGCGCACGCGGTACTTGTACTCGCTGAACCTGGTGGTGTCCGGGAGGGCGAGGTCCGCGCTGTCCAGGAGGGCCGCGATCGTGATCGGGGGCCGCACGGCGTTCGCGGCCACCGCCGAGTCGGCGGGGGCGACGGTCCCGCCACTGTGCGACGCGGCGCTGGCGGTCGCCACCACCGGATCGCGATACGGGGCCTTCCGCAGGCCGCGCGGGTTGTTCGCCTGCCAGATGGTGTAGTCGCCGCCGTCGTAGTACGTGAAGGCGAGGCGGTCGGCGCCGCGCGCCCACGAGATGGTGGGGCTGTACTCGGTGAAGGCCGCGATCGCGCCAACGACGTTCGTGAGCTGGTAGTGCTCGCTCGTCTCGAAGTCGTACAGGAAGACGTTGAAGATGCCGGAGCGATCCGACACGAACGCGACGGACTTGCCGTCGGGCGCCCACTGCGGGTTGGTGTTGAGACCCTCCTGGCCCGGGAGCACGGTGATCGTGCCCGTCGCGAGCTCGAACGTGGCGATGCGCCAGTGCGGCAGGCGCAGCAGGTCGAGGTCGGCGCCGGGGCCGCGATCGCTGGCGAACACGATCCGCTCGCCGTCGGGGGACCACTGCGGCTGGAGGTCACCGAACTTGTCGTGGGTGAGCTGCTTCAGGTTCTTCCCGTCGGCGTCCACGACGTAGAGGTCGGTGATGCCGCCGCGGTTGCCGCTGAAGGCGATGCGCTTGGCGTCGGGCGACCAGGTGGGGCTCGTGATGCCCTCCAGGTCGAGCGAGAACTTGCGCACCGTCTCGCGCTTGCGGACGTCGAGCAGGTACAGGACATCCTTCCCCTCGCTCTGCGCGGTGAAGGCGAGCATGCGCCCGTCGGGAGAGAACGCGCTCTGCGAGTAGAGCAGGCGCAGTTCCTCGAAGTTCGGGTCGAAGGTGCTCTTCACCAGCCGCTTGATGCGCCGGCCGGTCTCGGCGTCCCCGAGCCAGAGGTCGATGAACACCTCGCCGCGGGCGAAGCTGCCGTTCGAGAGGAAGGCGATGTGCTTGCCATCGGGGGAGAGCGCGGGCGCGAGGAAGATCTCGCCGCCGCTGCGCCGCTTGGTGAGGAGCGCCTGCGCGAACTTGCGGGGCCGCTCGAGCTGCGCGACGCCCGGCAGGTGCGCCTGCTGGAGGCTCTCCTTCCATTCGTCGCCGAGGTCGGCGAGCGTGACCCCGAGCTCGCGTCGGAACGCGCGCTCGACGCCCACGGAGGGCACCGCGTGCAGGAGCTGGCCGATGGCCTCGTCGCCCCACTTCGCGCCCACGTACGTCCAGAAGGCGTGCCCGAAGCGGTACGGGAAGTAGCGCTCGGGATGGTTCGTGAGCTGCTCCATGGTGGGGAGGCGCCCGTGCAGCGCGGCATCCCGCATCCAGGTGTCGGTGAAGGTCGTCTTCGGGCCGAGCGAGAGGTACTCCGCCATGCCCTCGGTGAACCAGAGCGGCGGCAGGTTCTGCGCGAGGTTCTGGAGCCCGCTGCCCGCCTTGCCGCGCGCGTAGATGTCGTACGTGAACGCGTGCACCAGCTCGTGGGTGAGCACGTGCTCGAAGCTGCGATAGTCGCCCGTGAAGTTGAGCAGCATCCGGTGCCGGAGCGCTTCCGTCACGCCGCCAGTGCCCTCGCCGAGATCTCCGGTGACGTTGTTCTGGCCGAAGTCCGTGCGCGAGGCGAAGAGCATGATCGGCTTCTTCTCGCGGAACTGGTGGTCCAGCACCCGCGAGAGCCGCGCATACGAGCGCTCGGCCATCCGGGCCGCGTCCATCGCAGCCGTGCGGATCTCGGGGTAGTGATAGACCAGGAAGTGCTCGGTCTCGATGACGTGCCAGTCGAACCGGTCGTACTGCACCTGGGTCTGGCCGAAGTACTGCTGGGCGGTCGCCGGCGAGGCGGCGAGCGCGGCCAGACTGGCCACGGCAACGGCGAGCTTCCTTCCAGCAGTCATGGCCACTCTCCTGCGGTCCTGCGTCGGCCGCCTAGCGGTGTCCCGGCGCCCCCTGCGCTGAGACGGGCACTACCTGCGCGTCGCTCCAGAGCCGCTCGAGCTGGTAGAACCCGCGCAGCGTCGGATGGAACAGGTGGACGACGAAATCGACGTAGTCGAGCAACACCCAGCGACCCTGGGTCAGCCCCTCGACGTGATTGGCCGTCGTCCCCTCTTTCTTGAGCTCCTGCTGGACGTGGTCCCCAAGGGCCCGGACGTGCGTGTCCGAGGTGCCGCTGGCGATCACGAAGAAATCCGTCATGTCAGTGACACCCGTGAGATCGAGTACCACGACGTCGTTCGCCTTGTTGTCGAGCAGGACCGCGGCGGCGCGCCGGGCGAGCTCGCCCGCGGCCGCGACCTTCTTGTCGGATCGTGTGGATGGAGATGCCACGTACGGAAGAGTGTAATGGATGGACCAGGCCGGTGCAGAATAGGGGCCAGGGGTCCGGGGTCAGGGAACAGGGGTCAGGGAGTTGTCGCCTTCATCCCTGATCCCTCACCCCTGACCCCTAATCCCTGATCCCCGACCCCTGCTCTTATTGCTTGATGACCCAGACCTTCACTTCCGGCTTCACGTCCGCGTGGAGCCGGATCGGCACGCGGAAGACGCCGAGGGTCCTGATCGGCTCGTGCAGGTCGATCTGCCGCTTCTCGATCGCGAAGCCCTGGGCCTCGAGCTGGTGCGCGATGTCTGCCCCGGTCACCGAGCCGAAGAGCTTGCCTTCCTCGCCCACGCGGGCCGAGAAGGTGAGCGACACCTGCTCGAGCTTCTCCGCCAGCGTCTGGGCCACGCCACGACGCTCGTTCTCGGCGGCCTGGAGACGCTCCTTTTCCTGAGCGATGCGCTTGAGGTTTCCGGGGGTCGCCTCGTAGGCGATGCCGCGCGGCAGCAGGAAATTGCGCGCGTAGCCGTTCGAGACCTTCACCACGTCGCCGGGGTTCCCGAGGTTCTCGACGGCCTGTCTCAGAATTACTTCCATTGGAATTGATGGTGATTGGGTTTTCAGAGGCAGCTTGAAAGAGCCGCTTGAACAGCAGCTTCAAAGCTGCTTTCAAGCCGTTGTCCAGGCTGCAGTTCAAGCTGCAGTTCAAGCTGTGTTTCAAAGCTGCCGTTCAGGCAGTCGTTCATGGCGTTGAGCTCCGGGCCCGACTCCGCCAGTCGGCCCAGGTGTCGCCGAGACCGAGCCCGAAGGCCGCGATCCCGAGGAACATGAATCCCAGCGCCGCGATGGCGTTGAGCACGGGCCAGAACAGCATGGCAAAGCCGACCGTGGCGCTGATGGCCAGCGCGCCGGGGGCCAGGAACCAGCTGAGCACGCCAAGCCCGCGCACAGCATAGAGCGCGGCGAAGAACACCAGCAGGTTTCGGCCGACGATCCGCGCGGAGGCGAGTGTCGGCAGGAAGATGATGGTGAGACCGACGATCAGCCCCCAGACGAGCTGGTCGTTGAATCGGAAGTCCTTGAGCAGCCCCAGCGGCGGACCCAGCCGGGCGCGCGCCAGGCGGTGATAGACCGACCAGGCGAGCGCGAGAGCGACGATCGACTCGAGCGCCAGGAGCGACGGATACAGGGCCTGGCCCGCCCGCGCGATCGTGCCGAGCTGGCGCTCCGTCTCCGCCGGCAGCTGTCCGATACGGGGCACGCGCTCCACCAGGTCGTTCCACTGCTTCGGGTACTGGCCGATGAAATCGTTGAGCGTGCGCATCGTCTCCGCATTGCGACGCGTGAGCTCCTCGCGCACCGTGCGGGAGATCTGTTCGCCGGTCACCGGACCGACCACGCTCATCATGAGGGACAGCCCGAGCGATACCACGAGCGCGAGCAACGCACGGGGAAAGAACGTGCGGCGCGGCCCGAAGAGGCACACGAGCCCGAACGCCCCCGCGAGCACGAGGCTCCATCCCCGCGCGAGGTTCTGGAAGGCATCCCGGGTGGATGGACCGGCAAAGGCCACCCAGACGGCGAGCGCCACCCACGCCAGCGCGAGCAGGACCCGTCCGCCCGCCCACCAGCCCACCACCGCGCAGGCGGCGAGCGCCGGCACGAACAGCAGCATGGGCTGATCCACCGGCACGAGTGCCCGGAACTGCGGCAGCGTCGGCAGGATGAGGAATACCGCCAGCGCCAGGACGAGCTTCCCCCACCCACGTTCGCTGGCGGGCGCCGGCGGCGTGGCTGGAGCCGCTGCTGGCGGCTGCACGGTGGACGGTGCGGCGGGTTCGGTCACGGACGCGAGACGCTCAGCCCTGCGTGCCGCGGACGTACGGGATCAGCGCGAGGTAGCGCGCCCGCTTGACCGCGCTCGCCAGCTGGCGCTGGTGGCGCGCGCAGGTGCCGCTCAGGCGCGAGGGAAGGATCTTGCCGTGATCGGTGATGAAGCGGCCGAGCGTGCGATCATCCTTGTAGTCGATGAAGTGCACGCGGGTCTCGCAGAAGGGGCAGGCTTTCGCTGTGCGACGCATGGTTATTCCTCGTCCTCTTCGTCTTCCTCACGCCGCGCGTTCGCGAGCGCAAGCTGTTCCTCGGTGAGCTCCGGCGCGCCCAGGTCGCGCTCGTGGAGCGTGAGCAGGTAGCGGATCAGGCCGTCGTCGAGCCGGAGGGCGCGCTCGTACTCGGGGAGCGCGGCGGCTTCGGCGCCGAAGCGCGCGACGACGTAGTAGCCCTGTTCCTTGCGGCTGATGGGGTACGCCAGCTGGCGACGGCCCCAGTGATCGACGCTGAGATCCCCGGGCGTGCCGAGGAGGGCGTGGAAGCGCTCGAGCCGCTCGTTGATCGCGGCATCTTCAAGCGCAGAATCGAAGATGTAGACTGCCTCGTAGGGGCGAGTCATGGGCTAACCTCCCTTTGGTCGTACCGCCCCCGGGGTTAGCGACCCGGAGGAGGGTGATTGTGAGTCACTCAAGCTAACCACCTGACGGCGGACATACCAGCGGACGCACGGACGGACATGAGGGCGGACACAGGGGCGGATCACCGGCGACCAGTGGCGACCACGCCGTCTTTCGGCCGCCTCTGATCCGTCGGAATGTCCGCTCCCATGTCCGCTTTCACGTCCGTCCCAATGTGCGCCCTTTTGTCCGCTCTTAGGTTTCCGCCATGCTGAAGCTCGGAATCGTCGGGCTTCCCAATGTCGGGAAGTCCTCGCTGTTCAATGCCCTGACCGCCGCCGGCGCCGCCGCCGAGAACTACCCGTTCTGCACCGTGGAGCCGAACGTCGGCATGGTCGAGGTGCCGGACGCGCGGCTGCAACGAATCACCGAAGTCGCAAAACCGAAGAAGACGGTCCCCGCGGTCGTCCAGTTCGTGGACATCGCCGGGCTCGTGAAGGGGGCCGCCGAGGGTGAAGGGCTCGGCAACAAGTTCCTCGCGAACATCCGCGAGACGGACGCGATCGTGCACGTGGTCCGCTGCTTCGAGGACCCCGACGTCACTCACGTGATGGGCGCGGTGGATCCGGTCCGCGACCGTGACGTCATCGAGTTCGAGCTCGCCCTCGCCGATCTGGGCACCGTCGAGAAGCGGGTGGACAAGACCCAGCGCGCCGCGCGCATCGGCGATAAGGAAGCGCAGGCCGAGCTGCCCGTGATCCAGAGGGCGCACGAGCTGCTCAAGGAAGGAAAGGGGCTGTGGGAGGGCGAGTTCAACCGCCAGGAGCTCGACCTGCTCGCGCCCCTGACGCTGCTCACCGTCAAGCCGATCCTCTACGCCGCCAACGTCACCGAGGCGGAGCTCGCGGGAGAGGAAGGGAAGCACCTCAAGGCGCTCCGCGCCGCGATCGCCGCGAGCCACGAGCACGCCGAGGTGGTCCCCTTCTCGGCGAAGATCGAGGCGGAGCTGTCCCAGCTCTCCGGCGCGGACCGCAGGGAATTCCTCGACTCCCTCGGCATTGAGTCGGCCGGGCTCGATCGCCTCATCCAGGCCGGCTATCACCTGCTCGGGCTGCAGACCTACTTCACGGCGGGCGAGCAGGAAGTCCGTGCGTGGACGATCCACCGGGGCGACACCGCGCCAAAGGCCGCCGCGGTGATCCACACGGATTTCGAGCGCGGGTTCATCCGTGCGGAGACGGTGGCGTACGACGAGTTCGTGAAGAACGACGGCTGGAAGGGCGCGCGCGAGAAGGGATTGGTACGCGCCGAAGGGAAGGAGTACGTCGTGCAGGATGGAGACGTGCTGCTGTTCCGATTCAACGTCTAACTGCGGCACCAAAAACGGACATTACACCGGACAAACCTGCCGACATGAACCCGGACATGAACCCGGATCTGAGGCGCCTTAACCCCGCCGTTGATCCGTAGCAGTGTCCGGTTTCATGTCCGCCCTATTGTCCGGTTTCCTGTCCGCCGTCATGTCCGCCCTTTGTCTTTCTGTTGAATCGGTTCATGGCCACCTGCGCTCCATCGGTGAGCCACGTTTCCACGAGCTGGGTGACGGTCGCGAAGGTGTCGCGCACCGTCGCCTCCTCGCCCTTCCCGAACGGCGACAGCACGTAGTCCGCCAGGTCGCCGCGGCGCCGCGCCGGATCCTCCGGGCCCACGCCAATGCGAAGCCGCGCATACTCCTGTGACCCGAGCGCGCCCTCGATGCTCTTGAGGCCATTGTGCCCGCCCGCGGAGCCGCCGGACCGGACGCGAAAGCTCCCGACGGGCAGCGCGACTTCGTCGGACACCACCAGCAGGTCCTTCATGTAGCTCCACCCCGCCTTTCGCAGCCACGGGCGAAGCGCGGTGCCGCTGAGGTTCATGTAGGTGAGCGGCTTCACCAGCCGCACGCGCTGGCCGCCAACCGCGCCGGAGGCGGTTCGCGCCACGCCGTCCTTCTTCCACCCCTCGAAACGCCAAACGTCGGCCAGGTGGTCTACCACCCACCAGCCGACGTTGTGTCGCGTTCGCTCGTACTCGGCGCCCGGATTGCCGAGGCCTGCGATGACTTTCACGGGTGCGCTGTCGCCGTCCGACTCCCGGCCGCCGGCTCCGGAGAGCCGACTGCCGAGAGCCGAGAGCCAGTTCACGCCTTCTCCTCGCCCTCTTCGTCCGCCTTGGCCTTGCGGATGAGCTCCGGCTCGGCCGTGCCTTCGACGGCGGCGGCCTCGACGGGCGCCGCGACTTCCTCGGTCTTCGGCGCGCTGACGATGGCGACCGTCTGCTCGGCGTCGTCGGTGACCTCGACCCCCTCGGGGAGCTTCAGGTCGGACACGTGGATGCTGTGGCCGATCGTGAGGTGGGTGACGTCCACGTCAATGTGATCCGGGATGTTCGCCGGGTCGCACTCGACATGGATGTTGTGCACGATCTCCTCGAGGATGCCGCCGCCGGTCTTCACGCCTTCGGGCGTGCCGACGAAACGAAGCGGAATGGTGACGTTGACCTTCTCGCCCGCCACGAGCTCCTGGAAATCCACATGGAGCACGGTGCGCCGGAGCGGATCGCGCTGCAGCTCGCGGACGAGCGTGCGGGCCGTCTTGCCGTCGAGCGACAGCTCGATCACGGTGCTGGTGATGCGGACGCGCTCGGCCAGGCGATCGAAATCGCGGGCGCTGAGGCTGAGGGCCATGGGCTCACGGCCGTGGCCGTAGATGACGCCGGGAAGCTTGCCCGCCGCGCGGAGCTTGCGGGCCACGCCCTTGCCCGTCTCGGTGCGGACTTCGGCGCTGAGTGATGCGGTTGCCATTGCTGTTGTTCCTTCGAACCGGATGTTGCCACTTCGCAGCCAAACCGCCATGCCGCGCTTCTACTCTCAGGAGGCTGCGTCCTCCCTACCATACGCGTCGAGCGGGTCCTTCAGTCGAACAGCGAGCTGACGCTCTGTTCGGCGTGCGTAAACTTAACAGCCTTCCCGAGAAGATCCGCCACCGACAGCACCGTGAGCTTGTCGAAGCGATGCTCCTCGGGGATATGGATGGTGTTGGTCACCGCGATCTCCTTGATGGGCGCGGCCATGAGCCGGTCCCGAGCCGGCCCGGACAGCAAGGCATGGGTGGCGCAGACGAAGATGTCCCTGGCCCCCATGTCCTTCAGGGCCCGCGACGCCTCGGAGACCGTCCCTGCCGTGTCGATCATGTCGTCCACGAGCACGCAGTGCATGCCTTCCACGTCACCGACGACGTTCATGACCTCGGAGACGTTTGCCTTGGGCCGGCGCTTGTCGATGATGGCCAGGGTGGCGTCGAGCCGCTTGGCGAACCCGCGCGCCATCTTCGCCGAACCCACGTCGGGCGCCACCACCACCAGCTCTCCCGGCTCGAACCCCTTCTTGCGGTAGTGGTTGGTGAACACGGGCATCGCGTACAGGTGGTCCACCGGGATGTCGAAGAATCCCTGGAGCTGGTGCTGGTGGAAGTCGATCCCGAGCACGCGGTTGGCGCCCGCCGTGACGATCATGTTCGCGAGCAGCTTGGCGCCGATGGCCACCCGCGGCTGGTCCTTGCGGTCCTGTCGCGAGTAGCCGTAGTAGGGCATCACCACCGTGACGCGCGCGGCGCTGGCCCGCTTCGCTGCGTCGATCAGCAGCAACATCTCCATGATGTTGTCGGCGGGGGCGTTCGTCGGCTGGATGATGAAGACGTCGTTGCCGCGGACGTTCTCGTCAATGCGGACGAAGATCTCGCCATCCGCGAATCGGTCCACTTTCGCCTTGCAAAGCTCGATGCCGATGACCGCCGCGATTTCCTCGGCCAGCGGCTTGTTCGCCGTGCCGGAGAGCAGCTTGAAGCCGTGACTTGGGACCGAAAGGCCGTCCATGGGGGTCAGGTCGGGGTGGGGACCAATTGCCCCCGGTGGATTCGAACCACCATTCTGCGGTCCAAAGCCGCATGTCCTGCCATTGGACGAGGGGGCAGACGTTTCGGGCGCGCCAGCCGGGGAAAGCTATTCCCGCACTTCCACCGCCACAACGCTGTCGCTCGTGCGTGTGTGAATGATCTTCGCGTCGAGCCCGAGTGCCTGGGTGGTGGGCGACGCCCCGGAAAAGAGGCCAAAGATCGTTGAGCCGGAGCCCGACATCCGCGCCACGGATGCGCCGCACTCCTGAAGACGGCGGCGCGCCTGGCCGATGAAGGGGTGGCGCGCTTCCACGACCGGCTCGAAGTCGTTCCCCCTGTCCAGGCCCTTCCAGCCGTCCTCGCCGGGCGGGAAGGCAGGCGGCTCTTCCGAGAGGAACTGGCGCGTCCCGCTCTCGTCGAGCCACCGATATGCGTCGGCCGTCGCCACACCGAAGGCGGGGATGACGAGCACGACGGCAGCGGGCGCAAAGGGTGCCGGCATGTGGGTCAGCTTTTCGCCCCGGCCCGTTCCGAATGCGCGGACCAAGTCTGATACCAGGAAGGGCACGTCCGACCCGAGCCCCAGCGCGGTCCCTTCGTAGAGCTCGCGGGACAACGGCTCCGGTGCCAGCGCGTTGAGGGCCCGAAGCACCGCAGCCGCGTCGGCGCTTCCCCCGCCGAGCCCGCCGCCAACCGGGATGTGCTTCTCGATCTCGATCGAGAACCCCGCCGGCCAGCCGCCGGTCCGGTCGCGAAAGGCCGCCGCAGCGCGCATGGCCAGGTTCTCGCGATCGGGGCCGAGTCCGGCCGCGGGCAGCGCCGGCCCGGACATGCGCAGCGATTCCTCAGCGTGATCGTGAACCCGCACGGTGACGACGTCCGCCAGGTCGATCCGCTGGAAGAACGTCGCCAGCCTGTGATAGCCGCCGTCGAACACGGGCCCGACGTGCAGCCAGACGTTGATCTTCCCCTGCGCGAGCACGCGCGCCACGCGCGTCATTTGCCGATCTGTTTCAGGTCGCCAAGCGTCATGCCGGCCTTCGCCACGTAATACAGGCCGATGACGGTGATGGGGATCAGGGAGAAGACGTGGAAGATGAGCCCCCACGACACGGCGAGTCCCTCGTTCACGCCGTACATCACGAGGCCGAGCTTCGCGCCCGCCTCGAAGAGCCCGAAGAATCCTGGCGTCGAAGGGAGTGCGACGAAGAAGACGATCAGGCCCTGGAGGAACAGGGCGGCGGAGAACGGCGCGTCAATGCCCAGCGCCCGGAACATGATCCAGAAGGAGAGCGCGTTGGCCAGCCACAGCGCCAGCGCCCAGAGGAAGACCACGAGAAAGCGCCCGGGGTGACGCAGCACCGACAGTCCGTCGGCGAACGCACGGAGCAGTGCCCGCCCCCGCTCCTCGAAACGCGGCGCCACGCGGCGCGCGAAGAGCTCGAACAGACGGATCAGCCGGTCCGGGAAGAACACGATGGCGTACAGGACGAATGCGATCCCGACGATCACCGCGGCGCCGCCGCCGGCGTACGTCGCCACCGAGACGCCTGTCGGAAACGCCGGGTCGAGCATCGCGATCACCATCAGCAGCAGCACGACGAACCCATCGAACACGCGATCCACGATGAGCGACGCGAACGCCGCGGAGAAGGTGACCGAGGTCTCGCGGGTCAGCGCGTACGCGCGCACGAGCTCCCCGATGCGGCTCGGCAGGATGGAGTTCGCCATGAATCCCATGGCGGTCGCGCGCCACAGGGGACCGAAGGGGATGTCGGGCTCCACCGCGTGCAGGATGGGACGCCAGCGGAGCGCGCGCAGCGGAAAGATGAGCGTCGCGACCACCACCGAGAGCACCACGAGCGGGATGTTCGCGCTGCGGAGGTGCCCCATGACTTCCGACCAGTGGACGTCGCGAAACACCCACCAGAGCAGGAGCACCGTGAGCGCCAGGCCGATTGCCCCGCGCCAGGGAAATTTCATGGGCCGGGGCTAAAGGGCGGGGTGTGCTGCGCCCGATGGGGCCGTGGCGGGCTCGCGCACCTAGAAGGCGGGCTCAGGCACGCGCGCGAGGTCGAGGAGGTCGTAGATCTCCTCGAGCACCTCAGGCGCCGGCGGCCCGCCCGAGCGGCGCAGCGCATCGCGCAGCTCGATGGCGCGCTCCAGCGCGGCCTGTCCCCGATACAGCAGCGCGTCCACCGGCACGACGTCGTCGCCAAGGGCTCGCGGCTCCGCGAAGCGCTCGCCGGAGAGGGTGTCGAAGGCGGCGATGGCATCGTCCATCGAGGCTGGGGGAGCAGTGGGGACAGGCCTGGGAGGCGCCGCCGAAGTCGCTGGCGCCGTGGGCATTGGGTGCGCGGTCCGGATCGCGGGCGCTGCGGGCGCTGCGGGCTTCGCGGCAGCCGCGGGGGGCGTGACCGCGGCGAAGACGCGCGCATGCGACCCCGACGCGCGCGGGGGTTGCGACGCTGGCGGTGGGACCACCGGGGTCATTGGCGGAGCAGTGGGCGCAGCAGCCGGCGTCCGCTCGGCACCCAGCGACGCAACCGCCTCGCGTGCGTGCGTCATGCGGAAGGGCACCGAGTGCTGCGCGACCGGCGGCGGAAGCTGCGGCGCGGGCGAGATGCTCGCGGCGAATTGCGAGATGGAGTCGAGCGCCGCCGCGGTGAGGTCGCCCGTTCGCTCGAGATGCCCCTCCACGGTCTGCGCCACGGCCATCTGGCTGAAGCTCGCCGCGGTCGCGCGGATGGCGCGGAGCGCGCGTCCGAGCTCACCCCGGGCGTGCTCGCGCTGGATGTCGTCAGTGGCGCGGCGGGCCTCGTCGATGACGCGGTGCAGGTGCTCGCCGAAGCTCACGACCTCCATCCGGAACCGTTGCCCAGGGGTCGTGGGCGGGTGCGGCGCGTTCTCGACGATGTGCGGCCCCGCATCATCATAGAACAGCTCGGCGATCGGGATCACCCGCTCGGTTCCGCGCTCATGCGCTTCCATCGCGTCGAGGGCCGAGAGGTACGCGCGATACGCGGGGGTGCTCGTGGACACCTGCTGGCCGCTCACGATGGCGGCGGCGACCGCGCGGAGCAGCTCCGCCGCGGCGCGCAACATCGTGATGCGATCGGCCACGAGCGGCTGCCCGAGCTCCATCGGGTGGATCGCCGATTCCGCGGCCTCGGCGGCTTCGGAAAGTCCCGGTACGTCACGCACGCCGGCCACGCCGCGCATGGCGCGCACGCGGCGGAGGGCGGTGGCCGCGTGGGCGCGATCGGTGGGACGCTCGGCCAGGACATCGAGCTCGGCGCCGATGGTGGTGGCCTCCGAGGCGAAGAACGCGCCGCTGGCGCCCGTTGCCGTGGCGGCGCTGGCGGCGCTGGCGGCCGCGGTCGTGCCCGGGCCCGCATAGCGCGAAAGCTCGGCGATGCGTCTGGCGGCCCACTGGTCTTCGGTGGCGCTCCAGGAGCGCGCGGCCCGCACGAGCAGCTTCAGGTCGTCCACGGCCGCGATCATCGCGCCCTTCACTCCCTGGTCCCACGGGAGGGTGCCCTGGCGGAGGGCGCGCCCCACCGACTCCACCGTGGACGCCAGCTCGGCGAACGACGGCAGCCGCGCCATCGTGGCGCTGCCGCGCAGCGCCCGCGACACCTTCTGGAGCGTGTCCGGGTCCGGCCCCGCCTCCGTCGCGCGCAGCAGGAGGCCGTCGATCTGCTCGACGTACTCACCGGCTTCCAGCACGAAGAAGTCGAGGAAGGACGCGCCCGTGGGGGAGGTCATGGCCGAAGTCTAGGACGACTGGCGGGCCGAGTCCATCACGCGACGCAGCTCGCGCACCGCCTCGGCGAGCCCGACGAAGACCGCCCGGCTCACCACCGAGTGGCCGATGTTGAGCTCCTCGATCTCGGGAATCCGGGCGACGGCGCCGACGTTGTCCACGGTGAGTCCGTGGCCGGCGTGGACGGCCAGGCCCAGCGACCGGCCGAGCGTCGCGGCGGCCTGGAGGGCCTCCAGCTCGGCGGCGACGCCGGGATGGTGGGCGTAGCCACCGGTGTGCAGCTCGATCGCGGTCGCGCCGAGGTCATGCGATCCGCGCACCATGCGCTCGGCGGGGTTGATGAAGAGGCTCGTGCGGATGCCGGCGGCGTTGAGCTGCTCGATGCCACTGCGCAGCCGCCGCGGCTCGTGCGCCACGTCCAGCCCGCCTTCGGTGGTGATCTCCTGCCGTCGTTCCGGAACGAGCGAGACCTGGTGCGGCTTGAGGCGGAGCGCGATGTCGATCATCTCGTCGGTGCAGGCGATCTCGAGGTTGAGCACCGTGCGCACCGCGCGCGCGAGGGCGTCGACGTCGGCATCCTGGATGTGCCGGCGGTCCTCGCGGAGATGGGCCGTGATGCCGTCGGCGCCGGCGTCCTCGCAGGCGCGGGCCGCGGCCACCGGATCCGGCTCGGTGCCACGTCGCGCCTGCCGGACCGTGGCGACGTGATCGATGTTGATGTAAAGGCGCATGATCGTGGCAGGAACCAAGTTACTTTACACCGTCATGACCGCCGGCCCTGGAGCTCACGTGCGAAGACTAGCGATGCTGATCGTGTGCGCGGCGGCCCTCGTGGGTGGCTGTCGGAAGCAGGGGGACGGTGGACATCCGCCGGCGCCTGTCCTTCCGGGCGGCACGGGCGGCGCGACTGCGCGCGAGGCGGTGGAACGGTTCATGACGGCCGCGAGGGTGCAGGACCTGGACGCGATGTCCCAGGTGTGGGGCACCGCCAGCGGGCCGGTCCGCGCGACGATGAGCCGCCCGGAATGGGAGATGCGTGAAGTGGTGTTCATGCGCTGCCTGCGGCACGAGAGCTGGCGCGTGCTGGGCGAAGCGCCGGCGGCGGCCAGTGAGCGGCTGATGATCGTCGAGACACGCTTCAGGGACTTGACGCGCTCGACAAATTTCTACGCGGTTCTGGGACCGCAGCAGCGCTGGTATGTCCGGGCGTTCGACATGACGCCGCTGGAATCGATCTGCCAGCGTCCGCTCTAGGCTTCGGTCAGCTCGACGAGGACGCCGGCAGTGGAGGAGGGGTGCAGGAAGGCGATGGGCTTGCCCTCGGCGCCCATGCGGGGAACGTCGTCAATGAGACGGATGCCGGCCTTGCGGCACCGGTCGAGGGCGGCGGGAAGGTCGTCAACGACGAAGCAGATGTGATGGATGCCCGGCCCGCGGCGGGCGATGAACTTGCCGATGGGGGAGTCGGGGGAATCGGCCTCGAGGAGCTCGACGAGCGACTCGCCGGCGCGCAGCCCCGCGATTTTCGCTCCATCGGAGTCGGCAAGCGGTACCTCGGGCATGCCGAGGATGTCGCGGTAGAAGGGAAGGATCCGGTCGAGTGCATCGACAGCGATGCCGATGTGCGCGATCCGGGCGCCACGCGGAGTGGCTGGCTGCATGGGCGCTCCTTAAAGGAAGGGGCGCTGAAAACTATCCAGGCGTCGAGGGATCACGGACATGGCTGAGAACACCCACGCGGTAACGGACGACACCTTCGAGACCGAGATCGAGAAGCATTCGGGGCTCGCCATCGTCGACTTCTGGGCCACCTGGTGCGGCCCCTGCCGGATGATCGCGCCCATCCTCGACCAGCTCGCGGTGGAGCACGCGGGCAAGGTGAAGGTGGCCAAGCTCGACGTGGACACGAACATCAAGACCGCCACCCGCTTCAACGTGCGGTCGATTCCGCTGCTCCTGTTCTTCAAGGACGGCAAGGTCGTGGACCAGATCGTGGGCGCGGTGCCGAAGGGGCACATCGAGGCCAAGCTCCAGCAGCACTCGGCGGTGGCTGCCTGACCACGCTCTCGGCGTTGGGCTCTCGGCGCCACTCCTGAGGGCCGAGGGCCGAGAGCCGAGAGCCGAGGGGCCCTTTCCGAGTCGCACGTCCCGTGGGATATTGCGAATCCTCCCACCAGCCTCGGCTCTCCGTAGTCAATGCCAATCGTCGCGGGCCTCCGGTTCCCGCAAGCGCGCGTGCTGTTGCCGCGCACCCGGCTCGCCTACGTCCATCTGCGGAACCTGCTCACCGACGCCAAGCGCGATCGCGCGGCGCGGGTTTCCGGATACGTGGCGATCTGGTTGCCCGAGGAATTCCTGGTGCTGTACCTCCAGCGCGGCGAGGTGGTGAATGCCACCATCCTGGACAAGAACGGCTCCCGCGCGATCGCCATCAGCTCCGCGCTCGAGCGCATCCCCGCCGAGCCCGAGTACGGCGAGATCTGCTTCCACGAGGCCGATAACGACCAGCTGGGCTGCATGTTCGCCGCGCAGACGCTGGCGCACGACCCGTGGCCCTCCGATCTCAACGTCACCGACCCGGCGGCGCTGTTCCCGTTCCTCATGTCCGTGATGTTCGACGGCGTGCTCGAGATCGTCTCGGAGGACACGGTCAACTACCTGGTGTTTCGCGCGGGCGCGGTGGACCGCGCGTTTCTCTCCATTCCCGCCACCGGGTCCATCGTCGAGCGCGTCGCCAAGCTGTTCGCGCCGGGCAGCCGCATTGCCGAGGGACGATTCCGCCGCTGGCAGGAGCTCGCCCCCTTGCCCACCCAGGCGCCGCCCGCGCTGGTGCAGGCCTACCGCGACCTCTCGCTGGCGCTGGTGCAGCGCCTCATCCACGATGGACGCGACGGGGCGCTGGCCATTGCCGAGCAAGCCAGGCAGAGCCTGTCGAAGAAGTATCCCGAGCTGGAGGGATTCACCATCGGCAGCCGGCCGGCTCGCGAGCCGGTGAGCGACACGCCGCGGCTCACGGCCGCGGTCGCGTCCTGGCTGTCAGAGGTGATATGGGCCGCCGCGGACCATGACGGCGCACCGCCGGAGACGCTGCTCAAGGACCTCACCTGGGAGCGACGCCACATGTTCCAGTCGGCCGGCTTCTACGAAAGGATGCCCTGGAAAGTGATGTGAGCGCGGGCCGCCTGTTCATCGTGAGCACCCCCATCGGCAACATGGGGGATTTTTCTTTCCGGGCCGTCGACGTGCTGCGATCGGTGTCTCTCGTGCTGGCGGAAGACACGCGGCATTCGCGCCCGCTGCTCGATCGCTACGACATCCCCGCCCGGATGAGCGCGTACCACGAGCACAACGAGGCGAAGGCCGCGCCCGGTCTCATCGAGCGGATGCTCGCGGGCGAGGACCTGGCGCTGATCTCCGACGCGGGCACGCCGCTGCTGTCCGATCCCGGTCAGCGTCTCGTCGAGGCCGCCATCGCGGCGGGGATCCCCGTGGTCCCGGTGCCGGGGGCGTCGGCGCTGATGGCCGCCCTGGTCGCGTCCGGCATGGACGCCACGCGCTTCACCTTTCACGGGTTCCTTCCACGCAAGGGACGCGAGCGGAAGGCGGCACTGGAGGAGATCGCTTCGTCCCGCGTCACGTCCGTGTTGTATGAAGCGCCTTCCCGGGTAGCCGCCACCCTGCTAGACATCGCGGAGCGGGCGCCGGATCGTCCCGCCGCGGTGGCCCGGGAGCTCACGAAGCAATTCGAGGAGATCCGGCGGGGAACGGTGACCGACCTTGGCGCGTACTACAAGGATGCGGCACCTCGCGGTGAGGTGGTACTGGTCATCGCCGGTTCGCCTCCGGCGGCGCTCGACGAGGCCGGCCTCGCGGATCGGGCGGCGGATCTCATCGAGCAGGGCATGTCGGTGCGTGACGCGGCGGCGGAGCTGACGCGAGCCGGGGCGCCGAGGAACGTGGCGTACCGGATCGCGAGAGCGGCGAACACCAACGGGAGCAGCGACGACGAGCATGCGGACTAGGGGAATGCGCGGACGATCGACGACGGTCGCCCTGCTGCTCGCGGCGATCGCCGGCGTGGCGGTGGTGAGCGGCGCGCGTTCGTCCGCCAGCTCCTCGCGGCTCACCATCGCGCGCCTCCAGTACGACGGCGGCGGCGACTGGTACGCGAACCCGTCCAGCCTCCCCAACCTCCTCAGCGCGATCCGCGCCCGTACGTCACTCAACGTCGAGAAGGCGGAAGCGCGGGTCCGGCTCACCGACGACCGGCTCTGGGACTTCCCGTTTCTCCACGTCACCGGCCACGGCAACATCAAGCTGTCGGAGACCGAGGTGGCGCGGCTGCGGGAGTATCTGCTGCGCGGCGGATTCCTCCACGTCAGCGACAACTACGGTCTCGACACCGCGTTCCGGCGCGAGATCCGGAAGGTGTTCCCGGACCGCCCTCTCGTGGACGTGCCGCTGACCCACGCGGTGTACAACCTCGTGTACGAGTTTCCGAAGGGGCTGCCGAAGATCCACGAGCATGACGGCAAGCCGGCGCGCGGGTTCGGCATCTTCATCGGCGACCGGCTCGCGGTGTTCTACGACTACGAGTCCGACCTCGGGAACGGCTGGGAGGATCCCACCGTCCACAACGATCCGCCCGAGCTGCACGAGGCCGCGCTCCGGATGGGCGTGAACCTCTTCGTGTACGCCATCACCAGCAGGCCCATCCCATGACCGTCATCACCCTCGTCGAGCGCGAGCGCTCCCGGCTCCGCCTGGTGCACGCCGTGTCGGTGATTGCGCTCGTCGCGCTGGCGACGTTCACGGTCATCGGGCTCGGCGCGTGGATGCTCTCGGGGCACCGCTGGATCACGCTGCCGCGCGGCACGCCGTTCCTGGTCTGGGTGATCCTGGCTGGCGCGAACGCGGCGGTGGTCGCGTGGGCATGGCGGCGGCTGCGGCACGACCTGGCGCGTCCCGCCGTGGCGGCCGCCATCGAGCGCGAGCAGACGTTGCGAGCGGGCGAGCTGCGCGGCGTGATAGAGGTGGGCACCACGAGCGCCATCGCGCGCCGCGCCGACGAGCGGCTTGCCCGCCGGCTCACGGGCACGAACGCGCCAACGCTGGTGCCATCGCTCCAGCGCACCCGGCGCTGGCAGGCGGCGCGCGCCGGCACGGTGGCCGCGGTCACGCTGGCGCTCCTGCTCGTCGCCGCGCCTTCCCTGAGCGACGGGCTGCTCGCGATCCGCCACCCGCTGGCCGCGTGGAATGGCACACTGTTGCCCGCCATGACCTTCCGCGGGTTGCCCGCCGAGCTGCTGCGGGGCGAGCCGCTCACGGTCACCGTCGAGGCGCCGGGTCGCCGCGCGCTCGAGCTCAGCGTGCGCAGCACCGGCGAAGGCTGGCGCACCCTCACCCTGGCCGTGGACAGCGCGCGCGGCGTCGCGACCGCGGAGCTCGGCGCGGCGCGCGGCGACCTCCAGCTCGTGGCGACCGACGGACGCACCGCGACCGACACCACGATCGTCCGGGTGACGGATCGTCCCTTCGTCGGCGGCGTCGTGCTGCGCGCGACGTACCCGGCGTACCTCGCACGCGCTCCTGAAGGGTTGCCGGTTGGTGAGCCCGCGCGTGTGCCGCGCGGCACCGTCGTGCTGGTGTCCGGCCGCGCGTCGACCGCGCTGCGGTCCGTGTCCGTGCGCGGAGAGCGTGATTCCGTCGCGTTTGCCGTTGACGGGCATTCGTTCACCGGCCGCTTCATGCCGGGCGCGACCGGCCGCTGGGACTGGTCGGCGCGCGACGCGCGCGGCCCGGTGGCGGACGTGCCGCTTCCCCTCGAGATCGAAGTCGTGGCGGATTCGGTGCCGCGCGTCGAGCTCGTGTCCCCCGCAACCGATACGATCATCGCCACCGGCGACCGGGTGCCGCTCGAGGTGACGGTGACCGACGATTACGGCCTGTTCGCGGTCGAGCTGCACACGGCGCGGCATCCGGCGGGAAGCCGCCGCGAAGCGGTGACCGCCGAGCGCATTGCCGGCCCGCAGGGCCAGGTGTGGAACGGCACGCCGGTCGTGGAGCTCGCCCGCCGCGGCCTCCAGCCCGGCGACGCCCTCTCGGTCGTGGTGGCGGCGACGGACAACTCTCCCTGGGCCCAGCGCGGGATGAGTCGCGAGCTCGTCGTGCGGATACCGACGATGGAGGAGCGGCGCTCGCTCGCGCGCCAGGCCGCCGATTCGGCGGCGGGCGAGGCGCTGGCCGCGGTCGCCGCGCAGAAGTCGCTCGAGCAGCGGACGGACGAGGCCTCGCGCGAGCGGGCGCGCGCGCAGTCGTCCGGTGAGAAGGCATCCGGGCAGTCGGAGTCCGAGCGCCAGAAGGAGATGAGCTATGCCGCGGCCGAGAAGGCCCGCGCGCTCGCCCGGGAACAGCGCGAGATGGCGGAGCGCGTGGACAAGCTTCGCGAGGCAGCCCGGCAGCTCGAGCAGCAGCTGAGGCAGGCCTCGGCGCTCGACTCGTCGCTCGCGCGGCAGCTCCGGGACGCGCAGGACCTGCTCAAGGACGCGCTCACCAGGGACATGCTCGAGCAGATGAAGAAGCTCGAGAATGCCACGCAGAACCTCTCGGCCGAAGAAGCGCGCGATGCGTTGAAGGACCTGGCCGAGCAGCAGAAGCGGCTGCGCGAGCAGCTCGAGAAGAGCGCGGAGATGCTGAAGCGCGCCGCCCTCGAGGGCGCGATGGAGACGCTCAAGGACGAGGCGCAGGAGATCGCCGACCGGCAGAAGGCGGTGGCCGACAGCGGCAGGCAGATGGACCCGAATGCGAAGAAGCGCGAGTCCGACCGCCTCGCCGACCGCTCCGAGCGCCTCTCCAGCGACGTCGAGAAGCTCCAGCAGCGGCTCCAGAAGGAGCAGGCTGACGCCGCGTCGCAGCGCGCGGCGTCAGCGGCGAAGCAGGCGGATGCCGCCGCCGACAAGATGCGGCAGGATGACGCGCAAGGCGCATCGGAGCGGATGCAGCAGGCCGCCGAGGACATGCAGGCCGCGCGCGACCAGCAGGTGGGCGAGTGGAAGAAGGAGCTCACCGACGCGCTCGACCAGTCCATCCAGGAGCTGCTCCAGATGGCGCGCGAGGAGCAGCAGCTCGAGGAGCAGGCGCGGCAGAGCGCGCAGAGCGGCCAGAACAAGGACCAGATGCGCGGCCAGCAGAGCGCGGTGAAGCAGGGGGTGGACCAGACGGCGGAGCGCCTCCAGAAGGAGGGGCAGAAGTCGTCGCTCCTCTCCGGTCGGTCGCAGCGCGCCATGAACGACGCGAAGCAGAAGGTGGAGCAGGCCACGCGGCAGATGGCAGACCAGCAGCAGCGCGGGAACCAGTCCGCGAGCTCGCTTGCAGAGGCCGCGGAGGCGCTGAACCGCGCCGCCGCGTCGCTGGCCCGTGATCGCGAGCGCGCAAACACCGCGGGCTCGGCCACGGGTTTCTCGGAGATGCTCCAGCAGCTCCAGGAGATGGCGAAGCGCCAGGGGAACATCAACGCCCAGGCGCAGGGGCTGATGCCCCTGCCCGGGCAGCCGGGCATGAGCGCCGAAGCGCAGGCCACGGCGCGCATGCTCGCGCGCCAGCAGCGCGGGATTGCCAACCAGCTCGACGAGATGGGAGACGCCGCGGGGGGTGACCGCGCGGCGGAGCTGGCGAAGGAAGCGCGGCAGCTCGCCGAGGTGCTCGAGCAGACGCGCGTGGACGCGGCGACCATCGCGCGCCAGCAGCAGCTGTTCCGCCGCATGCTCGACGCGGGCCGCACCCTGGAAAAGGAAGAGCGCGAGGACGACGCGAAGCGCGAGGCCAGGGCGGCGACTGGCGACGATCGCTTCGACCCTGGCGATGCGGCCGCCCGCGGACGCGCGGGCGCCCGGTTCCGCGAGCCGGACTGGAACGAGCTCCGCGGGCTCACCGCCGACGAGCGCCGCGCGATCCTCAAGTACTTCAAGCGGATCAACAGTGAAAAGCCATAACCGGGGCTTTTGGCTCTCGGCTCTCGGCTTTGGGTTGTGGGGGTTTGCGTGCCTCGCGCCTGGCATTATCGGGGCGCAGAGCCGGGAGCCGAGGGCCGGCAGCACACAGCCCGTCAGCGATTCGCTCGCGTTCTTCCGGGCCCTCGACTTCGAGGGCGCGGGGAGGCACCGCGAGGCCGCGCCGCTCTTCCGCCAGGCGCTGCGCACCGAGCAGCGGGTGAGCGCCCTCCTCGGGCTGGAGCGCGTGTACGCCGAGCTCCAGTGGACCGATTCACTGCTCGCGCCGCTCGCGCAGCTCATCAGGGAGTTTCCGGGCGAGCCGGTGTTCCGCGCCGCTCAGCTCCGCAGCCTCCAGGCGCTCGACCGCCAGGACGACGTTGCCGCGGCCTTCGAGCGCTGGGTGCGCGAGGCGCCGCGGGACCCGTCGCCCTACCGTGAATACGCGCGGCTCCTGCTCCAGCGCGGGCAGGCGGTGCGCGCCGACTCGGTGCTCCTGCGGGCGCGCCGCGAGCTGGGCGCCGGTGGCGAGCTGCACCTGGAGACGGCGCAGGCTCGCGCGGCCACCGGGCAGTGGGAGGAATCCGCGCGCGCCTGGCGGCTGGCCCTGGTGTCGGCGCCGTACCTCGAGCAGGCGGCGGCCTACGCGCTCGCGCCCGCGCCGGTCCCGGTGCGCGACGCGATCCGGGCGCAGTTCTTCGCGCCTCCGCTCCTGGTGGCGGCGCGCCGGGCGGTCGCGACGCTCGAGAGCACCTGGGGCTCACCGGCGAACGGCTGGCTCGCGCTCAAGGACCTGCCGCCCGACAGCGCCGGCGCCGCCGCGTGGCTGGATTTCGCGCAGCGCGCCGAGGCGGAGGAGCGCTGGACGCACGCGCGCGAGGCCTTCGGTGCCGTGCTCCGGTACCAGCATTCCCCCGAGGTGGCGCTGCGCGCCGCGGTGGCCGCGCTGAACAGCGGCGATCCCGGCGGAGCGCTGGCCATAGCGCCGCTCACCGGCGGAGGCGCGGACTCCGCGCGGGTCGCGCGCACGCTGCTGCCGGTGCACGTCCGCGCGCTGGCCGCGCTGGGGCGGCCCTCGTCGGCCGAGCGGCTGGTGACGTCCTATGAGAGATTTCTCACGCCCACCGGCCGCGCGGCGCTGGCGCGCTCCATCGCGTTCGGCTGGGTGCGCGTCGGCGACATGGGGCGCGCGCGCGGCGCGCTGAGCGTCGCGGGCCCCGACGCGGACTCGAGCGACGCCGCGGGGTGGCTCGCGCTGTACGCCGGAGACGTCGCCTCCGCGCGGAAGCTGCTGCGCGGCGGCGCGGACGCGTCGCCCGAGCTGGCCCTCGCGCTGGCGCTCGTGGCCCGGCTCAAGGTGGACAGCGCGCCGGCGCTCGGCGCGGCCTTCCTGACGCTGGCGCGCGGCGACACGGCGAGCGCCGCCACCGCGCTCGCCGGCACCGCGGAACGATTTCCCGAGGTGGCGTCCCTGGCGCTGTATACCGCCGGCCAGTGGCGGGCGCGCCGCGGCGATCACCTCAACGCGATCCCGCTCTGGAAGCGCGTCGTCGAGCAGTATGCGATGAGCGCGGAGGCACCGGCGGCGAACCTCGAGTGGTCGCGCGCGCTCACCCGCGGCGGCGATCGCACCGGCGCGGCGTCCCGGCTGGAGCACATGATCCTCACCTATCCGCAGAGCGCGCTCGTGCCGCAGGCGCGGCGCGAGCTCGAGCTGCTGCGCAACACGATGCCCACGCCATGACGCGCGCCCTGGTCCTTCTCGTCGCGGCGGTCGCACTGGTGTCGCGCGCGGGCGCCCAGCAGCTGCTGGTGCCGATGGACGACGCCCAGACGAATCACCTCAAGGCGTACGGCCTCACCTTCAGCGCCCTCAAGGCGGGGATGAAGGCCGAGTGGCTGCTCAACTACCGCGGCGGCTCGTTCCTGCTGCCGGATACCCCGGAGCTGCGGCGGCTGGCCGGGCTCGCGGGGATCTCCGTCGAGGGGGCCGACGGCACGCGGGTGGGAGCGATCCGCGCCGAGATCGCAGCCGGCAACATGGACGCCGTTCCACTCGAGAAGGCGCCGAAGATCGCGGTGTACGGGCCGCCCGACACGCTGCCCTGGGACGACGCCGTGACCCTGGCGCTCAAGTACGCCGGGATCGAGTACACCGCGATCTATGACGACGAGGTGCACCGCGGCGACCTCTCGAAGTACGACTGGCTGCACCTGCACCACGAGGACTTCACCGGGCAGCAGAACAAGTTTCACCTCGGCTACCGCGACGCCCCCTGGTTCGTGGAGGTGGTGCAGAAGAACACCGCGGCGGCGCGCCGGCTCGGCTACCCGCACATCCCCGCGCTCAAGAAGAACATCGCGGAGCAGATCCGGCAGTTCGTCGAGCGCGGCGGGTTCCTCTTCGCCATGTGCGGCGCCACGGAGACGCTGGAGCTGGCGATGGCAGGCCTCAACGTGGACATCGCCGGCGCGTTCGCCGACGGGACGCCGGTGGACGAGAACGCCGACGCGAAGATGGACTGGAAGCGCGCCATGGCGGTGCAGGGAGCGCGGCTCGAGCAGTCGCCGTTCGTGAACTCCATGAGCGACATTGACGGCCACCAGGTGAACGTGCCGGGACGGCGCCAGCCGCTGGGCGCCTTCACGCTGTTCAACTTCTCCGCGAAGTTCGATCCGGTGGCCGCGATGCTGGTGCAGAACCACCGCAGCGTGCTCTCGGACTTCTACGGCGTGACCACGAGCTTCAACAAGGCGGCCCTCAAGCCGAGCGTCACCGTGCTCGCCTTCGAGGAAGGCGCGCCGTGGGTGAAGTACGTGCGCGGCGACCACGGGAAGGGAAGCTGGACGTACTACGGCGGCCACGATCCCGAAGACCCGCAGCACGCCATCGGCAGCCCGCCCACCGACCTGTCGCTGCACAAGGGGAGCCCGGGCTATCGGCTCATCCTGAACAACGTGCTCTTTCCCGCCGCGAAGAAGAAGCCGCTGAAAACGTAGGCTTGGAACTGCGGCTTGGAACTGCGGCTTGGAACTGCGGCTTGGAACTGCGGCTTGGAACTGCGGCTTGGAACTGCGGCTTGGAACTGCGGCTTGGAACTGCGGCTTGGAACTGCGGCTTGGAACTGCGGCTTGGAAC
>Ga0307505_10000610_pt1 | contig 37827 bp, 30 predicted proteins | sample 23_S_MG_FD_202183 | JGI IMG/M metagenome (GOLD analysis project Ga0307505, IMG submission 202183) | Soil microbial communities from Populus trichocarpa stands in riparian zone in the Pacific Northwest, United States - 23_S | ecosystem: Environmental > Terrestrial > Soil > Riparian zone > Trees...
GCAGTATGACGAAGGTTTGTCTTGGCGATGATGCATCCTTACATCCCATTCTCGAATTTTAATCCTCGATCGCTTCTCCATGCTTCGCGACCATCAAAGAAATTCGTTCGTGGTCCAACAAGGATAACGGTTGTCGCAGAGCGTTTTGAGTTGGGGTCGTACTGGAAGATCTAAACGAGTCAACGCGGAATTTATGATTACGCTAGGTGGCACCTTCTTATTAAGAGAAAGTAAAGCTTTGCTCCTTTGAAGCGTGCTCACCTTTGTTTGTGCGATAGCGCTTGACTCTGTGCAGCTTGCTTGCGGACAGAGCCGCGGCAAAACAAACAAAAGTTAACTCTGATCTACCTCAAAAAGGAGAACACTGAATGAAAAGGATCTACTCACTTTATGCAGTTGCCATTGCACTGGTTCTCGCTAGCGGCATCCTGCTATCGAATCCACCAACTGTGTTCGCGGCGGTATGCACTGCCAGTTGCAATTTTGGCGGTAACATAACCGTCTCAGGCACGAGTTGCTCGTGTGAAGACAATAAGGGGTGTACGTTCACCAATAGCCAGGGTACCTTCAGACAAAACTGCGCAACAAAATCGGGCGACGAGTTTGGGATCGAGGAATGAAGGGCCGCCAGTGAACTAGTGTTCAGGGGGCGTCCGCATCGGCATTACGGTGCGGGCGCTTACAAAGCTTCCGAAACTAGACCGATTAAATGATGAAACTCAGGATGCAGCGATTCATAAGTTTGTTCGTTTTGGCGATCTATTTCTGTGCTCCAATTGGTGCGCAGAAAAAGAATCCAGGAAAACGATCTGCAACTGAGGCTGCCGCTGCGGAAGCGCGACGCCTTCGCACTCAGCAATTGCTAATTCTTCACGAGGATCTCCTTTCACGCACGCTGGACAGTTTTAAAAGGATGGACGAAGTTGCCCTGAGGTTATCAGTCCGGACCCAGCTCCTCGCTTACCTTTGGGAGAGCAAAACGCTCTCGGGCAAGCACGTCAGTCTTAAAAGGAAGTTAGCGCTCGACGCAATTGCCGACCTCAACGATCATCATCTCGAAATGCCACGATTCATGCGCGATTATTTGCTAGCAGATCTAGCTGCCCAGATCGAGAAACATCAACCCGACCTTACTGAAAAGTTAAACGCTGTCAAGGAGGCGGGCAAGATCGGACGAGAGTCACTTAACATCAGTAGTTTGTTTGAATTGAAAAATGGAGACGTTCTTGCTGCGGCGAAAATTCGCCAACTGTTGGCGCAAGGGGATGATTTAAGAGGTCTCAACTTTTGGCTCGACGATTTAAGGGAACAAAAGTCTGGTGAGTTTGAACCGCTGTTACGTGAAGTGATTGCGATTGCTGAACGTGGTCCGCAAATATCGTTCGAGACGTTGTTCTGGTTAATGCCAGTCTGTTTCCACTCGGATGTCCCTCAACCTTTGCAGAGGGGCTTCGCCGCAATGATCCTCAGTCGCACTCAACCGGCGAATTTCGCTGTCACACCTGCGCCACAATCAGCGTACGAGTTGTTGGCGGGCGCGCTGTCTCAGATTCGACGATTGCTTCCCGAACATTACGAACAGGCGGTGGGCCAGAGCCTTATCCTTCGGACCAGCATTAATCAAACGCAGTTGGCTAGCGAAGAACGCAACAAACGACTTAAGGAAAGTGAAAACCCCGTTGAAGACCTGGTGCGGGAAGCCGAGGATGCCAAGACAAAGGGCGAGCGTAATGAATTGCTGGCGGAAGCCGCCGAAACCGCTTTGATAAAAGAGAAGTTCGACGCATGTCTTGATGTCCTGTCAAGAATGGATCTCGATATCAACGTTCCAAGCCACCCCGGCTTCTGGCGAAACTGGAGTGGCCAGTTCTTGAAAAAGTTCGTAAAGAGCGCGATGGCGGCCAAGGAACTTGAGATCGCTGAAAAGGCCGCATTGGGTATGACCGCGTCTTTGGCCAAGATCGAGGCAGTCGCCTCGTTAATACGTCATTGGAGTAAAACAGGTGAAAAAGGCCGCGCCCACAGATTGTTGGTTGAAGCGATTAAGGTTACTGACTCAGTGTCAGATGATTTTGAGAAGGCTAAGTCGCTGATATTGCTGAGCATCATTTGTGACCAGGTGGATGAATCAAAAAAGGCCCAACTATTACTCTCGTCAGTTAAGGCCCTCAACAGTTTGGATAAGCCAACGACTCCCCGGGACCAGGAGCTATATCAGCAATACGTCCGTAAGCTGGACCAAACCGGCCATCACGTAATCAGAGGTTTCAAGGCTTTAACCGCCACCGACGAAAACGCGGCTATAGCTCTCGTTGACCAGCTACAAGGATCAGACTTGCGGCCGTTTGCCTTAATCGGAATTCTCTCGGGTCTAACAGACCTTCTCGCCAAAGGTGAGCTTAGGAGTGCATTAGAACCGTGACGGAGGAGAAGAAATCTAGACGAATATCCTGGTTGCCGTTGGCGTTGATTCTGGCGTTGGGTCTCTGCAATCTATTACTCATCACACAGAACTTCAGGCTCCGAAAGCAACTGAATTCTGCCGGAAGGATTGATGCGAGTGCTAATTATCTTAAGCCTGGAGAAACAGTGACGCCGTTTGCGGGAATGGACCTCAACGGGCGCCCTTATCAAGTGGAATATCGAAAGGATACGCGGAGACAGCTTCTTCTGTTCTTTTCCCCCAGTTGTCCATACTGCGCACAGCAGGGCCCAATCTGGCGAAACATGCTTAACCGAATCGATTCCACCCGCTTTAATGTAGTGGGAATAGTCGGCGACAGGGAAAACAGACAGGAAGTGATTTCCCATGCGGATGCCTTAGGCTACTTCAAAACCCGGATCGTCCTGCCGATCGTCTCCGTCGGCGATGAAACGCTGGCGCGTTACAAACTGACAGCAACACCCATTACTCTGCTGATAGACGATAACGGAAGGGTGGAGCACGCGTGGGTTGGTAAATGGGATGAATCAAAGACTACCGAGGTCGCAGCCGCACTGCTATGAATTTATGTGTGGCTAGTGTAGTGCGTCAAACAGATCATAACTTATAAAAAACACTGCGAGCGCGTTTGACCTTCTCCAAAATATCCGAAGCTTTTGCGGCCCAGACAAAAGGCTTGGGGTTGGCGTTGTGCTGGGAGACGTAGTGTTCGATGGTCGCGATTAGACATTGCCAAAGCAGCCGCGCCGAATTTATTTTTCCGTCAGGTCTCTGAAAAAGCGCTCGACCATGTTGAGCCAGGAAGCGCTGGTCGGAGTGAAGTGGATTTGAACCGCTTATGTTTTTTTTCAACCACGCCTCAGGATGTTTGTGTGGTGAGTAGTTATCGATGATCAGGTGAAGCTGTTTATGTTTGGGAGTGGACCGATTCGGTCAGGCGCAGGAACTTCAGCCACTCCTGATGGCGATGCTGCGGCATGCTGAGAAGTACTCAAATGTTCACACTCTGTCCACTAAACTGGACACTGTCTCATACCTTACGAGCAGACCTTTATCTTTCTTGACCACTTCTGCCTGATAACAACATGGCATTTGAGTTGCTGACGATGAACTAGATTGGAGTATCAGCCATGAAGAAATTCCTCTTATTCCTACTTTGGAGCTTGATCCTCGCGATTCCTGTAGCCGGGCAAAAACACGCATCCGAGCGAGACATCGAAGGCCTACAGGGAAACGTGAAATCCGTGGTTACTGAGGCCATACTTGAATCTCCGAGCGGCAAGCCTGCTCGAATCCTTATGGGCAAGATGGTATTTGATGCTGATGGCAATCTAAATACGCGTGAAGATTATGGGCCGTCAGGTGAGTTGCTCAACTCCAGTGCCTACAGCTTCCTTGAGGGTGAACGGGTCGTGAAAATGGAAACGATCTATCCGAAAAACATGATTGTGTTAGGTGATCCGACCAAAGTTAAACGGCCCAGCGATCCGAGGTACACATACAAGATCCGCTACAAGTTTGATAGTCTGGGGCGCCGAATAGCGACTCATTGGTTACGCAGCGACGGCTCGACTTATCTCAAATACGTGTACAGCTACAACGATAACAAGATAGAAGAAACGGCTAGTTTTGATAATGGGCTTGCCTTGGAAGATAAAGTATATATGCTGGATCAAAAAGGTAACACGTTAGAAGTTCTTCACCTGGTTCCGTCAGACAAGTCTGTGTCCTACAAAGAATCGTACACATACTTGAGGACTGACCGCCAAGGCAACTGGATTGAGCGGATCGAGTCTAGAACGCAGGACAACAAACCAGTTGAGTATCTGAGAGTCTCGCGCACGATTGCTTACCACTGAAATTTCTTACCTTTTGTCCATGTCTGACACTCCGGGCTCGGCCTCGCTTTTTCAACTGCTGCCGTTGTCATCTTAAAGTTCGACCGCGGCTACGATTCGCATCGTGTTTTACCTCCTTGAAGATTACACGTCGGTTCGTACCGTTGTTCCCTTATTTGTGACGCACAGCACCAGTGAAACGGTCTCAACCGAGACAGTTTTCCTCAACTCTTGCCAATCATTCTCTGCCCACGTCTACTATAGGGACCACTTGGTCCAAATATCTTCTCTAACTCCTTGAGGGTTCCTTGATGCATAGTGGTAGGTTGCGTGCGGTGAGCATGTTCTAGGACACAGTCGTAAGAATGTGGCACATTCGTGAAGCGTAAGCAACCAGATTAAGATGGCCAGTGACTCCGAAGCTGTTGACTCTGCTTCAGCTATTTCGGTTTCAATGACAGGTTCGTTGCTTGTGACATTTTGTTCAGCAGTGCGGTCAATGGATTGTCGGATCTCTTGTAGATGATCAACCGCAGGTGGCTGAGAAGTAGTAGCCATGATCTCCTTGATCCCACGGCTCTGTGTTGCGCTGATTCTAGCTCCTGGCTAAGGTCACCCCAAGGCATTGCTCGTTGATTTCGAGATTGGAAGTATCTCCATTGCGCTTTTTTTGAAGATGTTCGATCCGCGATTGCGACTCTTTAATCTGCGCTTTCGCTGTCGCAACATTCCGTTTGGAGTCAGGTAGCCGGTAAAGTTTGAGTAGGTTGTTTATCGCACCATATAAGCGCAGATCACAACTGTGGAGATGGAAACGGCGGCGGCGCGAGAAAGTCTACCGCAGTCCCTGGCTGATCCATGGGCCAACCTAAGTCTGGGGCAAGAGGTAGTTCTTTTTGAACGTCGATTCGTCCGGCTTGCTCTTAAGCGGCAGATGGTAGCATTTAGGAAAGCTGCGCGCCTGCTAGGTATCAGCCGTCAGACCCTTAGCAATAAAATCCGACCTCAACATCCTTACGTAAGCTCCTGCAAAGGATTTCTGATTTCTTGAAGGGTGCCTCTAGGCGGCTGGCAATAGGAGAGTATTTCCACTACTTGCTAGTAGTGTGAAGTGACAAATTAAGCTGGACTTGCGAATTGTTTCGTTAGTGTATCTATTACATGTAAACGCGCTTCGAGAGACGGCATTTGTCCGGTGCCGTCGTTTAACTGCTCTGAAGCTTTGGAGTGTCGAATGATTTTCTCTAAGGCTACCGAGTAGCTGTGCGGAGTCATTTGAAGCTTGAGCATCGTTATCGTCGTTAGAGCATCGCACATCAGTTCAATGATTCGAAGCTTCTCGTAATCACGGCTGTTGAGCGCTCGAAGAAATTGGAGCGCGAAGTATTCGTGTGAGAGTTCGTGAGCAATGATGCCGGCGAGGGCTTCATGGTCTTTCACAATTTTCAGCGCACGATTTGAAATGGCGATGAAGGCGCCAGCCTTGGTCATAAGCACCGGATCGCGGTTCTTGAATAGCAGGTATTCGACAATCCCTGCGCGATGATGAAACTCGAGGACGGTTTTAGTTTTGCGATAGAGTTCGGCAAGAAGGGTCGGGTTGTTGATTTCCGTGTCCTTATTTATTAAGGAGAAGCCATAAGCCTTCAGGATCGTTTTTTCTTTCGCTGTGAGAGCCTTTGGCCGGAGTCCATCCATATATTGGACGCAGTCGTCGAGCGTTTTATCTCGGAACTGATTGAGAACGAAATCGGTCTCAGTAGTTTCAGTGAGTGATAGCGTGTGGGCGATTGACGATTGAGCTATAGATGAGAAAACGCAGACCGCGATCGCGGGAAGAATCGAATATTGGAACAGACCTATAGATTTCATACACACCTCAAGCGCTTCACCGATTGGTGAATCTGTGTTTTGGAGTCCGCTAGGTTTTTGGGTTAGTTAAGGTCGATGGGTGACGGCGTCGGCGCGCCGGGTTGCTTTAGGGCAGAGTCCCTCCGTTGGTGAACGTGTTGGTTGTTAGATCCCACGTTCCTGTGTAATTACCTACAACGGCGTGGTCGATTACCAACTCGCATCGGTTGGTGAATCGATCTAGCTGATAGCGATTCATGTAAAAGGTGGTTGTGAACCTCACATAGGCTGGTGGCTGGCTAAGGGGATTCATGCCAGTCCAAGTAAGGGTTGCGCCTTCGAAGGCGGGGCGATCGAATGTGAAGCTGTCGAGGATTGTTCCGTCAGCGGCAACAAGAGATAAGGTCCAGGGGACGCCGTCGTCTCCGACAAATGTTTGCGTTCCAAAACAACTGTTGCCGACGATTCCCGCGCTGTACGGAAGGAATTGAATGTTGACGTTCGCGGGCGTGCCCACTGAAGCGGTAACGGCGTAGTCTCCCGGAAAGGTGAAAACTGAGGGATCGAGCGGATTTGCAAAAATCGCACCTGGCCCAGCAGTAACGAAGAATGGGAGCTTGATTTGCAACGTGGTTGCAATTGGCGGATTGGCGACAACGGTTGTTTGGGCGGAGGCTTGTGTGCCACACCCAGGAGTCGCAGTTAAGTTGTAAGTGGTGGTCGTTTGAGGTTGTGCAATATCAACGAAGCCCGTTGGAGCAAATGTTCCTATGTCGGCAATGGTGACAGTGAGTCCCGTCCCAGAATTGTCGGTAACATTCCAGGAAAGACGAACAATCTGAGCCCCGCCGATTGTGACGATGTTGGGTGATGAAGTGAAGGTATTTATTGTTGGCGGTGAACACGCTATGGCCGTAACAGTAATTTGAGCTGTAGAAGTAACACCACATCCGTTGGTGACTGTGAGTGTGTATGTGGTTGTGGATTGTGGCTGAGTGATGTCAACAAAGCCGTTGGCTATAGAGAAGGTGCCGATTCCTGGACTGATGCTTACAGTTACGCCAGTTCCGGAATTATCCGTAATGGACCAGGCAAGGCGGATCATCTGATTACCACCAATCAGAACCGTGCTTGGATTTGCAGTGAACGAATTTGTCTGCGGTGCGGGACAGGCGGCGACCGTTACGGTGATCAATCGTTCGACATTGCAGGTTCCGTTAGAGCTGACGGCGGTAAGTCGATAAGTAGTCGTTGTATTAGGCGTGACAGTCAGGCTTCCACTTGACGATACCGGAGTTCCGTTTAGTAGTACCTGGGCAGGATTGGACGTGGACCACTGAAGCGTGCTGCTTCCGCCGGCGACAATATTGGTGGTGGTGGCAGCAAAGAAGTCGATTGTGGGACAACTCGCTACAGTGAGCGTAAGTGACTGAGTTGCAGTTTGAGCGGCGCAGTCGTTGCTCGTGACTGTGATCGTGTAAGTGGTTGTCGATGGTGGGCGCACATCTAAAAAACGTTGGCCCGGAGGGACTGTGTAGGTATTCGTATCCCCGCCGACCGAGGTTATTTGCACATTCGCAACGTTCGAAGATTCATTCCACGTGAGACGCGAGGTTTGGCCGGCATCGATGAGAGCAGGTGAAGCCGCAAAATTGTTCACTGTTGGAGGTTGCCTGATGCGAACGGTTACGCTCGCCGTAGTCGGAGATGGGGGCGAAGCGGCAGTACAAGATCCAGAGCGCGTAGTGGTGATGGAATAGGTTGAATCCGTGGTTGGATTAACTACCAGTGAGCCGATTCCATTGGGATTGGTGGAGAAGGTCTGAGAGATTCCCGGTCCAGAGATGGTTATGAAATCTGAGTCGACAACATTCCATCGAAGCGTTGAACTCTCTCCGCTAAGCACACATGAGTCGGCGGTGAAGGAAATGATATTTGGGCATGCTGGCGCCACGGCTACCGGTCGGACGGTTACGACGGCTGTTTTCGTTATTGTCTGAGGTGAGCAACCGTCGCCAGTGACCGTCAGAGTGTAGGTATAGCCGGGGATTTGATTTATGGCTGTTGGTCTAATTGTTAGCGAGCCCGAGGCGCTGACACTTTGTGGACCAGACATACCAGAACCAGCGACGGGCGAGGGCGTAATGGTTACAGTTGATCCGGGGGTGGCGGTCCATTGAAGAGTTGTGCTGTTACCTAGTTCGATATCTGACGGATTTGCTGCGAACGAAGCGGTTGGTGTCGGAGTGGTGTTGATAGTTATCTGACGCGTGAGGGTTTCAACTCCAGAACAGCCGGTGCGAGTGACAGTAAGAGTGAAAGTTGTGTTTGCGTTGATGACGAAGCTACGGGTGCCACCGGAAGGAGATACAGGTATCGCTGAGCCGGTCGTGCTGTTCGTAATAGTGGCTGTTTCACCGTTCGTGGTGGCCCACGATAGATTTACTGGCGATCCTGGGATAACACAGTAGCTGCTTGATTCGAATCGATCGATGGAGAATGGTTGTTTGACTGTTATCGAGATCGTGGCGGTGGCGGTTCCGCCTGGACCGGTCGCAGTTAGTGTATATGTCGAGTCGGTCGTAGGTGAGACCACCAGACTTCCAGTTGTAATGGTAGTGCCAGAATTACCGGGAAAGGTTTGAATGAAGTTGCTGCCGATGATTACGATCGAGGTGGCGTATCGAAGTTGAAAAGTGAGAGTCGAGGATTGACCTCGGTTTATGCACGAGGGGTTGGCGATGAACTGGATGATTTCCGGTGGCGGATAATTAACGATAACCGTCGTTTCAGCAGATACTGCGCGGCAGCCAGAGCCCTCAGCGTGAGTGCGATAAGTCGTATTGTCGGAAGGCGAGACGTTGAAGTTTAGTGTTTGAGAAATATTGGTTTCAGTTAGGCCGGTTGTATCGGTGCCCGCAACGGTGACACCGGTTTGATCCGTGATCCATACGCGTTGGGCGTTTGAGTAGGTAATTGTCAGAGTTGATGAAGAGCCAATTGCGATGTTAGTAGGATTAGCGGAGAGTGAAACGCTTGTGTTGCATCCTGGCTGAGCTGGACCAAGCATAATAGTGCCCGATGGGCGAACACGGCCGCGCGCGTTTCCCTGTTGTCCTACCGCAGAGTCAATTTGGTATTCGAGAATGTATGCAGGTTCCGAGTTAGCGGTCGCTCCTACAAGCTGCTGCCTGAGGGATTCCTGAAACACAGCAACCCTCGTCTTGTCAGATCCATATCCGTGTTCGCGGGCGTAGTTTTCCGCTATCACGGTCTTTCGCGCTGCCCAGGCATTTAAGTTTCCAAGCAGACTGGTGCAGTCGCTGGCATTGCTGTTTGTGATCGAACCGTCTGCGTTGAGCACCGGTCGGCTGAGATTGGCAGCGATATTTGGAGGATCGAATGCGGGCAGCAGATAACCGGCGACGGCGATTTGCGCGCGAAGCATCTCGGCGTCAAATACTGCTGGTATGTCGGTGATAAGTGAGGCTTGGATAGTTGCGGCGCCGGAACGTGCTTGCCAGTATTGAGTTGCTTGCGTGTTGTTGTCTTCTACGTCTCTGGCGCTGGCGACGCGAATTTTGGTGGCGGCAAAGGTTATGGCAAAGAGCGCCAGGAGACACATGAGGGCGACAACTAGGGCGGAGCCGCGTTCGGTTTGACGGCTGGTTGCGAGAGATTCTGGGTGAATAATGTTTCGCATTTCTTTGCCTCGGTTGCTTAAGCGAATACTCCGGCTCGGTTTTGGGAGTGAAAACTCGTTGCCGGTGATGGGACGTGAAGGTGTTCGGTGTTTTTCAGGTAGCCGAGTTTCTCTCTTAATTCCTCGACGTTGTTTGAGCGGAGAGTAGCAGCGTCAAAAGTAACGCTGCGTTCAGCCACCAGGTGGGCCAACGATTGATTTAGAATTACCATTCCGTGTTGGTCCTGGCCCGAGGACATGGCGTTTTGGATCAGGTGGAGTTTGTCTTCGCGGATGTTGTTCTTGATGGCGGAGTTGGGGAGCATCAGTTCGATCGCCATCACACGGCCAGATCCGTCAGCTTTTGGTAAAAGCTGCTGGCACATGACACCGGCGAGAACATTGCTTAGTTGAGTACGGATCTGAGGCTGCTGATTGGCCGGAAAGACGTCGATGATTCTGGTGATGGTGGAGGCTGCCGTATTGGTGTGGAGCGTAGCGAAAGTTAAATGCCCGGTTTCAGCGATGCGCAGGGCGGACTCGATAGTTTCGAGGTCGCGCATTTCGCCGACGAGTATGACGTCCGGATCCTGACGCAATGCCCCGCGGAGTGCGTCCGGAAAGCTCGGAGTGTTAGGTCCTACCTCACGTTGATTTACACATCCCTTCTTATGACCATGAATGAATTCGATCGGGTCCTCAATAGTGAGGATGTGAACCGCCCGTTCGCGGTTAATTTTGTCGAGAAGAGCGGCCAGAGTTGTTGATTTGCCTGATCCGGTTGGGCCAGTAATGAGAATTAGCCCATGCGGTCGGTCACAAAGATCAATGAGAGGTTGGGGGAGTTGCAGTTTTTCAGCCGGAACAATGTCGAAGGGTATCGCGCGGAAAACGATACCGATACCGTTACGTTGATCGAATACATTCACGCGAAATCGGGAAAGCCCCTGGATGCCGAACGAGAGATCTATTTGGTGACGGTCTTCAAAGTCAGCTTTCTGTGTGTGGCTCATAACACTGTAGGCGTAGCTCTTTGTGTCTTCGGCGGTGAGAATCGGGTAATCGGAGAGTTCGCAGAGATCGCCGTTAACGCGCACGCGAGGCGGAGTGTTAATGGTTATGTGTAAGTCTGAGCCATTGAGGTTGATCAACAACTGTAGCAGCTCAGTAAGTTTGGGAACGGGTTCGCGGAAGTCGTTTGTTTGCATAGTGTGAATAGCGAGACTGAATGGTTAGGGTTGGACCAGAGACTGGTTACGCAGCCGTTCCCAGTCGCTCGGATCTATCCTCGCGAAGGCATCGACGACGGTGGGATCGAATTGAATGCCACTGAATGCGAGTATTTCCTCGAGTGCGTCCTGATAGCGTCGGCCACGGCGATAGACACGGTCGGACGTGATCGCGTCGAAGGCATCGGCTACGGCGAATATTCGTGCGCCGAGGGAGATCTGGTCTTCTTTCAGACCAAGCGGGTATCCTTCACCATTCCATTGTTCATGGTGCTGTCCGACAATGAGCGCGGCGCCTTCTGGCAATCGCTCTTTCATGGCGCGCACCATCTCTTGTCCTTTGACTGGATGAATGCGCATGACGGCCCACTCGTCCTCAGTCAAAGGAGCGGGTTTCTTTAACACATGGTCCGGTACGGCTATCTTGCCGATGTCGTGGAGGCGGGCACCAAGTTCGAGTGCAATAAGATCAGAGCCGGACGTGCCAAGTTCCCGACCGAGGCGAACGCTGAAAGCGACTACCCGTTCGGCGTGACCTTCAGTTTCCTTGTCCCTCGCATCGAGTGCGAGCGCGAACGCTCGCGCGGCAGTATCCCAGTCGTGAGCATTTGTTTCTTTGTGACCGCGAGCGACTGTGGCTTGTCGAGTGATTGTGCGTGAAACCGCCTGAATTAGATCTGCTTGGCCGAAGGGTTTAATTAAGTAGTCAGCAGCACCGGCGCGGTGGGCCTCGACCGCTATCTGTATTTCGGAAGTGCCGCTCATTACGATCACCGGCAAATTCGCAAAAATTTGCGAGGCGTGTTTCATCAAATCAATTCCATTCATGCCGCTCATGAGAACGTCACAAATCATCAAATCGAAGATGTAGTTAGGGTTGTTGAGGGTAATAAGTGCTTGACTTGCAGAGCGTGCGGTGAGGCATTGGTAGCCAGCGCCATTTAGTGCGTTGGTTGCCATAGTAAGCACGGTAGGCTCATCGTCTACGACAAGCAGTACGTGTTGTTTTTCTGCGGTCGCACCTGGAATAAAAGAGACGTCAATAGCTAGTTGTCGGGAGGTTGCGGTTGTGCTCATTGCTTTTTACCTTTGTTAGTGATTGGAGTATTGGCGATTCGCAGCGTGGAGTTACTGACGCTGAACCACATCGGTTTGGCGCAACGCGAGTGGTTCGATTGGGCTGTTGAGATCCTGATTAGGCTCGACGGGAAGAATTGCGAGGGTTATTCGGCGCAGCCTCTTAACCGGGTCTAAGGTTGTAACTCTCCAGGCGCGGTAATAAACAACTGATGAGTTAGTTGGTGGAGGTTGATTCAATCCGATGTTTATGAAATCAGAACCAGTATCGGATGTGTGAGGGACTCTTACGATGCGATCGCAATTTGCCTGTGCGATGCAGATGCTTTGGTCGAGTTGTACTGGTTCACCTTCTGCAAAGGTGTCTTGCGTTCCCTTCGATTTAAATGGATTTCCGTCTATTAAGGCAGAGTAGTTCTGTGCTGCTAATGCATTCATGGTGATGTGAGCTTGTTCATCGGCCCGCCTGGCGCGCTCAACCAGAGCAAGATGTTCGACATGCACGCGAAAGAGTTGAGCACCGGACAAAAGGATGATGGTTAGAATGAATAGACCGATAATCGCTTCGACCAGACCGACTCCGCGCTGACTTATGGGAAGCCAGCGGGGTTCGATCGTTCTTATCTCGGGTGAGATCACTTGGGTTGGTGTTACTTTCGTTTTGCGTGACATGGCTTTGTCCTATTTCTTATTCGCGAGATCTCCGACCAGGGAAAAAAGTGGCCAGTAGGCAGCGACGACAATCAACCCGATCACTATTCCGGCTATGATCAAAGTCATTGGCTCTACAGTTTTGGATAATCGTGCGGTTGATTCCTGGACGCGTCGGTCGATGAGGCGAGCATAGCTCCCGAGTTGTGCCGCAAGGCGGCCTGTTTTTTCACCTGTGGCGACTGCGGCCGCAAACTCGTCACCAAAGAGTCGAGCATAGGGAGTGGTTGCATCGGTTAGAGTGAGTGCGCCGCTTCTAAATGATTCCCGGATTGCGTCAAGTGTTTCGCGATAGACAACGTTTAATGCGGCGGCAGACGCCTCGCGCAGAAACTCAGTAGGTGTGAGCACGGGCGCGAGAATTGCCATTAAATCGATTACGTGAGCTGCATTGAACTCGCGAATGAGGTTTCCGATCAGCGGCCAGTTGAGACTCTTTCGTTGAAACCAGTCCTTGCCGTTGTCAGTGCGCAACCAGCGGGCCACCAAGACGATCCAAGTTATGAGAAGCGCCAATGTGATGAGGCCATACACACTTACGAGAAAGTTGCTGAAGGCCAACAACGCTCGTGTGAGCCAGGGGAGTGAGGCGCCGGATGTTGGATCAAGCAGCGCCTCATACATGTGGCCCATAGATGGGATTACAAAGTATGCAAGTATTATTGTAATCGCAGTTGCGAGTGACAGGACTACTGACGGATAGATGAGAGCGCCTTTGACTTTCGCCATGTTCTCCGCCGTAAGTAACTGACGTTCCCCGTACTTCGAGAGCATGTCGGAGGGATCACCTTTAGTAGTGCCGACACGAATGATGTGACGAAAGGCGTCAGGAAATACGTCCGCGCGAATGTTGAAGGCTTGATGGAGATTGACGGATTCTTTCTTTATTTCATCGTAGACATCGAGAAGTGCTTCACGTAGCAGTCGATTGTTGCTTGAGCGCGCAATATCTTGGAGGGCTTTGGGAATGGGCTCGGAGGCTTTGGTTCGTTCCGCGAACTGGATGGCGAAAGTACCAAGTTGCTCGCGACTTAGTCTTTTCTTTCTGCGCCGAAGTCCTTCGCGGCGCGGTGTAATCACTTCAACGTCAATCTTGGCTCGCGTAAGAATGGCCTCTGCATGGTCAGCAGTGGCAGCGTATATGTAGTGTTTAACTAACGAAGTTCCGAGTATGTTGGTGCCTTCGTAGTTGAAGCAGATCTGTTCAGCGTCGAGTAGATTTGGTTGTGGTTGGAAGATTTGTGTTGACATTATTTCGTCCTTCTATTGATCGACGGCGGTGCAGGCTGCTTTGGTCCATGGGCCGGACAGAGCACAGCGGCGGAGAGTCTGATCCTCAGAAATGTAAAAGCTGTAGGTAGCGGGATTACCTTGAGCTGGTACTACCTTTGCGCCGAAAGTCGTCGACGAAGCGGCGCCCTCATCGGAAAAGGTCCAGCCAGTTGCGGTAGTGTCGGCAGTTGTGAGAAGGGGGGAGCCTCCAGCGGTAGCTGCTTGTAATTCTGAGATGGTTCCATAGCGGCGTTTACCGAGCAGCGTTTTGAAAGCTGTTTGTTGTTGGCCGATAGCTGCAAGTTTTTGTTTGGCTGCATTCTCATAACCGGCGCGACGAGATGCGATGAAACTTGGTATTGCGATTGCGGCGATTATCGCCACGATCGCCACGACGATCAGAAGTTCAATCATTGAGAATCCGGCGGCTGTCGCGTGCTGATTAGAGTTCACGTGGGGCTGTGGCGGTACACTGAATTCCACGTCGATGAAGTCGCCGAGGACTGTTTCTGTTTCTCCGATGTTTTCGGCGGTCGTGGGTTGATGTGATCCGTCGTCGCTGGTTTGCCAGGCGTGAGTCTCTGTTTCCGGTGCGGCCTGGTGTGTGGACAAAAGATGCTGCACACGGTCGTAGGAGATCATGCCGCGGCACAGTTTGCGGGCGGCAGCTTCGGCCAATGTGATCATTGCGTGATTTCGGACGGCATAATCGACAATCTCTTCGCCTTCAGTTCCTTTGCGAAGCATGCGGCTGATGTCGGGAGTGATGTGGAGCATCTCGGCAATGCAAGTACGACCTTTTACGCCGAGGTTGTGGCAAGCGGGACAACCCTCTGCACGAAAGAAAGGGGACATGCCCTGAGCGGTTGCGATCGCCTCTTTTAGTTCTGGGCGGTTTGGAAAGACTACTTCGACGAGGCGTTCTGCAATCTCACGACCGCGCGGATCGGGCTCGCGACAATTCTTGCAGAGTGTCGGCACGAGTTCCTGGGAGACGAGCAGGCGAATGAGATCGGCTTGTTTGTCACGGCCGATTTTGAGGAAGTCCAGACGTGAAAATGTCTGAGCGACGTTATTGGTGTGAAGCGTGGTTAATGTCAGGTGACCGGTAGCGGCTCCCTGGAAGACGATCGCTGCTTCGTCCGCGTCGCGAAACTCTCCCGGACTGAAAATGTCGGGGTCCATTCTCATAGCATCCTTTAGTGCTTCTCCCCAGGATTCGTTGTCGTCCACGGGGAGTTGAGTACGGCGGTCGTTGGGGAATTCAATGGGATTGCCGATTTGAATGATGTGCTTGTGATACTGATGCGTGTGCTCAAGCCGTCTGAGCATTGCTTCCAGCGTGTTTGATTTGCCGGATCCGGTGGCGCCGGTGACGAGAATTACTCCGTGGCGATAATCAAGAGCATGTTGGATTGTTTCCTGCTGGCTCGGTTCAATACCTATTTGGTCGAAGTTGCGAAAGACTGAATCCTGGATACGAATAATGATGGCACGTCCGTAATAGCTACGTGCTCCTTGAAAGCGCAGCGTCCTACGTTGTCTCGCGCCGGTATTGGTGCGGAGGGTGATATTGATTTCTGCACCTTTGCTCCGTTGCATTAGCTCGTAGCCGTTTACACCAGCCATATCACTAAAAGCATTTGCGAGGTTTTCCATGCGAGCGGCGGGTATTTCCGTGATTGGCGTATGGACCACGCCATCTGTGCGCATGCTGATGCGGCCTGCGCCGTCTCCTGGGATCACATGAATATCGCTGGCGCGTCGTTTGATTCCTTCGAGAAGAACTTGTTCAGCGGTGGCACGGAATCCTGTGCCGAGTCCGATTTCAACGTCAGGTTCGGCGGAGTTTGCTTCGGCAGTAGCTCTTGCGGCATTTGAATCGAGTGTGTGCCAGTCGATAGTTTCACGCGCGGAATGGCGTCGGTGGAGGTCTGGCTCGGGTTTGGTTAATTCATCACCTCGATCCTCATAGGCGATTTCATGAAGCATCGTCAGGCGCTGTGGGATAACCAGTCGAGGTCTCACCCTGCTGGAGGAAATTCCCAGAACACGCACAACATTACGGAGATTCACCGCGTTAAGCGGATCAGACATACCGAGTACATAAATGCCATCCTGGTTACATTCGAGTAAGACAGCTTGATTCTCGATCGCTACGTGTCGGGGAAGATGCCTGGCGAGTTCTCTCAGTATTTCAGGATCATGCACGTCGCGAATAGGAACGAGCTTGTCGAATGCTTCCTCAAGACCTGACTCAATTTCAGTTGATGTGCCGATGCCAGTAAACGGGCCGTGGCGATCTGTTGTTGTTTCCATGAGCTGCTCCTTGACGTTCTTGAATTACTGGCGTTTGTCATAAGGTGAAGGCTTCTGTGCGCGTGGTGGTGGTGGCGGCGTGGTGATTGCGTCTGCAGGCGCTATGAAGTTGGGCATAGTTGCGTTTTGAGGTATGACTTCCACAGTGATCGCGAAGTAAAGACGATCGCGATTTTCCTGATTCGCGCGACGTGTGAAGAGATTGCCAACGATAGGAATGCCGCTAAGACCAGGGACCTTGTTTACTGAATTCGCGACCTGATCAGCGGCGAGACCACCAATTACGACAGTCTCGCCGTCGCCTAAGCGCAGGACGGTTTGGAGGCTTTGACGGTTGACGCCAGGAACTCCGTTGAAAGTTCCGAGCGAGGTATCGACGCTGTTGTTTTCGAGCTGGATATTTAGTGTTACGTAATTCGGTTTGCCGGTTTCGTCTTCCGCGACTTGAGGTGTAATCCGGGCAATGCGTGAAGCTTCAATAAACTGAACTTGTCCGGATTGAAAGGGAGCACCACCGGCGATGGTGGTGGTGACTACGGGGATCTGTGTGCCCGCAACGAGATCAAACGTGTCGCCATCGGTGACGATCCCGAAGGGCCGTGATTGAATATTGACTACGCCCTTCTGTTGGGCCAACGTTAGCTGGTAGGCAAATTGTGCAGTTCCAAAAACACTCGTCACCCCGAAAGTGGCTAGTGGGTTAGCAGCGCCGAGACTATTAGTTGGAACTCGCATACCGGTTGCGAGTCCCGGAATGCCGCCCGGATTAAGTCCACTTGGCGGTTGGTTGTCGCTGCTACTGCCGTTTCCTGCACTATTGTTGGAGTTAGGAAGGGTGGTGCCTCCGCCCAAGTTTGTGCCGTGTGAATTCCCTACAACAATTGCAAGTTGGGAACCGATGTCGCGGAGTCGATTTTCATTTGCCGTGTAGACGAGTGCGGAGATCTTGACTTGGTAACCCGGTCGATCAACCCGAGCAATCAGATCTCGGATGTCCTGCATCTGCTCTGCGGTGGCCGCAACCAGCAATTGATTACGACCTGGAACGCGGCGAGCTTCACCGCGCGGGTCGCCACCAGCCTTAAGGATGTCGCGAATAGCATCTTCGAGCGATTGAATGGTAGCGCCGTTAGTGGCTTGTGTTTGGCCGGCGAGGTTGGCGCGGGCGCCGGCAGTCTGTTGTAGATATTTGAGCCTGAAGACCTCACGAATAATCGGGGCGCTACGTCGACGGAGATCGCCCATTGATGCGATCTTGGTCCGTTTAGCAATTTGAACTATGCCTCCATCGAGGCAGACCATATCGAGATCGTTAAGATCGAGAAGAGTGCGAAGGATAGAAGTCCATGGAGCGTTGGTTATGGTTAGGCGTACGGGGGTTTCCTGAACGTCATAATCGAGCACGAGATTTGCGCCGTATGCTTCGTTGAGTCGGTTGACAAGCGTGAGAAGTGACAGCGGCCGATTTGATTCGTTTGTGATCGTAATGTTTTCGCCATGGTACGTCGGATCACAAAGAGTCTTGCGTGGCTCAGGTTTAGAGCTTGGTGCGATTGGTACGGCGATTTCTTTAACGAGTGGAGGTGTGGGTTCAGGACTCGGCGTATTTGCTTCGATTGCCTGTTGTTGCGAAACCGGAATTGGTGTTTGGACAGTGGTATTCGTTTTTTGAGCGAAGCTGCTTGGGTCGTCGAAGTTGAAGATAGCAACCCGTGAACCTGTACGAAGGTTGAGTGTTGAGTGCGATCGTAGTTGGGGAGCGTGCGCGTAGTCGAGTTTGTTTTGCCGAGTTGAAAACGGGTTAGGGATTGTCAGCGTGGGCGTTGACGTTGTTTTGCGAATTGGTGTGAGAGCTTGGTCCGATAGCAAGTCATTATTGATGACACCATTTCCTGCGCTTGGGTTGGTGCTGTGCGCGTAGCGATCGCGGACTGCGATTTGTAGGTCTGAATAGTCGTCACGCCGAGGGAGAGCATTGGGCCGCACAAGGGCGCGTGGGAGATTATCAACGGGCTTCTTGCTGGCTTCTGACGATGGTTGTGGTTGTGGCTGTTGCTTTGGACGCTCGGTTGATGGAGGAGTTGACGGTCTTGCAGAAAACTCTTCTTGACGGTCCCATTGGATGAGTTTCGTTTGTCCGGTTGAAGTGCGAAAGATGACACCTTGCGAATCTATTCCTACCAGAATTCCGTCATAGAACTTAGCGCCGACATTTGCGGCAATCTGGCGCTTTTCCGATTCAATGTAGAGCCAGGCGGCTTGAGTTCCGGTCGTGAAAATTCGGCCGGCGGGATTTAGGTCTGAGATTAAATAGGCGGTCGTGATTGGTGGTGCAGGCGATCCGTTCGCATTCGCATTTTTGATAGCCTGTTGCCACTGGCTCAAACGAGCGGTCTTGTCAGGTATTGATGGAAGCAAGGGCTCTGCTGATGCTAGTGCGGGTAGTGACGTAACACGTGGTCCATTTAGCTGTAGGCTACGATCTACACCGAGCCGGTCTATGAGCGGATCGACGAACGTAGCGGTTATGGGAGGGAGTTGTGGGTGAAGGGCCGCCGAAAGCTTTTCTTCTGTGTCTTTCGGCAACTGTGGAATCGCCGCAACGGCGTCGGACCGTGCCTGCGATAGCTCAGCTTCCGTGGGTTGGTTGTGGAACCTTTGTCCGAGAAGACGACTGGCGGCAAAAGTTGCGACGGCTGTAAGCGCAAACACTGTTGTTAGTAAGAAAATGGCAAAAAAAGGGTTAGCAAGAGACAGCTTGGGCTTGTTCATGATGATTTCCTTGGAGGTGCTCTGTTGTGTGTGGTCTAGTTAGGGAGATGTCCGGTACGGGATTGAAACTCGGTGCGTAGCTCCGTAGGTATTGGTGGCAGAATGCCGGATGTGGGAGCGTCGTAAGTGACGAGTGTTAGGTTTACGCTTTCCTGGTTGTTCAATGATGTGATGGAGAGATCTCGAACGTAAATGATCCGAGGATACTTCGCGACATCACTCAGGAAACGGGCGACGTTTGCGTGAGTGCCCTGTATCTGAGCCGGCATCACGCGTTCGTTCAAAATGATCTCGGGTGGCGATGGTTGGGGAGGCTTAGTGGCAGTTGCGGCCGCGGTTGGGCCAGGGTTAGTCGCAGTCGCGGGATTGTTGGATTTGGCTCCGGGCCTGGATGCATCAAACATCGTTATCCGAACTTGGTTGTTTCGTGCGATCTGTTGCAGAGCGTCAAGAACGTTTGAGACTTCAGCTTCGCCTGGGAGTAGCTCTCGTGCGGTGGTGTAGTTGTTAACCAGACGACGAAACTGATCAAGGAATTGAGGTTTGGTATCCTGGACCATGCGTGCGATTGCGTTTTGCTTTCGTTTTTGAATCAGTGTCTGATTGAGCGCGTTGTTGGCTACTGTTTGAGCCGAAATGAATTGGTAATAGATAAGTGACGCGAGTGCTGCGGCAAATATGGTTGCGAAGACAAATAGTCGTCGGCAGCGGGCGTTGAGTATTGCGGTTCTCAGTTTTGCCCCGACGTTGTTGGCTCGTACCTGGGTCTTACGCTTAGTGTTTCTCTGTGGCTTAGTCATTGTTGTTTTCCTGGGACAAGGTTGGAGTGGGCAGGTTCGCTGGACTAATAGGAGGACTCATATTCGGTCCGGTTGCGGTGGTTTGGGACTTGTTTGCGGAAACCGGTGTTGATGTCTGCGTTGCTACTGTTGTCTTGTTTGGCAGCGCGAGTGGCGCATAAGTTGAGGTAATCGTGAAGTCAATGACACTGGACGCGGAAACTTGGAGGATCGGCTTTGTTCCGGCTGAATTACTCGCGACGTTGTTTCTCGTGAGTATCCCTGAGAAAAGTCCATTGCTGAATTCAAGTGATTTGGCAAAAGAAGTAATCGCCTGGTCGCTCTTGGTCTTTCCTTTGATCTCAACGTTGGCGCCATTTACATTGATTTCTTGGATATACCAGCTTGGTTCTTCCGGCCAACGTTGGTTGAGATCCGTGAGCAGTTGGTGAGTTGCGGGTTGCCTGTTTCTTAGAGTGATTAAATGATGTAACAGGGATCGGAACGTAGCAAAGTTAGCTTTTGATGATTCATAGTCGGAGTTTGAAGCAGCGAGCCTTTGGGCAGTTGCATTCTCTTCGTCTATGTGGGCCTGAAGCTGCGATGCTTCTATAGAATTGTCTACCAAGAGTGTGATCAAAAGAGCGAGGGCCGCTACGAATGGCAAAAGAATGGAAACAAGCGCAACGCGGAAGCGTGCAGCCGTTTGGGAAACTGTCGCAAGTTGACGCTCGGTTTCAATCTGATTGAGTCGGGCTTCAGGTCCAATGGCCAGGTTGCATGACGGCACGGCTGCGTGATCGAGTAATGCCCCGATAGCGAAGGCGGTTGACTGATCGAGTGGAGTCCAGTGGTTGTCGAGATAGAGGGGTTGAACTTGAACGGAAGTGAATTCGACCGAGTCGTTTAGCAGCAAAAGCATCGACTCTCCGTAGCTGTCCGCAGCCGAGAGGACAACAGTGGTCACGTTGGGAAGTCGGAGTTTCGCCAAGCTGGTCGCGGTTATGAATTTTGCGAGGGTGTCGCGAGTATGAAAACACCTAATCTCCCTGCTCGCTCCAGGTTCAAAATCCTCTTCTGTCTCATAGACAAGTCCTGATTGCTCCGACCATAGACCAATCGTGTAGTCAGCTTCGGTTAGCACGAGAATGGCTGTAGTTGCTTGAGGTGTATCGACCTGGCTGGCGCGCCAGAGGCGGGTGATGGCGCGTGTTCTGGTTTCCACGCGAATAGTCTTTTCCTCAAAACTGATATGGGTGGGTTGCTGTTCTTCGATGCACTGTTCGGTCCGCTGGACGCTTTCAGCGACGGCGGATGCGTCGACCTGAGTCACGATAATTCGACTGTCAGGTGTGCGGGTGAAGCTTTGAACCAGACGGGATCTGTCACCGTTAGTTTTTTCCAGGATTGCTCGAAGAATCGTTTCTTCTGAAGCGTCCGGACTGAGAGCGAGAGGCAAGGCGTCGGTGTGTGCATTGCCTCTGGTGAGAGTCGTTCTGAGATCGTTACCCAGTAGGTTGACGGCGCGGCGTTCGCCAATTACCGCTTTTTGAATGTGAAAGCCGCCTGAAGCTGAGAACTCGGCAACGATTATTTGTCCATTGCGATCATTGAAGGTTAGTCCGCAGGGAGACGAGGGTTGTCTTGGGTGATGGCGTTTGAACATCGTGGCTCCTGATTCAGTTGAGTTGACTAGAGGCTAGGTTAAGAGCGCGGGGTCTCGATTCAAATTGAATCGTTCCGCGTGTTTCAGTGGAAGCGGTATTGTTGGTTTCGATGCCTTCGGTAGCGAGGGTTATATCGACTCGGAAGACGTTAGCCGTAGAGTTGAATTCGATGTAGCGAGCGAAAGTCGCTTGGCGAATGTTGAATGCAAGCGTAGAGGGGCGATCGGCTTCCATTCGGACGAGGCGAGCATCGCTACTGGTCGTGTAAGAAACTGGGGGTTCTAATTTGGTGACAGTCGAGCCTATTGCGTATTTGTGCGCATGATCGGTGTCGGTGGAGTACAACCTTGCCCAGGCTGGATTGTCTTGGCGAACTCGCTCAAGGGAAAGTATGAGCTCGTTTGCGTTGATAGTTGCAGACGAGACACGGCAGAGGCTGGAAGCGGCGCCGCCAGGTGCAGCCGGATTGAGGCTGCCCCAGTCTATGATCAAAAGATAATCACCGGCATTGAAGCGTCCTCGTTGTGGTGGTCTCATGATTACTTCAGAGGATGTACTGTCAAGATCAGTGAGAGTGGTTACGGAGTCTGTTGTTTTATCCCCTGAGAGAAGAGTGATGCTGGAACCTCCTCCGGTTATGGTTATAGGTGCCGAGAGTTGGTTGCCAAGATCCGATGGTAGGGGAGCAAACTCGGTTGAATTACCTGAGAGAGCGATGAGCGGCGCGCCTGTAATGATTACGTTTGTGAACGATTTGTTCTGCTCGTAGATGTTTAGTCCGAAGGATATCGGATAAGAAGTGACCGGAGCTGGATTGGTCCATAAGAGTGAGGGAAAGTTATTTCGCAGTCGATAGAGTCTTGCGATGCGATTAGATTCTCCGTTTTCGATCTTGAAGGTGTACGAGTCGCCTGCTGAATGTGGAGAGATCGTTTCACTCTGTGAGTGGCCGGATGTCGCCGCAACTTCGGCTCCATTAGCATAGACGCCCATCCAGACTCCTACATCAGGCGCACCAAAACCGATGATGATTGCGAAAGTGTCTCCGTTTGGGGAGGCGATGTAAGCAGTCGCACCGGTTGATGTAGGAGTAAAAGAAAACGAGCCTAATCCGTTGGCCAGGACATGGCTGATTGAGGCGCCATTGTCCCATCCGGTCGAAGCAGTTTTTGTGATGGTCCCCTTGGACCATGTGTAGTCTCCTGAAGAAGTTGGTATAGCGAAGATGCTTCCTGCCAGGGGTGGTAAGGGGCGTGTTAGGTTGTGTCCAGCATTATCTAGATCCGCTCGGAGGAGCGTTTGTGCCGCACTGCGAGATTCTTCCATCGCGCTAAGTTCAGTGAAGGCAGCGGCACTGCGGGCGAACTTGGTAATTAGGGCGACCGCTGCGAGCACCGCAACCACTGTCAGCGCCATCGAAATGAGCAGCTCAAATAGACTGAATCCTGCGTTGTGTTTGGTTGCTCGCATGTTCCTCAAAATGTTTTGACACTCACATTGGTTGACCCGCATGGCGAGAGAGTTACGCTGACGATTGCATAACTGTTCTTAGGGATCGATAGCGGATTAGGACTAACTCCGATTGAAGATTGCGGGGTTGTGGGATTGGCAGTTGGACCTTCAATGGTGGACTCCTGGTCTGAATGCGCATATCTAAGCGCAACCTGACGACACCAGTTGTTTGGAACATCAACTGCTGCCGCTGCCGCCGCATTTTGGATCAATGCATGTTGGGCCTCAGTGACTCGAAACGTGATGATTCTATTTTTTTTAGGATTGTTCATGGGCTGGTTTCGTGAGATGTGGGGTTGCGATTCGAAAAGCCGTTCCACCTGCGGCCTGTCTCGTCGTATTGCCAGAGTTCAATCAATCCAGAGGGGTGAACCGCAACGGCGCGTCCTGCATTTCCATTTGTTAGATAAATTATTGGGAAAGGACTCTCTGCATTGGGGTTGGTGTTTGAAGTTGCGGATGGAAGTGAAGCAGCGTCCAGGCGTCCATCCGAGGTAAAGCTAAACGAGGTAGTTGGTACGCCTAACGGAATTAAAGGTAACGGGGAGAGTTCCGAAGCGGAGATGGCAATGCGCCATCCATTGGGTATTTGAAGCTGACGGCCGTGGTAGACGAAATTCCAGGCTCCCTCAGCGCCCGCAGTCGTCGGCGGTTGGAAAGTTGTTCGGCCTTCACCCTCAACCACGAGCGCAGCAGTCGTTTGAAGGTTGGCAAAGTTAATGCCGATTGGAGGCTGGCGAAAGTCTTCAAGAAGGGTTGCTTCTGTTAGGGCATTAATTCTGATGGCCGATGCACGGCGTTCACGGATTCGTGATGCAACCTCAGCCTGAAAGCGAGTGGCTTGGTCGCGATTGGCAAAGGACGCGAGTGCGATCGCTGCGAGAATGGCAACGATAGCGCAAACGATCACAAGCTCGACCAGGGAGAAGCCCGCGCTGTAGTGGCAGGCAATGATAGTTGTAGTGGTCGGTGACCGTCTCATGTCGGGCAATAGCAATAGTGGAAAGGTCGCCGAGCCGCACGATTGCAAGGGACCTTGCTTGTTGGAGGTTCACGCGTACGCGCATCAAAGGTGCGTCGGGATATGGTGAACGAACGTTTTCATTTCCTCATTCAAAGCTCGTGATATAGTCCGCGTACTTTCAGACAACGGACCAGGTGGATGTTGCTGTGCAGCTTTTGTGCCGCAGTTTTCACGTAGCTTGATGGTCTAATTTGATAGGGTTTGGGTGAGCACTGATACAGAATGCAACAACGAGACGGTAAGAGGGGTGTTGTCAAATTAAACAGTTTGTTGTTTCGCAGAGAAGGTGTAATGGAGATTTTCGAGGATTTGGTATTGGACTTTAATTTGCAGAGCCATGAACTGGGTTGAATCTCATAGATGGAGTCTTGTTGATGTCATTAACCAACGATTTCAATTCTTGCCTTTGCAGACTGTTCGTTCTTGTGGGCGTGATGTGTTTAGGTTCCGGAGTATCAGTGGGTCAAAGAGTGCGTATCAGCGATGCTGACGTGAGTTTGATACAAGTCAGCGAAGAGGAATCTGGACCAAGAGTTGGCTCAGATGGACGCGAAAGGCGAAGTCAGTTATCAATCCTGCGTCGTAATCGAAGCAAGGAGCAGATGTTGTTGCAGCAGGCTATATATGAGGAGTCCGCAAGACATAAAATTGACCCGAACCTTGTTTTGGCGCTTGTATGGCAGGAATCAGGTTTCAAGCTGAATGCGGTGTCAGAGAAAAATGCTCGTGGGCCGTTTCAGCTCATGCCGCATACGGCTGCGCGGTTCGGCGTTCATAATCCGCATGATGCGAAGGAATCTGTTCGTGGCGGTGTCAGGTATTTAGTCGAGTTATTGGATAGGTTTGGCGGGAATGTTTCGTTGGCGCTTGCGGCCTATAACGCAGGCGAGTTGTCGGTTGAAGCGTATCTCTACGGTAAGACCCTCATTGTCGAGGGGAAAGTGATTAACCGGCGCGGAATGCGAACTGATGGAATTCCTCCTTATGCTGAGACCATTAATTATGTGCGGAGAGTGGCGGAACGCTACCGGCTGCTCCGAGTGGATAGGATCAGTGAGTTAAGTAATTGATTGGAAACCTTCGGAGAAATACCCATGACTATGGCTGCTGTGAGTACAGTGAGTTCGGTGGAGAGTTTGATTGCCGAATACCCTGAGGATCTGCCAGTACTCGTCGTTGACGATGATGGAGACGTGCGCACAGTTATTGTTAGGGCTTTGCGAAAATTCAAAATTAAGGTGGTGGAATCCGAAACTCTGGCTGAGACGAGACGTCGGTTTGATGTAGGGGAGAGATTTTCGTTTGTCTTTTTGGATCGGTGCTTACCGGATGGGGACGGAGTTGATTTTATGCGAGAGATGTTGGACATCTGCCCGAATCTTGCTGTCTGCATAATTACTGCGAATGGCACGGGGACGAATGCTCAGAAGGCAATAGAAGATGGTGCTTTTGATTACTTTCCAAAACCCTGTTATGTGAGTGAAATACGCGACGTCATAGAGCGGAAATACCCGAGACTGTCGGATTCATTTCGTAGTGGGGAACTTGCTGGTCCGATAATCGACGGTTCAAAAGGTGAGGATGAGTGCGGGGTTGCGCTGATCGCACATAGTGCGCCGATGATCCGGCTTACGAAGGAGATACTTCAGATTGCGAAAATGACGCGTTGTGTCCTGGTGTCGGGAGCCTCGGGAAGTGGTAAAGAAGTGATTGCTCGCAAGATACATGAGATGAGTTCCCGAGGGGATCGTCGCTTCGTCGCGATCAACTGTGGCGCAATACCGTTGGAGCTTATCGAGAGTATGCTCTTTGGTCATGTCAAAGGGGCATTTACCGGAGCTGTACTTGATCATAGGGGAGTTTTTGAAGAAGCAAACGGTGGGACGGTTTTTCTGGATGAGGTCACTGAGACGAGTGAGGCGTTTCAGGTGAAGTTGTTGCGTGTTTTGCAGGAGCAGCGAATTACTCGAGTGGGCTCGAACGAGGAAATTAGGTTGAACGTGCGGGTAATTGCGTCGAGTAACCGAAACGTGTTGGAAGCGGTTGCAAGTGGCGCTTTCAGAGAAGACCTGTATTTCCGTTTGAAGGGTTCGGAAGTCTCCGTGCCGGCGTTGAGAGACCGGCGCGTGGACATCGAACCGTTAGCACGTCATTTCGCGAAGCTTACGGTGCGGGAGACGGGAAAGCCGGTAGCGTTTTCTCTTGGTGCGATGGCGGCGTTGCAGAATTACGCCTGGCCGGGGAATGTCCGAGAGCTTCAGTCGGTGGTTGATTCCGCTGTGCAACGTTGTAATGGAATCGTTTTGATTAGTGATCTGCCGAGAGAGCTTCGTGTGAATCAGGGAGAGTTGAGCGCGAATGAGATTCCTACAATTGGGATATCAGCTCCAATGCGTTCGCTTGAGGTCGTCGCCAATGATTATATTTTGGAGGTGCTAAATTGGTGCGGAGGTAATAAAACCCAAGCGGCAGGTATTCTGCGGATAAACCGGGTCACTCTCGCACGGTTATCAAAAAAGATGGGATGGGATGAACAGTATTCTAGCGTATGGCGAGCAAGTGATTAGAGATCTCTTGTATGATAAGGCTCAAGGTAATAAAGCGTTCGTCACAGTCAGTTACCCTCTAGCTGACAATTAAAGATCGAGTGCAGCGAGTTCTGCGCCAAACCTCTCTTCAAACCTTCTTCAAAGACTGCGCGTAAAGGATGTTCATTTTGGAATCGCCGGCTTAGTCGGTTGTTGTCGTTGTGTTAGAGCGTGAACTTAGTGTGGTGGTAGACGACTGGCGCTGGTCCTGTTGTGTAAGCAAGCGTTCAATTGTGGATATGAGAGCGTTAGGTTCATCGATGAATTGAGCCATCTCACGAGACTTACGAATAACGTCACGAAGTGCAGGAAGGCCAGTCTCACGGAGTGAATCGCATAGCTCTCCTGTTGGGGAGTCCAAAAAGTCGTTTAATTGTTCTCTGAGGAGTTCGGCGTTGCAAACAATAGAGGTAAGGGAGTTACTGAGGTCGTGTGTAATCCTCATTGTTAAGTTGCTAATAAGCTGTACAAAGATAGTTGTGATCGTGTGATCGTGAGTAGGAGGAGACGATAAGGGGGTTACGATCACGAAAGCGCCGGGACGTGGTGTGAAGTTGGCGAAGTACGTGAGATTGGAAAGCGGAACAAAGGTAGCGGAGTACTTCAGCGCCTGTACAGTGGCTGTTAGGGTGAACCTTCCGAGTGTGGAACTGTTGGGAGTGGCTTTGGCCCTGTGATGAGAGAGCTGTTGCAGAGAGAGAACAGTATCGATCGGGTTGCCGAGAAGTGCGGATTCGGGAAATCCGGTCATTGTTTGGGCAGCGTTGTTCGCTAGAAGTATTTGGTCAGATGGATCGAGCAGAAACAGTGCTTGGGTAATCAAATCGCTTGCCTGTCGCAATGCGTTGCCGCAAGAATCGAAGGATTTATCTCGTGATCTCGTTGGCATAAAGCTGTAACGACCTATTCCAAGGGGGAGTAGGGCCGCGTCGATTTGTGTTTTAAGAGGGATGAGGTCGACCACGTTGAAGAGACAAATTCAACCTAGCGCTTTTGGGAGTTTAAGGCGCGTAGGTCTTGTCATGTGGTGACTTCTCACCCTTCTCGCTGTTTATCAGCGTCTGGGCCGAAGGGCGACACTGTGCGTTTGGAGTGTAAACGCTGGTTATGGTTGGGTCAAATATTATTAATGGCTATGGAATCTGATGTTTATGTGAAGGAGTGAACTACGGTGGGTGGGCTTAGGATTTTACGAACGGTTTGTAGGAGTTCATAACTGCTAAACGGTTTTTTAAGAAAGTTCACTCCGTCAACCAGAGAGCCGGGATCGGTAATGACGTCTCTCGAATAGCCACTAATGTAGAGGACTCTGACACTGCCTGAGATGCGAAGTGCTAGATCATGGCCGTTCATGTGAGGCATCTTGACATCAGTAATTAGTAACTGTACGGGCTCGTTGTATTGACTCAACAGTTCAAGAGCGTGTGCGCCATTGATTGCTTCAAGTACAGTGTATCCCGCATGAGTGAGTGAGTTCTTTACTACTTTACGAACGGAGTCATCGTCTTCGGCAATAAGAATAGTTTGTGTACCGTGTAGTTCTTCGATTGGTTCGGCTTTGGAGTCGAGACCAGACTCGGAAGTGGCCTCTTTAGCGACAGGAAACTGAATTCGGAAAGTGGATCCCTCTCCCTCCTTGGAGGACACGGAAATAGTGCCTCGGAATTGCTTCACATACCCGTAGGTTGTGAATAGACCCAAACCGGTCCCTTTTCCTTCGGCCTTTGTTGTGAAAAACGGCTCGTAAATGTGTTTCTGTGTTTCGGCGCTCATCCCTATGCCGGTATCGGAAATTAAAAGTTGCACGTAAGGATTGTTCTTTTGTTTTTTGGCAGACTTCCGGCCGGGGTAAACGACCGATGTTTCAATAGTAATTGTGCCGCCAGTGGGCATCGCGTCTCGCGCGTTCACGGCGAGGTTGATAATTATTTGTTCCAGTTGATTTTTAGCTGCGGTGATCAGCGGTAGATCATCAGCTAGATTGCAGATGATTGAAATATCTTCACCGATCAAACGAGAAAGAAATTTTTGCTTTTGGGCTATGACGGTATTTACATTGAGCTCGACCGGCTGTAGATCCTGTTTGCGACCGTAGGCAAGTAGTTGTTCCGTAAGATCTGCGGCTCGCCTACCGGCCTGCAAAATATCCAGTACAGAGTTACATAAGGAGCTTGAAGTGTCGAGGTCGCGGAGTAGCTGATCGCAGGCGCCATAGATTCCGGTTAGTATGTTATTAAAGTCGTGCGCCACGCCACCCGCTAGTTGTCCGATAGCCTCCATCTTTTGTGCTTGCCGAAGCTGAGTCTCCTGCTCGCGTTCGCGGTTGAGCAGTCGTACGTTTTCGATCGTATTGGCAGCTAAGTTTGCGGCCATTTGTACAGCGGCGATGTGATCAGTTTCATAAGCGTCATTATCGAGTGACTGGATCTCGAGGATGCCAATTGTGCTACCCATGATCGTCATTGGGACAATCATTGAGGAAGCGTCAAGTGGTTTGGTGTTCTGGAGAAGGCGGAGAATCGAGTGCTCAGGTGACGAAGTCGAGGTGATGGTTTCAGGTTTAAGTATTGCGCGTCGAAGATCAGAGTTACTTGTGACTGGAAAGGGCTCGGCATTACTGAGGTTAACGTGTTCTCCTTGGCGCCAGAGAAAGTGTGGCGTTAGTGCGACTTGTTCATGGTCATAGAGTGCGATGCCCAGCGCGTTGCAAGGAAGCGAGATCTTTGTGAATTCAAGCAGTGCGTTAAAGATTTGGTCCAGGTGGCGAGCTGAGGCAAGAACTTGTGCGAGTTGAGCGATCCGCTCGACCAAGATCTTGTATTCAGCTTCCGCTTCTTTCCGCGCACGAATGTCGCGAGCGATGCCCTGGACACCTACCGGTTTGCCATTCTGAAAAATTAGTTGCGAATTGACTTCGAATGGGATCATGGTCCCATCTTTCGCTTTGATGGACAACTCATAAACAGTATTCGTGGCGTCCCCATCGAGCTTCCTTTGAACCATCCGGTGAGCGAGTTCTACATCGTCAGCGCTTGCAAGGCTTTTAAAATCAACGTCAGCGATTTCCTCAGGTTTGTAGCCGGTTATTTGTTGTCCGATTGCATTAAGGGACGTGTAACGTCCCGTGAGATCGTGTGTGTAGACAACGTCATTGGCATTGTGGAAGAGATCAAAGTAGCGCTGTTGTGAGCTTTGGAGTTCATCCTGAGTTCTCTTGCGTTCAACAAGTCTGGCGACCTTAGCCACGAGTGCGATCGGTTGATAAGAAGCGTCAAGGAAATCGTCCTTCGTGGAATCTGTGACAAAGTCGATTTCGTTGGCGTCGGTGCTAATTAAGAGGATGGGAGTGTTAGTCAATTCTTGGATAGACCTAATGCGACGATGAAGGCCCAATGCGGTTTGTGTTTTGGTTACATTGATAATGAATAGATCGGGTTGCTGCTCAGTCGCTAGCCTGACCGCGGCATTAGGACTCGTCGCTTTTAGCACGGTGTATTCGGCAAGCTCAATTATAGAGGCAAGCACGTTTAGTTGGTGTGTACGATCATTTACAGCAAGAATGGTGTGAGAGAGGCCTTGTGTCATCGCTCTAACCTTGAAGTCTGGTTACCGTTGTTGTCTCAAGTCGTCATGAAGTGATCAATGAACGAGCTAATCCTTAAACGCCGAAAACGCCGATTACAGGCATTGGGGAGATTATTTTTGGTAACGCCAGGGATGGCGAGCAAGCTACGCTGAAAAATTCTAACAGGTTTTTGCAGGTAAAAATTTTCCTTTATGAGCAAAAAGGATCGCAAGAAAACAGGCAAGGGGAACTAAATGGCGTGCGTAGTTACTGATGTGTGGGTTCGTGACTGCGGAAAAAATTTGAAGGTGAGTGGTAATTGGAATGACGCATTCGATTAATTGTATCCAGCATCAAAGAGTAAACGTGTGTGGGTCTTGTCGGGTAGCAAGAAGTCTTGCTGCGTCGCCGTTAAAGGTGTCTTGGTCCGGGTAGCGTGATCCAAGAAGGTCCTTGTCGCAAGGGAGAGTTTTCCATAGAATTCGTGGCGGCCTAGTTAGTAGCTGGTCGAGAAGCCGATGCACAGCTCCCACATTTTAGTTGCAGAGGACGATCCAGATACGCGTGAATTAATTGAGCTGGTACTACGTCGCGCTGGCTTTGGGGTATCGGTGACAGATGATTGCAGTGAGGTGTTGCAGTTGCTCCAGACGAATCGTTTCGATGCGTTATTGTTGGACAACTGGATGCCGAAGATCAGTGGGATCGAACTGTGTCGGTTGATTCGTACGGTCAATCCCTATATTCCAATTATCTTTTGCTCAGGGGATGTTAGCGAGTCGGACAAAGAGGCTGCATTTATTGCCGGGGCTAATGGCTATGTTGTAAAGCCATTTGAGCCGCAGGAACTCGCCGCGACCTTAAGCCAGGTGTTGAAGACGATTCGTTAACGACTCCTAAATTCATGTTCCCGTTCCGTGGCTGCTTGAGCCGAGCGTGCCGGCAAGGCTTGTCCTTATATATATGGTGTGTGTGTGTGTCGGATTAAATCAGCTCGGCGCCGCTCCCAGAGATTCATTATCCGAAGGTGATGTTCGAGTCGTTGATCGCGCGCGGTTTGTGGGATTCGATAGAGTTGAGAAAGAAGGTCAGGTTCTCCCAGGCTGAGATGCGATCGTAAAAACCCGGCGTATCAGTTAAGAGTCCGCAAATGCTGCGGAGAGCGTTGATAGAATCGTGTCCGAGTTCATAACCGGCGATCCTTGCACTACCGGAGTCGGGAGCTATCAACCCCACCAGCAAACGCACAGTCGTGGTCTTACCGGCGCCGTTCGGACCGAGTAATGCGAACAGACGACCTTGCGGTATGAAGGCGATCGTTCAGTCGTCTAAAAAGTACCAGTGGCGGCAGACCGATGGGGTTGTCGACGTTTGGCCATTAGCCGGAAGCAATCCGTTACTTGAGACGAGAATCAGTAGTTTCAACGTCAAAGACGTTAGCGCGTCAGACGCTTTTGATCAATTGTGAATTTGCCTGAAGTTCAAGCAAATAACATCCGTTACCGTAGCATCCACCAAAGACAACCAACGTGATGGTAACGTTGGGTATCGAGCTCTAATCCAACCGTCACGCCGTAAGCGTTGGGTAGGGCAGCCAGGATCATTGTGATATCACCTTCGTACTGGATGACCCTCAGCTTGGGGGTGTCGGCTGCTGGGCCGTGACACTTGACATTGACACACCACAGATTCCGAGGACGACTGCAGGGACAATTAGTTTGACGGAGATGATCATTTTGGCCTCCTACGTTAACTTGGGATGAGGCATCTCTTCAATACATTAACGCGAAGGGCTTCTACCAGTTCCTCTTTGTAGACTCTGATTACAATCTTCGTTGGCATGCCTGCTTCAATGAATCGCATACAGCGACCCATCCGTACTCCCGAAATAGACCACGCCTTTGTCAACGACTGGTGAAGACCAGACTGCACCCACGGAGAACACTCGATAAAAGGCTAGCACCATGTCCTGATAATCGCCAAAATAACGTGCATAGATCGCATCGTTGTTCAAACTTCCGTCCGGCTTCAACATCTTCAAAGGATCCTGCTTCGAGCCTTCAGTCTGAAAATCCCACATAAGTTTCCCCGATTTCGCATCAACCGCGAGCAGCCGCCCATTCGACACACCGAAGTAAACGATATCGCCGGCGAGCGCAGGTGAAGAGAACACGGCGCCCCTGGCATCAAGAGTGAATTTCAACCGTCCGGTTTTCGCGTCCAGCGCGAAGAACCTGTAGCCATCCGATGTTCCTGCATAGACCACGCCGCCACGGATCGCCGGCGTACTATTGACCCACCCTTTGTTCGTTGGGTAGTCCCAACGTTTACGGCCCGTCGCGGCATCGACTGCATAAAGATGTCCATCTCGACAACCAACATAAATAGTCCCGTCGGCGATTGCCGGCGAAGATTGAAAGCCCTGTTGATTGCGGATGTAGGTATCTTCACCGGTTTTGAAGCGCCATTTCTCCTGGCCCGTTTCTGCGTCAAGGGCGTAAAGATAGCTGTCCCAGCTACCGATGTAGACTGTATTGTTCGCAATTGCGGGTGAGGCATGGACGATGTCACCGGTTCCAAACTTCCATTGCAGCATTCCAGTCAGCGCATCGACGCAGTAGACATTTCCGTCGTCGCTGCCGATATAAATTCGTCCGTTGTAGATCGCCGGCGAAGATGTATAGATGTCCCATGAATCAAGGATGGTTTGGAAGCCCGATGGATAGCCGTGCAGCCGTTTGCCTTCGAATCGTCTTTCATACTCGGCTACAAAGGTCCATTTCACCGTGCCCGTTTGAGTATCGACGGCGTAAAGAACTCCATCGAAGCCGCCAAAATAAACCAGACCGTTGGCGATCGTTGGTGACGACGTAACCTGTCGCGAGGCGAATGTTTTGAACTTCCACCGCTGCTTTCCGGTCTCCTGATCTACTGCGTACAAATTGCCGTCAGTACTGCCGATGTAAACCACACCGTCAGCGATTGCGGGGGAACCAATGATCGGTCCGTCAGTTTTGAAGGTCCACTTCGTTCCATTTAGCCGCTGCGGCCCGGCTGCTGGATAGACTCCGGTGCGAGCGGCGTCAGCGTGAAAGGTGGCCTGGGCCATTGCCGTGTGAACGGTTAGTAGCAACAGAACAAGTGCTCGGATCATTGTGATGGCCCTCGTAGCCTCTTCAATAAACTGTTTGAGAATTCAGAAAACGCGATTGTGAATTCAGAAATGTATAGAAGAATTCAGAATTGCGGACCAGCTCGTTGGTGATCTGCTTTAGTCGAGAATAGTACGGCAGCGTTTTTGAAATGGTTTCATCAGCGGTCGAACTTGTAGCTTCAATGTGAGGTGTGGTCTATCAGCGCTGCAGCGGAATGTATATACTACGAGCAATGGGAAAGATCTGATTCTCCAGGCAAGTTCGGCGATCAAACAAAACCGGTGAGTGGAAAGTGCTTCGAGTTGTTTAAAAGAATCTCTTCGGCTATGTGATTCTCCGTAACTTTGGACCATCGCTACATCGAATCGCGTCGTGAAGTTCAAACGATGTTCTCGAAAGGAATCTATGATCGGTAAAATCATATTGATCATCGGGATCTTGGGCGTTCTGCTCGGGGCCGCAGTACTTATCATCTCGTTGTTATTGCCTGCGTTAACTGACGGCCGCACGAGTTGGGATGAGGCGTTGCTCGGCATTATTCCCGGAGCTGTCGTGCTGGCCATCTCGTTCGTCATCTTTGCCGGCGGACTGATCATTGTCTTAGTGCAAAGGAAGAAGAAGCAGCAGTTACGTCTGAGTCAGGTGGTTTCTCAACAATGAAGATTATCGGCGTGCTTCCATTGCCTCTCGTGCTCCAATGACGAGATTCGAGGACTTGTCAGCGGCCGTTCTGATTGTCGTCATTGTCTGCGTTCAAGCGTGCCAGCGGCCCACGCCCAGTAACCCATCAAGTAACCCATCACCTCAGCAGCAAACTTCGCCCAACGTCTTCGATGCCTATCTCGCAACTGACATCCCGCCAGCTGACGGTTTCGATTTTCCCGTGGGCGACGCTAATGCCAGCGGTCCATACAAGGACATCGCGACCGGGATCCGATATCACGGCTGGCGCATCGCTACTCACTTTGCAGAAAACTATGAGCTAGGCATTCACACCGGCGAGGACTGGAATGGCAACGGTGGCGGTAACACCGATCTGGGCCAGCCTGTTCATGCAGTGGCGAATGGTCGCGTCACGTTTGCTCAAAACTGCGGCCGTTTGTGGGGCAATGTCATAACCATCGAATATCATTTCTACGAAAACGGCGAGCAACGCAAGATAATTTCACTCTACGCTCACCTAAACGAGATCAAGGTAAACGAAGGCGCCGTCGTTCAACGCCGGCAGTTAATCGCAACTATTGGCCAAGCCAATGATTGGTTTTGACAAAAAGGCAATGGCCCAGGACGTCCATGCATTGGCAACGTCATTAGGATTGCGCCGGGTTGTTATTGTCGGTCATGACATCGGATTGATGGTCGCCTACGCATACGCAGCGCAATACCCGGACGAGGTTGAACGGATTGTCTTAATGGACGCGTTTCTTCCTGGCGTTGGCAATTGGACAACTGTCTGGTTGTTAAGAGACCTTTGGCACTTTCATTTTTATGGTGAGACGCCGCTTCGGCTAGTGACCGGCCGTGAACGTATTTACTTCGAGCACTTCTGGAATGATTTTGCGGCTGATCCAAAACACTCTGTACCTGAAGCCGATCGTCGTTTCTATGCGAGATCGTATGCGCAGCCCGGTGCGATGCGCGCGGGCTTCGAAGTCTTTCGTAGCTTCGAAAAAGATGCGAAAGACTTCGCTGAGTTTGCGCAACCACTCATCCCAAACATCGGCACCGAAGACGGACCGCCAACCAACCGCAGACAAAGTTAACGATCCCAATGCTGGTGCTCACTGGCGAGAAGGCATCGGGAGAATTTCTGATTGAGCAGGCACGGCTGGTCGATGCGAACGTCGATGGAGTTGTCATTAAAGGCAAAGGTCATTGGTTGATGGAAGAAGCACCAGAAGAAGTCATTCCACGATTAGTGGCATTCATCAACAAGTCGCGGTAGTTTGTGTTTGGCATTGCCCCTTTGGATTGAAAGTATTTGGCCCCAACCAATCCAAAGTTTCTTGCGAAAAAAAGAACCGTGCCGGTTGGATGGTCGGCAGCAGACTATCGATTGGTGTGCCTTCGTCGTCCCTGTAAAATACAGCGAACGAGGAGACCTTATGGCGGTTTCTAGTGGCCTGAGTCCGTTTTCGACGGCGAGTCCTTTATCAATGAGTACTACGGCGCCTGGTCAGGAATGAACGAGAATCTCATTCTGTCTTATTACGCAGATATTGTGGTCCTTCAAATTTCGGGCTCGCTCATGAAAGGAAAGGAAGCCCTTCGCGATCAGTTCGTGCGGCCTTTCATCACTGCCTTTCCCGGAAACCGCCACCTTGTGAAGAACATTGTTTCGACCCCGGCGTAGCGAAGGTTGAGTTTGATTTTCGAGCTCAAGACCAAGGTCCATTTGCCGGCCATGCGGCGACCGGTGCTCGAATTAACGTCCCTGGTTGTGGGGTATATGAGTACGATTCAGCGAAGCGCCAGATCACCGCGGCATTAGGACTTTGGCGTGGTTCAAAGTGGGGGTACTGGCTTGCGGTAGTTTAATGATGACGAACCTTGTCGGAGATGTGACCTGTGTGGTGCTCGGCACAGAGCCCAGGGCAATCGTAGGCGTGCCCACATGACAGCAATATTGGCGTAGCTGCTGCTGAGTAAAAACGTGCGACTTTTTCAGCGCGTCAAAAGGCTCAACGTAACCCTTGCGCTCATACTGGTCCTATCAATCTTAATACCTTTTCCGGTCTATCATTGGTTGGTAATTAGCTTCCTTTCGGTTCAAACACGGACATTGCAAGTATGATCATTCCCGCCGTGCCCAGAATAACTGAAGTTTTAAGTTGATGATGCCAATGCGGATTTGGCGATTTACTCCGGCCGGTTCGCCTTTCGTGGAATCGCTTCCAAACGCTTCGTTGTGTTCTCGACGACACTAACGTTGCTTACAAACTCCGTCGCTTCGCCAGAATTCAGTACATCAACTCTGTTTTCCGGTAACGTTCCCGTCTCTTTGACGCGACTTTGATTTATCTTCTGCTGTAGATTTCGTCCAAGATAGAAGTTTACGCCTTGATACAACGCGACGAAAAGACAGCAGAGGAATGATAGGAACAGGAGCTGCACATCAATATTGCCATAAAGAACAGCGGCAATGATGGCGGCTGCGGTAAGCGAGAGTCCGGCGCTTACCAGCTCCAGAACGCGCATCTTTCTGATCTTCTCCTCGCGCGTCCTCTTTCTGAATAGTCCGGGTCGTGTAAGAGCGTCGACATCTGGTAGCCAATTGCCACAAAGTTTGCAATAAGATTCCGCACTCTGATCAGCAGCACCGCATTTGGGACAGAACATCATTTTTGCCATCTTGTAGAGTTTAGCTGCTGGGTTTCGGAAAACGAAAGCATCAACCCCTCGTCGATTTTTCAAAAAGTGACGACATGATCCGCGAGATGATTTGGTCAGTGCATCGATCCAGACATCGCTGCTATGAATCTTCTCATCATGGTTGATAAGGTGGTGCCGTGCCCCACTCAGATTTTCTCACTTCCATCTAGTAAGAATCTCTTCACGCTGAAAGTTCTTTAAATTCAGTCTCAACAAAAGCAGAGCCAACAGCAAGATAACCAGGCACGCCAGGACCACTGCGACAATACTTAAGGTCAATACTTTTCCGAAGACTCCGATGCTGATCATAAAGATCGGAACAATCACTAACCCCGTGAACTGATTCGCCGCCTGCGGGTCATTCATCTTGGCGGAGAGACGCATCGCCGCTAATACCGACGCCGTACCCATTAAAGGAGCAAGCACAAAGACAGCGAGCGCCCAAAAGCGATCAGGCAGAAGAAGTGTTTGATACTTGCCCCATGTCATCCAGTTAAGGATAACGGCGGCAAGGAGCGCAGCAGCCCATGTCAAGACGATGCTTGGCACGAGCGAGGCAAGCAACTTCCCGGTCAGAAACTCGAAGGTTGTGATAGGTGTAGCGAGAATCGGCTCGAGCGTTCGTTGCTGCTTCTCCGCCACGATTGAGAAGGCAGCAGAGATTGAAGATAGACCAACCGGCATGAGCAAATAAAAGGCTAAAGTATTTCGCAGGAAGAACCTTGTAATGCCTTCGTCCAGTGGCATTCCTGCGAACTCCGGCGCGGTGCTGACAGTGCGAAGCATGGCGAGAATAAGAGGATCGTCCTTGTCGATTGACATGAGGGTTGATGCGAGAGCCGTAAGGGCTACGGGAACAATCACCGCAATCGGAGGCAGTATGAGGTAGACCGGAAAAAGGAATTTGTTTCTCAGCGTCTCTCGCAATTCCTTGCGCAGGAAGAGTAAACTGACGTTCACTGATCGACTCC
>Ga0307505_10000611_pt1 | contig 37823 bp, 30 predicted proteins | sample 23_S_MG_FD_202183 | JGI IMG/M metagenome (GOLD analysis project Ga0307505, IMG submission 202183) | Soil microbial communities from Populus trichocarpa stands in riparian zone in the Pacific Northwest, United States - 23_S | ecosystem: Environmental > Terrestrial > Soil > Riparian zone > Trees...
CTTTAGCCAACCGGGCTCTCGCGAAGCACTTCCCTTTGCCGTCTCGGCTTGGACGCTGCACGCGGCTTTCGGCACTAATGTCCCGAGAGCCTCACACGGCTTCGGCTCACTCATCGCGAGAACCCGGAGGGCGAAAGCCCACCGCTCCACAGTTGTCCTCGCCGTCCGATTGGCGGACGCAGCCCTCTCTGTGCCTCAGTGTCTCTGTGGTGAGTCCCCGGTGCTGAAACCGGCTGTGGTATAACCAATGGCACGCGAAGGTGAGGTGATCGGGCAAACAAAGAACGCCGTCTCTCGTTCTTTTCCGCATTTGTTTCGAAATCGAAGGAGATTTCCAATGAAGAAGTTCGTCACGTTCCTCTGCGCAGTTCTGCTCGTTGGCGCCGTTGCCTGCAAGAAGCAGGAGACTGAGTCCACCGATACGGCAGCCGTCGACACCGCGGCGGTGAGCGAGACCACCGCGACCGTCACCGAGACGGTCACCACCACCGACACGGCCACCTACACGGACACCGCCGCCACTGACACGGCCGCCAGCGACACCACCGGCACCGTCGCCACGACCACCACCTAGTAACGCTCGCTGGCTTGTCTTGGGCACCTTGCGGTCGCTCCGAGGCACCGCCAACAGTGCAAGAGTTCACCAAGTCCTCCCGCCCCGCGCAGGCTACGCGGGGTGGGAGGCAAATCTCACCGCTGACCTCGCATGGAATCCCGCGCCATGCTGAACGACGCGCGGTGGTCCTGGTGCTCTCCCTCCTCCTCCCGCTCACCCTTCACGCCCAGATCGACCCCGAGCTCCTGGCCGGGCTGCGTGCCCGCTCCATCGTCGAGGCGTTTCTTCAGCTAAATGGAAAAGCGTCTCTGGCTCCCGCCGAGAACGAAAGGCACACCGCGGACGTCGACGTGCTCTCGAAGATCCAGTACCCGTTCTTCTCACTCCAGTCCTCCTGGGACGCCCCACCCCGCACAACTCGCGTACCTCGACCGCGCGGAATCGCTCTTGAAGACGGTGCTGTCGGACTTCAACAAATTGTTCGTGGAGGACGTCGCAAAGTATCGCGAAGAAGTGAGCAAGGCGAACGTGGCTTTGTTCGCGGAACAGCCGCCGCTGTAACGGCGGTGGTGGACGGCGCGGGCTGCGCCCGTCCCCCAACGCTGCGTTGCCCTGTCATCTCGAAATCTGCGCAGCGAGCGAAGACACTCGAGGTTGGCTCCGCGACGACTCACTTCATGGCGATGGCGCGGGCCTGCTTGATGTCCGTGATGCCCTTGAAGGCCTTCTCGATCGCGTCCTGCAGCAGCGTGCGCATGCCTTGCGACATGGCCAGGCGGCGGATCTCGTCGATGCTGGCGCGGCGTTGGATGGCCTTCTTGATGTCGTCGGTGCCGGTCAGCAGTTCGTGGACGCCCATGCGTCCCTTGTAGCCGCTGTTGTTGCACTGCGTGCAACCCTTGGGGCGATAGAGCATCAGCTCGGGGGAGTACGTGATCCCTGTCCCCGACCAGTAGTCGTAGCCGTAGACCTCGATGATCTCCTCGAACTCCTCGGGCGTCGGGTTGTAGCCGGCCTTGCACTTCGGACACAGCACGCGGATCAGGCGCTGGGCCATGATGCCGAGCAGCGCGTCCGCGAAATTGAACGGGTCGATCTCCATGTCCAGGAGGCGCGTGATCGTCTCCGGCGCGGAGTTCGTGTGCAGCGTCGAGAAGACCAGGTGACCCGTGAGCGAAGCCTCCACGCCGATCGCGGCGGTCTCGTGATCGCGCATCTCGCCGACCATGATCACGTCCGGATCCGCGCGCAGGAACGAGCGCATCGCCGCCGCGAAGGTGAAGTCGATCTTTGGCTGCACCTGCACCTGGCGCAGCCCTTTCTGCGTGATCTCCACCGGATCCTCGGCCGTCCAGATCTTCATGTCCACCGTGTTGATGAAGCCCAGCGCCGAATGCAGCGTGGTGGTCTTGCCCGAGCCGGTCGGTCCGACCACCAGGCAGATTCCGTACGGCTTGGCCAGGATCAGTTTGAACGCATCCAGGTTGCGTGTGCTGAAGCCCATCTTGTCGAGCGGCAGCGGCTTCGACGCGGCCAGGATGCGCATGACCACATCCTCGTTCTGGTTCGCGGTGGGGATGGTGGCCACGCGCAGCTCGATGGTGCCCTTCGAATACTTGAAGCGGATCTTGCCGTCCTGCGGCTTGCGCTTCTCCGAGATGTCCAGCTTGGCCATGATCTTCAGCCGCTGCACCAGCGCGTTGCGGTGCGCGCCGGGGACTTCCATGAACCTCTCGCAGTCACCGTCGATGCGCAGGCGGATGGTGCAGGGATTGCGCGGACCGTCCGGCTCCACGTGGATGTCCGACGCGCCGCGCGAGAACGCTTCGATGATGAGCTGATTGGCGAGCTTCACGATGCCGGAGTCCGTCTCGTCGATCTCCGGCTCGGCGGTGGGCAGGTCCTCGATCTCCACCCGCTCGCCTTCGCCCAGGGAGTCCAGGATCTTGGCCCAGTCCGCGCTCTCCGCCGTGGAGCCGTCCTGCTGCGTCTGTTCGCCGTAGGACGCGGCGATGTACGCGAGAATCTCGTGCTTCATGGCCACCTGGAACTCGTAGCGCGGCGCGAGGTTCATGGCCCGGATTCCATCCAGGCGGGTGAGATCCTGCGGATCCTCCACGGCCACGACCAGCAGGCCGGGCTTGCGTTCCACCGGGGCGGCAACGTGCTTTTTCCAGATGTCCGAGGACACGCGGTCCTTGAGCTCGGCCGGGATGACCTGCTCTCCGTCGTAGTTGAACCACGGCACCGAGTAATACGCGGAGAGCGAGCGTCCCAGCTCTTCGCGCGGGACATTGTGGTCCTCGATGAGCACCCGCTCCACGCTGACATTGTTCACCCGGGCATTGCTCACAGCCTGCTCGAGGTCCTTCTCCGAAAGCACGCCCTTGTCGAGGAGTAGCCCGAAGCGCGAAGGCTTGGTCTGTCGCTGCACCTTGTGCTGGTTGTAGAAGGCGATGCCCAGAATGCGGGCGATCTCTTCGGCGCCGTCCTCGTCCTGCGAGGTGAACGAGACGCCGTGCCGCTTGTTGATGAGCTGCATCACGCCCATCAGATACTTCTCGAACATGATGGGCACGGCCAGCACGGCCTTCGTACGGAAGCCCGTCTGCTTGTCCCAGCGCTGATCGAACCGCAGATTGGCGTGGAACTTCTGCAGCTCCGCCGCCTCGTAGGCATCCTTGATGTTGATGGTCTTGCGCGCCAGCGCCGTGAACCCGGCGATCGACGAGAACGACTTCGGCACGCGGATCTCTTTCGGCACGTCACCGACCTTCGTCAGCGAGTAGAGCTCCTGATTCTTCGTGTCGATCGTGTAGATCGTCAGGCGCTCCGCATCCAGCAATTCGAGGATGCGGTCCTTGAGATTCATCAGAATGATCGGGATCGACTCGGCCGAGTTGATCTGATTCGCGATGGAGGAGAGCTTCTTGCGAAACTCCAACTCCCGCTCGAGCGAGGTCGCGGAGGCCTGGACGGTCATGGCCTCGAAAGAATAGCCGCTGCCAAGCCATCACGCCAGCAGAGCGGCAGAAGCGCATTGGCCTCGGAGCGGCCGCACGTGCCCAAGCACAGCCCCCCGGAAACGAGTGTCCAGTGGTCGGGTTGTCAGTTGTCGGTGATCGGTTGTCTGCACCCAGTCGCGCCACGGATGGATCACCACCAACTGAGAACCGACAACTGATAACCCCACCCACTGGACGAGGTGAAGCTGTACTGAGCCTCGGAGCTGCCGCACGTGCCCAAGGCTATGCCAACCAACGCAGCCGGCCGTGCCGGCCCAACCAACGCAGCCGGCCGTGCCGGCCCAACCAGCGCTGCCGGTCGTACCGGCCCGGCTATTTCCAGAAGGGGATCGTCCAGCTCTTGGTGCCGCGATCGTCTTCCGCGCCGGGGACTTGCATGCGATCGATGAGGAGCTCGTGGCGTCCCGGCGCGAGTGGTGCCATCGGGATCATCAGCAGCCGCCCGTGGACACCGGTCTTCGGATGGACATAGAGCATCGGCTCGACGCCCGTCAGCGGCTTGCCGTCGAGCTGCACGGTCTGCAGCCGCGCGAAGCAGTCCATCGTCCGCCGCAGGATGGGCTCCGGGATGGTCTTGCCGGAGCCGGGATGCTTGAACAGTCCTTCGCCGCGATAGGGCGCGAGATCCGGACACAGGCGGCGGATGCGCCGGTTGTCCCGACGCACGTCGTACGGCAGAAAGAGGCGAATGTACGGATCGACGATCATCTCCGCCTGGATCGTCGGCCGTAGAGCGCCCGATGATGCATCGCGCAGGCTTTCATAGGCATTTGCGGCCAACTGCGCGTTGCCGGGATTCGGCGGAAAGTAGATGTAGCTGTCGTAGCGCAGCAGCCCGGCCGAGGCCAGCACGCTGACCACGAACGCACCGATCAGCGAATACAGAAACGCGACCTGGATCACCGTGACAACGCGCCGCGAGACCCGCGTGGAGAGCGTCAGAAACACCGGGCCGTAGAGAAAGTTCAGCGACGCGTAGTGCACGAACAGCATGACCCGATTGGCCACGCGCTCGGTGCGAGGGGACAGTGCCTGTTTCTTGGAGCGCTTGTCGATCAAGGCCATGCCCGACTGCAGGAGTACGACGCACGCGAAGAGCGACAGGAACACCGCCAGCGAGATGCCGTCGCCACCGGAGACCAGACTGATGACATACGCCCCGATGCCCGACAGCACGGCCCAGATGGTGATGTTGATCAGAATGAGCAGGAAGAGAAAAACGAACGAGAAGGTCAGCGCGCCCACACGATCGACCCGCTGTTCGAGAGCCCCCAGCGAGAGCAGCCGTTTCTCGTAAAACGCACGCAGGAAAGGACCCTGTGGCAGACGTTCCTGATCGACGCCGTCCGGATAGAACCCGCGCAACCCCAGCAGCGCCACCCAGAAACCCCGCAGCAGGAAGTGAAACAGGATCGTGGCGATGAGGCCGTAGGCCGCAATCTTCCCGACGTAGTAGGCCGAGAACGGAATCGCGAACGCCGTCCCGCCGACATGCACCTGAATCCCTTGCCACCACCCATCGAGCAGCCCCGGAAGCTGCAGGAGCGCGAAGATCAGCGCCCCCGAAATGAGCAGCTCCAGCTCCCGCGTCAGTTGGTATTCGCTCTTCGCCTCATGAGCATCCACCCGTTCATCCGTCACCGGCGCAGATTAACAGGATGCCGCGATCACCTCGATGGTCTTCGTGCAGCAAACGGCCGCTGTGGAGTGGTGGGCTTTGCCCACCGGGCTCTCGCGAGGCACTTCCCTTCTGCCGTCTCGGCTTGGACGCTGCACGCGGCTTCGGCAGCAGTGTCCCGAGACGCGATCACCTCGAGGGTCTTCGTGCAGCGAACAATCACCGTGGAGCGGTGGGCTTTAGCCCACCGGGCTCTCGCGAGGCACTTCCCCTCTGCCGCCTCGGCTTGGACGCTGCAAGCGGCTTCGGCACCTGTGTCCCAAGAGCCTCACGCAGCTTGGCACACTCATCGCGAGCGCCCGGTGGGCTCAAGCCCACCGCTCCACAGTCGTCAGCACATTTCGGTTGGCGCGGTGTCTGCGTGGTGAAAATGCCTTTCCTTCCCTTGGCCTCGGAGCTGCCGCACGTGCCCAAGGCTATGCCAACCAGCGCGGCCGGCCGTGCCGGCTAGATCCCGGTGACTCGCACCACTTCTTCGAAGCTGGTCACACCCTCGGCGAGCTTGCGCAGCGCGCTTTGCCGGAGCGTGCGCATTCCGCGCTTGATGGCCATGTCCTTGATCTTCAGGAAATCTTCGCCGCGGTCGATGAGGTCGCGCAGGGCGTTGTCGATGGGGAGCATTTCGAAGATGCCCGTGCGGCCGAAGTAGCCCGTGTTGCGGCAGCGGATGCAGCCCGCTCCTTCCTTCACGATGATCCGTTTTCCGGGAGGAGCCTGCAGATTCAGCATGGCTGCCTCCTCCATCGTCAGCGGGCGGTTCTGCTTGCAGTCCACACAGATCTTCCGCACCAGACGCTGGGCCATGGCCCCGATCAGCGTCGAGGAGATCAGGAATGGCTGGATCTCCAGATCGATCAGACGCGTCACCGAGGTCGAGGCGTCGTTCGTGTGCAGAGTGGAGAAGACCAGATGCCCCGTCAGAGCTGCCTGCACCGCGTTCTGCGCGGTCTCCTGGTCGCGGATCTCGCCCACCATGATGATGTCCGGATCCTGGCGGAGGATCGTGCGCAGTGCGGAGGGAAACGTGATGCCCACCTTCGGCTGCACCGCGGTCTGATTGAACTCCTCGTACACCATCTCGATGGGGTCCTCGATCGTGGTGATGTTGATCTCCGGCGAGGCCAGATTCTTGAGGGCCGAATAGAGCGTGACCGTCTTGCCCGAGCCCGTGGGCCCCGTCACCAGAATGATCCCGTGCGGGCGCTGTAGCCAGTCCGAGAAGATCTTCATCTCGTCTTCGTAGAAGCCCAGCCCGGCCACGTCGCGGATGAGCACTTCCGGGTCGAAGATGCGCATGACCATCTTCTCGCCGAAGGCCGTGGGCAGCGTGGAGACGCGCAGCTCGATCTCCTTGCCCTCGCGCTCGGTCTTGATGCGTCCGTCCTGGGGGCGGCGCTTCTCGGCGATGTCCATGCGGCACATCGTCTTGAGGCGTGAGGTGATGGCCATGTTCACGAGCTTGGGCACGCGCTGGATCTCGTGCAGCACGCCGTCGATGCGGAAGCGGATGTTGGCGTGCTCGCGCTTGGGCTCGATGTGGATGTCCGAGGCTCGCGAGTCGTAGGCGTGTTGCAGCAGGAAGTCCACGGCGTTGACGATGTGCGCGTCGCTGGTCTCGATCTCCGAGCCCGACTTGAGCTTGATGTACTGCTCGAGATTGCCGAGGTCGATGGCCCCGCGGGTCAGGTCCCGCTCGGCCTTGGTCACCGAGGCCCGGAAACCGTACTGCTCGTTGATCACGCCCATCACGTCCGACTCGGCGGACACGACGATGTCCAGCTCCTGCTTGGCCATGGGGCGATACGAGTCGATGGCCATGGTGTCGAACGGATTCACCATCGCCACCAGCAGCTTCCCGTCGCGGACCGCCACCGGGACCATGCGGTGCTTGCGCGCGAAGGGCCGGGAGATCTTCGACTCCACCAGCTCGACATTCAACTTGAGCGCATCGATCTTGTAGAACGGCAGCTTGGCCTCTTCGGCGAGCAACCGGGCGAGCAGGAAGTCGTCGATGCGCGTGGCATTGCCGCTGGCGTCGATGAGGTTCATCGACGCGATCACCTTGAACGGGCTGGCATCCTCTTCCGCGCGCGACTTCGTGGGCCCGCGCAACTGCATGCGAAACTGGCGATCGGCGTTCTCCACCTCCGCCCGCTGACGATCGTCGATGAACCCTGCACCGAGCAGCAGATCGCCGAGATAGCCGACCGTGATGTCGCGCGAGACGCGCGGAACCGGGATATTGGTGAGCGTCATGACGGAAATACTAACGCGCCCCAAAGAAATGCGCGTCGCCGCACTCAGTGCATGAAGGACCCGAGGAGCGCCGGCGTCCCGCCGGCTGGCCCGGGGGCGTCTCGCCCCCGGGCGGGGGAAGGCGCGATTGCAACGGTTCGCGCTGCGAATGCCCCCGCCCGCGTCGGGACGCCGCACCGCCAGCCGGCGAGGACGCCGGCGCGCCATCAACGCCGTCTTTTACAAGCTCTCGTGGCCGCTCAATGCACTTCCAACAGAAATCCCTTCAGGTACTCCCCCTCCGGACAATAGAGCGAGACCGGATGGTCGGGGCCGGCGGTGAGTCTGCGGAGGATGGAGATGCGCCGGCCGGCGTCGAGAGCGGCCGCGAAGATGACTTTCTGGAAAAGGTCCAGCGACAGGTGACCGGAGCAGGAGAAGGTCAAGAGGTGTCCGCCCGCCTCGAGCATGCGCATGGCGTACAGGTTGACGTCCTTGTAGCCGCGCGCGGCACGATCCACCTCGGCGCGGCTCTTGGCGAAGGCCGGCGGATCGCAGACCAGTAGATCGTACCGCTCGCTCGAGCTCCGCACGAACTGGAAGGCGTCGGCTACCGTGAGCTCCGACTCCGTGTCATTGAGCGCGTGGTTCTCCCGCGCCACGTCGATGGCCTTCGCCGAAATGTCCACGTTCCGCACGAACGAAGCGCCGCCCGCGGACGCATAGACGCCGAAGGCCCCGGTGTACGAAAAGAGGTTGAGCACACGCTTGCCGGCGGACAGCGTTCCGGCGAGCCGGCGATTCTCCCGCTGATCGAGAAAGAAGCCGGTCTTCTGCCCCAATGCCGGATCGACGACGAACTTCAATCCCGACTCCAGAATCTGCGTTCGCGCGCTCGCTCGCGGCTCTTCGATTGGAGTTTCCGGGCCGTCCTCCTCGACGACTCCGCCGTTCGAGGACCCGAGGAAGATCTCGTCCTCCATCGGCAACTGCTCGAGCTTGCGCGCGGGCAGGTCGTTCTTGAAGTAGATCAAGCGCGGGGCCAGTTCCCGCTGCAGGGTCTCGACGAGCAGCGGCTTGATCTGTTCCGCGCCGCGGTTCGCAATCTCCACGACGATCACATCCGCGTACCGGTCGATGACGATGCTGCTCAGTTCGTCGCCCTCGGCGTGGACGAGCCGGGCCGCGTTCGTTCCGTCATCGAGCAGCGGAGCGCGGCGCGTAATCGAGCGGATCAGGCGCGAGACCAGCACGTCCCCGCCGAGCTCCTCCGCGCCGAACGTCAACGCGCGCATCCGGATCTGCGAGTGCCGCGAGTGGAACCCCGAGGCGATACGCTTGCCTTCGCCATCCACCAGGTCTGCGAAAGCCGCGTCCTCAGGGCCGCGCTCGGTGTGGAGCGCACCCGCGAAGATCCAGGGATGCCGATTCGTCACCACCCGCTCCTTGCCTCGCTTGAGCGTGAGCACGCGCCGATTCGCGAAAACCTCTTTCATTCGTTCATCCTTCTTCGTTCATCGCTATAATCGCCGCAATGTCGCAAACGCCAGCCAAGGAATTTCACACGCAATGTCAGGAAGAGGTCTACCGTCAGGTCAAGACCTATCTGGACGAATTGGTGGAGGAGCACTTCGACGACGCCGGTCACTGCGACTTCTACCTCAAGTACGGCTCGACCGTGCTCGAGATCTCCATCGACCCCTATGAGGAAGACGACGCGGTCATCGAGATCCTCGCGTTCTGCGTGCAAGGCGCGGAGCAGACCTTTGAACTGATGACCGAGCTCCTCCGCCTGAATTCAGAAGTGCCGCTGGGCGCCTTCAGCATGGTGGACCAGGACATCTTCTACTCCCACTCCTTCCTCGGGCGCCGTCTGCGCCCCGAGCAGTTGATCGCTTCGCTCGACTCCGTTGCCAGCATCTCCGATCTCTACGATGAGCGTCTGGTCGCCAAGTACGGCGGCGAGACCGCGCTGGAGCGCCTCCGCAGCACCGCCAAACGGCACCGCTCGGTTGCCTTCCTGGCGCAGAACAATTAAGGCTTCGGCATACCCATTGCTCTCTTTGCGGTCAATGACTCGAAAGGCCGGCGTACCGATCGCAACCTGTCTCCTGACGATTTTCCTGGCGGCCGCATGCACGGGAGATCGCGAGACCAAAGCCGCGGAAGAGGCCAAGGCGTCGCGCGAAGCTGCTGCTTCAGCTCAGCCCGTCGACGCGGAGTCCGAGCTGGCTTCGATCAATCCCGCCATTCCGCTCTATCAAGGTGCGAAGTACCGCGAAGACCTCACACGCCGCGATCAGGTGACGATCCGCAATCAATTCGGGGACGGCGCCGAGGTGTACACCCTCGGCAGCGACGACTCGTTTCCGCAGGTCTACCACTACTACATGACCTACCTCGCCCAGTTCCGCGGCTTCCCGGCTCAGAGCACGTACCCGCCGGAGCGGAAGAACTGGCGCACGCTCGAGGTGCAGCTCAACCAGGCCATGCAGGACCCCTTCATCCCCGGCGAAGCTCTCGACCCACGAGGCCAGCAGGTGACGTTGCAGATCACCGAGACCGAAGCCGAGCCGAAGACCGTGATCCGCTACATCGTCACGCCTCGCCCCGCGCCTACGGCACCGCTCGCGACCGCTTCGGGTCCGATGCCCGCCGAGCCCGTCGCGCAGTAGAGCTCTTGTGCCGTGGACTGAACGTGTGCCAACTCTGCGGCCCTCCCAGCCTGTCATCCTGAGCGGGTGGTGGGTGGGTGCGAAGGATCTCCTGCGGTTAAGCGAGACCCGCGCAGGTTGGACGAGACCGGGGGTCTCGTGCTCGCACTTCGTCGTTCTTCGCACGAGATCCTTCGCGCCCTACCCACCTCCCGCTCAGGATGACAGGTTGGAAAAGCGCGAATTTCTGCACACACTCTGAGTGGACTTTGTGGACGGTCCACAAAGTCCATCAAGTCCACAACACACAGTGCGGGATAAACTGTCGGGCGATGTTCTCGCGCATTCTGATCCCCACGGACTTCTCGACCGCTTCCGAGTGGGTGTTCGACGATGCCGTGCGGCTGGCTGGGACGAGCGGTGCGGAGCTGATCATCGTACACGTGCGCATGACGCGTACCTCCAACCCCGAGGAGTTGCGCTTCCCCGCGGATCCCTCGCTCTATGAATATGCCGAGCAACAGGAGCTGGCCCGGTTGCGCGAGCGCGTCCGTCGCGCCAATGCCTCGGTGAGCACACGCCTGATCGTGCGTCAGGCTCCAGACCCAGGAGCGGAGATCGCGAAAACAGCCGTCGACGAGAACGCCGACCTGATCGTCATCGCCACGCACGCCCGGCATCATGTCGCTCACCTCTTCGTTGGCTCGACCACCGTCTCCGTCCTCGAGCATCCACCCTGTCCCGTGCTGGCCATCCGCTACGGCATCCGCAAGCGTGGATCCCTGCGGCGCGTGGTCGTGCCGGTGCATTTCGCGCAGACGTCCCGCACCGCGCTTTCCCTGGCCGCGCGCGTGGCTGAGGAAACGCACTTGATCACCATCAGCGACGAAGAACAGACCGCTCGCGCGGAGACCCTCCTCGAAGAGCTCGCCTCGACCATTCCCAACGCGAAGAAGACGGTGCTGCCAGGCGGCGACGCGGACAAGGAGATCCTCCGCTACTCCGCCCGCGTCGACGCCGATGCGATCTTCCTCAACGCCGTCCGCAAGCCCACCGAAGGCAAGCTCGACATCCTCCGCCGAGCCGCCGTGCCGGTCATGATCGTGCCTTGACCGGGCTACCTCAACGCGGCGAGAAACTCGGCCACGGTCCCGTACCTTTCCTCCGGCCTCTTGGCCAGGGCTCTTTCGATGGCGTCGCTGACCGGGCGCGGCACTTCCGGAGTTCGCTCGCGGATGGGCATGAGTGCGCGCTCGGTGTGGCCTCGCACGACGGAGGCGAGATCGGTAGCATTGCCGAGGGGATGAGCGCCGGCCAGCAATTCCCAGGCGATGATGCCCAGGCTGTACTGGTCCGCACGCGGATCGGCCACGTGTCCGCTCAGCACCTCGGGGGCCATGTACATCAGCGTCCCGACCACGCCCGCGCTGTGTCCGGATTGCACCAGCGTCTGTTCGTCCTCGCCGATCGGTCCGGACATCTTCGCCAGCCCGAAATCGAGCACGCGGGGTGCGAACGCATCCCGCCCGTCGCGACCCTCCTCACGCACGAGCATGATGTTCTCCGGCTTGAGGTCGCGATGCACGATCCCCGCGCGATGCGCCGTATCGATGGCCTCGCCGACCGGCTCGAGGATCTTCATGGTCGCCTCGAGCGCCTGCGCGCCCGAGTTGATCGTCTTCCGCAACGTGTCGCCGTCGAGATACTCCATCACCAGATAGGCGTGCCCCGAGGGAAGGACTCCGAAGTCGTGGATGGTGACGATGGCCGGATGGCGGAGCTTGGCCACGATCCGCGCCTCGCGCTCGAAACGTGAGCGCATCGACGAGCTGCCCACCAGATGGGACAGCAGAACCTTCACCGCGACGTTGCGGTTGAGCCGCTTCTGATTGGCGAGGTAGACACTGCCCATGCCTCCGCGGCCGAGGAGTCGCGTCACGACGTACTTCTCCTCGATGAGGCGCGGCACGCCCGACTCGGGCACGAGCATCTGCTCGTCCAGCTCACACTGCCGCGCGTCCGCCGCGTAACAGCGGCCGCAGCGGGGACAGAGTTGCAGCACGTCGCTGAGATAGAGGTGCAACGGCGCGGCGGAGCTGGCGTGGCCCCACACCAGCGAGGGTGACTGCTTGAGGCGCGTGTAATCGAGCGTGAGCGCGAGCTGCGCCCCGAGCATGCGCAGCAGCTCGCGGTCTTCGCTGCTGTACGGCTCCTCGGATTTGCGCTCGCCGAGGACGAGCAAGCCGGCCAGCCTTCGCTCGATGAGCAAGGGGACCAGCAGATAGGCACCCACCGCGCGAAGCCAGTCGCGCTCGGACTCCGGCAGGCGCTGCAGAACCGCGCGCGTTGCGCGGCTGTGGACGTCCAGCGGTTCCTCATCGCCCGACAGGAGCGACGCCAGCGTGCCTCCGACCTCGAGCGGCTCGACATTCTCCGGCTCGTGCTCCCCGCGCCAGAATCCGCGACGCAACGCCGCGCCCTCGGGATCCACCTGCCAAAGTGAGAGGTGCTTGGGATGCAAGGCCCGGTCGATCTCGTCCAGTGCGGCGCGGGACAGCGCCAGCATGTCCGAGCCGCCGCGGATGATCGACACCACCTGCAGCAGCACGCGTCGCGCGTCGTATTGCTCTCGGAAGAAGCGGCGGTCCAATGCTTCCAGCAGACGCTTGCGGTAACGGATCACCAGCACCAGGGGCAGGATGAGCAGGATGTACAAGGCCGGCTGTCCCGTGAGCAGGGCCGTGAGCGAATCGTCTCGGTGCAGGTAGAGAAACCCGGCCAGTCCGATCACCGGCAACGCCATCACCGCGAGCAGCGTCCCTCGGGCCAGTGCGTATTGCAGACTGCGCCGCAACAGCACCCGAATGTTGAACATCCGGTGCCGCACCACGGCATACGTGAAGATCGCCGAGCCGATCATCGTGGCCGGCACGTGCAGCAGCCGCGCGCCGGCATTCCAGGCGTGACCGAGCTGCAGCTCCGTGATCACGTAGGCCACGATGAAGGCACCACTGCCGGGGAGCATGGCCAGGAAGATCAGTTGCAACCGCCGGCGTGCATTGGCGTCAGCGGCTCGGGTCAGACGCACGATGAGAATCAGCAATGCGGCGACCAGCATCAGCGTGCCGATCGTCGAGTACGCGTCGGTGAGGATCAGCCGCACCGGCCGCACCTCTCCGCGCAGACGCGCGAAGTTGTTGGCCAGCGTCTCCACGAAGATCGGCAGCGCCGCGACGTACGGCACGGCCTCCCATGCGCCGCGACGCGCGTTCGGAAACACCATGGCGAAATGCACGCAGGAGGCGAAGAACACTGCCGCGAACACGGCGTCGACGATCAGCAAGGGCACGCGCAACACCGCGGGCATCGCCAGCAGAACGATCCCGAATCCGTACGCGCGAAAGATGAAGAGACTCCCCGCCCACGAGACCTGAACCATCGCCGCCAGCCGCGCGTCCTTGCTCGACGGCCGCAAGACCAGCAGCGCAACACCGAGGCCAAGCATCCAGAAGTGCAATGGAAAGCCGAGGTAACTCGTCACCGCCGCGGCGGCCTGCACTCCCCCGGCACGAAGCTGTCCGCGCCGCAGCTCTTCCATGGTGACGGGTATGAGCTGCGCGGTCTGCCGCACGCCGTTGCGCTCGAACACCACCGGAACCGCATCCCCGGCACGCACGAAAAAGAATGGATAGACCTCGCGCCCGATGACGTGACTTCGGATCGTGAGGATGCGATCGCCGGAGAGGATCCCGGCCCGCTCCGCCGGTCCTCCCGCCAGCACACTGACCACCTTCCCCGTGGCTCGCGAGTACTCGAATCCCGAAGCGGGCCGCGTCGCGACGTTGTGCAGATTCAGAACGACCGTCAACGCGGCAAGGGCCACCTGCACCCAGCAGAGCAGGACCAGAGGCTTGGTTTTCATCCGGGGACGTCCCGGATTGTACACGCGGCGCGAGCCGTCGCAGACGTTCAAGGGGGCGCGGCGCAGGGGGAAGCGAGGAGCGTCAGCGACGCATTTGCCACGTCCGGCGCCCTGCGCACCGCGTCCACGGAACATTGCCGCGTAGCGGAATAGCCGGCGACATGGCCCGCGGCAGCGGGCATGAGCCGCCTACGGCGGCTTTATATGTGCTGATCGCCGCACCGCGATCTGAAGCTCCGCGGATGAGAAGAAGTGGTGGCCCCGCACGGACTCGAACCGTGGACCCCTTCGGTGTAAGCGAAGTGCTCTAACCAACTGAGCTACAGGGCCAGCTCGCCGAGAATAGCACGCACGAAAGCCGCGGTCCCCATGGTTCGCTTCGCGCTACGCGGGAGGCGCCTCGGAGGGGACGCTTCTTCCGGCGATCACGTCCTTCATCACGCCGATGAGCGTCGACACGTCGAACGGTTTGCGGAGCACCGCGCGTACGACATCGAGATTCGCCGCCGCGCTTCGCGTGTCCCCGTGGGCGGTGAGCACGATCACCGGTGGACGGCTGGGCAGTGCGCGGAGCGCGTCGATGACCTGATAGCCGTTCATGCGCGGCATCATCAGGTCCAGGAGCATGAGGTCGTAAATCCCGCCGTCCATCCGCTCCATCGCCTCGATCCCGTCAGCCGCGGAGTCGCTTTCGTATCCCAAACGCTTGCACAGAGCCACGAGGAGCATACGAATAGCAGCGTCGTCATCGACGACGAGAACGCGAATGGGCACGCACGGATTCTATATGACCTCCGCGAGCCTGCCGCCGCACGAAACGGGCATCATTGCTGCGTTAGACTCGCCGCGGATGCACCTTCTCAAACGAAAAGGCAGAATTCTCCTCCTCGACGACGACCTGGCCATGCAACGCCTCATCTCCGTTCTGCTCGGCAGACACGGCTATCGCGTCGACACCGTCGCCTCCGGCGCGCAGGCCATTGAGAAGATCACGCAAGCCGGCTACGCGGCCATGCTCCTCGACCTCATGACCCCCACCGAGGGCGGGCTGACCGTCATCAAGCACCTCAAGAACGTGAGCCCGGCAACGCTCGAGCGGGTCATCCTCGTCACCGCCTCCCCGGCCTCCGTCCTCAAGACCGTCGAAGGCCACGTCGCTGCCATCGTGCAGAAGCCCTTCGGCGCGCAAGAGCTCCTGGACACGGTCGCGAAGGTCGTGGGCAGATCATGACGCACCTTCGGATCACCATCCTCCCCGATCGTTTCGCCGTGTGCCGCTTTCCGCCCCAGGCCCCCGTCCCGGATTGGATCCGCGGAGCCTTCACCTCCATCACCCGCACTGCGGACGAGCTCTCGATCGTGTGCGACGACGAAGCGGTTCCCGACGGCGTGCAGGTGGAGCGCACGTTCCGTGCGGTGAAGGTCGAAGGGCCGATCCCGTTCGAAGTCACCGGCGTCGCGGCCGCACTCGTCTCCCCACTCGCCGCCAAACGCATCAGCGTCTTTCTCGTGGCCACGTTCGACACGGACTATCTCCTGGTCAAAGACGCAGCGTTCGACGAAGCGGTGGCCGTCCTCCGCGAAGCGGGTCACGACGTCAACTGATCGCTGTCGCCCCGACCATCATCGCCGCGGTCGGAGAGCTGGCTGCGCGTGGGCGCGTTCTCGACACAACTGCGAATCACTTCCACGGTTTGACGCAGCCCGAGAGGCTTGCGCAGCACGATCTGCACGACGTCGACATCGAGCGAGCGCGCCGCCGTCGGATTCAGCGCCACCACCAGCACGACGGGACGCGCTGTACCGGGAAGACTCGCGATGCGCGCCAGCACCTCCTCGGGATCGCCACCCGCAAGCGCGATGTCCACGAGCACCACGCCATACGCTTCGAGATCCAGCTTCTCCAACGCCGCCGGCACACTGCTGACGACATCCGAGAAGACATCGACAGCCAGCAGTGCCCGGTAAAGCTGCTGCCGAACGGAAGAGTCCGAATCCGCAATCAACACCCGCCTGGCGTGCAACCCCACAACTCTTGCTTCTACAATAATTTTGCCAGTGGAGGGCGATGTTTCTCGCGATGAGGTCGCTTTGCGAGTTGGGTTGCGAGTTGCGAGCTGGCGGTTGCGAGTTGCGAGTTTGCGGGTTCACGTTTCAACGATGAATGGCGTTGGATACTATGAATTTGCTGTCATCCCGAGCCGCCCGACGCCGCGCGCGGCGCGCCTGAGAGAAAGAAACAGAAGGCTGCGTGCCTGCCACGAGAGCGACCCCTCATCCGCCTTCGGCACATTCTCCCCTCTGCGGAGGGGAGAATGCTCGGTGTGTGCTCATCGCAAGTAGGAGTGGATCCTCGCGAGAGTGTTCAATCGCGAGTCTTCTCCCCCCGGCTTCTTGGGGGGAAAAGGTGGCCATCGGCCGGATGAGGGGGGTGAGGCAGCCTCCGATGTGTGTGCGCTTTGACCCTGCAAACATTGGGAGTTTCTTGGAAGCGTCGAGCGACGCTCGGGATGACAGGCCAATACACGTTGGGTTGGCGACGCTGCTCGTTGTTGAAACTCGCAACCCGCAACCCACCACCCGCAACCCGCAAAAGGAAAGTCAGGAACCCTCCCCCTCCGTCAGCACCACCGCTGGAGCACTGGCGGTGAACGTGCTCTTGTAGATGTCGATGATCGACATCAGCAGCGAGAACACCAGTGGCCCGATCACCAGGCCCACGAAGCCGAAAGCCTGCAGACCTCCCAGCACGGCGAACAGCAGCGGAATGGCCGGGAGTTGCGCTTTGCCCTTCATCGCCCAGGGACGGACGATGTTGTCCACCAGAGACACGGGGATCACGCCCCACGCGATCATGAAGATGGGCTGCCACCAGGGCCGCGCGTCCATCGACGCGGAGATCACCAGATAGATCGAGGCCGGCACCCACACAGCGGCCGCACCGACCATCGGGATCAGCGACAGGATCGCCGCCACCGCGCCCCAGAACCCCGCGCCCGGCACCTGCGCGATGGCCAGCCCGATGCCCGTCATCAGTCCCTGCGCGATCCCGGTGAAGATCTGCCCGCGGAAAGTCGCGTCGATGACGTCCTTGAACCTCTCCGCGAACTCGCGGTCGTACTTCTTCGGCAAGGGCGACAACACCGACAATTGCTGCAGAATCGACTCCCCCGAGGTGTAGAAAAAGTACATCGAGAGCAACACCAGGGCGAAGCCGATCGCCAAGCCCGCCAGACCTCCCAGGAGCGCGCCGCCGTGACGCGCCATCCAGCCAGGCAGCCGTTGCAAAGCCGGGAGCACGAAGCGCTCCGGACTGAGCGTCTTCGGATCGAAGTTCGGCGCGATGCGCTTCACCCACTGCAGATACGACTCCACGTCGAAGCGCCGGACCATGGCCTGCGCCTCGCCCGACTGCAGCTTCTCCGCCACCACATTCGCCTGCTGCACCAGCAGCGTCACCAGGATCATCGCCGGGATCACCAGCACGACCGTGATGCCCAGCAGCATCACCAGAGCGGCCCGATTCGAGCTCCCCTTGCACCGTGTGCGCACGCGACGAAAGATCCCAAACGTGAGAGTCACCAGGATCGCCCCCACCAGGATCGCCGTCATGAAAGGCCAGATGATCCGAAACGCCGCATACAGCAGCAGAAGCGTCAGCAGCCCAAAGAAGATCACCCCCGCCAACCGCCACTGCGGCTTCTGTTCAATGGGCATCTCCCCAGACTGACCTGGTTGTTCGATCATCGGAACCTCCTTCGAGCCTTCGAGTGTATCTCGGGCGGTTGTCGGTTGGCGGTGGTCGGTTGTCGGTTGTCGAAGGCACTCGTTGGTCACCACGGTTTCCACGCTTTGAATCCAGAGTCTCAAAGTCTCATCGCGGCTCACGGCATCCTGTCCTGAGCGGGTGGCGGGTGGGCGCGAAGGATCCCCTGCGGTAAAACGATGTCCGTGCAGATGAGAGAGGACCACCGTCCTCCTGCCTGCAAGCTCGTCGTTCCCCGCACGAGATCCTTCGCCCCCCACTCCACCACCCGCTCAGGATGACAAGCCAACTTTCAGCGTGGGAGCTGACGCGCAACCGGCAACTCGCGCTCGCACTCGCAACCGCAACCCGCAACTCGCAACCCGCAACAGTCAGCGGGAAAGCACAGTCCCCAGCCTCCGCCTCGCGGCGCTCGTGATCGCGCTGACGATCGGATTCTTGATCTTCCTCTCCGCCGACACCGCGTAGAACCGCTCCCTCACTTCGGGCAGACGTCCCACCACCTGCACGCCGAGCTCCTCCTGGATCTCGTCCTCGATCGCCGTCGGGGCTGGAAAGATCCCCGTGCCCGCGCGGCCGAACGCGCTCATCAGCGCCAGGTCGTCGAACTCCCCCACACGGCGCGGCTCGATCCCGCTGCCGTCCAGCCACAGCTCCAACGCGCGGCGGATCTGCGTCAGCGCGCCAGGCAACAGCATCGGCGCCCCGTGCAGCGACTTCGGAAAATTCTTTCTCACGCTCGCCGCCAGCGAGCGGGCGGCGAAGAACGTCGTCCCGCTCTCGCCGAGGAGATGGTTGTACGCGCGCAGCGGACCGCCCGTCGCCGGCGCGTCCATCAGCACGAGATCCACATCATGCTGCGCCAAAAGCGCCAGCAACGTCTCCGACGGAGCCTCGCGGCAGACCAACTGCACCGCCTCGGCCGTCTCGAACGCCGCACGCAACACCCGGTACGCCACCAGCTTCGGCACCACATCCGCGATCCCCACGCGAAGCCGCACCGGTCCACCCGTCGGGCGATCGTGCAACGTGTCCCGCAACTCCCGGCCCAGCGCGAAGATCTCGTCCGCGTACCGCAACGCGATCGTCCCCGCCTCCGTCAGCGCCAGCGACCGCCCCTTCTTCGCAAACAACTTCTCCCCCAGCGACTCCTCCAGCAACCGAAGCTGAGCACTGATCGTCGGCTGCGTCAGATTCAACTTCCGCGTCGCCGCCGCAATACTCCCCTCCCGAGCCACCGTCCAGAAATAGAGGAGGTGGTGATAGTTCAGCCATTCCATGAGCGTCCCCCGTTGTTGGTTGCGGGTTGCGGGTTGCGATCGTCGAGTCGTCGAGTCGTCGAGTCTTCGAGTCGTCGAATCGTCGAGTCGGCCTCAAAGTCTCACAGCGCGGGCCGCGGACCGGCAAACACCCGGGCATTGGTCCTGTCATCCTGAGCGGGCGGTGGAATGGAGGGCGAAGGATCCCCCTCCGATGCACGACACCCACTCCGTCGGCAGGGGATCCTTCGCACCCACCCGCCACCCGCTCAGGATGACAGGATGCCGCAACCCGCCACTCGCCACTCGCCACTCGCCACTCATAGAGTAAATCAATCGATCCGATCGAAACAATCCATTCAATCTATGAATGGCGCCGGACCCGCAGCGGTTGGCGGGCGAGTAAGATACGCCGCCTACTATGGAAAGCATTGCCACACCCCAGCTCTGGATCATCTTCAGCATCTTCGTCCTGGGGATGCTCGCCCTCGACCTCGGTGTCTTCAACCGCAAGGCCCATGAAGTGCGGCTCAAAGAAGCCCTCATCTGGAGCTGCGTCTGGGTGGCCCTCTCCCTGGCCTTCAACTGGTGGATCTACCACGAGTTCGGCTCGCAGAAAGCCCTCGAGTTCCTCACCGGCTACGTCATCGAGAAGGCGTTGTCCGTCGACAACATCTTCGTCTTCGTCATCCTCTTCGCGTCCTTTGCCGTCCCGAAGATGTACCAGCACCGCGTCCTCTTCTGGGGCGTCATCGGCGCCATCGTCATGCGCGCCATCTTCATCGGCGCCGGTGCGGCGCTGGTGGCCCGGTTCCACTGGATCATGTACGTCTTCGGTGCGATCCTCATCTTCACCGGCATCAAGCTCTTGAAAGAGGGTGAAGCCGAGCCCCACCCGGAGAAGAACCCCATCTACAAACTCGCGCGGCGGCTCATGCCCGCCGTGCCCGAGTACCACGGCAAGAACTTCACCATCGTCAAGGACGGCCGGCGGTACGCCACGCCGCTCCTCCTCGTGCTCATCGCCATCGAGGCCACCGACGTCGTGTTCGCCGTCGACTCCATCCCGGCCATCTTCGCCATCACCACCGACCCCTTCATCGTCTACACGTCCAACATCTTCGCCATCCTGGGCCTGCGGGCCATGTACTTCCTCCTGGCCGGCGTCATCGACAAGTTCCACTACCTCAAATACGGACTGGCCCTCGTGCTCCTGTTCGTGGGCGTGAAGATGATCATCGTGGAGTGGTACAAGATCCCCATCCTCGTCTCGCTGGGAGTGATCGCCGGAATCCTGACCGTGTCGGTCGTGGCCTCGATGGTCTGGCCCGCGAAGCAGAAGCAGGTAGAATCCGCGCCGCTTGAGAGTCCACCCGACCCCACTCCCTGAAGTGCTCCTGATCGAGCCGAACGTGTTCTTCGACGCGCGCGGCTGGTTCATGGAGACCTACAACGCCTCGTACTTCCGCGAGCACGGCCTGCCCGACACCTTCGTGCAGGACAACCAGTCGCAGTCGCGGCGGGGCGTGCTCCGCGGACTGCACTACCAGCTCGAGCAGCCCCAGGGAAAGCTCGTGAGGTGTACCCGCGGCGCGATCCGCGACGTGGCCGTCGACATCCGCCGCAACTCGCCCTACTTCGGCCAGTGGACCAGCGCCGACCTGACCGCCGACAACCGCCACATGCTCTGGGTCCCCCCCGGCTTCGCCCACGGCTTCGCCGTGCTCAGCGACGAAGCCGAAGTCGTGTACAAATGCACGACCCTCTGGCACAAACCCAGCGACCGCAGCCTCCTCTGGAACGACCCCGCGCTGGGCATCGACTGGGGCGTGGAGAACCCCGACGTGTCGGAAAAAGACGCCACCGCCAAGCCCCTCCGCGACGCCGACGTCTTCGAGTCTTGACACCCCCCCACCCGGCAGTTACGATGCGCCGCCTTCTGGGGAATGCAGTCCCCCCCTCCGAGGTTAGCAAGTTTTCCTACGACGCGGGGTCGTAGTTCAGTTGGTTAGAACGCCGGCCTGTCACGCCGGAGGTCGCGGGTTCGAGTCCCGTCGGCCCCGCCAGATTTTCGACACTCCACCACGCCGCCCGAAAGGGCGGCGTTTTTGTTTGCGCGCCGAAGACACGCCGCAAAGATGCCACTTTCATCAGCGCCGTCTGTGCGAGTTCGCGATTGGAAGCGGCTGCATAGCAACGCGGCGCGTTCTTGCGTGGCGGGGTTATTGTTGCGACCAGAGGAGGCGCCTGCGCGAACGCGTCCGCCGGGGTGAGGGCACTCACACAGTCGTTATATCTGGAGCAAGGAAGTGCGCGAAGTGCTGGATCTCGAGGAAGGCGACAAGCTGACTTGGGAGATTCGCGGCGGCAAGGTCGCCGTCACGACAGATCGGCCGGCGTTCTACCGTTGGGAAGGAGTCATCAAGAACTCCTCCGGCGACGTCGTGAAAGAGATGGAAGAAGCGCGCAAGCGTAGAGGGCGCGTCTAACTCGTGCGGCAAGTGCTCATCGACGCGAACGTGTTTGTCTCGTTCCTCGTCGAAAGAAACGAGGAACAGCGCGCGGCGGCGAAAGCACTCATCGACGCGGCCAGCGATGGCAAGATCGAAGCATTCGTTACGCAGTTCGCCGTCTTCGAAGTCACCTACGTCTGCAGATCGAACTGAATCTGCAAGCCGGTGAGGGAAAAGCGCTGGCGATGTTCCAGTTGCCTCAGCTCCACGGCGGCTATCTCGAGCTGGTCCGCGACACCGTTCGCAACACCATCACGGCGATGCTCGCGGCCGGCCAGTCGATCAATTCAGGCCCAGCGGTACTTCAACGACGCGGAGACGGCCATCTCGCAGGGGCGTTACAAGGACGCCTTCAAATTCCTGCAGACCTCCTATCGCGACGTTGCGAAATAGAACCCTGGACGGCGGGCGCCATGCCCGCCGTCCTTCAGATCACGTCGGCGAATCTGGTGAGCGACAATTCGCATCTCGGGCAATCCGCGCTCCGCATTCCGCCGCCATCAGGCGGTACGCTCAGCACCCGGGGACTCAGCGCCCTCTGGACCGCAGTCCCAAACCGCAAAAGCCGCGACGATTCGCTTGCCCGAACGATACCGTGCGCATTTCCACCTGGCCGCCCTTGTGGCAAGATGACAGTGGGTCATCTCCCGACATGAACGATTCGGGCCTGTTCGAGGTGCATGTGCTCGACATCGAGCGGGCCATTGGCGCGGTCTGCGCGCACGGCTCGCTGCGCGGTGCCGATGCCGAGGACTTCGCTTCGACGGTGAAAGTGGCCCTGCTCGAGAACGACTGTGCCATTCTCCGCAAATGGGAAGGCCGCTCCTCGTTCGCCACCTGGATCACGGTGGTCGTCCGGCGGATGCTCGTCGATCAGTGGCGGGCCGCGGGCCGCTACTTCCCGTCAGAAACGGCGCGCCGGCATGGTGAGGTGGCGGTGATGCTGGAGCGGCTCGTCGTACGCGACCGCCACGGAGTGGACGAGGCCATCGACATTGTCCGCACGGCGATGCCGGAACGCTCGCGGCGTGAGCTGGTGGCGATTGCCGAAGCGCTGCCCGAGCGGAGACCGCGCCCACGACTCGTCGCCCTGACGGAGGAGGATGCCGCGCGCTTCGAAGCCCGCGACGAAGCGGACGAAGGGGCGTCCGCTCTCGACCGTGCCGTGCACTCACGCACCGCGAGCCGTATCGTCCGCGAGGCGATGCAGTCCTTCACGGCCGAGGATCGGCTCATCCTCCGGCTGCGCTTCGCGCGCGGCCACTCGATTGCCGACATCGCCCGCTCCCTCGGCACGCACCAACGGCCGCTGTACCGCCGCGTCGAGTCTCTGCTGGCGGGCCTGCGCCGCGCACTCGTGGCCGAGGGGCTGAATGCGCCGCTCGTCTCCGACCTGATCGGGGCTAGAGGCGAGTCACTCGATTTTCAGCTCGATGGGAAATCGGACGAGCCCGAACCGTCCATATCCACAGCGGGCCCGGACGGAGGCTCTTGATGGCCGAGCCGAAACGGACGACATGCCCTGCGGCGGAGGCGATCGCCGCATTCGCGGAGGGACGCCTCACGGGTGCGGCCCGCATGGAGGTCGTGAAGCATCTCGATGAATGCGAGGAGTGCATGACGGAGTTGACCCTGGCCATGGCTGCGGTGAGCCGCGACCAGCCGTCTGCGTCGCGACGACCGTGGCGTTGGCTCGCCGTGGCTGCCGCCCTGGTCGTCGTCGGCGGCGTGTCGTGGTGGACCGTGGCGAGGCGCGAGGAGGCAGGCCTGGCATCGCTCATGGCCGTGGCTCCGCGCTCGGCCCGCAGCGTGGAAGCCCGTCTCTCGGAGTTTCCCTGGGCCACGTATCGCGGGGCATCGCGACAGAGTGCGCCCGAAGTCGACGCCGAGCGGATGAAGCTCGTCGGTGTGGCGGGCGAGCTCGTCACGCGTGCCAAGAGTGAGCCGGGCGCGGAAGCGCAGCATGCGGCCGGGGTGGCGATGGTGCTGGTCGAGAATCCGCTCGCCGCCGCCACCTTCCTCGAGAACGCGGCGCGGACGGCGAACGACGCGCGATCGTGGAATGACCTCGCCGCTGCGCGCTACTCCGCGGCGGAGGACCTGCAACGTCCGTCGCTCTATCCGGAGGCGCTCTCCGCGGCCGATCGCGCGCTGCAGATCGCGCCCGCGATGCCGGAGGCGTTGTTCAACCGGGCTCTGATCCTCGAGCGGCTACGGCTCGGCGACGAAGCCCGTCGCACATGGATGCGCTATCTGGAAGTCGACGGCTCGTCACCGTGGGCGACCGAGGCGCGGGCGCGGCTGGAGGCGCTGCCCGTCACCACGACGACGATCCGATTCGAGACCGAGAGACCGCGTCTCGAGCGCGCGGCCGCCGGCGGCGACCAGGAGACCGTACGCGCGCTGGTGGCGCGCTATCCGGAGCGAGCCCGCGCACTCGCGGAAACGGAATGGCTCGGCTTGTGGGGCGAAGCGGTGCAGAACGGCGATCCGGAGGCGGCGGCCGGGTTTCTGAAGCGCGCGCGAACGGTCGGCGACGCGCTGACCGCAACGACCGGCGAGGCGCTGCTGCGTGAGAGTGTGGCTGCCATCGATGCCGCGCCCGAGGCGCGGCGGACGACCATCGCCGTCGCGCTCGCGCGCTATCGTCAGGCGCGGATGCGCTATGCGCGGCACGAGCTGGTGGTCGCGCGGACGGAGCTGCTTCGCGCTGCCGCGGAGCTCGACGCGGCGGGACATCCGATGGCACTCGCGGCGCGCTTCTACGCGGCCGGCGCGCGGCTCGCGTCGGCCGACGTTCAAGGCGCACTGACCGAGCTCGAACATGTCCGCGACCGCCTCTCCGAGCATCCCCGCTTTTTCGTGCTTGCCGGACAGACGCAGTGGGAGCTGGGCCGTGCGCATCTGCTCGACGCGAATCCCTCGGTGGCGATTCCGATCCTGGCGGACGGAGCGGCGCTGCTGCGCCGCGCCGGCGAACGCTCCCGCGAGGCCTTCGTCGAATCGATCCTGGCTTCTGCGCTGGCGGCGGCGGGACGTGGCGACGAGAGCTGGAGCGCGCAGATCCGCGCATTCGAGGCGCTGAGCGCCGAAGGGATCGCCGAACGGCTGGAGGCGAGCATCGCCGGCGCGGTACGGACTGAGCTGGTGGCCGGACGGCGCGATGCGGCACTTGCGCTGGCGCGGCTGAACCGTCCGGCCGAGCGTCCCGGTGCGCGGGCGGTGGATGTCGTGGACGCTCTGATGCAGCGCGCGCTGCTGGAGACCGCGGACGGAAACGGCGCAGAGGCTCTTCGCACGGCGCGCGAGGCGGAGAAGATCGCGACGCAGGTCCCGGATCCGGCGCAGCGCACGCGGCTCGCCGCGGACGCCGCGTTCGCCCTCGGTGCTGCGGAATCGATCCGCGACCCGCGCGCCGCGACGAGATCACTCACCGCCGCGATCGACCACTACCGCGCGCACGGCCTGACGTTCGCATTGCCCGAGCCGCTGCTGTTGCGCGCGCGCTGTGCGATCGCCACCGGCGACGACGCGTCCGCCGCGCGCGACCTCGAGGACGGGATCGCCGCACTCGAGGCGACGCGCGGATCCGAAGGCGCGGCCGGCGTGGAGTTCGGCCCTCTGCAGGCCGGCCGGGCCTTGTTCGATGAGGCCATCGAGCTCGCGCTCTCCCGGCGTGATCCCGCCGGCGCCTTCGCGCTCGCGGAGCGGCTGCGAGGCGGAACGATCGCGGTTGCGGAACTGCAGGGGCGGCTCGCGGGGAGTGGCGTCGCTGTGATCGAAGTGGTCGTGCTCCCGGACGCGCTCGTGACGTTCACCATCAGCGAGCACGCGTTCTCGGTGCATCGCCGCGCACGTACCGGTGGCGATGTGACCTATGACGACGTGATCCGTCCCGCGGAGGCCATCGTCGCCGAGGCGCGGCGGGTCATCGTCGTTCCCGATCCGCTGCTGGAAGCGATGTCCTTCGCCTCGCTGTTCGATCGCGAGCGCCGGCAGTACCTGGTCGAACGCATGCCGGTGGCCATCGCCTCCAGTGCGGCCGTTCTCTCGCGTGCGCCGGTGCGTCGCGGACCGCGATCCCTTGCCGCCATCGGACTGGCTTCCGGTGCGGAGGCCGGAATGCGCGGACTGCCGGCCGTCGCGGACGAGCTCGCGAAGATCACCCCGCTGTATGGACGCGGCCCCGGCGCGCTGCCAGCGGCCGCGCGCTACGCCGATCTGCGCGCAGCAGGCGCGGAGGTCCTCCACATCGCGGGGCACACGCGGCGGCAGCCCGGCGGCGCGGAGCAGGCGCTCCTCTTCGGCGGAAACGAGTGGATCACGTGGAAGACCATTGCCGCAAACCGCGTCGATGCGGAGGTGGTCGTGCTCGCGGCGTGCGAGACGCTACGCTCTCCCGGCTCCCCTCGCACGCGCGCGCCGAGCCTCGGGGCTGCGTTCGCGAAGGCGGGCGCCCAGGAGGTCGTCGGCACGCTCTCAGAGATCGCCGACCGCGACGCGCTCTCTCTTTTCTTCGCCTTCCACGGCGAGCTCGCCGCGGGTGGCGACGCGGCCGCGGCGCTCCGTCAGGTGCAGATCGACGCCATCCGCAGTACCGGCGGCGCGGCATGGCGCAACGTCGCGGTGCTCACTCGCCGCATCCCCATACCGGCCGGGAGCCAGGAGGACATCGCATGGGCCAGGTGAACGTCATCTTTCACGGCATCTGCACACACTTCATCGGAGTGGTTCCGGGCGTGCCGCACCGCGTGGTGCTGCCGGACAGCTCGGCGCTGCAACTGGGCATCGTGATCGTGGACGGCAGCGAGGGCACGTTCTTCCTGATGCCGCATTTCCCGATCCTGCGCCTGGAGAGCACGGCAGTCCAGAACAGCCTCAACGTCCCCGGGGCGATCGAGCGCGGCAACATCATCGACGGCGTTCGCCTCCAGATCGCGAACCCGGCGCACGTCGGCAATCAATACGACCCCACGTTCGCCATCGTGCCGCACCTGACGGAGTTCGTGGACCACTACGTCTATTCGGATGAAGTGGTGACCGGCGGACGCGCAGGCGTATATTTCGATCTCTTCAGCGCGGTCCTCACGAGCGCGGCGACCGAGCCCTCCGGCGCAATCGACGTGGTGGCCACGATCGAGACTCTCGGAGCGCCGGAGTTGCTCGTGACGACGTTCGCCGATGGGCAGCCCAACCGATTCCCTCTCACGAATGATCCGGACGGCGTGGTCGATTTGTGGGTCGCGAATCAAGGAATGGACTGCGACACCCCGATGAACAGCTTCGACTTTCTCCTGCACTACCTCACCGCCAGAACTGGCATCCCGCGACGGCTCCGGCAGCCCACGCCGGGGATGGCCACGCCCGTGGGCGTGGTCTCGCACGAGGTCTTCAATGCCGGTGCGGACACATTGAAGACGCTCGATTATCCCAATCGTTTCGATGCGCCGTGCTTCAGCCTCGAGAAGATTCAGAATCCCATCTACATCACATCGATCGCGTGCGCGAACTCGCAGTATCCCTGAGGCGGCACGGCCGCCCGCGCTGGTTGGCATAGCCTTGGGCACGTACGGCAGCTCCGAGGCCAATGTGCTTTCTACCGCGCTGACTAGCCGGCACGGCCGGCTGCGCTGGTTGGCACGGCCTTGGGCACGTACCGCAGCTCCGAGGCCAATGTGCTTTCTACCGCGCTGACTAGCACTGGCCGGCACGGCCGGCTGCGCTGGTTGGCACGGCCTTGGGCACGTACCGCAGCTCCGAGGCCAATGTGCTTTCTACCGCGCTGACTAGCCGGCACGGCCGGCTGCGCTGGTTGGCATAGCCTTGGGCACGTACCGCAGCTCCGAGGCCAATGTGCGAACGTAGCACCGCGCATTCTCGCGGAAAACGTCCGAGCGTCATCCGTCTCTCCTCGCCGAGGAGGTAGCAGATGCACAGCCGAGACGCGCCGTCGCCGTGAGTCGTTCACTGCCGATTCACCACACCAGCACGCACGAAAAGAAAGGGAGATCATCATGGCAGCAAGAAGTGTCGAGATCACTCTCGTCAACACCACGGGCCAGGCCCTGGCGCTCCAGGCAACGCCGCCGCTCGCCCACGGGATCTGGGGCACGCAGCCGCCGGCCACCGTCAAGAGCAAGGCCACGTTCGAGGCGGAAAGCAACGGAACGCTGACGGGCGTCCAGGGGACGGTCGTCTACCAGATCGGAGGAGCCAAGAACCAGACGGTCACGCTCCTCTTCGACAACCCGTTCGCCGGCTCGGACGCGTTCAGCGCCGTGTGTACGCCGGCGACCGCCTTCAGTTGCGCGGTCACCTCGAACAGCGGCAACAACGCCAACGTCACGTTCACGCTGTCGGCAGGTTGATTCAGGAGGACATCATGGCCATCAAGCAGGCAGCATCCAACGCTCTCGCCCACATCAAGGACGGTCAGATCGACCCGAAGGCATTGCAGCAGTACTGCAACTCCTTCTCCGTCGGACCGCTGACCATCAACTACTGCATCGACCTCAGCGGCCCGCAGGTCACGTTCACCGTGACGCTGGCCGGCGTGAAGATCGGCAGCGGAACCCTGAACGCGCAGAACCCGTCCGTGACCCTCGGCGGATCCGTGGCCGGCTTCACGGTGCAGGTCACGCTCACCGCGGACTTCTCGACGAATCAGGTCGCGTACGACATCACGCTCTGTGCGCCGATCGCCGGCTGCACGCAGCACACCGGAGTGCTCTTCTCCTGGTAACCCTCGCAATGAAACGACGCCGCTGGCGCGGAGGCGCCGGCGGCTTTACCAACTGCTCCATCGATCGACGGCTGCTGTATGCATCCGGAATCACACCGGCACCCCGACCAAGGCGACGACACGTGGTTCACGATGCCGGCACCCGCCACGGTGGGACGAGTGCAGCGCCATTGCCGGGTGGGACGGGGTCCATGCATTTGTGAGGCGGGGTGGCAATGAATCAGCCGAGGATCTCGAGAATCTGGCGAATGTCGGCGGCGCAGGGAGGGTCCTTGTGCGCGGCCAGAACGATGGGTAGAGAAAATCGGTGCGCGCGACACTCCCATGACGAGAGGAGAAAAGACATGGCGAAGGTGAAGATCTCGTACAGCGCGCCGGGGGCAGACGTGGTCAGTGCGACCGTGGACGGAACGGACATCTCATTCTCGGGGACGGCGAAGGCCGGATCGGCCCAGCTCAACCTGCCGCCGGGCAGCTACGAGTTCGTCTATTTCATCGAAGGACAGCCCGGATCGCCTTACGAGATCAAGATCGAAGGCTCGACGCCCGGCAAGACGATCAAAGACAAAATTGCTTCGAACGGCAAGGCCGCGGGTGGGTTGATCTTCGTCGTCGCCGCGGCCCCCGCGCTCGAATCTGCCGCCGCCCGTCGAAGCGCGAAGAAGAAGGCGCCGCCGAAGAAGTCCTCCGCGAAGAAGTCGTCCACAAAGAAGTCGTCCACAAAGAAGTCGTCCACAAAGAAGTCCTCCGCGAAGAAGTCCTCCACAAGAAAGACCTCCGCGAAGAAGTCCTCCGCGAAGGAGGCCTCCTCGAAGAAGGCCTCCTCGAAGAAAGCCTCGAAGAAGTCTTCCGCGAAGAAAGGCGGCCGGCGATGACCCGGACGGTTCTCGTGATGGTGGTGATGCTCGTCTTCGTGCTGCCTCTCGCCGCGCAGACGGATGAGGAGAAGACGGCCGCTGAGGCTCTGGCTCTGGACCTCAACGAAACACGTGCGCGGCGGGACGCAACACTCGAGTCACCCATCCAGGGCACACAGGAAGCGGTGAAGTTCGAGGCCGAAAAGGGAGAGCAGAAAGCGACGGTGCTCATTTCCTTCGGCGGCACGACACACCGTAACGGGCACATCAAGATCTCCGCACCAGTCAACAAGAACGCCGAGCAGCAACAACTGGCCAATCTGCAAGGCTTGACCGGCACCGCGAAGCTCGAAGCCGGCTACAGCGGATTGCTCACGCGGCAGACAGTCGCCAAGTTCGACACCGGCAAGGCGAACGCACTTTGCAAGGCTCGCGGAGAGAGTGAAGGGTGCAACGTCTTCAACCTCAAAAGCGAGCAAGAGCTCGCTGACGACGTCGTCAAACTCACCGGTCTCACCTCGGCGTTCGGCATCAACGTCTCCTACGCACGCCCGAAGTTCGACTACCTCACCAAGACGACACTGGAGTCGAAATCCGACTCGGAGCCGGGATACGCGGGCGCGATGACCTACGGCATCCTTCCTCATCACGACTTCGGCTTTGCTCAGCTCTACTTCGCCGGCGTGGGATTCCGCTACGAGGTGAGCCACGATCCAGGCAAGAAACAACAGATCTGCCGCCCGTACGCCGACAACCCGACCGCGACGACTTGCGCGGAAACGTTCATCGATCCGCCGAAGCGCGACGTGAAGCGCATCGCAGAACTGCGTACGCGCTGGTATTCATCCGACGACATCGCCTTCGATGTGATCGTCTACCGCAATTTCGCCAAGGACACGACCGGCATCGAAGTGCCGGTCTCGTTCTACAAGGACAAGAACGGCCTGTTCAGCGGCGGAGTGGTGGTCGGATGGCGATCGGACACCAAAGAGCTCACCGCCAGCGTATTCGCGGGAGCACTCAAGAACCTTCTGTAAACCGACAACGGTGACGATGTCGCGTCTGCGGGACGTTTTATCCTGCAAGGGAGCCGAGGAGCGCTGGCGTCCCGCCGACGAGGAGGCGAAGCCAATTGCATCCAGGGGGGGTTCGGCGCGGCGGAGAAGTAGCGTCTCCCTTGAATTCTCCGCGCGCCGCACACAACCCCTGCCATCCTGAGCGGGAGGTGGGATGGGTGCGAAGGATCTCGTGCGAAGAACGACGAGCGTATCCGAGGCGGCGGTCTTCCCTGTCTGCGCGGGTTTCGTTTACCGCAGGGGATCCTTCGCGCCCACCCGCCACCCGCTCAGGATGACAGCCTGGAAGAGCCGCGGATTTCTGCACAACCTCTTCAGGATGAAGGCTGACGTTTGCGTTCGGCTTCACGGGTGTCGCCCGCGCTGTGCTTGAATTGTCGGTGTCCGAGGCCAGTGATGCGCGCCCCTCCCGCCCAGGTCCCTCGCTCGACGCTCGGGATGACAGGTGCGTTCATCGCGAGACGCATGCCGAGGAGCGCTGGCGTCTCGCCGGCTGGCGCGCAGGCGTCCTCGCCTGCGCCGTGTGTCGGTTGCGATGCATGGGCACTCGCGAGCACACCCGGGGCGGGACGCCGCGGGGCCAGCCGGCGAGACGCCGGCGCTCCGCTTGGCCGCCTTCGGCGCGCAGGTGTGCGGCGGCAGGGGCCGCCGCACACGTCGAGGTTCCCAGAAACGAAACGCCTTGGCCTGGGAGCCGTGCCGGCTTACAACTGTGGGCGCATGAGCATCACGCTTCCTCCCAACACCTTGCCGCGCGAGCGTTCCACGATCGCGACCCGCGAGGTAGCGTCGGGGTGGGCGGGGGTGGCGATCATGGCGGCGGTGATGCGTTGGCCGGGGCGGAGGTCGACGAACAGCGAGGCTTCGTTGCCGTCGAGCTCCCAGGCGTTGTTCGGGTCGAGGCCCATGGACTCGAGCTCGCGCACGAGCTCCTCCTCGGTGACGCGCGTCTGGCGGACGCTTCCCCATCCCGCGCGCGCGGTGAGGCCGGCCGGCAGGGCGATGCGCACGCTCTCGCGCAGGTCGGGTTTCGACAGGACCACTTCCACCTCGCTCATCTCCTCGGGCAGATGCAACAGATCGATTGGCCACAGCTTCGGGATGCGCACGCGGCCCGGATCGAATGGGGAGATGCGCACGTTGCGCAGGGCGATGTGCCGCGAGCCCGGGACGATGTCGGACGGACTGAGCTTGTTCTCCTGCCGGATCGACGGATCCAGCGGGTCTTCCGGTGACTCGACGACCGTCAGCATCGTCGCGCCTCCATCGGCTTTGAATGGCACTCCCCAGTCGAAGCGAGCCAGCTCCGGCATGTCCGGGGTCACCGTCGCGATCGTGCGGCAAGGCTTCTCCGGATCGACGAGCTGCCAGCCGGTGCCGGGATCGAGCGGGCCACACTCGCCATTCGCGGGGAAGGTCGTGGTCCAGAACGTCGCCGGCAACGATTCGAACACTCCGCCCGAGGGGTTCCAGAGCGCGATCACGCGCGTATTTACCACCGGCTCGACACCGCGGTTCGTCACCTGCACGTACACGCGCGCGGCCTTGAAGGCCTCCGGGGCGTTGTCGATCATCGATTGCGTCGGACACTCCACGACGGCCGTCGGACAGAGCTCGAACTCCACCGAATCGGCGTCGTCGATCTTGTTCGCAAGCGGAACATTCCCGGGCACGTCGATGCGGATGTCCCGCGAGGTCCACCACCAGGCCCGTCCCGCGAGCGTGTCGTCGGGCTTGTAGAAATCGCCGATGTCGGGGATCGGATGCTCGGCATCCGGACCGCCGCAGGGGGAGAGCTCGCGCCCGTCGTCATACACGCAGTCGCGCACGACCAGCATGCGCGCCGCGCACTTCGCCTGCGCGCGGATGTCGCGACGGAACGCGCCGAAGCCGAAGCTGCCGATGGTCAGGATGCCGTTCTTCGGATCGATCCAGAGATCGTTGATCTCCATCCCGTCCGGCAGCCCTTCGTCGAACGGCGCCCACTGCGCCGACGCGGGCGTTCCGAGCGTGACCACGCCGCGGAACATGCCCACGGCGGTTGCGGCATAGAGCACGTTCGAGTCGAACGGATCGACGACGACGTGACGGACGTCGGCCGGCAACGCGGTCGGATTGCTGCCGGCGATCTTGGAGTACGACCCGCCCGTCGACATGTAGATTTTCCCGCCGCCATTGCGGTACGACACGTACGACCGGAACTTGTCGTAAGGATCGAACGCGACAGAAGACGGAAAGGCGCTGTTGGACGGAAGGCCCATCGCCTGCGTCCAGGTGGTGCCGCCGTCGTCGGTGCGGATCACATACGGATTGAACGAAGTGCCCTGGAAATTCGGGCATTTCGCCGGGTCGGGAGGCTGGTACACGATCGCGGCGAGATAGGACTTGAAGCTCGCCGTCGGCGAGCTGGCCAGCGCGACGACGACCGCGCCGGGCGGGAGGTTCGTATTGGTGGCGGTCCAGGCCACACCGTCGATGGTCTTGGCGATCGTCTTGATGCCGCACAGCTCGCCGGCGCTCGCCAGCGCGGCGCCGGCCACGACGTCATCCGTGATCAGCGGCGGTTTGGGCGCGACGCCGGTCCAGGGGATCTGGGACTGGAAACCGGGAGTGCCGGGGACGGGATTGGCCAGTTCCACCAGGCCCTGATTGCAGTTCGCATAGAGCGTGACCGGGTTGGCCGCATCGGAGCCGACGTCGTAGCCGTCGCAGCCCCAGGGCTGATACCAGGTGCGATTGCCGAGGGTGATGCCGGTGCCATTGTCCTGCGTGCCTCCCGCGATCAGCGTCGGATACTCGCGGTTGGACGTCAGGTTGTAGTACATCGTGATGACCATGCCGTGCGAGACGTCCGTCCAATGCCACAGGGCCTGGGACAGGTCGCTGGAGCGGTCGATGCCGCCGTCATTGCCGACGTAGATGATGTCCGGATCGAAAGGGTCGAAAGCCAGCGTGTGAAAGTCGGCATGTGCTTCGAGTGGATAGGACGGATCCTTCCCGAACGAAACGTTCTCCCAACTGGCGCCGCCGTCGTCCGACATCCACATGTTGATCCCGCCGGCGAAGACGAGATCGGGATTGGTGGGATGGACCTCGAGCATGGTGTTGTACCAGCCCATGATCTCGTCCGGCACTCCGTTGTTCACCTCGCCGAGCGGCAGGATGTCCCACGCATCGGCGCCGCCCGGCCCGGGCTCCGCGGCCGTGGTGGTCTTGAAGAGGCCGATGAGTGTCCCGTCGGATCTCTGTGACACCTTCGCGTAAAGGATCGAAGGATTGGACTGCGAGAGCGCGAGGCTGAACGTTTCGGTGTCGCTGAGGTCAATGCCGCTGTCTTTCTGTTTCCACTGGAAGCCGTCGAACTTGTGAATGCCGACGGCGATCGTTCCCGCCGGGTTCTTCTCGCGAACGCCGGCGTAGACCTTCCGAGGCATGGAAGAGAAATCCACCGCCAGGTCGTGCGTGTTGGCGTCGAAACCCTGGAGCAACGCGAACGTGATTCCGCCGGGACCGTTCGAGCCGAGCCAGACGCCGTTGGTCGCCGCGACGTAGACGTTGTGCGGCGGCTGCGGATCGATGCGAATGCGATAGACGGTCTTTCCGTCGAAGAAGGGCGTGACTTTCGACCACGAGCCGGGGGCACCGTGAGCGGTGGACCGCCACAGTCCGTTGCCGGTGTCCCAGATGGACATGTTTCTGTCGCCGGAACCGGCCCAGATCTCGTTCGGCGCGCCGGGATTCACGGCCACCGCACTGAACCTCATGGACAGCAGTTCGTCGGAGACGCGCTGCCAGCGCCGTCCGGCCGTGCTGGAGCGCCAGATCCCGCCGACCGTGGCCGCGTAGATGCGCTGGTTGTCGGTCGGGTCGATGTCGATGGAGATCACGCGTCCATTGAGATTCGTCGGCCCCGCGCTCGTCCAGGCGCAGCCGTTGACATCCGTCTTCCCCGGTGCCTCCGCGCGCACCTTGCGGATGCTCTGTCGCGCGAAGTCGAACTGGGAGCCGGCCGGCAGATGCCGCTGGCCGTTCGCACGCCGCATCTCCAGCAGTGCCTCGTACTCGCGCAGGCGTGCCGCCATGTTCGCGGAGCCGGACTGCCGGTACAGCTCGAGCATGCGCTCGAAATCCTCCTCGCCGAACACGGCGCTACACAAAACGAAAAGACACCCCAAGACCAGGACCCTCGCTCGTGCCATGAGTTGCTCCTTCGCATTCATTGCTGTTGGGTGGGCGGAGAAGACGCGCGGCGCTGACGCACTGCTTCGTTTCTCTCTACACGGCAACGATGCGGTTCCGGCGGCCGCGAAGCCTGACGGTTGGGTTACGGTTTCGTGACGCGGGCATGTGCTTTGCGTCACGGACGGGCCGAGTCCCCCCAACATATATTTCCGGCGGTCCCGAACTCGTCCGATCATGAATCACGCAGACGGAGTCGTCCTGCAGTTCGGCGTCTATCACCTGACGCCGGGCATCGACCTGCTCTACCGCGGCAGTCAGGTCGTGCCGCTCGAGCCTCGTGCATTGCGTGTGCTGCGCTATCTCGTAGAGCACGAGGATCGCGTGCTCTCGAAGGAGGAGTTGCTCGAGGAAGTGTGGGCGGGCGTCTTCACCACCGACGGCGTCCTCAAGAAGGCCGTCTCGCAGATTCGCCGCACTCTCGGGGACGACGCGGAGCAGTCGCGGTTCATCACCACGTACCACGGCCGCGGCTATCGTTTCATCGCACCGGTGACACGAGTTGACACCGCGGCGCCAAAAATCGTCACCGCACCGGCGGATCTCGTCCCGAACTACGACCAGCTCGCAGCGCGCGACGCCGAGTTGCTCACTCTGCGCGCCGAGCTTCGCAGCACGCTCGAAGGTACACCGCGTCCGGTCGCGATCCTCGGCGAGGCAGGCATCGGCAAGACTCAGCTCGTGCGCCATTTCCGCCGCTGGGCCGTGGCGCAGGGGGCGATCTCGCTCTACGGACGCTTCTTCGACTATCGAGGTGCGCGGCTCGCGCCCTACGAGCTGTTCATCGATCTGCTGCGCACCGCCGTCGTCAATGGCAGGCCTCCGGACGGTACGCCATTGCGCGACTCGATCGAAGCCGCATGCGGCATTCGTCTGCCGTCAGAGCTCTTCGAGGACTCGAACCGCGGCGACGCCGTCGGCGGCGGCAAGGCCGGCGATCACTTCCGCTTCATCGTACCGATCTGCCGCGCGTGGCTGGCGCTCAGCCGGCGGCAGCCTCTCGTCCTCGTGCTCGACGATCTGCAATGGGCCGACGACGCCAGTCTCGACGTCCTCGGATGTCTGATGCGCATGATCGACACCGAGCCGCTGATGCTCATCGCCGTCGTCCGCGCCGACGAGGCCGAGAGTGTGGAGCATCCGGTCCACACGTGGCTGGCCGAGCAGGCCAGTCGTCGCGCCTTCACCACCCTCCGTCTGCAGCGCCTCGACGAAGGCCACTGCCGCGAAGTGATCGGGCGGATCTTCGGTCTGCGGCGCAGCGCGGAAGTGCCGCGACGGGAGCTCGAGACGCTGTTCCGTCTCACCGGCGGCAATCCGTACTTTCTGATCGAGACCCTGCGGCATCTCGTGGCGGTCGGCGCGATCGCGCCCGACGACGCGTCGCAAAAGTGGGAGTGGAAAAGCGTGCGCGACCTCTCGCTCCCGGAGACGATCCGCATCGCCGCACGGGCGAAAGCCGACCGGCTGCCGCCGCGCGTCCGCGCGTCCGCGCGGTCGTCGAGGAGGCGTCCGTGATCGGCGAGGAGTTCCACATCGCCACGCTCTGCAGCATCAGCGGCATGGTTGAAACGGACGTCGAGGAAGTGCTGAGCGAAGGCGTGCGCTACGGCGTGCTGTCGATCCAAGGCCTCACGCCCGGCGAAGACTGCCGCTTCCAGCACTCGATCCTGCGCCAGGTGGTTTACGACGCGATTCCGCCACGTCGCCGGCGCGAGCTGCACGCGCGCGCGGCCGCGGCGCTCGAGGCGGTGTACGGAGCCGAGAGCGATCGCGTGGCCGAGGCGCTGGCCGCGCATTACACAGCCGCGTGCGATCTGCGGCGTGCGTTCGAGGCGGGGATGCGCGCGTGGCGCGCCGCGAGCGGCCGTTCCGAATGGCGCAAGGCCGTGGCACTGATCGAGCGCCTGGAGGAAACGTCGCCACCGCTCTCCCTCGGCGCCGCGGACCGCATCGAGCTCCTCCTGGCCCTCGGCGAGTCCTGGCGCGTCGCGGGCCGCATCCGCGAATCTGCCGCGGTGCTCGATCGCGCCGTGTCGATGGCAATGTCCATGGCGATGTCGATGGCCGAAGGGCCGAGCGATCCGCTGCAGCTCGGCCGCGCCCTGTATCTACGCGGCGTCAACGAGATCGCTCTCAGCGACTACCCCGCCGCGCGCGTCTCCCTCACGCAAGCGCTCGACCTCTTTCTCGACCGTGACAACGGACCGGCGATCTCGCGCACGCTGGTGCGTCTCGCCGCCGTGGAAGCGGCCACCGGCAACTACGAGCGCGCGGCGTCACTCGTCGAGGACCTGCGCGCGAGTCAGCCCTCTTCCGAGATCGTGGCGCTGGCCGACGGCATCATCGGCTGGTCGCTGGCTCTGCGCGGCGAGTACGCGGAAGGCGCGGTCCTGCTGGAGCGTGCGCTCGACTATCACGATCGCGCCGGCGAGATCCGGGAGCGTGCGCTGCTGCTCCGGCGGTTGCACTGGACTCATCTCTCACGCGGCGAATACGAAGCCGCGATCGAGCTCGCCATCCGCTCGCGCGCCGATTCCGCGACGGTCGGCGACGTGAACGGCGAAGCGAAGGCGAACATGGGCATCGGCCAGGCGCACCTCGCGCAGGGCCGGCATGCCGAGGCCGTGTCGTACCTGACGCGCGCCATCGATCAATTGCAGACAATCGGCGACGCACATTGCGAAGCCGAATGCCTCTGGCTCCTCGGCCGTGCGCGATACGAGACCAACGCCCTCGACGAGTCCGCGGCGCTGCTCGACCGCGCACTGACGATGATCCGCCAGATCGGCGACCGCGACGACGAGTTCCGCATCCTCACCGACATGGCCCGCCTGAAAATCGCCCGCGGCGATTTCGACGCCGCCCGCGATCGCGCCGCCGCCGCCCGCGACATCGCCCGATCGCTCAGGAATCGGCAAGGCGTCGAGCTCGCCGAGGCGGAACTGGTCCGCGCCAACGCGATGCTCGGCGAGCGCGCTGTAGTGGGTTGACTCAGGACGGTTCACCACAGAGACACAAGGGCACAGAGGGCCACAGAGTTCTCTGTACAACCCCCTGTCATCCCGAGCCGCCCGACGCCGCGCGCGGCGCGCCTGAGAGAAAGAAACAGAAGGCTGCGTGCCTGCCACGAGAGCGACCCCTCATCCGCCTTCGGCACCTTCTCCCCTCTGCGGAGGGGAGAAGGCTCTCGGTGTGTGCTCATCGCAAGTAAGAGTGGATCCTCGCGAGAGTGTTCAATCGAGAGTCTTCTCCCCCCGGCTTCTTGGGGGGAGAAGACTGGCTGAAGGCCGGATGAGG
>Ga0307505_10000612_pt1 | contig 37729 bp, 31 predicted proteins | sample 23_S_MG_FD_202183 | JGI IMG/M metagenome (GOLD analysis project Ga0307505, IMG submission 202183) | Soil microbial communities from Populus trichocarpa stands in riparian zone in the Pacific Northwest, United States - 23_S | ecosystem: Environmental > Terrestrial > Soil > Riparian zone > Trees...
CACCAACGGCGCGATCGAGCGCCGCCGCGTGTGAGAAGTCGATGAGCACCTCCGCGTCCGCGAGCGGCACCTCGCGCGTCGACTTGAGGATGCACACGATCTCGTGCCCCGCCTCGCGCGCGACGAGCTCAATGGTGTGGCCCATCTTGCCGTAGCCGTGAAGGGCGAGTCTCAACGCGCACCCTCCCGGGTTGTCGGTTGCCGGTTGTCGGTTGTGGGTGCAACGGAAGCCCCAGTTGGCCTGGCATCCTGAGCCGGCACGACCGGCGGCGCTTGTTGGCCAAGCCTTTGGCACGCTGTTCGAGCAAAACTGCCGGCCTGGGAGCAGTGGATGACATCTTCGATGTCATCCTGAGCGGGCGGTGGGTGGGCGCGAAGGATCTCGTGCGAGGAGCGATGAGCATGCAGGTACGAGAACCGTAGTCTTCTCTTATCGGCACGGACATCGCTTGCCGCAGGGGATCCTTCGCACCCACCCGCCACCCGCTCAGGATGACAGGCTGGGAAAAGATATGGATTTCTGCACACGCTCTCAGGATGGCAGAGGAGTGTGTGCGCCGAGCAAAGACTCTCGAAGTTCGTAGTACGGGGCCTCCCGCCAACCGCCAACCGCCAACCGCCAACCGGACGGCTCACGCCGTCACCGCCGCTTCGAACAGCGCCCGATGGATCGCCTGCACCGCGGCGTCGGCGTTCGTGTCGTCGACGACGGTGCTGAGATTGAGGCCCGACCTGCCGAGGGAGACCATCTTCACGGACATGCCCTGCAGCGCGTCGAGAACGCGCGCGCCGATGCGGGAGTCTGCCATGAGGTTCTTGCCGACCACCGCGATGATGCATTGCTGGTCTGTGGTCTCGACATCGTCCGCGATCGTTCGCAAGCGGCGCACCAGTTCGTCCATGTCGTGCTTCTCGTCCACAGTCACGGTCACGGAGACCTCGGAGGTGGCGATCAGGTCGACGGAGATGGCCAGCTCCGCGAAGATCGTGAAGAGCTGCGCCAGAAAGCCGTGCGCGCCGAGCATCGCGTTCGACGTGATGTGCACCATGGTGATGTTCTTCTTGCGTGCGATCGAACGCGGCCCGTTCGACGCCGGCGCGCCGGCACGGGTGATCAGCGTTCCCTGCGATGTGGGATTGTGCGTGTTCAGCACGCGCACGGGCACGTTCGCGGCAACCGCCGGTTCGAGCGTGCGCGGGTGCAGCTTCGCCCCGAACTGTGCGAGCTCCGCAGCCTCGTCGAACGAGAGCGTGTCGATGACGCGCGCTCCCGGCACCAGACGCGGATCGCACGTGAGCAGACCGTCGACATCCGTCCAGATCTGCACTTCCTCGGCGGCGATGGCCGCGCCGACGATCGCGGCGCTGTAGTCCGAGCCGTTGCGGCCGAGCGTGGTCGTCGCGCCGGCCGGCGTGCGTCCGATGAAGCCGCCCATGACCGCGATGATGTTGCGCTCCAGCAGCGGGAGCAGCACGCGCCGCGCTTCCTCGCACGTCTTTTTCATGTCCGGCGACGCGGCGCCGAACTTGTCATTCGTCCAGATCACTTCCTCGGAATGCACATGCTCGCCGGGCAGGTCGCGCATCTTCATCGAGTAGGCGAAGAGCACCGAGGAGAGCTTCTCGCCAAGGGCCATGACTTTGTCGCGAGCGCGGAGCGTGATCTCGCCGAGGAGGGCGATGCCGCGAAGGATCGTGTCGATGTCCTCGATCTGCTTGTCGAGCTGACGAAGGAATGCTTCCAGGAAGTCCGACTTGTGCTGGACGAGCCGAAACGCCACATCCTCGTGGCGATCGCGCACGCGGCGGATGATCTCGCGCACCTCGTCCGGCTTCTTCGCACACGCGGCCTCACTGGCCGCGATCAGATCGTCGGTGACGCCCGCCAACGCGGACACGACGATGACCGGCTTGCGATGCCGGCGCTCGGCCACGATGTCGATGGCGTTCGCGACACGGTCGGAGTCGCCGACGGAGGTGCCTCCGAACTTGATGACGATCATGCGGCGCTCCGCAGTTGTCGGTTGGGTCGCTCATCCCAGTGGAGCGGTGGGCTTGAGCCCACCGGGCGCTCGCGATGAGTGTGCCGAGAGCCGGCGCGGTGATGGGGGCGAGTCTCGCGAGAGCCCGGTAGGCTGAAGCCCACCGCTCCACTGGGACGAGCGACCCAACCGCCAACCGCCAACCGCCAATGATGCATCACAGCAGCCCTCTCGCCTGGAGCAACTCGGCGTTCAGGATGGCGGCACCGGCGGCTCCGCGAATCGTGTTGTGCACGAGGGCCACGAGGCGGAAGTCGAGGATGGGGCAGGGGCGGAGGCGGCCGATGGAGACGGCCATGCCGCCTTCGCGGTCGCGATCGAGACGCGGCTGCGGTCGGTCGCTGGCGTCGAGGTAGTGCAGGGCGTGTTTGGGTGCGGTGGGCAGCCCGAGGCGCTGCGGCTCGCCGGAGAACGACTCGATGGATGCGCGTGCGTCGGCCACGGTAGCGCGGTCGCGGAGCTTCACGGAGATCGTCATCAGGTGACCGTCGATGGTGGGCACGCGGTTCACCTGCGCGGAGATCTTCATCGGCGCGTCGGTGAAGCGTCCCTCGCTCCAGCGTCCCAGGATCTTGCGCGGCTCGGTCTCGATCTTCTCTTCCTCGCCACCGCCGATGTACGGGATCACGTTGTCGAGGATGGCATACGAGGCCACGCCCGCGAATCCTGCTCCGGAGATGGCCTGCATGGTCGTGACCTGCACGGCCTCGATGCCGAAGGTGCGCTCGAGGGGAGCGAGAGCCATGGCCAGTCCGACTACCGAGCAATTTGGATTGGTGACGATGTATCCCTTGCGCTTGCGTCGCTGGCTATCGATGGCCTCGAGATGGTCCGCGTTCACTTCGGGGATGAGCAACGGCACGTCGTCGTCCATGCGGTGATTGCGCGAGTTGGAGATCACGGCGCAGCCGCGGTTCGCGTAGTCGTCCTCCGCCTCGCCGGCCACCGAGGAGTCGAGCCCGGAGAAGACCAGGCGCGACTCGAGCTCGCCGCCGAGCGACTTCACCGTCAGTCCGGCGATGTCGTTGGGGACGAGCGTCTCCAGGCGCCAGTCGGTCGCGGCTCCGTAGCTCTTCCCGGCGCTGCGATCCGAGGCCACGACTTCATGCACGCGAAACCAGGGATGGTTCGCGAGCAGTTGGATGAAGCGCTGGCCGACCGAGCCGGTGGCGCCCAGAATGGCCACAGGAATGCGCTCGGTGCGCGCGCTGGATCGACTGGTTTCGAGGGGCAACGTTGCGGTCATGCCGGCTTCCTTTACCAAGGGACAGAGGGGCTCCCTTGCAAAAGTGATTCTATGATGCAGCGGCGATGCGGCGGTCTCTCCTGGTAGTTCTGCTTTTTCTGGCGTGCGACCGCAGCACTTCGCGCGAGCCGGTGCGCGTCGGCGCGAAGAGCGACGAGCAGTCCGCCGCGATCGCCGAGAACGTCGCGCGCAGGCTGGAGCTCGCCGGCTGCGTGGTCGAGCGGCGAATGCGCATGGGCGATGCGGTGAGTGTCGGTCGCGCCTTGCGGGACGGAGCGATCGATGCGTACGTCGAATCGCACGGCGTCGCGCTGACGCAGATCCTGCGCCGCAAAGCGCAGCCGGGACCGGCCGCGGAAGCCGAGGTGCGCATCGCGTACGTGAAGGAGAACCTGGTCTGGGCTCCGCCCGTGGGTGTGGGCGACTACGCGGTGGTCTTCCGCAAGAACGTGGACGACCGCTGCCGCAACGCCTCGCGCACCTTCATGGCCACGGGCTCGATGCTGGACGCGCGCTGATCCACGCACGATCGAGCAGCTTATGATCTGTCGCACATGCTGCAGGTCGAAGAGGCGCAGGCGCTGGTCATGGCCCAGGTTTCCGCGGGCGCATTGGAGGCTGTTCCGCTCGCGGATGCGCTCGGTCGCGTGCTGCGCGAGTCGATCGTCGCGGAGCACGACGCCCCTGCTGCCGACAACAGCGCCATGGACGGATACGCCGTGCGCGCGGAAGACCTCGCCGTCGCGCCAGTGACACTCGACGTGATCGCGGACATTCCCGCCGGGCATCCCACGGACAGGACGCTACGGCCCGGCACGGCCATGCGCATCATGACTGGGGCGTTCGTGCCCGCGGGAGCGGATACGGTCGTGCAGGTCGAGCTCACCGATGGACGCATGGACCGCGTGACCATCGAGCGCGCGCTGCCGCGGGGAACGAACATCCGCAAGCGCGGCGAGGACATGCGTGCGGGTCAGGTCGTGCTGCGCGCCGGCATGCGCATCGGTCCCGCGCAGATCGCCGTGCTCGCGGGCGCGGGGAAGCGAAACGTGAGTGTCGGTCGCCGTCCGGTCGTGGCCATCCTCTCCACCGGCGACGAGTTGATCGAAGCGGGATCTCCGCCGGCGCCTGGGAAGATCGTGAACACGAACGGACCGCAACTGGCCGCGCTGGTCCGCGAGGCCGGCGGGATTCCTCGGCCACTCGGCATCGTGCCGGACGCGCGCGAGGCCACCATCGCCGCGTTCGAGAGCGCGCTCGAATCCGACCTGGTGATTTCTTCGGGCGGGGTCTCGGTCGGCGCCTACGATTTCGTGAAAGAAGCGCTGGAGGCCCTCGGCGCGGAGACTCTGTTCTGGCGCGTGGCCATGAAGCCCGGCAAGCCCGTCGTGCTGTCACGCCGCGACGAACGTCTGATTTTTGGACTCCCCGGCAATCCGGTCTCCTGCTTCGTGTCCTTCCACCTCTTTGTCGCGCCGGCATTGCGCAAGGCGATGGGGCAGGAAAGCGACTGGTTTCCGCCGACGGTGCGCGCCCGGGTGACGAGCCCCTTGCGCGCCGCGGGAGATCGCCGGTTGTACGCACGAGCGCACATCGCGGCCCGCGACGGCGAGTTGCTCGCGACGCCCTTGACGTCGCAGAGCTCCGGAGCGCTCACCTCCATGACCGGCGCCAACGCACTGATCGTCGTCACGGAGGATGTCGCGGCCGGTGCCGCCGTCACCGTCGTCCTGTTGGGCGCCATCGGAGGATGACTTGGCTGCGCCCGTCAACCCAACGTTGCGTGTAATTGTGGAGCGGTGGGCTTTAGCCCTCCGGGAACTCGCGACGAGTGCGCCGAAGTCGCGTGAGGCTCTCGGGACTCTTGTGCCGAAAGCCGCGTGTTGCGTCGAAGTCGAGACGGCAGAGGGGAAGCGCTTCGCGAGAGCGCGGAGGGCTAAAGCCCACCGCTCCACAGAACCGCGCCGCCCAATCCACGAGCGGCGGCTGGGAGTCTGAGCGGCAGAAGTGCATTGGCCTCGGAGCTGCCGCACGTGCCCAAGGCTATGCCAACCAGCGCAACCAGCGCCGCCGGCCGTGCCGGCCTATTCGTTGCCGGAGACGCTCAGCTCGGCCAGCATCCGTGTGAGCCTGCGGGACTCCTCGTCACCCGATTCGTAGGTGCGGCGGAGCAGGGACACGTCTTCGTCGGGCTCGCCCGCGGAGATCGTGAAGCCGTTCTCGGGTTGTCGCGGATTGGAGGAAAGCTGACCCTTCCAGCCGGCGTGATCCAGGGTCCAGCGGACGAAACGCGTGGCCAGTGTGCGCGAGGTGGAGGTGAGGGTCTCGTCGCCGACGACGTTCGATTCCCGATCCCCTCGGGCATTAGCCTCGAGGGCTCGCAACCGCTCGGCAGCGGAAGCGGCGATCTGGTCGTTGAGGAGTGGATTGTCTTCGAGGAACTGCAGTCCGATGCGGTTTTCGTGGATCACTCGGGCCGTCTCGGCCAGGATCTCCACCTCCGCGCCACGCCACCAGAAGCGCAGCAGGCCGCGCGCGTCGGAGGGGATGGGATCGTCGTGCTCGAGCTGGGCGCCGCTGGCGCTGACGTCAACGAGGCGCACCGCGTAGTCGCCGAACCAGGCGTCCAGCGGCTCGGTCAGCGTCAGCCGCTGATACGCGCGTCGCTCTTCATTCACGGGATGGGTTTGACGTCGGTGATCCAGTAGGCACGTTCGGTCACGTGCAGCTTCGCTTCGATGCGGCTCTTGTCCGCGGGGAGGCCGGTCACGCTGGCGCCGCGGACGCTGTAGTCCATCCTCATCGCGGGCATGAAGCCCGGGATGTCTTCGTGATCGACGTTCAGCGTGTTCTGGTCCGCGTTGCGCGAGAGCACGACGCCGCGAACGGTGTAGAGCTTCTCTCCCGGCTCGCTGACCGGTTTGGGCTTCTCATCGGCAGCACATGCGAGGAGGAGGAGAAAGGCGAGACCGGCGATAGCGCTCTTCATCGAACCGCTCGTCATTATAGGCGCGCTGTCGCGAGAGCGGCGAAGTCCCGATCACGCGGATGCCGGGAGGGTCATGGAGTTATGATCCACGCCACCGAAGGAACGAGAGTGAGGACGTCGAATGCTTCCAGAAAAAACATTTGAGGGTCGTGTCGGAATCATCACCGGCGGGGCCACGGGGATCGGATTCTCCATCGCGCGCGAGCTGACGCGCCTCGGCGGGCGCGTCGTGCTGGCCAGCCGCAAAGAGGAAAACCTGGGCAAGGCCGTGGAGCAGATCCGCTCCGAGACCGGCCGTCAGGACGCGGCGGACTACCACGTGCTCGACGTGAGGGATGCCGAGGCCGTCGAAGCGATGGCCGCCAAGGTCGACGAGGCGAACGGTCGCATCGACTTCCTCCTCAACAACGCCGCGGGCAACTTCATCGTCCCGGCCGAGCAGCTCACCGTGAACGGCTGGAACTCCGTGATCGGCATCGTGCTCAACGGCACGTTCTACTGCTCGAGCGCCGTGGGCAAGCGGATGATTGCCAAGAAGACGGGTGGCGTGATGCTCAACGTCATCGCCAACTACGCCTGGACAGGCGGCCCGGGAGTGATCCACTCCTCCGCGGCGAAAGCAGGCGTGCTCGCTCTCACGCGCACGCTGGCTGTGGAATGGGCCCGCTTCAAGATCCGCGTCAATGCCATCGCACCCGGCCCGGTCTACACACCCGGCGCGTCCGAGCGCCTGTTCCCCGACGAGGCCATCATGGAGGGGATCCGCAAGACCATTCCCGTCCGCCGCTTCGCCAACCTCGAAGAGATCGCCCAGGCCGCGTCCTATCTCCTCTCCGACTACTCCTCCTACGTCACCGGCGAGAACTTCGTCATCGACGGCGGCCAGTGGCTCTCCGGAGCGGACTACTTCACGCGACTCAAACAGATGGTGCCCAAGTAGTTGTTAGTTGCGTGTGGCAGTTGCGAGTTGCGAGTTGCGAGTTGCAAGTGACGTTCGATGCGGCCGGTGAGTTTCTGAGTTCTACGACTTCAATCCGCGCGCTTCCCAACCTGTCATCCTGAGCGGGTGGCGGGTGGGCGCGAAGGATCTCCTGCGGTAAGCGAGACCCGCGCAGGTTGGACGAGACTGGGGTTCTCGTGCTCGCACGTTCATCGTTCTTCGCACGAGATCCTTCGCGCCCTACCCACCTCCCGCTCAGGATGACAGGGAGGGGAGGGCCGCTGATTTCTGCACAACTCTGAGCCGGCCCACGCCGCGCGCGGCAAATTGGGTTGTCTGGGCGGGCGCAACCCGCAACCAACAACCCGCAACTCGCAACGCAACCGCACCGCGGCAACAGCTACCTCAGATAATCCAGCGCCAGATTCGCAAGCGCACGGACGCCGAGTCCCAGGCCGCTCTCGTCGACATAGAAGAGTGGCGAGTGATTCGACGGTGCCTGGTCCGGCGTCTGATCCTTGGGACGCGTGCCGAGCCAGATGAAGACGCCTGGCACCTTCTGCTGGAAGAATGAGAAGTCTTCCGCACCCAGGACAGGATTGACCAGCAGGACGTTCGCTGCGCCGGCGGTGCGTCGCAGCGTGGGGACGCTCCGCTCGGTCAGCGCGACATCGTTGTAGGTGATCGGATAGCCCGTCGTGATGGTCACGGTGGCCGTGGCGCCGGCGCTCGCGGCGATGCTCTCCGCGGTCCTGCGGATCCGCGCGTGGAGGTCGTCACGCATCTTTGCGTCGAGCGAGCGGATCGTGCCGATCATCTCCACTTCGTCCGGGATGATGTTGCTCCGCACGCCTCCGTGGATCGCACCGACGGTGACGATGGAAGGCGCGGTCGTGGAGTCGAGCTGCCGGCTGGGGATGGTCTGCAATCCGAGCACGATCTGCGAGGACACCACGATCGGATCGACTCCCAACCAGGGGTAGGCTCCGTGCGTCTGTTTCCCGCGCACGACGATCTTGAAGGAGTCCACCGCGGCCATCATCCCCTCGGGGCGATAGGCGATCTGGCCGACCGGGAATCGCGACGTGACGTGCAGTCCGAAGATCGCGTCCACTTTCGGGTTGTCGAGTGCCCCCTCGCGGACCATCAGCTCCGCCCCGCCTTCCTCTCCTTGCGGCGCCCCTTCCTCCGCGGGTTGGAAGACGAACTTCACCGTGCCGGGGATCTCATCGCGCATTCCGGCCAGCACTTCCGCGACGCCGAGGAGGATGGCTACGTGCGCGTCGTGCCCGCAGGCGTGCATCACGCCGACCTCCTGACCGTTGTAGGTCGTGCGCACTTTCGAGGCGAACGGCAGGTCGACTTGCTCGGTCACCGGCAGCGCGTCCATGTCCGCGCGCAAGGCGATCACTTTGCCCGGCTTGCCGCCCCGCAACACACCGATCACGCCCGTATGCGCGACCTTCTCCGTGACCTCGATGTTCAGCGCGCGCAGCCGGTCCGCGACGATCTTCGCCGTGCGCGTCTCGCGATTGCCCAGCTCGGGATGCTCGTGGAGATCGCGCCGTGTGGCGATCACGGCGGCCTCCACCCGCGCGGCGGCCTCCTCGACACGTTTCTCGATGGCCGGAGCGGCGATTGCGGACATGGTGACCTCCATGGCGATGAGCAGGGCGAACGTGCGGATCATTCGTGGAGTCTATCCCGCGCGGAGGTGCCCCTGCGGTTGTCGGTTGTCGGTTGTCTGCGAGGTTCGGGAAAGACTGCAGGTTTCGGGATGACAGGCGTAGCCCGCGCTGTGCTTCTGCCGTTCACGGAACGCGGGACAAGCTCTGGGACAGCTTCGCGGCCTTCTCCACCAACTCGCCGAACCAGTCCGCGAAATTCAACTCGTCCTTCGTCAGAGCGAGGTCGCGTGCTCGGGAGGCCATGGCCACAAACTGTGCGATGAAGTGGCGAAGCTCGTCCGAGTTTCCCATCAGCAGCAGCGTGGAGGCCTGCTGCTCGATGGTCTGGTAGGCCTGCACGGCTTGCGCGTACTCGTTGCTGAAGTACGCGAACGTCGCGCTCGGGTCGTCAGGAAGGTCGCTCATGCGTCGGGCCGCCTCGGCGGCTGCGGTTTCCAGGCCAGCATAACGGAGGATGGGCCGCGATCCGCGCACCTATAATCCGCGCCGATGTCATTTCTCGAAGGGCGGCAACTCTCGAAGACCTATCGGAACGCCGAGGTCCCGGTGATCGTGTTCAAGGACCTCGACCTCGAGGTGCAGAAGGGCGAGATGCTGGCGGTCGTGGGTCCCTCGGGCATTGGCAAGTCCACGCTCCTCCATCTCCTGGGTGGATTGGACCGCCCCGATTCCGGAACCATCCGCGTCGACGACAAAGACCTGAGCGCGCTCACGGCCGATCAACTCGCGCGCTTTCGCAATCGGAACGTGGGCTTCGTGTTCCAGTTTCACCACCTATTGCCGGAGTTCACGGCGGTGGAGAACGTGGCCATGCCAGGGTGGATTGGGCGCGCCGATCGCGACGAGACCCTGCGCCGCGCCGGCGAACTGTTGGCGGAGCTGGGTCTCTCCGATCGAAGCCGTCACTTCCCCAATCAACTCTCCGGCGGCGAACAGCAGCGCGTGGCCATCGCACGGGCGCTACTCGCCAACCCCGTCCTCTTCCTCGCCGACGAGCCGACCGGCAACCTCGACCTCGGCACGAGCGAGAAAGTCTTCGACCTCATGCGGCAGTGTCATCGCCAGCGCGGCCTCACTTCCATCATCGTGACGCACAACCCCGACCTCGCCGCGCGCTGCGACCGCGTCTTCGAGATGAAGCAGCACGGGCGTGGCTGAGGGTTCCACGATTCAAACCCCGACCGCGCGATGCCTGCGGAGGACAATGCGTTCCCTCCTGATGACGATGCCATGGACGGCAGTCTCCCGTAGAACGCTCAAGCTACTGAATCTCAAAGGACATCGCGACACTGGCGCCCGGCACGCACTCCGCACGGGCGAGCGACGGCAGCAGCGGAGCCACAGGGTCCCAGCATTGTGAAGTGTCCTGATTCGGTCGCGTCCCTTGGCGCGTGGGCGGGCCTTCGAACTTTCCGGAAACGCAGCACATTCGCGGAGGCAGTCATGGGTCGAGCATCAAGGCAGAACCTCATCGTGCGCAGTCTCGTGTTTTCGGCGTTGGTGGTCGCGACGCTCCCCTTTTCGCTCTCCGCACAGGAGCGTCGCGCCGCGGACTCCATCGACGTCACGATCGTGAACGTGGATGTCCACGTCACCGACCGGAAGGGCAACCGGGTGACCGGCCTTCGTGCGGAGGACTTCCAGGTCCGCGAGGACGGCAAGGAACAGCCGGTCACGAACTTCTCCGAGATCGTGGCGTCCGCACCGGACGGAACGCTGTCGAACGAGGTGGCGCCCAGGTCCCCGACGCGGGCGCGGCGCACCATCGTGCTCTTCATCGAGCCGGTCATTCTGGCCAACTTTCGATCCAAGCAGCTCTACGACGGGCTGCGCGAACTGCTCCGCGACACGGTGGCGCCGGGCGACCAGGTGTCGATCGTGACCTTCGCGCGCCGCGCGCGGGTGCAGCTCGAGTTCACCGACGATCTGTCCGCGATCGAGCGCACCTTGGGAATGATCGAGGCGGTATCCTCAGGAGTGGAAGGGAGACCCCTCGATGAGAGCTGGAGCAGGTTCGAAGAAGAGGCTTCTTTCGAGGAAGACTATGAGGAGGCCCGGCAGACAATGGGCTTTCCTCCTGGGGACACCTCGCGACCGGTGATGACCGGACTTGCTGCCGCGCGCCGGCAGTTGTTTCTGATCCGGCAGAAAGCCGCCGCGCTGGAGTCGCTGATGCAGAGCATCTCCGGCGCGGACGGAAAGAAGATCGTCATCATGGCCACGAGACGCTTCGGCCTGTACGCCGGGGCCGAGTATTTCGGCGGTACCGTTCCCGGGCACTATCAGCAGGAGCTCGACACCCTGGAGTTCCGGCAGAGGCTGATCCGTACGGCGAACGCACACGGCATCACGGTCTACCCTGTTCATCCGGAGGGTTTGCTGTGGAATGTCGACACGGGGATCTTCGCCACCGACTCCTCGGTGTCCGGCGCTCACCGATTCGGGAGCTCATCCGGACAGGACCGGGAGCGGTTCAGCAGCCCGAATCAAGTGTTGCTGAACGAGTCTGCCGCTCTCCAGGAGGTGGCTCACGCGACCGGAGGGATCACGGCATGGGGAAGCGCGAACATCGTGGAGATCCTGCCGCGCGTGGGCGAAGATCTCGGGGCCTATTACTCCATTGGGTATCGGGCCACCGCGACCGGGAAGGACGGCGCGAGGAACGTCGTGGTCCAGACGACGAACAGGGACTACGTCGTCCGTTCGCGGCGCCAATTCGTGGAGAAGTCGGATGAGACCAAGATGAGAGACCGCGTCGTCGCGAATCTCTTCCAGCGCGTCGGAAGCTCGAGCGTGGGCATCCCGTTCGAGGTCGTGATGGGCGATTACGAAAAGATCGGTCGCAACAAGTGGTCGGTCCCCGTCAAAATCCTGATCCCGGTCGGCAGCCTGACCACGCTCACTCGCGAGCGTGCCGGCAGTGCCGGAGAGTTTTCGGTTTACATCGCCACCGGCGGCGTCCTGGGCGTGATGAGTGACGTCGAGCGCAAGTCCCAGGCCTTCGAGATTCAGGCAGGGGAAGGGGAAAAAGCCCGCGCCGGACATCTCACCTATGAGATCACCATGAATGTCGACCGCGCCGTGAAGCAACTCTCGATTGGCGTGATGGACGAAGTGGGCAAAGAGTATGGGATCAAACGGTTCTCCCTTCCCGAACGCGGAAGCGTCGGCACCGCGCCTTGACGCCGGCGCCTTGGAGGAGCGTAAAGATCCAGTAGTGGAAAGCTGATGACCGGAAGATTCGGAGAACGGATGCGAATGACGACAGAGCGCTGGTTTGGGATGCGCAGTTACGGTTTGGCGGCTTGCCTGGCCCTCTTGGTGGCTTTCGGCGCTTCGGCGCAGACGCCACGGGCGGGCGAATCGATCGATGTCTCGATCGTCAACGTGGACGTCCAGGTCACCGACAAGAAGGGCAATCGCGTGACCGGTCTCAGCGTCGCGGACTTCGAGGTTCGTGAGAACGGCAAGCTCCAGCCCATCACCAACTTCTCCGAGTACGCCTCGGCGGCGGCGACCGCCAGCGTCTCGGTCGAGGGTGCCGCTTCGGCCAAGCCTGCCGCTGCCGCCGAGCCTCGCGCACGCCGGACCGTGGTCCTCTTTTTCGAGCCCGTCACGCTTCCCGCTTTCCGATCCAAGGAGCTCTTCGATTCCATCCGCCAACTCGTGCGGCGCGTCGTCGGCAAGGGCGATCAGATCTCCATCGTGACCTTCGTGCGACGCACGAGAGTGCGGCAGGAGTTCACTGATGACATGGCCGCGATCGACCTGGCGCTCGACCAGTTGGAGAAGGAATCGACCGGCGTCGCTGGAAATCCGATCGACGACAACCGGCGGCTGGTGCAGGAGGAAGTCGAGCTGGACAAGGAGTTCGAGAGGATGGCCGCCGACGCGGGGATGCCCTCACTGATCGAGGCACCCTCCTTCACCGCCATAGCCGCCGCCAAACGACAGCTCTTCCTGATCAAGCAGAAGGTCTTCGCGTTGGAAACGCTGATGCACAGCATCTCCGGGGCGGAGGGGAAGAAGATCATCCTCATGGCCACACGACGGTTCGGTCTCTACGCCGGCGTCGAATACTTCGGAGGGACCGTGCCGGGCCAGTACCGGCAGGACCTCGATACGACGACCTACCGGCAGTCGCTGGTTCGTACCGCCAACGCGCAGGGCGTCACCATCTATCCGATTCATCCGGAGGGGCTGCTCTGGGACAGTCCTGATGCCTCGGTGACCGGCAATGACCGCATTCGCACCAGCACCCTCGAGGAGGATCTGGGCCGGACCGGAATCGACAATCAGGTTCTCCAGAACGAGAGCGCCGCCATGGAAGAAGTGGCTCATGCCACCGGAGGCGTGACCGCCTGGGGCAGCCGCGACATCGCCAAGCTGCTGCCGCGCGTCAGCGACGATCTCGAGGCCTACTACTCGCTCGGCTATCGCATGCCGGGCACAGGCAAGGACTCCACGCGCACGATCGTCGTGAAGACCAGGAATCCGGACTACGTCGTGCGCTCGCGCCGGCAGGCCGTCGAGAAGTCCGACGTCACCAAGATGAAGGACCGCGTGATGGCGAATCTCTTCCAGCGGGTGCCCGGCTCCAGCGCGGAGATTCCCTTCGACGTCGTTCTGGGGAAGATCAAGAAAGACGGCCGCAACCGCTGGACCGTGCCCCTGAAAGTCCGCGTTCCCATTCGTGCCCTGACCATGCTTCCCCGCGGCTCCAACGAAGCGGGAGAGTTCTCGGTGTACCTCGTCACCGGCGGAAAGCTCGGCGTGATGAGCGAGGTCGACCGGAAAACGCAGCCTTTCGAAGTCCCGACCTCTGACCGGGAGAAGGCCGCGGCGTCTCACTTCACCTATGAGCTCGACCTGACCGTGGACCAGCTCGTGGAGCGCCTTTCCATCGGTGTCCTGGATGAAGTCGGTAAGGAATATGGCCTAAAACGATTTACTCTACCCAAACGATGAAGCTGCATGTAACCGGAACACTGCTCCTCGCTGTTCTGACGCTTCACTCCACCGCGGTGCTGGCACAGCAACCGCGCGCGGCCGAGACCATCGAGGTCTCGATCGTGAACATGGACGTCCAGGTCACGGACAAGCAGGGCAGACGCGTGTCCGGCCTGACGGCGAACGACTTCGAGATTCGCGAGGAGGGCCGCCTCCAGCCCATCACGAATTTCGCCGAGTACAAATCCAGGAGCACCACTCTCCCAGGCTCGGAGACGTTGCCTGCATCGATCGAGCTCGCCGGCACTCCGCGTCCGCAGCGGACCATCGTCGTGTTCGTGGAGGCCTCGGCGATGAAGCCCGCCGCCGCGAAATCGGTGTACGACTCTCTCCGCGAGATGCTGCGAGCGACGGTCTCTCCCGGCGATCGCGTGACCATTGCGCAGTGGAAGGGCAGTCTCCAAGTTCGCCAGGCCTTCACGGATGATCTGGCCGTCCTGAACGACGCTCTCACGGCCATGGAGGAGGAGACTCCGCACGCCGCGAGAAGAGATGCGCGCGAGATTCGCTTCGACCAGGACCAGTCGAGAGCTGCGGAAGCGGAGTTCGTCGCTGCATTCAACGAGATGATGGCCATCGGCGCGCCTCCCACCGCCACGCCGAATGTCATTCCCACGAGCGGGCTGCCTCCCATCCACTCCCTCAGCGCCGCGAAGCAGCAACTTCTGGAGATCTCGCGGAAAGCGATCGCACTCGAAGCGCTGATGCAGAGTGTCTCCGCGTTCGAGGGTCGCAAGATCATGATCATGGCCATGCGGAGGCTGGGCACCTACGCGGGTGCGGAGTATTTCGGCGACTCGATCCCGTTCGACCGCCTCTCCGAGCTCGACACGGTTGCGTTGCGGGAGTCGATCATCCGCACTGCGAACGCGCACGGCATCACGCTCTACCCAATCTATCCCGCGGGCCTCGAGTGGGATCCGGACGACGCGTCGGTTGGTGACGTGCCCGCCGGCAGCGCCGACGCCAACAAAGCGTCGATGGAGAACAAGATCCTCCTCAACGAAACGGCCACGCTCCGGGAGATCGCCATGAGCACCGGCGGCCTTGTGGCGTGGGGCAGTGCGGACATCGCCTCGATGATTCCGCGCTTGGCCGAGGATCTGGAGGCGTACTACTCACTGGCCTATCGCGCCCGTTCGACCGGCAAGGACGTCACACGCCGCATCGTGGTGAGGACGAAGGATCCCCGGTACGAGGTGCGTTCGCGGAAGCACTTCGTGGAGAAATCCGACCATAGCCGGATGTCCGACCGCGTGATTGCCGCGCTCTATCAGCAGCTCGGCGGATCGACGCTGACATTCGATGTCGGCGCCGGAGAGATCCGGGCCCTGGGCCGGAACCGCTGGTCCGTCCCACTGAAGGTTCGCATCCCCATCGCCGGACTGACCATGCTCCCCGAAGGGTCGCAGCACACGGGCGAGTTTTCGCTCTACCTCGTCACGGGCGCCTCGGTGGGAGTGATGAGCGAGGTTGAGCGCCGGACCCAGCCATTCCACATCGCCCAGGCTGACCTGAAAGAGGCCAAGGGCTCGTACTTCACCTACAACGTGACCGTTCAGGTGGATGATCGCATCGACCGCTTCTCCATCGGCATCGTCGACGAAGTGTCGAAGGAATTCGGCCTCAAACGCTTCCTCCTCCCCGAGCTACCGGAAAAATAGATCCGCGTCCGGGCGATCCGCGTAGCGGTACAAGGCCGCCGGAGGCGGCCACTGGAGTTTGGACATTGGAGTTTGGACATTGGAGCGGCCGGCGGGGTGCCTCGTCAGCGGAACGGGCGATGTGGAGCGGTGGGCTTCAGCCCTCCGGGCTCTCGCGAGGCATTTCCCCTCTGCCCTCTCGGCTTCGACGCTGCACGCGGCTCATTCGGCGCGTGTGTCGCGAGAGAGTCACCCGGCTTCGGCACACTCATCGCGAGCGCCCGGAGGGCTAAAGCCCACCGCTCCACAGCGTGGGCTATCTTCTTTCGACCGCTAACGCGGGCGTTCACCGCCTCCGGCTGCCAGGGACACGGCGTACGGAACATCGCGTACAACTCGCAACCCGCAACCCGCAACGTGGGCGCACTCTCCAAGTGTGACGCACCAAGCGGACGAGGACCCACGGAACAGGCTCTCTTCCGGGAACGTTCCTGTGTCCGTCCGAGCTTCACGTGCCCGCCCATGGTGCCCGATCGTGCCATGCGTGCCACAATAAGCGCGGAGTTCCATCAAGGGACGGATAGCGGCACACCACCATGTTCGAGAAATACAACGAGAAAGCCCGCCGCGCACTCTTCTTCGCACGCTACGAAGCGTCCAAGCTCGGTTCCCGTGTCATCGAATCCGAGCACATCCTCCTCGGCGTGCTCCGCGAGGGGGAAGAGATCATTAAAGAGATCTTTTCCCGCTTCAACATCAAGCCTGAACAGATCCGCCGTGACGTGGAGGGCGACCGGTTGTTCGTCGACCGCATCTCCTCGTCCGCCGAGCTGCCGCTCTCCGAGGAGTCCAAGAAGATCCTCGCGTACGCGGCTCATGAGGCGGAGTCGATGCTGCATCAGTACGTCGGCACCGAGCACCTGCTGATCGGCATCCTGCGCGTCGAGTCCTCGACCGCCGCGCGCATCCTCACCGCCAAGGGTCTCAACGTCTACGGCGTCCGCGAGGAAACGATCTCCATCCTCAAAGAGCGCGAGGCGGACAAGCAGAAGAAGGAACTGCCGTTCCTCGCCGAGTACGCCCGCGACCTCACAGCCATGGCCCATCAGCAGCAGTTCGATCCGCTGATCGGCCGCGAGAAAGAAGTGGAGCGGATCATCCAGATCCTCTCCCGCCGCACCAAGAACAATCCCATTCTCCTCGGCGAGCCGGGCGTCGGCAAGACGGCCATCGTGGAGGGGCTGGCGCAGCGCATCGTGGACGGCAACGTTCCGCTGTTCATCGCCAACAAGCGCATCCTCTCGCTCGACCTCTCGTTGATCGTGGCCGGCACCAAGTACCGCGGACAGTTCGAAGAGCGGCTCAAGGGCATCATCAAAGAGCTGAAGGAGAACCAGGACATCATCATCTTCATCGATGAGATCCACTCCCTCATCGGCGCGGGCTCGGCGGAAGGCTCCCTCGACGCGGCCAACATCCTCAAGCCCGCGCTCTCGCGCGGCGAGATCTCCTGCGTCGGCGCGACCACCATCCGCGAATACCGCCGCTACATCGAGAAGGACCGCTCACTGCTCCGGAGATTCCAGGCCATCATCGTCAACCCTCCCACCGAGGATGAGACGCTGCAGATCCTGGAAGGCGTGAAGGAGCGGTACGAGTCCTTCCACAAGGTCAAGTACAGCGACACGGCCATCAAGAGCGCCGTATATCAATCCAACCGCTACATCACCGACCGCTTCTTCCCGGACAAGGCCATCGACATCATCGACGAGGCCGGCGCCAAGGTGAAACTGCGCCGCGTGGCCGACACGCAGAACCTGCGCCGGCTCGAGGCCGAGACCCGCACCATCGTCAAGGAAATGAAGAAGGCCATCTCGGACAAAGACTTCGAGAAGGCCGTGTTCCTCCGAGAGCGCGAGATCGAGCTCAAGGAAGAGATCGAGCGCTTCAAGGCCGAGCGCGAGATGGTCGGCGACGAGATGATGGAGGTCACCCAGAAGGACATCGAGGAGATCATCAGCTCCTGGACCGACATCCCCGTGACGTCGATCGAGGCCGACGAGGCCGCGAAGCTGATCAACATGGAAGAGATCCTGATGCGGCGCATCGTCGGTCAGGACAAAGCCATCCGCGCCATCTCCCGCGCCATCCGCCGCTCACGCCTGGGCGTGGCCTCCCCGAACCGCCCCATGGGCTCGTTCATCTTTCTCGGCTCGTCCGGCGTGGGAAAGACCGAAGTGGCCCGGCGCCTGGCCGAGTTCCTGTTCGGATCGCAGAAACACCTCATCCGCTTCGACATGTCCGAGTACATGGAGAAACACTCCGTCTCCAAGCTCATCGGCTCTCCTCCCGGCTACGTCGGTCACGAAGAAGGCGGCCAGCTCACCGAGCGGGTGCGTCGCAATCCGTACGCGGTCGTGCTGCTCGACGAGATCGAGAAAGCGCATCCCGATCTTTCCAACATCCTGCTGCAGATCCTCGAGGACGGCATCCTCACCGACTCCCTCGGCAACCAGGTCGATTTCCGCAACACGCTGATCATCATGACCAGCAACCTCGGCACGCGCCACCTGGCTACCAAAGGCCACATGGGTTTCCGCGAGAAAGGCGGCGACGCCGATCAGAAATCCGCCGAGCAGCTCATCCACACGGAGCTCAAGCGCGAGTTCTCCCCCGAGTTCATCAACCGCATCGACGAAGTGATCATCTTCAATCCGCTCACCGAGAAAGAGCTGCGCGAGATCAACCAGCTCCTCATCGACGACGTCAACCTGGCCCTCGTGCACAAGAACGTGCAGATCGCCGTGGACGACTCCGTCGTGCGCTGGCTGCTGTCGAAAGCGGGCGAAGAAACCAACTCCGGCGCCCGCCCCCTCCGCCGCGCCATCCAGCGCTACATCGAGGACGAGCTCTCCGAGTTCATGATCCGCAACAAAGACCACGTCCCCGAGCACATCGACTTCACCATGAACGGCGACGAAGTGGTGCTCATGCCGCGGCCGGTCGAAGAGCCGGTGGCGTAGAGAGCGATCCGGCAGGGCCGCGGGCATCTTGCCCGCGTTCCCCTGTCTGGCTCGCGGCTTGTCGGTCGGCGACAGTTCACGTTCATTGCCACTGAAGGCGGGGTCAGGCTGCACCCTGGAGATGGCGATCTTCGGCTTGAATCCACTAAACTAACCCGGGGTCAGGCCCCACCTATCAGTTGACGCCAGGCGACCGAAATCTGCGCTTCGAGGATCTCCGGGTGCGGCGTTCTGGTCATCAAGGACGGCGCCTGCGGATATCCCGCGCCCGCCGTGCCTCGTGGTCCGATCTCGAGATCCTTCTGGGAGAGAGGCTGGGAGGGTGATCAGGCGCGCAAAGTCCAGAGTCGCGCGCGACTCGTGAAGTTGGACGTATGTGCCGCTCCAACTCGCCCCTCGGATCTACCGGCGGTCAGTCCTAAATGCAATGCCCTGGGCTGCCGCCTCTAGGCGTGAATCCGAGGCCGCTCCGGCAAGCTGCTCGCGGTCGAGGTTACCTGGGCCGGACGACCCGGTGAGTCCGACGGCCGAGGGGGCCCGGTCGATCGCGACCGCGGGCGCGCCAGTTCGAGCATTGCTTTCGCCCATGATTCGCTGCCGAGATATCTGCGATGGATCAACCTCTCCCACAAGCGTTCGGAACTGTCGATTTTCGCGACTACGAACTCGCGGTAAATGGTCAGCGCAGCCTCTGGCTCAACATCAAACAGGGAGAGAAGCGTCCCGGTGTCCAGCCACGGTTCGGCGGGCACCAGTCCGATGGTTTCGCGGTAGCTCGACCAGCGATAGTTTTCCGGACGGGCCACCATTTTGGCGCGGACGGGGTTCAGCGCGACGTAGCGGAGCACGTCTCGAAGGTGTGCCTCATCTTGCACGAGGATCGACGCGTAGCGTCCTTGGAACAGATGTCCCCTCTTCTTATGCCTGCGATTGAACCATCCGACGTAACAGCTGTTGAGCCAATGCATGCCGCGAGCGAGGTTGGGCTCCGGAGTCTGGAAGACGAGATGAAAATGATTGGTCATCAAGGTCCAGGCTGTGAGACTCCATCCGAAAGTCTGGACGGCCTGTCCGAGCAACGCGGTGAACTTTCTCCGGTCGACATCGTCGAGGAAGATCGCCTTCCCGTCATTGCTCCGGGAGGTAACGTGATAGATGGCGTCAGGAAGCTCGATCCGAAGTGGTCTTGCCATGCCACCGAGGTTCCCTCGGTTGAGGCAATGCGCCGAGAACTCTCCTTCCAGGAGAGAAATCTAGCCCCCAACCTCCTCGGATTGGAAGGTATCGAGGTGCCACCTCCACCAGTGGTAGCGTCGCCTTCTTAGCAAGAAGGAAACTCATTGGGGATCTGCGCGGTGACCACTCTGGTGCGTCGGGGGCCTGACCCCGACCATTCACGCGTTGGGACAGGCCAAGGTCGGGCAGACAGGAGGTAGTGGTGCCCGTCTCGCTGGAGTCAGAGAACGCGTGGGCCTGACCCCTGTCGTTTGGGGCTGGAGACATTGCATACAATGTCGGCATGCCGCTGGTTCGGATCACCCTTGGAAAAGGAAAATCGCCGGAGCTTCTTCGATCGCTGAGCGATGCGGTTCACGCCGCGCTCGTCGCAAAGGCCAACGTGCCGGAGGACGACCGGTTCCACGTGATCGAGGAAGTGGAGGCGGCGCATCTCGTGGCGCATCCCACGTACGGGGGCGTGGTTCGGTCGGAGGGATTGGTGATTGTGCAGATCACTCTCAACGCCGGTCGGACGGTCGAAGTCAAGCGTGCCCTCTACGCCGACATCGTGCACCGCCTCACGGAGGAGGCGCACGTCCGGCCGGATGATGTCTTGATCAGCCTCGTCGAGGTAACGAAAGAAAACTGGTCGTTTGGCAACGGGATCGCCACTTACGCCTGACCTTCTGCCGCGGCCTGACCCGCCCCGCGGTTGAAGGTTGGTGCGAGCCCTCGTCGGTGGCGAATGCCCGGCGCCTGCCCCCTGCCCGGGCGCCTGACCCCTGTCCGGGGGCCTGACCCCTGTCCGGGGGCCGGGCCTGACCCCCGCGTGGGATCTCACCTCGGGTCGTAAGGCCTGACCCCAGCCCCGAGGGCTCGGCTGGGGGACGGGGCCTGACCCCCTGTTGGCGCATGGCAGTTGGGCCATCTGGATTCGATGATTCCCACGAGGCGTGATGTAAATCATCGGGTTCGGGCGGGAATCCAATCGCTGAGGGGCGATCCATCGGCGCCATGAAATCGCACCCGGATGCTCTTCGCGCGAACCTCGACGATCGCAAAGCCGATGCGTTCGCGCCGAATCTCGGTCGGGTAGATCGTGGTGACGCGCAGCTTTATCGCCGGAACGGGTGAGGAGCCCGCTCCGCTAATGAGGTGCAACATGCGCCCGCGGATGAGCTCCATATGATGGTCGTGACCAGCGATGAAAAGGTCGACCTTGTTTGACAGAAGCAGAGGGGTCAGGCCTCGCATCCGTTTCACTTCGTCACGCGGGAAGTAACCGTGGTACCCAGATGAGATCACGGGATGGTGGCCGACCGCGATGCGCCAAGGCGCCTTCGAGTCGCTGAAGGCTTCGCTTACGGCAGGAGCGACTGAGTTGGAGCGACCCTTGGCGAGAGGGGTCGTGTCGAGGAACACGAAGTCGGCGAACTTCGACCGAACCACATACTGACGGGCCGGGAAGATCCAGTGGTCGAGGACCTGCGTGGCCCGAATCTGGGCGTCGGGATCGGCCTTCCCGCAAGAGTCGTGGTTGCCGAGGACGGGTAGGACCGGCACCCCGACACGAGTCAAGGGCGCGACGAGGCTCCAGCGGGAGTCCTTCTCGGACGTCACACCGCAAGGATAAAAGGTGTCTCCTGCGAGCACGATGCCGTGGATGGCGGCGGCCGCATGCACTCGGCGGATCCCCTTGGCCACGGCCTCGGAGCCCTTGCCGGTGTCGCCTGTCACCGCCAGCCGGAGCACGTCTCCCCGTGGATCGAGACGGATCTCCGGCAGACTGTTCGCCCAGGCAACCTGCGCAACAATCAGGAGAACAAGGATTCGGGCGGCGCGCACGACCGGCATGATACGAGTAGAATGCGCGCCGCTTCCCCGGTGTTCATGGGCGGGCGTGACCTCTTTCGGGGGTCGTGCGTCCTACATCAAAACCGAAGTCCCGGTAGAACTTATGACTCGAACTCTCGTGATGCTCGTGCTCCTGACCGGATTCGGCGGGATGGCTCGAGCCCAGACACCGCCGGCGGAGCCTCGGCCTCGCCCCAGTGTTCTCATCGATGCACCGGCTGCCGGTCGCATCACCGATGCACCCACTCGACCTCAGGCAGCGGCCGACGGTCAGATCGTCGAGCGTTTCGAGGCCGTCGGAAACACGTCGGTGGCCAGCGACACGATTCGCGTCTATCTTGGCATCAGCCCCGGAGATCCCTACGTCCCGGAGGCGGTGCAGCGCAACTTCGTGAACCTCTGGCAAACCGGACTCTTCGATGACATCCGAATCGAAGTGGAGCCGGGCGAGCAAGGGGTGGTGGTACGGGCCGTGGTCAAGGAGCGACCTCGCATCGGGTCTGTGGAGTTCCGGGGCAACAAGGAGCTCAACCAGACCAAGATCAATGAGGCCCTGGAGCGCGAGAAGATCGACCTGCACGTCGGAAACACCATCGAGCAGACATTGGTCAAGCGCGCCGCCGAAGCCGTTCGCCGTGCCTATAGCGAAGGCGGCTTCGAGGGCGTGCAGGTCGACGCCATCATGGAGGACCTTGGCGATCCCTCCGAGAAGAAGATCGTCTTTGTCATCAATGAAGGCATCAAAGCCAAGGTCGCCTCGATCGATTTCATTGGCAACAAGCGCTTCTCCGACGCCAAGCTGCGTAGCCAGATGAAGGAGATCAAGAAGCACAATCTCATTACCTGGGTGCGAAAGAAGAATCTCTACATCCCCTCGAAGCTCGACGAGGATCTCGAGCACATTCGAAACTACTATCAGGACTTTGGCTATCAGGGCGTGTCGTTTGGCGACCCCATCGTCCAGACTTCCGGCCGCCGCGTGAAGATCACCATCCCGGTCAAGGAAGGCGAGATTCACAAATTCGGCGAAGTGTCTGTGGAAGGCAACACTGTCTTTACCAGCGAGCAGATCATCGGGAGCTGGCCGATCAACACCGGCGACACGCTGACTCGCAAGCCAATTCAGGCCCGCGTCGACGCGTTCGGCGAGGCGTATCGGATGCGCGGCTACATCTACGCATACGTCGATCCTGAATACACGATCAAAGAGAACAACGTCGTGGATGTGAAGCTGCGGGTCTTCGAGGGCGATCAGTTCCGCCTGGGCCGCCTTGAATTTACCGGCAACAGCACCACCAAAGACAAGGTTCTCCGCCGCGAGATCTTCCTCGAAGAAGGTCAGATCATGGACATGGAGACCTTCAAGCAGAGCCTCTACAAGCTCGGCCAGCTCGGCTACTTCAAGGTCACCGAGAATCCTGACTTCAAGGTCAATCCGGAAACCAAGACCGTAGACATCACCGTCAAAGGCTTGGAAGAAGGGAAGAACGACATCCAGTTCGGCGGCGGCTACTCCGAGGGTGGCGGATTCTTCGTGCAGGCCCAGTTTGCCACGCGCAACTTCCTCGGGGAGGGCGAGAACTTCTCCCTCGGTTATCAGCGTGGACGCCGGACGAACTTCTTCAGTATCTCCTACGCGGATCCATGGTTCATGGATACCCCAAACAGCCTTGGGATCTCGCTCTATAACCGCGAGACCATCCTGCCGGCATCCTTTGGATTCGAGCAGCGCGGCAAGGGCGGCACGGTCGCCTATGGCTATCGCCTCCGACGTTTCGACTCCGTGTCGGTTCTGTACGGCTATGAGCGTTCGCGCAGTGTGTACAGCTCGCAGGAGATCCCAGACCCGAACGGTAACATCCCGGTCCCTCTCATCAGCGACATCAACTACGTCACGTCGACCGTCGTTCCGACCTACCGCTACGATTCGCGCGACAATCCGTACGACACCTCCCGCGGCTCGCGGATCAACGTGGCTCTGGCCTACGCGGGTGGGCCGCTCGGCGGTTCCGTCGAGACCTTCAAGCCCACACTCGGGCTGACGCGATTCCTGCGGTTGTCGAGGAAAAGCTCCATCAGCGCCAACATGGAGGCGGGATACATCTTCTCTTTCCGCGACGACTGCGCGCACCGTTACAACGAACTGAATCGCGATATCACCGACTTGTGCGTCCCTATCAACGATCGCTTCCTCGTGGGTGGCGAGTTCTCGGTGCGGGGATTTGGTTACGGCACACTCGGACCCTACGAAGAGTTTCCGGGCCGCGGACTCCGTCCCGCCGGCGGTTACAGTCACTTGACCACGAACCTCGAGTACATCTATCGCGTCAACGACCCGATCCGGCTCGTGTTGTGGGCCGATACCGGTCGCGCCTTCGGTTACCAGGAGTCGATCGACTTCAACAAATTGCGATACTCCGCCGGCGGCGAGCTCCGTCTGTTCCTGCCGGTGTTCCAGTTCCCGCTTCGCTTCATTTACGCGGTCAACCTCAAGCCGGAGCTTGCCGACGAGTTCGAAGGATTCCAATTCACCATTGGGAATACGTTCTAAACGGCGACGGCTTTGCCGTTGTCCGACGACCAAGAAGGAGACCTCATGAAGAAGTTTCTCGTTTCCGTTGCGGTGGCCGCTCTCGCGGCGCCGATGTTTGCGCAGACGACGCCTGCGCGCGTTGCAGTGATCGATGTCCAGAAGGTTCTCACGCAGTCGACGGCCGGCAAGGCCGCCTACGAGAAGCTCAAGAAGGTCCAGGACGAAAAAGTCGAGCGGGCCAAGGCCATGGACGAAGAGATGAAGAAGCTCGACGCCGAGATCACCGCCAAGCGGATCTCGCTCAGCGAGGACAAGCTCGCCGAGCTTCAGAAGCAGCTCGCCGAGAAGCGCATCAACATGCAGCGCTATGCGCAGGACGCCGATCGGGAGATCGGTGAAGCCCGCGACCGTGAGCTTCAGGCCCTCGAAGCGAAGATCAAACCGGTTATCGATACCCTTGGCAAGGAGATGGGACTGGCCGCGATCTTCAACAAGTTCGAGTCCGGTCTCGTCTACGCCTCCGACGCGATCGACCTGACCGACACCGTGATCCAGCGTTTCAACGCCGCCTCCCCGGCTACCCCCGCCGCCAAGAAATAGCACTCGACCTCGCTCGTTTGCGCACCCAAGCCTCCTGATCCCAGGAGGCTTTTTTGCGTCCGCGATTTCGGGGTCAGGCCCCCGGATCGAGAGCCGCTCGAAGGGGTCAGGCCCCCGGTACTGGCGGAGGCATCAAGCTGGGTCAGGCCGTGCTACACCCAATCGCACTCGAGGGCATCGCGTCGTTTCCGCGTCGCGAGTCTGGGTCAGGTCTCCGGATCGAGAACGCGCTGAATCGGGATCAGGCCTCATTCGAGCCGCTCGAACGGGGTCAGGCCCGGTACTGGCGGAGGGCGTCAAGGTGGGGTTAGGCCGGGTTAGGCCTGGGTTAGGCCGGGGTTAGGCCCTTGGGGTTAGGCCGCAACGGCCGCACCATCACTGATCGCACTTGGCAAGCCCGGAGAAGCAAGAGGGGAGGCCTGACCCCAATGATCAGCGGTCATCCCGTCGCGGCTCCGGAGAAAGAGGCGAGGCTTGACCCCCCCAGATCAGGTGTCATCCCGACACAGTCCAGGCGTCATCCCGACGACGATGGAGGGCTCGCGAGTGATACTTGGGAGGCGAGGCCTGCCCCGGGAACGTGAGCGAGGCCTGACCCCAGGGGGAGGGGGGGTGCCAGGCACCCGGCCTGACCCCAAGGGAGGGGTGGTGCCAGGCACGAGGCGGGTGTGAGGCCTGACCCCAAGGGAGGGGTGGTGCCAGGCACGAGGCGGGAGCGAGGCCTGACCCCAGGGGGGGGTGCCAGGCACCCGGCCGCGGGGGTTTTCCCTTACAATCCGCGCCCGGATGCCCGCCGTTGCTCTCTCTGACATTGTGACGTTCGTCTCCGGCCGCTATCGCGGGCCGGATGTGGCGGTCGTGGGGGTGGCTTCTCTGGCGGAGGCCAGCAGCGAGCAGTTGAGTTTTCTCTCGAATCCGAAGTATGCGCCGCTGCTGGGGGAGACGAAGGCGGCGGCGGTGCTGGTGGCGGATGAGTTGGAGGGTGACTCGCCGACGTGGATCCGCGTCGCGAATCCCTACTACGCGATGGCCACCGTCGTCGCGAGGTTCTTCGCCGTGCGGCCGAAGCCGGCGGGGGTCTCGCCGCAGGCCTCGATCGCGCCTTCCGCGAAGCTCGGCCGGGATGTCCGAGTCGGGGCGTTCGCGTCGATCGGTGACGATGTTGAGCTCGGGGACGAGGTGGTGATCTATCCACACGTGACGATCGAGGCGGGTACGATCGTCGGAGACGGGACGATCGTCTATCCTCAGGTCTCGATCTACTCCGGTTGCAGGATCGGACGCCGCTGCGTCATCCACAGCGGTGTCGTGATCGGGTCGGACGGCTTCGGCTTCGCGACCGAGGGGGGCCGGCATCACAAGATCCCCCAGATCGGCATCGTTCGCATCGAAGACGACGTCGAGATCGGAGCCGGGACGACCATCGACCGCGCGGCCCTCGGCGAGACGGTCATCGGAGAGGGCACGAAGATCGACAACCTGGTGCAGATCGGGCACAACGTCCGAGTGGGCAGGCACTGCTTCCTGGTGGCCCAGGTCGGAATCGCCGGCTCCACCGTGCTCGGCGATTACGTTCAGGTCGGAGGGCAGTCGGGGTTCGCCGGACACCTCAAGATCGGAGACCGCGCCAGGGTCTATTCGAAGAGCGCCGTCTTCGAGGATGTTCCGGCCGGGGTGTGGGTGCGCGGCATCCCCGCGGTGAGCCAGCGGGAGTATGTCCGCCAGCAACGTGAGAAGAAGAAATGATGCGCGGGAGCCGCCATCGGAGAATCGAATGCTGACCATCAACGAGATCATGAAACTCCTGCCGCATCGCTATCCGATGCTGCTCATCGATCGCATTCTGGAGATCCCGGAAGGCGGCAAGCGCATCGTCGGCCTCAAGAATGTCTCGGCCAATGAGCAATTCTTTCAGGGCCATTTCCCTGGCGCACCGGTCATGCCGGGTGTGCTGATCGTCGAGGCCATGGCGCAGTGCGCGGCAGTCCTGTTCCTCCGCGAGATCGAGGATCGCGACCAGAAGCTCTTCCTGTTCGGCGGCGTGGACAAGGCCCGGTTCCGACGTCCGGTCGTTCCGGGGGATCAGTTGATCCTGGAGATCGAAGTGCTGCAGCGCCGCGCGAGTACGGTCAAGGTGCGGGGCACAGCGAAAGTTCAGGATGTCGTGGTGGCCGAGGCGGAGTTGCTGAGCGTCATGGTGGCCAGGCCCGAGTGAAGGGATCCGGAGTCATGAGCACGATGTCCACCAACATCTCAGAGACCGCCATCATCAGTGCCGATGCCGTGCTCGGGCCGGATGTGTCCGTCGGCCCGTACGCGATCATCGGTCCGCACGTCAGTATCGGTGCAGGCACCACCGTTGGTCCCCATGTGCGCATTGAGGGACCGACGTCGATCGGCGAGAGGAATCGCTTCATCGGACAGGCTTCGATCGGCACCGAGCCGCAGGACCTGAAGTTCAAGGGTGAGAAGACGGAGCTGCACATCGGCAACGACAACGTCTTCCGCGAGTTCGTGACCGTCAACCGAGGGACGACCGGCGGCGGCGGCGTGACGACGATCGGCCACGGCAACTTCTTCATGGCCTACGCACACGTTGCGCACGACTGTCATGTCGGCGCGAGTACGATCTTCGCGAACAACGCCACCCTCGCGGGCCACGTGGAGGTCGGCGACTTCTCGACGATCGGCGCGTTCTCGGCCGTTCATCAGTTCTGCCGCGTCGGCGAGCACGCGTTCATCGGAGGCGGTTCGATCTGCACGCAGGATGTGCTGCCCTTCGTGAAGACGGTCGGCAATCGACCGGCTAAGACTTACGGCGTGAATACGATTGGCCTGGAGCGGAAGGGCTTCACGAAGGAGACGATTCAGGCGTTGCAACGCGCCTATCGTCTACTGGTTCGCTCGAAGCTGCTCCTGAGCGACGCCCTCGAGCGCATCGAGACCGAGCTCGCTCTCTATCCCGAGGTGAGGTACTTCCTGGAGTTCGTAAGAACCTCGCATCGGGGAGTGATTCGATGACGCGTTGGTTGCCGGTTGTCAGTTGTCGGTTGTCGGGGGAACACCGTCGCGGTGCGTGCAGTGGCTCCTCCGCCAACCGCCAACCGCGAACCGCCATCCGGGAGCAAGCATGACCATTCGCGTCGGTGTCGTCGGTACCGGCTACCTCGGCCGTCTGCACGCTCGCGTGCTGACGGAGATTCCGGGGGCCGGGGTCGTGGGTTTCGTGGAGACCAGCGACAGCATCGCGGCCGAGGTCGAGTCGGCGCTGAAAATCCGGCGTTTCCCGAGTGTGGCGGAGTTGGCCAAAGAAATCGACTGTGCCGTCGTGGCCACGCCGACGACGACACATCACGACGTCGCGCGCGAGTTGCTCGAAGCGGGCGTGGACGTTCTCATCGAGAAACCGATCACGGCCACGGCCGAAGAGGCGCGGAGCCTGATCGCACTCGCGGAGAGCAAGGACCGGATCATTCAGGTTGGCCACGTCGAGCGCTACAACCCGGCCATCGTGGCCATTGCGCAGTACGTCGGCACCACTCGCTACTTCGAAGCGGAACGCCTGGGAGTGTTCGTGCCGCGATCGCTCGACGTCGACGTTCTGCTCGACCTCATGATCCACGATCTCAACCTCGTGCTCTCGCTTTTACGCCAGAAAGTGGTGGAGATCCGCGCGGTCGGCGTCCCGGTGTTGACGGACAAGGTGGACATCACGAACGTGCGCCTCGAGCTGGAGAACGGCGCGGTCGCGAACCTGACCGCCAGTCGCGTGTCGCAGGAGCGTGTGCGCAAGCAGCGCTTCTTCGGCGGCGATCTCTACATCTCGGTCGACACTAAGGAGCAGGAAGTGAAGGGCTATCGTCTGGTTGGTCGCGAGATGCAACCACTGAAAGTCGAAGTCGAGCGCAAAGAGCCGCTGCGAGCGGAGAACGAAGCGTTTCTGGCCTGCGTCCGCGACCGCTCGCGTCCGATCGTTTCCGGCGAAGACGGACTGGCCGCGGTCGAGTTGGCGCAGCGCGTCGGCGAGGCCATCGCGCAATCCGTGGAGAGGTTCCGCGCGTGAGCTCCATCTGCCGCCGCAAGGGAACAGCATGAACGTCGAAGTGGGCATCATCGGCGGCTCCGGCCTCTACGCGATGGCCGGTCTCAACGTCCTCTACGAGCGTAGCGTCGAGACGCCTTTCGGCGCGCCGTCGGACCCGTATGTGGTCGGCGAGCTGGACGGAATCGGCGTCGCCTTCTTGTCGCGTCACGGACTGGGACATCGATTCACACCCAGCGAGATCAACTATCGCGCGAATCTGTACGGGTTCAAGGTCCTGGGCGTGCATACCATCCTCTCCGCGAGCGCCGTCGGCTCGCTCAAGGAGGAGTGTCACCCCACCGACATCGTCTTCCCGCACCAGTTCATCGACCGCACCCGTCATCGCGCGGACACGTTCTTCGGGAACGGCGTGGTCGGGCACGTTCCGTTCGCCGACCCGGTCTGCACCGCCGTGTCCTCACTGATGAGCGACGCCGCGAAGACGGCCGGCGCGAAGGTTCATGTCGGCGGCACCTACGTCTGCATGGAGGGGCCGCAGTTCTCCACGCGCGCCGAGTCGAATCTCTACCGTTCCTGGGGCGCGGACGTCATCGGGATGACCAACTTGACGGAAGCCAAGCTGGCGCGGGAAGCGGAGCTCTGCTACGCGACGATGGCCCTGGTGACGGACTACGACTGCTGGCACCCGGATCATGACGACGTCAGCATCGATCAGATCCTCGGCTACCTGCGCGCCAACGTCACCATGGCGCAGACGATTCTTCGCAACTCCATTCGCGGTTCCGCGCAGCGCAAACGGGATTGTTCGTGCGCCAACGCTCTGCAGTTCGCCATCCTCACGGATCATCGAGCGATTCCGCCGAAGGTCCGGGACGACCTGGCGCCGATCCTTGGAAAGTACATCACCTAGTCGACGGCGCTTCGACTGGAAGACGAAACACAGGAGAAACGATGCCCATCCTCGTAGTCGGTAGTGTTGCTTTTGATGCCCTGGAGACGCCCTTCGGGAAAGTGGACCGCTGCATCGGCGGGTCCGCGACCTACTTCTCGGTGGCGGCCTCGTTCTTCACGGAAGTCGATCTGGTGGCGGTGGTCGGTGACGATTTCACGGACGCAGACGCCGAGGTGTTCGAAGGCCGCAACATCCACACCGACGGGCTGCAGCGCGTGGCTGGTGCGAAGACCTTTTTCTGGAGCGGGGAGTACAGCTACGACCTCAACGTGGCCAAGACGCGCGACACGCAACTGAACGTCTTCGCCGACTTCGCGCCCCGTCTGAATGAACGGCAGAAGCAGGCCGACGTGCTGTTTCTGGCCAACATCGATCCGGACCTGCAATACGACGTCCTCAAGCAGGCCAAGCGACCACGTCTCGTGGCGCTGGATACGATGAACTACTGGATCTCTTCGAAGCACGAAGCGCTCGAGCGCATCCTGCGCGAAGTCGATCTGGCCATCATCAACGAAGCCGAGGTGCGCCAGTTCACCGGCGAAGCCAATCTCGTGAAGGGTTGTCGCCAGATCCTGACCCTCGGGCCGTCGACGCTGGTCGTCAAACGCGGTGAATACGGTGTGCTGATGATCACCAAGGACGCGATCTTCGCCGCTCCGGCCTATCCGCTGGAGAACGTCTTCGATCCCACCGGAGCCGGCGACACTTTCGCAGGCGGCTTCCTCGGCTACCTTGCCTCCCGCAGCGAGATCCACGATCGCGAGCTGCGCCGCGCCATCATCTTCGGCAGCGTGCTGGCCTCGTTCACGGTGGAGAAGTTCTCGCTGGATCGTCTCCGCGAGATCTCGCTGCGCGACATCCACGAGCGCTACACGGACTTCCGCGCGCTCACGTCATTCGAAGATTTCGATAGCTGAGCGGTGGTCAGAGGAACGCTTGCTGTGGAGCGGTGGGCTTTAGCCCACCGGGCGCTCGCGAAGGGCTTCCCTCTGCCGTCGCGGCTCCGACGAAGCACTCGGCTCCGGCGAGAGGGTCCCGAGAGCCTCACGCGACTTCGGCGCACTCATCGCGAGCGCCCGGAGGGCTAAAGCCCACCGCTCCACAGTTGCTCGCAGCGTTGGGTTGCGGGCGCAGCACCTCTGTGCCTCTGTGGTAGAAGCCGTTCAGGTTACGGCGCAGGCGAAACGACTTCGCCGCCCACCACCGTGTAGCGCACTTTCGCTTTGTACAGGTCGGCGGCGGGCATCGCCAGCAGGTTGCCTTCGACGATGGTGAGGTCGGCAAGTTTGCCGGGCTCGATGGTGCCGCGGGTTGTTTCCTCGAATGCGGCCCATGCCGCGTCGCGCGTGAAGCCGCGGATGGCCTCAGGGAGAGTGAGCTTCTGTGATGGATACCAGCCGCCGGCCGGTGTCCCGGCCTGGTCCTGGCGCGTCACCGCGGCGTAGATGCCGTGGAACGGATTGACTTCTTCGACGGGGAAGTCGGAGCCGAGGGCGAGCTTACCGCCGGCATCGAGGATCGTGCGCCACGCGTACGCTCCCTTCACGCGCTCTGCGCCGACGCGCTGCTCGGCCCAGTACATGTCGGATGTCGCGTGCGTGGGTTGCATCGAAGCGATGATGCCGCGCTCGATCAGACGGGGAACGTCCGCGGGCGCAATGACCTGCAGATGTTCGACGCGATAGCGATCGTTCGCATCGACGCCGGCGGCGACAAAGGAGTCGATGACGTTGCGCACCCCGCGGTCGCCGATGGCATGTGCGTTCACTTGAAAGCGTGCGGCCTTCGCGCGGCGGGCCACGTCTTCGAGATGCTCCGGCTTGGCGAGCATCAGGCCGCTGTTGGCCGGCTCGTCGCTGTACGGCGCCAGTAGCGCGGCGCCGCGGCTGCCGAGCGCGCCGTCCGCGTAGAGCTTCACCGAGCGCACCGTCAGTCGTCCGCCGTAGTCCATGAGTGGCCCGCTCGCGAACCAGGTGCGCAGCAGTTCGTCGTTGTCGCCGAGCATGGCGTAGACGCGGATGGGGAAGCGCTTCTCGTCGATCAGTTCCTTGACCGCGGTGATGGTCGCTCCGTCCATGCCCGCGTCGTGCATCTCGGTGAGGCCGGTGGCGGCGATGGCCTGCGCCGCGGCGAGCACGCGCGCCTTGCGCTGCTCGGGAGTGACGGGAGGGATGGAACGCTCGACCAGATCCATGGCCGCGTCGATGAAGGTGCCGGTGGGATTGCCGCTCGCGTCGCGGACGACCTTGCCGCCGTCCGGGTCTTTGCTCGCAGCGGTCACGCCCGCGGCGCGAAGCGCGGCACTGTTGGCGACGGCGGCGTGACCATCGACGCGACGGAGGAAGACTGGGTGGTTGGGGAGGGCTGCGTCGAGCGCAGCGGCGGTGGGGAACTCTTTGACGGGCCAGTCGTTCTGATCCCATCCGCGGCCGAGGATCCATTGGCCGGATGGAGTGGATGCCGCGCGCTCTTTCACGCGGGCCACCACTTCCTCGAACGACTGCGTGCCGGTGAGGTTCACGACATCGAGCGCGAGGCCGAGGCCGTAGAGATGGCCGTGCGCGTCGGTGAGGCCGGGAAGGACGGTCGTGTTGGAAGTGTCCACGACGCGTGCATTCGGATGAGCACGTTGCAGGTCGGACGCGAGACCGACGGCGCGGATGACGCCCTCTTCCGCGTAGACCGCAAAGTCGGTCCGCGGAGTCTGGTCGGGCCCGGTGAGGACCGTGCCGCCGAGAAAGAGTGTGCCTGTCGGTTTCACTGGAGTGGACTCCGCGCGTTCGGCTCCACCAGGGGAGCAGGCGAGCAGAGCGGTGAAGCATAGCGCGGCAATCATTCGAAGCATGAGCGGAATGCTACACGCCCAACCCCCGTTTCGTGTCTGCCTCTCATGAGATTTGGAAATGTGATCGCGGTCACGCTCATGCTCGCAGCCTCCGCTGCGGCGGACGAGCGAAGGTTCACGGCCTCGTCCATTCCTGCAACCGGTCTCAAGAAGCCCGGCCGCGTGGTGATCAGCAACGATGGCCGCTCGATCACCGCCTGGCGCTTCTTCGGCAACATCCGCGAGGCGTTGTTCTCGCTGCGGAGCGCACGAACGTTCGCGATGCGCCCATTCGGACCGGTCGTCTACGACTCACGCGCCTCGGCGAAGGTCCCGCAACACCTGGCCTCCGCGATCGAGGACGCTGCGCGCGAGCATGGCGTGGATCCGCGGCTCGTGGCTGCGGTGGCGCGTCGCGAGTCCGGGTGGAATGTCAAAGCGGTGTCGCGAGCAGGTGCCTGCGGAGTCATGCAACTCATGCCCGCCACGGCGAAATACCTCGGCGTCCGCGATATCTTCGATCCTCGCGAGAACATCAACGGCGGCACGCGCTACCTGCGCACGCTGCTGGACGCGTTCAATGGCGATCTCGACCTCGCACTGGCCGCCTACAACGCGGGCCCCGGCGCCGTGGAGAAGCATCGCGGCGTGCCGCCGTATCGCGAGACGCAGGCCTACGTCGCCGCCGTGCGGAAGACGTACGAGAGCTCGCTGCGCTGACAGCCACACGAGCAGCGCCGTTTGGCATAGCCGCGGCTGCTCCGAGGCCGAACACCCTGCAGTCTCGCCCAAACATTGCGTTGGCAATCATTCGTGCGCGGTAGAAACACGTTGGCCTCGGAGCGACCGCACGTGCCCAAGGCTATGCCAACCAGCGCAGCCGTCCGTGCCGGCTAGTCCGAGTACCACGTCGCGATTGCGGAGACGATTCCCTCGCGCATGAATACGCTCGTGTGGCGCGAGCAGCCTTCGGTGGTGCGACAGATGTAGAAGTACTCGGTCTCCCCGAGTTTCTTGAGGTCGGCTTCCGGTGGAGCCGAGGCGTCGGGGCGTCCCAGTTTCTCGAGGATGTCGCGTGTACTGTCGCCGAGACCGACGCCGGAACGCTCGCGGATGTCGAGGTCCGGGCCTTCGTCCGGGCGCCGGCACGATGCGATCGACGAGATCGTCACGCGCGAAGGCTTCCGGTCCTTCTTGTTGATCTCGATCATCAGGAAACGGCCGGTCCCGATCTGGTAGCAGCCCTCGGTGCGCAGCCGTGGGAACTGCTGCTGCAGCGTGGGCAACGACATCTCCATCATCTGATCGAGATAGATCGGATCGGCAGCGAATGCACCGCCACCCACGGCGAGCAAAGCCACGACCATGATTGCGTATCTCATCCCTCGCCCCATTTCAGCTTGTTGCGCAGAACGTCGAAGTAATTCTTGTCAGGTGATTGGACTAAGAGTACCCGTTCTTCGGACTTTCGTACGCATACTCGATCGCGATCGCTGATTTGAAAGCCTTCCTGACCATCCAAAGTGAGGTAGATGTCCTTGGCGTCGGGCGTGGTCAGCGCGATCTCGATATCGAGCTCATCCGGCAGAACGATGGGTCGGTTGGTGAGCATGTGCGGGCAGATCGGCGTGAGCACGACCGCGCCCATGGTGGGATAGATGACCGGGCCGCCGGCGGAGAGGTTGTAGGCCGTCGATCCGGTGGGCGTGGCCACGATCAGTCCGTCTCCCCGGAAGGTGGACACGAACAGGCCTGCCACGCTCACTCGCATCTCGATGATGCGGGCCACGGCGCTCTTGTTGATGGCCACGTCGTTGAGGACGCGGTACCGCAGATCGGGATCGCGCCCCGGACCGGACACGCTGACGGTGAAGGTCACGCGCGGTTCCACGGAGTAGTCCCCGCTCAATACACGGTCGAGGACGCTCGGCAATTCCTCTACCCGGATCTCGGTGAGAAAGCCGAGCGTGCCCATGTTCACGCCGAGGATGGGCACGTGCTCGGGAGCATGGCGAGCGACGGAGAGCAGCGTTCCGTCGCCGCCGAAGGTGATGATGAGATCGCAGTGGCGCCCCAGCTCGGCCTTCGACGCGGTCTGGAATCCGCCATCGATCAGACTGGCTGTGTCGTCATCGAAGAGAACGGAGAGTCCGCGCGCCTGCAGCTCGCGCGCGATCTGCGTGGCATAGGTCAATGCCTCCGCCGAGGTGACCTTCGCCGCGATTCCAATTGTGTGCATTGGTCAAAGTCTATCCTGAGTGAGTGCTCGGAAATCCAAGGCTTTCCCCTGCCTGTCATCCAGCTTGTCATCCTGAGAGGTTGTGCAGAATCCGCGCGCTCCCTTCCCTCACACCCGCCCGCCCTCCGCTCGGGATGACGGAGATCGTCGCTGCCAGTCGGTTGGGTTCAGCGTGATCCCCTGCCTGTCATCCTGAGCGGGTGGCGGGTGGGTGCGAAGGATCCCCTGCGACAAACGAAACCCGCGCAGGTTGAAGAAGGCGGCGGTTCTCGTACCCGCACGCTCATCGTTCCTGGGTGATCTCGTTCGGTGCGCAAAGGCGCGGCCAGGGGTTGGTTGTCAGATGTCGGTGGTCGGTTGGCTGCGCCTGATCGCCGCGAAAAATCACCCACAACTGAGAACCGACAACTGACGACCGGGAGTCGAGCGGACAGTCACTTACGGGGAGCTGTACTGAGTGGGGGCTGTCGTCCGATTCGCCGCACATCCTCCACCTCCACGATGATGCGTTCGCCGGCACGCTCGGGGCCGAAGAAGAGAATGGGGTGGAGCACTTTCTCGAGGATCGCGCGCAGCGCGCGGGCGCCGAGGCGTTGCTTGCGCGCGGCGTGGGCAATCTCGAACAGCGCCTCGCGGCTGAACTCGAGTGTGATCTGGTCGAGAGCGCAAAGCCGCTGATACTCGGGGATCATTGCCTCCCGCGGTTCGGTCAGGATCGCCACCAGGTCCGCCGAAGAGAGCTCCTGCAATTCCACGCGCACCGGTAGGCGTCCCAGCAGCTCCGGAAGGAAGCCGTACTTCACCAGATCCTCGGACGTCACTTCGCTGCTGACCGGCTCATTGCTCTCCACGAAACCGACGCTGCGCGTGTCGGAGTCATCGCCCAGGTCCGTGAACGAGCCCGCGCAGATGAAGAGGATGTTGGCGATGTCGATCTCGACGTAGTCGTACTTGTTCCAGTGCGCGGTCACGTTCATCGGCACGAAGAGCTTCTCGCCCTCGAGGATCTTCAGCAGCGACTGCTGCACACCTTCGCCGCCGATGTCGCGCTGACCGGCGCCGGTGCGCGCCGCGCCTCCGCGCCGGGCGATCTTGTCGATCTCGTCGATGAAGACGATCCCGTTCTCCGCCGCGTCGACGTTCTGCTTGGTCGCATACAGCAGACGGCCGATCGCCACTTCCACGTCTTCGCCGTAATACCCGGCCTCGGTGAACGCGGTGGCGTCGTTGTACGCGAACGGTACGTCCAGGATCTTGGCCAGTGTTCGCGCGAGATAGGTCTTGCCGCTGCCCGATGGGCCGATCATCAGGATGTTCGACTTGCGGATCGAGACGTCGCCGCCGAACTTCAGATACTCGATGCGTTTGAGGTGGTTGTACGCGGCGATGGCCAGCACTTCTTTCGCGTGCCGCTGCCCGACCACGAATTGATCGAGCTGCTCGAAGATGCGCCGCGGGGTGACATGGAGAAAGCGATAGATCTCACGCTTTTCCTTCATCGGCGGGTGCGGGCAGTGTAGCAAAGTGCGACGAGCCCGCGCTGCCGGGTGCGTCGGTGGACCGTTCGCCGGGTCACGGTGTGCTTCCAACGCGCACGCGGCTCTTCGAGGCAAGATTTTTTTACGCGCACACTTCTTGTGATCGCGCTTAAGTCTCGATTCCACAACAACTTGCCAACTTTCAGCGTCTGGCGGTCCGCTTGAACTATGCCTCCTGCGAAGGAGGTGGTGCAAAGAGGAAGAAAGCGCAGACGCGAAACGGAAAAAGGTCTCAGGACCGTGGAAACAGTGTGGACCCAGCCAAGTGCAGCAGAGTCGAAGTCAACATCAACCCTCAACCCATGAAAGGAGTCAGACCCATGCGGAAGTCCCTCCACATCATCACTCTTGCTCTCATCCTGACGGCCATCGGCACGGTGGCCATGGCCGAAACCACCAGCGCCTCGGGCGTGGTGAACATCAACTCCGCGGACGCCGCGCAACTCTCGTTGCTGCCCCGCGTCGGCGAGAAGGCCGCCCAGCGCATCATCGAGTATCGCACCGAGCACGGCCCGTTCAAGAAGGCCGCGGACCTGATGCAGGTCAAGGGCTTCGGCGCGAAGACCTTCGAGCTGGTGTCGCCCTACATCGCCGTCGACGGCAAGACCACGCTTTCGTCGAAGGTGAAGAGCCCCCGCAAGCCCCGCGCGAAGAGCGCCAGCACCGCTTCCAACTGAAGTGCATGTCCCGGGTCGCCGCCGAGTGTCGGCGGCGGCCCACCTCCTGAGTACAGGCCCCCGAGAACAAGGGTCCAGAGCTCGGGTTGTCAGTTGTCGGTGGTCGGTTGTCTGCACCCAGTCGCGCCACGGATGGATCACCCCGAACTGAGAACCGACAACTGACAACCCAACCCCACCGACTTCCGGGAAGCTGTGCTTAGTCGCTGGTACCTGGTTGCTGATTGTCTGCGCGGGCGTCGCTCCACCGGTGATGCCCCGGACACCAGCGTTGCGAGGTCACGTTGCTGATTGCCGGTCGTCGTTTGGTTGCGCTCACCCAGGCGAACGACGACCCGGAAGCAGCAGTGAAACGAGAGAGCACCAAGTGAGTACGCCATGAAGACCCATCACGAAACGCACGAACCGAAATCTCCTCTCGCGCACGCCGAGCGCGATCAAGCCCTCCCCCACGGCGCCGATGACGCGCCGCCCACCCCCCAGCCCTCCCGGGTCGCCGCCACGGCGGCGGCGACCCGATCCTCCCTGCGCCGTTGCTGGTCGCTGGTGGCTGGTTGCCTCCGCGGCCTCGCCTGGCCGGCCCTTCGAGGTGCAATCACGAGCGAGGCCTGGCACCGCGCAGAAGATGCAACCGACGACCCGAAGAGCGGGGCCTGGCACCGGGGAGA